>Ga0126384_10001682_pt1 | contig 13192 bp, 11 predicted proteins | sample PanSoiMetPlot_36_FD_92543 | JGI IMG/M metagenome (GOLD analysis project Ga0126384, IMG submission 92543) | Tropical forest soil microbial communities from Panama - MetaG Plot_36 | ecosystem: Environmental > Terrestrial > Soil > Tropical forest > Bulk soil | place: Panama | collected 2016-02-17 | reverse complement strand
TGCGTTCAGTGTCGTCAGTCGCACTGCAATTGTTGCGCGCTATCGAGGAAATGCTGATCAAGGGCGCAACGCACAATCTAATAGTGCGCACGCGAACTGAGGTGGCGCTCTATGTGCTCAATCACAAACGCGCCCATCTGCGCGCTCTGGAAGAACGGTTCCGTATAACGATCACGGTCTCGGCAGACCCGGCCGTAACGGGCCAACAGTCATACGTGATCGATCGCGGTGAGCAGGTGCACTCGCTGGACGCCGCGCGCAGCCTTGCCGCGCAGCAGCCACAGCTGGTACCCGTCGGGGAAGTTGAGGACAAAATAGCCGAGGCGGACGATCTAGCGGAGGAGTCTAAATTTGCTGCAGCCGAATCGGAAGCCGAACGACGCCTCGAGGGCGAGCGCGAAGGCGGCGGCCGGAGGCGGCGGCGCGGGCGCGGCGAAGCAGCACGCGAGGGCGCGCAACAATTCACGCACGACACTGTCCCCGAACATGTAGTCGCTCACGAAGATCACGAGGCGGGTCCGCCCGAGGAAGACGGAGTAGGCCAACAGCAGCCGCGCAAAGACCGCGTATTCGGCGAAGGCGAGCCCCGTGAAGGGCGTCGTCGGCGTCGTCGCGGGCGACGCGGTGGCCGTCGCAACCGGCAACGCAACGGCGAGGCGCCATTCCGTTCCGGCGAAAACGGACCTGAGCCCGAACTGCAACACGCGGTCGGGGACACGGACCGCCCGCCGACCTGCGAGAGCAAATCCGTCGAAGCGTCACAGCCCGAAGACCGCTCCGCTCCACCACTAGAAGAATTCTCCGCAACGGGCGCTAGCGCGCAAGAATTACCGCGCCGTCGTTCGACTATTCGCGAGCCGGCATCTTTTGCTGCTGCGGGTACGTCGTCACCGTCTTCAGCTCCTTCGCCGTCGGTACCGGTAATTTCCAGCACTGGATCCGAAGAATCGGCACCGCCGAGGCGCGGCTGGTGGGGCAAGCGCCTGCTGGGCGACAAAGGCTAGCTGCAGATGAGATCCGCCTGGGTCGACAGCGATGCCAAGCAGGCTGTCGATTATTGGGTAAAAGCTGGCATTGGCGCGGAGCTGGCGCGACGCGTCTATTCAACACGCCTGCTCGGCCGCGATCGAAAGCTTGTCCTGCACGGTGGCGGTAACACCTCAGTGAAGACGCGCGTTAGGGATCTGCTCGGCGCAGACACTGAAGTTCTCTGCGTCAAGGGCTCTGGCTGGGACATGGCAAGTATCGAGCCAGCCGGGATGCCGGCAGTGCGGCTGGGAGCCCTGCGGGGCTTGCGCGCGCGTACTGCTCTGCCCGACGAAGAGATGGTGCGGGTGCAGCGGGCGGCCCTAATCGATCCACAGGCGCCCAATCCATCTGTCGAGACGCTGCTTCATGCATTCCTACCGCACAAATTCGTCGATCACACCCATGCCACTGCGATCTTGAGCCTGATTGATCAGGCCGACAGCGAAGCGTTGTGCAAGGAAACCTTCGGCGCCCGGCTGGGCTTCGTGCCCTACATCATGCCGGGCTTTGCGCTGGCAAAAAAAGCGGCCGCCGTGTTCGAGAAAAACTCGGCGGTCGAGGGGCTGATCCTCGATAAGCACGGCATTGTCACCTTCGGCGATGATGCGCGCGAGGCTTACGAGCGTATGATGGAATTCGTCTCACTGGCGGAAGATCGCTTACGCAAAAAAGCTAACGCAAAATTCGTGAGCGCCAGGCTACCGGGCCAAATCGCGCGAGCGACCGACATCGCACCGATCATCAGAGGCGCCTGCACGCTGCGCGATGCCTTCGGCGAAGGTGCGCACAAGCGGCAGATCGTCGATTTCCGCAGCAGCGATCTGATTCTCAACTACGTCAATGGCAAAGAGGTTGCGCGTTACGCCCGTGCGGGACTGATCACGCCCGATCATGTGATCCGCACCGGACCCTGGCCGCTGATCGCGCCGGCGCCGGAAGCCGGCAGGCTCGACGATTTCAAGAGTGCCGTGCGGCTGGCCGCGCGCGTGTTCATGGACGACTACGCCGCCTATTTCACGCGCCAAAAGGCGCGGGCAAACGGCGCCCGAATGCATGATCCTCTTCCCCGCGTCGTACTAGTACCTGGCCTCGGCCTGTTCGGGCTCGGTGCAAGCGCCCAGGAGGCGCGTATCGCCGCCGACGTCGCCGAAACTGCGGCCGAAGGCATCAGCGGTGCAGAAGCAATCGGTATGTTCAAGTCCATTTCCGAAACTGACATGTTCGACGTCGAATACTGGCCGCTAGAGCGGGCCAAGTTCGACCAGCGTAAGTCGTTGCCGCTCGAAGGTCAGGTAGCCGTCGTGACCGGAGCCGCTGGCGCGATTGGAGCGGCGACCGCGCGCGCGTTTGCGCAGGCCAGCGCGGAGATCGCCCTGTTTGATATCGATGCGGAAGCCGTGGCGAAAAACGCAAAGGCAATCGGCGGCGCGACGCTTGCGATCGCTTGCGACGTGACTAGCACGGAGTCGGTTCATTATGCCTTTGAACAAGTGGTCGCAGCGTTCGGCGGCGTCGACATCGTGGTGTCGAACGCCGGTGCCGCCTGGCACGGCAAGATCGGCGAGGTCGATGAAGCAGCGTTGCGCGCGAGCTTCGAACTAAATTTCTTTGCTCACCAGAAAGTTGCACAAGCTGCCGTGAACATCATGCTCAAGCAGGGCGTCGGCGGGTGCCTGCTGTTCAATGGTTCGAAGCAGGCGGTGAATCCGGGCCCGGATTTCGGACCCTACGGTTTGCCGAAAGCGGCGACGTTGCTTCTGGTGCGGCAGTACGCGCTCGATTATGGAGCCGACGGCATCCGTGCCAATGCTGTCAATGCCGACCGCATCCGCTCTGGTTTGCTGACCCCGGATTTTATCGCGCAGCGCGCCAAAGCCCGCGGCGTCAGCGAAAAAGAATATATGACCGGCAATCTGCTTCGGCGTGAGGTAACAGCCGAAGACGTAGCCCAGGCTTTCCTGCACCAGGCACTTGAATTGAAGACCACCGCCAATGTCACGACTGTCGATGGCGGCAACATCGCCGCCGCATTACGGTAACGTCTGCATCTGCTAGAAAGCGTGCTATCCTCTATCCCGTTTCGAAATCAAAAAGGAGCCGACACGATGCTGCGAATACTGGCTGCAGTCCTTGTCCCTGTTCTGCTTGTGGCGAGCCCGGCCGAAGCCGTCACCTCGCAAGAGAAAATGCAGACCTGTAAGGTCGGCGCCGAGAGCCAGCAGCTGCAAGGCGCCAAGCGGGACGCCTTCATCAAGAAATGCATGGCGGGCGGCAATTACGAACCGGCCGCACGGAAGAACCCAGCTAAACAGACGGCTCCGAAACCTCAATAACCCGCCTCGTCACCCAGCCCCGCCTTATCGCGTCGCGCGCGCTGCCGGGCGCTCCAGCGGGCTTACTTCGAAGCGGCGCAGTGCGCCTCTCCGCAAAACATCGATTGCGATCTTTCGCCCGATGCGCTCGCGATTGAGCAGCCGGATAAGATCGTCCACGCCAGTGATAGATTCGCCATCGGCGGACACAATGGTGTCGAGACTCATCAACCCGGCTAAAGCCGCCGGCCCGCTCGATTCGAGTGCGGTAATCATCGCGCCTGATGAATTTTCGATCTTTGCCAGGTGCGCAAATCGCCGCGGCACTGTGGTCGTTTGGGCCGAGACGCCGATATAAGCGCGACGCACGCGACCATGCTGGATCAGTTCACTGAGCACGAATTGAGCGGTGTTGCTAGCGACCGCAAAGCAAATGCCCTGCGCGCCCATAATCACGGCGGTGTTGATGCCAATAACTTCACCACGCGAGGACACAAGTGGCCCTCCGGAATTGCCGGGGTTGAGCGCGGCATCAGTCTGGATCACGTCTTCGATCAAACGCCCGTTGCGCGAACGCAAAGAACGGCCGAGCGCCGAAACCACGCCAGCGGTGACGGTTGACTCGAAACCAAGCGGATTGCCAATCGCCACCACGAGCTGGCCGCGCTTGAGTTTTTTGGAATCTCCCAATAGTGCGCTCGGCAGATCGCGGACCGAGCCCGCACGCAGAAGGGCTAAATCGGTGTCAGGATCTGTGCCAAGGCGGCGAGCTTCCATGACGCGGGCGTTTGCATCCTGCAAGAGGACGTCTTTGGCGCCCTCGACGACGTGAGAATTGGTGAGCACCAACCCATCGGGCGCGATAATCACGCCAGAGCCGATGCCACCTGGGGTGCCTTTGTTATTGCGGACCTCGACGCGCAAGACCGCCGGGCCGACGGTATCGACCACTGTGGTGATCGCACGGGAGGATGAGTCGAGGGTTTCGGTATCGGAGGCGGGCGCTGCCACGGCCTCGCCGATGTTCCCGACATCGGACGATGAAGCAAGGTCGAGCATTGGGATTTCGGGGGTTTTGTGGAACGCCAAAGTATGTAGGTGCCCGCCGGCGGAAATGGAAGATGCCGGCAGGTTTCACTCAAATTGCACGAATTCTTTCAGGCTTCCTCAAGTCAATGGGGTTAAATTTTAATTCTAACTGACCATGTTAGAGATTGCCCAATGGCTACGGGGTCCGCGCAAGCACTGGCGCACCAAGGGCAGCTTTTCGGCGGGGAAGTTACTCGCACTTTGGTTTGCCTCGGAGGCCTTTGGCGGCATCCTGTTGTTGGCGTTTTTCGTGCCTTTCTCCGCCGAACGTTAGGCCAAAAATGCTGTAGCGAAGATCGCCCCTTTGTCGCCGTCGAATGGAGGTGAAGCGGCTCACCTCGTCGCATCCATCGTAGCCGGGCCTGACAAAAACGCAGTTGCGAGGAACGCTGCTGAGACAAAGTCTTAAATTAGAGGTTTTGTCCCGGAGCAGAGCATCAGGGCCGAGTGACAGCTATTTTTTCAGCCAGCCGCCAATGCGCTCCACTGCCTCGTGCATCTCGGCCGCCGAGCCGGCGTAGCAGAAACGCAAAAAGTGTCTGCCATTCGCCGGATCGAAGTCGATGCCAGGTGTCGCTGCAACTCCCGCTTCGGTCAACATGCGCTTGGCGAAGTCGAGGCTATCATCGGAAAATCGCGAAATATCCGCGTAAAGGTAGAACGCACCGTCCACTGGGAGAAATTTGTCGAGCCCGACTTTCGGCAGTCCCTCCGTGAGGATGCGGCGGTTCTCCTCATAGCCATGCTTGACCACTTCCATCTCTTCGCGTCCCTCGAACGCGGCCTCGGCAGCGATCTGCGCGAGTGTTGGCACCGAAATCGCAAGATTGCCCTGAAGGCGATCGATGGTGCGCACCAGATTTTCGGGCACCACCATCCAGCCGACGCGCCATCCTGTCATGCAGAAATATTTTGAGAATGAATTGATCACCACCACACGCTCGGACGCAGTCGCGGCCGTTTCAGCTGCAAAGGCGTAGTCTAGACCGTGATAGATCTCGTCGGAGATCACTCGGATTCCTTCGGCTTCAGCGACCGCGATCAACCGCGTCAGCGCATCGGCATCCACCATGGTGCCCGTCGGATTGGCGGGACTCGCGATTACGACACCCTTGAGCGGCGCGCGTTGATGCGCCGCGATCAATGCCTTAGCCGACAGCGCCCATCGCGTTTCGGCCGATGTTTCGATCAGCACCGGCTCGCAGCCGAGCACGGAGAGGATGTGGCGATACGGCGGATAACCGGGATTGGCCAAAGCCACCCGGTCGCCGGGCTCGAATAATGCCAGAAAGGCCAGGATGAAGGCACCAGACGATCCGGTCGTTACGGCCACGCGCGCCGGATCTAACTCAAGCTCGTAAACGTCGCTATAATGACGCGCAATACGAGCCCGCAACGACGGGATCCCAAGTGTTTCAGTGTAGCCGATACGCCTCTGCGCAAGCGCGGCCTGTGCCGCCTTGATCGCTGTGGTAGGCGCAGGCGCCGCCGGCTGCCCCACCTCCATGTGGATGATGCGGGCGCCCCGCGCCTCACGCTGCGCCGCCGCCGCCATCACATCCATGACGATGAACGGAGGCACGTCGCTGCGTTTGGATGGCTTCAAAAGCTTTTTCGCCGCCTCAAGCATCGTTTTCGGCCCATCAAGCCACCGCCCTGCCCCGCTGTTGCCGTATTCCGCGGATTGCTTGCAGATAGGTCTTTCATGACCCAGTCGTGATTGCCAGCCGCGTTGACCGCCCGAACGCACGTCACTAGGTTCACGCCCAATCTGGCAGAAAATCGGGATGTCCTTGAACGGCACACCTATCAGGACGCGACGCGTGGCGCCAGCGATCGCATTGGTCGCAGCCATCGCGATTGGAGCAGCGGGGGGCGGCCCCGCAGTTGCGCCGGCGCGCGCGCAAGACAGTACCACCCGCGGTATGCCGCTTATCCGCGACGCCGAAATCGAACAACTGCTGCGCGATTACGCGCAGCCGGTCCTGCGCGCGGGCGGCCTTGCCAAGCAGAACGTGAGGGTCGTGATTTTGGGCGACCGTTCGTTCAATGCCTTCGTCATGGATGGACGGCACATCTTCATCAATGCGGGCGCGCTGTTCGACGCCAAGACGCCGAACGAGGTTATTGGCATATTCGCGCACGAGACTGGACACCTCGCGGGCGGGCACCTCCAGCGCTTGAGAGAGCAACTTGCGTCCGCGCAAACGGCTGGGATCGTGGCGTTGCTGGCCGGCATCGGCGCTGCCGTCGCAGCATCCCGCGCGGGGGGGAATGCCGGCGATGTCGGCGCGGCCGCAATCCTCGCGCCCCAGTCGGCCCTCATGCATTCGATGCTTTCCTATGTGCGCACCCAGGAAGACCAGGCCGACCACGCCGGCGTGAAATTCCTCAATGCTACGGGTCAATCGCCCAAGGGAATGGTCGAACTGTTCAAGCGCCTGAGCAACGAAGTGTTGTTTAATTCGCGCTACATAGACCCCTACATGCAGACGCACCCGATGCCGGCCGATCGAGTCGCCGCCCTAGAAACGCTCGCTAAGGCGAGCCCTTATTGGGACCGCAAGGATCCGCCCGAGCTGCAACTGCGCCATGAACTGATGCGCGCGAAATTATCGGGCTTTCTGGAACGTGCGGATACGGTCGCCCGCCGCTATCCCGCAACAGACCACAGCTTGCCGGCGCGATATGCCCGCGCCATCTCGACGTACCGTCACTCGGACCTGCGTCAGGCACTCGCGCAGATCGACGGCCTGATCCAGGTGCAACCCAACAATCCTTATTTCTATGAGCTCAAGGGGCAGGCCCTGCTCGAAGGCGGTCATCCAGCCGAGGCCATTGCACCGCTGCGGCAGGCTGCGCAGTTTTCGCACAGCAATCCGCTAATCGAGATCTTGCTCGCGCAGGCACTCAACGCCGCTAACAATCCAAAGCATGCCGAGGAAGCGGTCGGCCTCCTCCGCACAGCAATCGCGCGCGAACCGGAAGCGCCCGATGCCTATGCGCAGCTTGCGATGGCCTATGGCCGAAAGGGCGACCTCGCCAATGCCGACCTCGCCTCGGCGCAAGCCGCTTTTGCCCGCGGCGATCTCAAAACCGCACGCCAGCTGGCCACGCGCGCCAAGACTCGCCTGCCAATCGGTTCGCCAGCATGGGTGCGGGCCGATGATATTGTAAATGTCAAACCGAATACCAAGGCCAATGTTCAATAATAGGAAGGTTTCCATGACATCAACACTGCGCCTGACCGTCGCCGCCTGTGCGGCCTTGCTGGCTGTTGCTGTGCCGCAAGTCTCGCGTGCCGACGAATTCTCCGCGAGTCAGCGCAGTGAGGTCGAACGCATCATGCGCGAATATCTAATCGCACACCCGGAGGTCATTCAGGATGCGATGACCGAACTCGAGAAAAGGCAGAGCACGGCAGATGCCGAAAAACACAAGGCGGCGATCAAGCAATACTCGCAAAGCATATTCAGCTCGCCGCGCCAGGTCGTGCTCGGCAATCCGGACGGCAACGTCACCTTTGTGGAGTTCTTCGACTACAACTGCGGTTACTGCAAGCGTGCCATGGACGACATGCTCACGCTGATGAAAGATGATCCCAAGCTCAAGGTCGTCTTGAAGGAATTCCCGGTTCTCGGTCCTGGCTCGGTCGAGGCCGCTCAGGTTGCGGTTGCGGTACGCATGCAAGACAAGACCGGCAAGAAATATCTCGAATTTCACCAGAAGCTGCTTGGCGGCCGCGGCCAGGCCGATAAGGCGCGCGCCATCGCGGTCGCCAAAGATATTGGCCTAGACATGGGTCGCCTCGACAAGGACCTGACGAGTGCTGAAGTAAAGGCTACACTTCAGGAGAGCTTCAAGCTTGCGGAGGCGCTCGGTCTCAATGGTACGCCAAGCTACGTGATCGGCGACAATGTCGTGATCGGCGCGGTGGGCCTCGATGCGTTGAGAGAAAAAGTCAATACCTCGCGCTGCGGCAAGCCGACCTGCTGACGGACGTCACAGCCGTCCGTAACTGCTAACAGTCAACGGCCGCCGCAACTTTCTGCGGCGGCTTTTTTGCGTCAAAACAGTGCGGAACAAAGTTCCCTTGGGCTGGTTGTTGCGCGCATGTACATGTTCGGCATGGAAGAAGAGTACTTTTTGTTTGACGCGAAAACGCGCCATGCAGTGCGTCGCGCCAACAAGAAATTTCTTTCGCTTGCACAAAGGCGGTTTGGCAATCGCGTAATGACTGAAATGTTGCAGTCTCAGCTCGAGGTTGCCACGCCGCCCTGCGCCACCTCCCAAGAGGCACGCTCTCATCTGGCGCATTACCGCCACGCGCTCGGCGAGATGGCTGACGAACACAAGCTTGGCCTTGCCGCTATGGGCACCTTCCCCCTCGCCTTCTGGCCGGAACAGACCGTGACACCGAAGGCGCGTTATGGGGCCATCATCGATGACCTGCAAATGATTGGTTACCGCAACATGCTGTGCGGTATGCATGTCCACGTCGCGATCGCGGATGTTGACACGCGCATCAACTTGATCATGCGGCTGACTCCCTATTTGCCGCTCCTGCTCGCGCTCACGACCTCTTCGCCGTTTTGGCAAGGCAATCTCACCGGGCTCGTTGGCTATCGACTTGCGGCCTATGACGAACTGCCTCGTACGGGACTCCCTGAATTGTTCCGCACCGATGACGACTATCGCGAATATGTCGCTGCGCTCACCTGGGCGAAAATTATTCCTGATGAGAGTTACATCTGGTGGGCAATCCGACCGTCGCTCAACAATCCGACCATAGAGTTGCGCGTGGCTGACAGCTGCACGCGTCTTGATGACGCCGTTGCGGTTGCGGCCTTGTTTCGGTGCCTCGTACGCGCCCTCGACCGCGACCGTGCGCTCAATGCCGGTTTCGACCGCGTTGGCCGCGCGATCACGCAAGAGAACAAGTGGCACGCCCAACGCTATGGCATCGGCGCGACCTTTGTCGAGCCGTTCTCCCGTTCGCCTCTAACGCTCGTGCAATGGCTCGATCAGGTGATCGATTTCATTGCCGAAGATGTGGACACGCTCGGCTGCGCGCAGGAAATCGGGCATCTCCACGCGATCGCACTTCATGGCACGAGCGCAGACCGCCAGATTGAAATCTTCAGCAAGGCGAGGGCAGCCGGCCGCAGAAGGCTAACGGCGCTCAAGGAAGTGGTCGATTGGGCAGCTAGCGAAACCCAGACGCCCGGCATGCCTTGATCCCGAGCGCCTTCCGGGCTTCCCCTTATCCTCCGGGCCACCTATAAAGCGCCACGGTTGCACATGCATCGAGCCGGGCGGGCGGGACTCAATGGCCAGGACAACAATCTACGTCCTCAACGGACCCAATATGAACCTGCTCGGCATCCGCGAGCCCGAAAAATACGGGCGTGCGAGTCTTTCCGACGTTGAAAAGCTCTGCGGTGAGACAGCAAAGCGCTTCGGGCTGGACATCGTGTTCCGGCAATCAAACAGGGAGGGCGAGTTGGTCGACTGGATTCAGGAGGCGCATGCCAAGGACGCAGGTGCGATCATTATCAACCCTGCCGGCTACACCACCACGTCGATAGCGATCATGGACGCTCTTCTCGCGGTGAAATTGCCGACGGTCGAGGTACACATTACCAATATCCACACGCACGAAAGCTTCCGGCACAATTCTTACATTTCAAAAGTGGCCAAGGCAGTGGTCGCCGGATTTGGCATCGAGGGCTACGCGCTGGCGATCACTGGCCTCGCCGGCCTGCTCGGCGCCACTCAAAAGAGTTGAGCGCGGAGCATGATCCGAAAGCACAAAAGGATCATGCGCGAGTGATGGACAGGCAATGGTAAGGTCGCCTAAGAGCATCGTCGATCGTGAGTTGATCCATGAACTCACCCAGCTCTTGGATGAAACCGGCCTGACCGAAATCGAAATCGAGCAAGACGGCAAACGCGTGCGCGTCGCTCGTGCAGCAGCTGCCGCTACGTCCCCCTCCGCGGCGGTACGTGTTGAAGTCGCGCCTCAACCGGGCGCGGAGGCCGCCGTCAAAACAATCGATCCTTCGAAGCATCCTGGCGTAGTGATTTCGCCGATGGTGGGCACCGCCTATGCCGCCGCCGAACCGGGCGCCAAGCCGTTCATCGACGTTGGCAGCAAGGTCAACGCGGGCGATACGCTATTGATTGTGGAAGCGATGAAAACCATGAACCAAATTCCAGCCCCGCGGGCCGGCACCGTGATTCAAGTTCTATTCGAGGATGGTCAGCCAGTCGAGTTCGGCGAGCCGCTAGTGATTATCGAGTGAGCGAAGTTTTGTGCACAGCGTTCTCCGCCCTCATTCTGAGGAGGCCGCGAGGCAGACGTCTCGAAGGACGTAGTCGCCGCCATGCTTCGAGACCACCGCGTTCCGCGCGCTCTAAAGCATGAGGCCGGTAATGTTCGATAAGATCCTGATTGCCAATCGCGGCGAGATCGCACTACGGGTTTTGCGAGCCTGCAAGGAGCTCGGCATACCGACGGTCGCTGTGCATTCCACAGCCGATTCAGATGCCATGCACGTGCGCTTTGCCGACGAGAGCGTATGCATCGGGCCTCCCGCAGCCAAAGACAGCTACCTGAACATCCCCTCCATACTATCGGCGTGCGAGATCACTGGCGCCGATGCGGTGCATCCCGGCTATGGTTTCCTGTCAGAGAATGCGCGCTTCGCGGAAATCCTGGCCGAACATGACGTGCAGTTCATCGGCCCAAAGGCCGATCACATCCGCCTGATGGGCGACAAGATCGAGGCCAAACGCACTGCAAAGAAACTTGGTATTCCGGTTGTGCCCGGCTCCGAGAGCGGTGTCGGCTCTGACGAGGCGGCGGCTAAAATTGCGGTCGAGATCGGTTATCCGGTTCTCATCAAAGCCGCGGCAGGAGGCGGTGGTCGCGGCATGAAAGTCGCGCGCAGCGCGAGCGAGCTTTCCGCCGCGCTTTCGACCGCACGCAGCGAAGCTAAAGCCGCGTTCGGAGACGACGCTATCTATATTGAAAAATATCTCGAACGGCCCCGCCATATCGAAATCCAGGTGCTTGGCGACGGCGAGGGAAATGCCATTCACCTTGGCGAGCGCGATTGCTCCCTGCAGCGACGTCACCAGAAGGTTTGGGAAGAAGGCCCTTCGCCCGCACTCAACGCGGGCGCGCGTGACACGATTGGCGAAACAGTCGCGAAAGCGATGCGCGAGATCGGCTATCTGGGCGTTGGCACCGTCGAGTTTCTCTATGAAGAAGGCAAATTCTACTTCATCGAGATGAACACACGCATCCAGGTCGAGCATCCTGTAACTGAGATGATCACCGATATTGACTTGATCTTCGAGCAGATTCGCGTCGCGGCTGGCAGCAGCCTTGCAATCAAGCAAAGCGACGTGAAATTCCACGGCCATGCGATTGAGTGCCGCATCAACGCCGAAAACCCTGTCTCCTTCCGCCCTTCGCCCGGTAAGATTATGCACTACCATCCGCCCGGCGGCTTGGGCGTGCGTATCGATTCCGCCGTGTACCAAGGCTACACCATTCCGCCCTACTACGATTCACTGGTCGGCAAACTGATCGTGCATGGCAAGACGCGCACCGAATGTTTGATGCGATTGAAACGCGCGCTCGACGAAGTGGTTGTGGATGGCATCGAGACGACGTTGCCGCTGTTTCGCGCGCTGGTGCGCGAAAAGGACATCATTGATGGCAACTACCACATCCACTGGTTGGAGCAATTCCTCGCCCATGGAATGGAAAGCTAGGGCGGACCCAGCGTCAGCCCCGTAATCAACGCAGCGATACCGTTTGCGATTTCAGAAATTTGCTGCATTTATGGTACTTAAACGTCTTGGACTGGGTAGTGCCGCTCATCGGCCGCCGGCGACACCTTAGGATCGGTTCTTCCGCTGCCAGGATCCAAGTCATGGCAAACCGCGAAAGCGCCTTCATCGAGATCACGCCGGAAGTGCTGCTTAAGGCTTACGCCTGCGGTATCTTTCCCATGGCCGAGAGTGCGGACGACCCAGCGCTTTATTGGATCGAGCCGGACATGCGTGGAATCATCCCGCTTGAAGGGTTTCATGTCCCGGCGCGGCTGGCGCGTACCGTGCGCTCGACGCCATGGACCGTCCATGTGGATCGCGATTTCGACGCGGTGATCGAAGGTTGTGCCGAGCCGAAACAGGACCGGGCCCGCACTTGGATCAATACCCGCATCCGCCGCATCTACCGCGCGCTGTTCGAGCGCGGCCATTGCCACACGGTCGAAGTCTATGATGGCCAGATGCTCATTGGCGGGCTTTACGGGGTGTCGCTCGGTCGCGCTTTCTTTGGCGAGAGCATGTTTCACCGCGCACGCGATGCATCCAAGATCGCGCTGGTCCATCTTATCGCGCGCCTCAGAGCTGGCGGCTATCGCCTGCTTGACACACAATATGTGACCGAGCATCTGAGGACCTTCGGTGCGATCGAAGTCCCGAAGCGGCGCTATCACCGCCTGCTGGAGGACGCGTTGACCGGTGAGGCAGATTTCACGGTTCTGCCCCGCGATCCCCTTGGCGGCGACGAGGGGGTGCCGATAGGGCAAGACAAGCACGCCGAACCCGAGCGTCACGCGCCGCGTGCGACCGGCGAGGGCCGCGAGGACGGCAAACGGGTCAAGGAGTGATCGATCGGCGGCGAGCGTCGAGCTCGGGCCGTAGGGGTAGGGCGTCGTCGGGTGGCGCGGGAGGGCGAGGTG
>Ga0126384_10001681_pt1 | contig 13194 bp, 15 predicted proteins | sample PanSoiMetPlot_36_FD_92543 | JGI IMG/M metagenome (GOLD analysis project Ga0126384, IMG submission 92543) | Tropical forest soil microbial communities from Panama - MetaG Plot_36 | ecosystem: Environmental > Terrestrial > Soil > Tropical forest > Bulk soil | place: Panama | collected 2016-02-17 | reverse complement strand
TGCCGGGTTGGCCAACGCCACCTTGCTGCCCATTGGCGTCTCCGGTGACGGTGACACGGGGTCGATCGGCCTGGGCAACTTCGCCCACATGGTGCGGCGGCGGCTGAAGTGCTGCTACATCATCGAGAACAACGGCGTGTATGGCCTGACCAAGGGCCAGTTCTCCGCCACGGCCGACAAGGGCTCGAAGAGCAAACGGGGCACGCTCAACAACGACGAGCCGATCGACATGGTCATGCTCGCCCTGGAGCTGGGTGCAAGCTTCGTGGCTCGCAGCTTCTCCGGCGACAAGGACCAATTGGTTCCGTTGATCAAGGCCGCCGTACGGCATCAGGGTGCCGCGTTCCTCGACGTGATCAGCCCGTGCGTTGCGTTCAACAACCACGCCGGCTCGACCAAGAGCTACGACTTCGTGCGCGAGCACAACGAAGCCGTCAACCGGCTCGACTTCATGCCGCAGCGCTCCGAGATCACGACCGAATACGCTCCAGGTTCGCTCCAGGAGGTGGCCCAGCACGACGGCTCAATACTGCGCCTGCGCAAGCTCGACGAGAGCTACGACGCCAGCGACAAGATCGGGGCCATGAACTTCCTGCAGCAACGCAAGGTGGCCGGCGAGATCGTCACCGGCCTCCTGTATGTCAATCCTGACGCAGACGACCTGCATCGGCTGCTCAACACGGTCGACGCTCCGCTGAACGGCTTAAGCGAGAAAGAGCTCGTTCCTGGTGCAGCCGCGCTGGAGAAATTCAACGCTTCTCTGCGTTAACGGGCACTGTCCCGGATTTGTCGGGCTGCGGCGACGACCTCACGGCGCGCGCCATCCGCGCTAGAATCCGCGCATGCGAATCTTCTTGCGAACGCTGGCCGTCATTGGCGGCGTGGTTGTGCTGCTCCTCGTCGCCGTCGCAGTGGCGATCCGCAGCGTCGACGTCAACGAGCTGGTGGGGCCGATCAAGCAACGCGTGAAGGAGGCAACCGGGCGCGATCTCACGATTAGCGGCGGAGTCGATCTGAAGCTAGGGCTAGAGCCCAAGCTTGTCATCGATGGCGTGAGTCTCGGCAACGCGAGCTGGGGCAAGCAGCCGCAAATGATCAGTGCGAAACAGATCGAGGCGCAGATCGCGTTGTTGCCGCTGTTGCGCAAGCACTTCGAGATCGTGCGCTTCAGGTTGGTCGAGCCGAGCATTTCCCTCGAAACCGACACGCGCGGCAATGGTAACTGGGAATTTCCTTCGCTATCGGCCGCGTCACGGCCGGGCACGCCCGCGCCATCGGGGGGCACGCTGGGGGCCTTCGCGATCGGCGACATCGCCATTTCCGACGGCGCGCTGACCTATCGTGACGGGCGGACCGGGGAGATAACGAACGTCGTGATCCAGAACTTGTCGGTGCACGCCCGCGACGCGCAATCCCCGATCAGCGGCAGCTTCCGCGGCAAGATCAACGATACGCCGGTCGCGCTCGAGGGCGATTTCGGTCCGATGGAGCAGTTGCTGCGTCAGCAATGGCCGTACCCCGTGACCGTGCAGGGCGACGTCAACCAGAGAAGTGCGAAGGTGCAGACTCGCATCGCTGTGCAGGGAAATGCGGTCACTCTGGAGCCGCTGCAAGTCGGCTACGGCACGACGCAGCTCACCGGCCAGATGACCGTGACGACCGGCGGACCGCGGCCGAAGGTCGCGTTCGACCTGAAGGCGCCGACCATGACGCTCGGCGAACTGGTGGCAACTGCAGCGACGAACGTGACCGCCGCGAAGGCCGCGGTCGCAAAGGCCGTCACCGCGCCGAAGTCGCGGTACGTATTCGGCGAGGAACCGATCGACATCTCGGCGCTCCGCTCGGTCGACGCGACAGGGAATCTGGCGATCGACAAGCTCGTCCTGCCCGACGGCCAGCATATCGACCAGGTCCGGGTGCAGTTATCGCTGCAGAATGGCCTTCTCGACGTGCCTCAGCTGCATGCCACCGCTCTTGGAGGCGACGTCCAGGCTCGAATTCAAATCGACGCAAGTCGGCCGGATGCCGCCCTCGTGTTGCACGTCGACGCGAAGAATCTCGATCTCTCCGCGGTGCTGGCGGCGCAAAGCATCCGGCGCGAAGTGAGCGGAGGCAAGATGGAGGTCAAGGCCGACCTCAACGCGCACGGAGCATCGCCGCGGCAGTGGGCGTCGAGCGCCACGGGCAGCGTACTCGCGACTGTCGGGCCGGCAACCTTGGTCAACTCCAAGACGGGAACGGACGCCGCCCTGGTGCGACTGGCCGAGGCCGTCAATCCGTTTCATAACGTCGACGCTTCCACCGAGCTGCACTGCGCAGTCCTTCGCCTGCCACTGAAAAGCGGCATCGCGACGATCGACCGCAGCATTGCGGTGGAGACGAACAAGCTCGGTGCCTCGGCCAGCGGCACGCTTGATTTTCGCAACGAGACGCTCGACCTCTCGGTTCGGCCACAGGTTCGGCAAGGCATTCAGATCAATCTCGCGCAAGTGGCGGAGCTCGTGCGACTTCGCGGCCCATTCAACGCGCCGACCGTCGGGGTTGATGCGGTTGCGACCGCGCAGACGGCAGCGAAGCTTGCCGCAGCCATGTCGAGCGGTGGTGGAGGTCTCGCTGCCCTCGGTGGATCGCTGCTGGCCAAGCCCGCGGCCGACGCCGGCGCGCCGTGTCAGGTGGCGCTTGGCCGTGCGTCGACCGGCGGTGTAACGACGACGAGCGCAACGGCGACGAAGCAACCGGCTACGCCGGCCGAAGACGTCGGTAGCGCGCTCGGCAAGCTGCTGGGCAAGTGATCCGGCAGGTGCGCTAGCTGCGCGCTCCTTCAGCCGCACCCGCTCGACCGTTGAACAGCGCGTTGAGCAGCACCGCGCTCACCGCAGCGAGGGTAATGCCGCTGCCCACGAGCGGCGCTGTCCACTTCGGAAGCTGGGCAAAAAACGTCGGGGAGACCAGCGGGATCATTCCGACGCCCACGCTGATCGCGATGATGAGCAGGTTGTAGCGCGATGCGTAGTCGACGCGAGCAAGAATCCTTATCCCGGTCGCGGCGACCATTCCGAACATGACCAACCCTGCGCCGCCCAACACCGGCTGCGGGATCGAAGCAACGACGTTGCCCATCTTCGGGAACAGCCCGAACGCGATGAGGATCACTCCCGAGGCCGCGACGACCCATCGGCTCCTGACACCAGTGATACCGACGAGCCCGACATTCTGCGAGAACGACGTGTAGGGGAAGGTGTTGAACAGGCCACCGATGATCGTGCCCAGCCCATCCGCCGCGAGTCCGCGCGCTATGTCGGAATGGCCGATCCTGCGCTCGCAGATCTCGCTCAGGGCGAGGAACATCCCAGTCGACTCGACCATGGTTACGATCATGACGATGCATAACGTCGCGATCGCCGACAGGTCGAAGGTCGGCAGCCCGAAACGAAGGGGATAGATGAGCGCGAACCAGTCGGCGTCGCGCACCCCGGCGAAATCCACGAGCCCGATCCCCATCGCGACGGCGAAGCCGATGACGAGGCCGAGCAGCACGGCGATGCTGGCGATAAAGCCGTCGAACAGCTTGTTGATGCCTAGAATGGTGGCCAGCACGAGCAGCATGATGGCCAGATTGAGTGGATCACCGAAGTTGCGCGCGCCGATGCCGCCGCCAGCCCAGTTGATGCCGATGCGCAGCAGCGTGACGCCGATCACCAGGATGATCGTTCCGGTGACGACCGGTGGAAAGTAGCGTACCAGTCGACTCGCGATGGGTGCGACTGCGATAGTGAACGCGCCGGCGACGATAACTGCGCCGAAGATGTCGGTGATCGTCGCTCCGGTTGTCGCCATCGCGACGATCGGGCCCACGGCCGTGAAGGTGACGCCCATGATGACCGGCAGCCGAATGCCGAACTTCCAGATGCCCACGCATTGAATCAAGGTGGCAATCCCGCACGCGAAGAGGTCGGCATTGATGAGGAACGCCACCTGATCCTTGGGCAACCTGAAAGCGCCGCCCACGATGAGCGGCACCGCAACCGCCCCCGCGTACATCACGAGGACGTGCTGCAGCCCGCCAGCGAGCAGGGTTCCCGGAGGCGGTAGCTGGTCGACGGGGTGAACGCTACGCGGGGTCGTTGTCATTGCTGTTCTCCCACTCTTATTCTTCGAGGAGCGCCTCCAGGCGATGGCGGGCAATGCGGGCGACTTCTCCAAGCGCCGTCGCGAACTCGCTTGCGCGATCGCGCTCGAGCCGCTCGGCACATCGCGCGATGATCTCGCTCCGCTCGAGCCCTTTCACGGCGATGATGAACGGAAAGCCAAACTTTGCGTCGTAGGCGCGGTTGAGCGCGTGCAGGCGGGAAAACTCAGCGGGCGAGCAGCGGGTCAGGCCGGCGCCCGCCTGCTCGCGATTCGACTCGTTGGAAAGCTCGCCACGTATGGCTGCCTTGCTCGCGAGCTCCGGGTGCGCGCGCAGCAGCGCGAGCTGAGCATCAGCCGGCCCGCTTTCCATGATTTCCACCATCGCCGCGTGCAAGGCATCGATGCTCGAAAACGGCCGGCGCTCGCAGGCGGTGGCAGCGATCCATGGCGAGTGCTCGAACACGCCCCGGAGCGTCGCGATGAAGCGCGCCGGAGCGAGCCCGTTCAGCTCAGAGAGCTTCACGCCGATTCTCTGTAGGGATGCGTGGCGATCCAGTGACGCGCGATTTCGACTCGCTGGGCGATCCACACATCCTCGTGCGAACGGACGTGATCGAGAAAGCGCGACAAGGCCGCGAGTCGACCTGGGCGCCCAGTGATCCGACAATGCAGTCCGATCGACAACATCTTCGGCGCGTCGAGCGCGCGAGGATCGCCCTCATCGTAGAGCACGTCGAAAGCGTCGCGCAGATAGTTGAAGTACTCCTGACCGGAGGGAAAGCCCGAGGCACTCGAAAAACGCATGTCGTTGGTGTCGAGCGCGTAGGGCACGACCAGTTGCGGCTTCTTTCCCGCACGCGTCTCGACCTCGACCCAATAGGGCAGGTCGTCGGCATACGAATCGGCGTCATACGTGAACCCACCGTGCTCGACGACGAGCCGGCGCGTGTTGGGACTGTCCCGCCCGGTGTACCAGCCGTCGGGTACGCGACCCGTCATACGCCTGATCGAATCGACTGCGCGCGCAATATGATCGCGCTCGGTTCTTTCGTCGACCTGCTGGTAGCTGATCCAACGCCACCCGTGGCTGGCGATTTCATGCCCGTCGCGGAGCATCGCTTCCACAGCCGCAGGATTGCGCTCGAGCGCCATCGCGACGCCGAAGATCGTGACAGGCAGCCGCCGCTCTCGAAACAGACGCAGGAGGCGCCACAATCCGGCCCGCGAGCCATATTCGTAGAGCGACTCCATCGACATGTGCCGATCGGGAAACGGTTGCGCGGCAGCGATCTCGGAAAGAAAGGTCTCGGCTGCTCCGTCGCCGTGCAACACGCTCGCCTCCGCGCCTTCTTCGTAGTTGAGCACGATTTGCAGCGCGAGCCTCGCTCCACCGGGCCAGCGCGCGTGCGGCGGCTGCGCGCCGTAGCCGGCCATGTCGCGGGGATACGGAACTGCAGAAGCCATTGCGGCGGCCCCCAGGGCAAACAAATCGCTGGACTACAATACACGCCGAATGCTATTGAATCCCCTCGGCGCTGACAAATCTTGACGGTTTCTCAGGGAGAGTTCGCTTGGGCCGCCTCACGACGCACGTTCTCGACCTCGCGCATGGCAAGCCGGGTGCCGGGATGGCGGTGACCCTCTTTCGACGCGTTGCCGATCGCTTCGAGCGGCTCGCCTCTACCGTCACCAATGACGATGGACGCTGCGATGCTCCTCTGCTCGAAGGCAACGCGCTCAAAGCGGGTCGCTACCGGCTCGTATTCGCCGCCGGTGCCTACTTTCGCTTGAGCGGAGTTGCGTTGCCCGAGCCAGCGTTCGTCGACGAAGTCGTGCTCGATTTCGGTGTCGCCGACCCTGCTGCGCACTACCACGTGCCCTTGCTCGTGTCGCCGTGGAGCTATTCCACCTATCGCGGAAGCTGACCTAGCGCGACGATGGAAGCGTACGCGAGCGACTGGGTGCAGTTGCTGCTGCGGTGGATTCACCTGATCACCGGTATCGCCTGGATCGGCGCTTCGTTCTACTTCGTCTGGCTCGACAATCACCTGCTGGCGCCGAAGGCTAAGAGGGATGCCGACGAGGGCATCGGTGGGGAGCTGTGGGCAGTGCATGGCGGCGGATTCTATGTTGTGCGCAAGTTCAAAGTTGCTCCGCAGTCGATCCCGGAGCCGCTGCACTGGTTCAAATGGGAAGCGTACTCGACCTGGCTCTCCGGTTTTGCGCTGTTCGTCGTGATGTACTACGCGCACGCCGGCATCTACATGATCGATCGCAGCGTCGCCGACCTGAGTTCCCTGCAGGCGATCGGGATCAGCATCGCCCTCATTATTGCGGGCTGGATTGTCTACGATCAGCTCTGCAAGCGGCTCGGTCTCGAGCACGAGCTCGCGCTCGGGCTGGCAATGGTTGCCCTCGTGGCGCTCTGCGCGTGGGGACTCTCGCACGTTTTCAGCGGTCGCGCCGTGTACATGCAGATCGGCGCCATGCTCGGAACGATCATGGCAGCCAACGTCGCCCACGTCATCATTCCTTCGCAGCGCCGGATGGTTCAAGCAACGGCAAGCGGTATCGCGCCCGATCCTCTCGACGCGCTCCGCGGCAAACAGCGCTCGATCCACAACAACTACTTCACGCTGCCGGTGCTGTTCATCATGATCAGCAACCACTACCCGATGACCTTCGGAAGCCCTCGGTCGTGGCTGGTGCTCGTTGCCATTCTGCTGCTCGCGGCGTACGTACGGCATTTCTTCAATCTGCGCCACCGCGGCCGGACCGTATGGGCCATTCCGATCACCGCTGCGCTGGGCACCCTCGCGCTCGCGATCGCCATCGCGCCGGAGATGCCGTCAGCAACCCGCGCAGCGCCGAGCTTCGCGCAGGTGCACGCGGTCATCGAGCAACGTTGCGCATCATGCCATGCGGAAAAGCCGAGCCAGCCCGGGTTCGCAGTCGCGCCCAAGAACGTCATGCTGGACACGCCCGAGCGCATCGGTGCGAACGCGCAGAAGATCTACGAGCAGGCGGTCACGACTCGCGCGATGCCGATCGGCAATCTCACGGGCATGACCGACGCCGAGCGTTCCATGCTGGAGGCCTGGGTCGCGGCAGGTGCGCCAACGCGTTGACGCACCGCACGCGGGCTATGGATTGACGTCCGAGGCGGGCGACTCGAGCATCTTGATCGCCGTCTTCGCGACCTGCAGCGTATCGTAATAGGCGTATGCAGCGACTGCCGCGGCGCCGACGATTGGAAGCCAGCGGCTCGCCGCGGTGCCCGCGATCCGCTGCGTGACGCTGATACCGATGCTCGTCAATACGCTGCGCAACGCGCCTCCCGAGAGTTGATGGATGATGAAGCGCTGGCCGGCGCGGACGACGAAATCGCGCGTTGCATGGCTTGCCGCGTGGCGGAACAGGCAATAGAGCATGTGCGTTCGCGTGAGCTGCATGTCCCGGCCGTACAGTCCGGCGATGTCGGCCACCATTTGCGCCTGGATGCGCCAGATGGCGATCAGGTCGGGAAGAACGGTCAGCATGCCGAGGAGCCCCGGTGGGAGCGCGAGCGTGCCCGAGAGGGCGGCCGCGCGCGCGGCCGCTTTGCGCGCCAACGCCAGCGCTACCTCTCCAGGTTTTCCTACCGGCCGCTCGCGGGTCGCGGGAACGCCGGCAACGATGGCCTCGATTCCTTCGGCCACGGCGCCGAATGGCGATGCTGGAGAAATTGAAATCGAATCAGTCATGTACGAATCACCTATCTGTGCCACACCGGTCGGCGTTGCCTGCCGCTAAAGCGGACGGACGGTCGCAGTATATTAGGTACAATCGTCGGCACAAGAACCATGGGAGCCAACGATGCGGCCTCGACCGCGACCGTTGCCCTGGGTCGCGGGGCCCGGCGTGGCCGCATGAATCCAGGGCGACCGATTCTTCCGTACTCGGTTTCGCAGGCAGGCTACGTCGAGTACGAGCCCGGTGTGGTCACGGCCGCGAATCATTTGGTTGGTCTCATCGAGAAAGCCGCACCCTGGGTCCGGGCGGAACACATCGGGAGCACCGCGGTGCCGGGCTGCGCCGGGAAGGGTATCGTGGACCTCATGGCGCTCTATCCTGCGGGACAGCTCGACGCGACTCGCGACGCGCTCGACGGTCTCGGCTTCCAGCCCCAGCGCACGGGGCATCCGTTCCCAGAGGACCGACCGATGCGCATAGGGGCGGTCGATCACAGGGGTACGCGCTACCAGATCCACGTACATGTCATTGGGATGGACAGTCCAGAGGTGCTGTCTCTGCGACGGTTCCGAGATGCGCTGCGTGCCGATCAGGCCCTGCGTAATGCGTACGAGGCAAGGAAGCGTGAAATTCTCGAGTCCGGAGTGCGCGAGCCTACCGACTACACCCACGCCAAGGGCGAGTTCATTCGATCCGTGATCGGCGCGGACTGAAGAGCATGCCGATTCCCGTATTCGGGTTTGCCGGCTGGTCCGGAAGCGGCAAGACGACGCTTATCGAGCAGCTCATCCCGCGCTTCGTCGGGCAGGGGCTGACCGTGTCGCTGGTCAAGCATGCCCACCACGAATTCGACCTCGACCAACCCGGGAAGGACTCGTTCAGGCACCGCGAAGCGGGTTGTCGCGAGGTACTAGTCACCTCAGCGGTTCGTTGGGCGCTGCAACATGAGCTGAGGGGAGCCCCGGAACTCAGGCTCGAGGACGCGCTCCAACGGCTGTCTCCTTGCGACCTGGCGCTGGTAGAGGGGTTCAAGGCGGCGCCGATACCCAAGCTCGAGGTATATCGAGCCGAAATCGGCAAGCCGCTGCTGCACCCGAACGACCGCCACATCGTCGCTGTCGCGACCGACGCAACGCTGACGACGAAGCTGCCGGTCCTCGCCTTGGGAGACGTTGGCGCAATTGCAACATTCATCCTGCGCTACCTGGGCGTCCCCGGGGGTGCGAATTGACTTCAATGAGGTGCCGGCGTAAGGTCAAAGTGTGGAGAAGTCTGTGTACTCGATGTGCACAGGGGATTCGGTGGCGCTGTGAAAGTCACGCAAAAACAATTACTTGTTATTGGCTTGGGGGCGCTGGTTTCGTTTGGCGCCGCCACCGCTGCGCTCGCCCAGAACGGCTTCTACGGCGGTGTGTCGATGCGCGACAACGGCACCGAATCGAAGGGACTCCAGCTCGGAGATACACCGCTGGCCTGGAACCGTTTCGCAGCGCCGGTTTCTGACGACGCGTCTCAGCGCGCACTCCTCTTCGGCGGCTATCGGTGGCAAAACGAAGTCGCGGTCGAAGCAGCCGTCAATACTGCAGACAAGTATGCCCTGCGTCAGGGCACTCAAACATCGATCGTCGGTCCCGGCGCAGGGTTGGCGCTGAGCGATGCAAGCACACGCTCGTGGAACGCCGACGTGTATACGAGCTGGGAAGTCATTCGCAGCCTGTCGCTTTATGGACGGCTCGGATATGCGCAGAACGACACCGGGAGATTGTTCTCCGGCGCATCGCTTATACCTGGCGATCCGCGACGGCAGCGCGATGGCGTGAATTATGGCCTCGGGCTGCGCTACGACGTGACGCATTCGCTGGGTTTGCGTGTCGAGTACGCTCGCTTCGGCCGGTTTGCAGGCGAGGCCGCCGGCAGCGGACTGCCCGATTCGGATCAGGTCTCCGTCGGAGTTCAATTCCGGTTCTAGCCGCATCTTCGGGCGCATTACGCCGGCGTATTGCTACGCCGGCGTTTTTGTTGCTGCACTCAAGCAGTAGACTACCGACATGGTAAAGCTCGTCTATCTCGCTCGCCTCCGTGAGATTCTCGGCGTGGCTGCGGAGGACATCGAGCTCCCGCGTGAAGTTGCGACTGTCGCGGCATTGCTCGCCTGGCTGCGGGCTCGCGGCGGTGCATGGGCTGCCGAGCTCGCGCCCGGCCGCGCGGTTCGCGTAGCGGTCAACCACGACGTTGCGCGCGGCGAGACGCCAGTACGAGCAGGCGACGAGGTTGCGCTGTTTCCCCCGGTAACCGGAGGTTGAATGGCGGTCCGGATCCAGACCGAAGACTTCGATCTCGGGCGGGAGCTCGAGCGAATGCGCGCCGGCAACGCGAAGATAGGCGCGGTCGCATCATTTGTCGGGCTGGTGCGTGACGTCAACGAAGCGACTGAAGTACGCACGATGACCCTCGAGCATTATCCGGGAATGACGGAGAAGGCGCTGGCGCAGATCATCGATGAAGCCCACGCACGCTGGGATATCTACGACGCCCTGATCATTCATCGAGTGGGCGAGCTCAAGCCGGGCGATCAGATCGTGCTCGCTGCAGTGGCGGGCGCGCACCGTGGAGAGGCCTTCGCAGCCTGTGAATTCATCATGGATTACCTGAAGACGCGCGCTCCATTCTGGAAGAAAGAGCAGACACCCGCGGGTGACCGCTGGGTTGAGGCCCGCGCGAGCGACGAAGAGAAAGCCTCGCGTTGGTAGATCGGTCGCGAAGCGTTGCGCTGATCGCGATCGACTGGGGAACGACGACATCGCGCGCTTATTGCCTGGATGCGGAGGGCGGCATCGTCGCCGAGCACAGCGCCGCGCTCGGAGTGCAGAAGGTGGAAGGGGGACGCTTTCGTGAGGCGCTCGCGATGCTCGTCGGCGGCGATACGCCGACCGGCACACCGCGCATCGCCTGCGGCATGGTAGGCAGCCGACAGGGGTGGATCGAGGCGCCATACGTTCACTGTCCGACGAATTTTGCCGCGATTGCGGCGGCGCTGACCTACGTTTCAGACGCGACCCTTGCCATCGTTCCCGGACTCATCTGCCGAGATCCGGAGGGCATTCCAGACGTGATGCGAGGTGAGGAGACGCAGGTCTTCGGCAGTCTCGAGGACGCAGGCGAGCGGCAAATCGTCGTGCTCCCAGGTACCCACAGCAAATGGGTGCTCGTCGATCACGGCGGGATCGAGACCTTCACGACTTTCATGACCGGCGAGCTCTACGCGGTGCTGCGCGAGCACAGCATCCTCGGCCGCCTCGCGGCTCCGGGAGCCGACGCTTCAGCTTTCGATCGCGGCGTCTGCACGAGTCTTCGTTCGGACGCCGCGCTGTCGCACGACGTATTCTCGGCGCGCACGCTTGCCCTGAGCGGCGAGCTTGCGCCCGAAGGCGTGGCCGACTACCTTTCGGGTTTGCTGCTCGGTGCCGAGGTTGCCGGCGCGCGCAGCTGGATCGAACGTCAATCCGCAAGAGGTTTGCCCGTTACGCTCATCGGTGAGAGCATGCTCTGCGATCGCTACCGGCGCGCATTAAAGGCTGCAGACATCGCGGCGGTAACCGGGCCGAGCGACGCAGCGGCCCGGGGGCTGTGGCGCTTCGCCAACAACGCCGGCATCGTGCGATGACCCAAGGCAGTTCCCTGCAGCGCTATCTCAAGCCCCTGCCGCTCGTCGCGGTGCTGCGCGGCATTACGCCGGACGAGATCGATACCGTAAGTGCTGCGCTCTATGACAACGGCTTCCGCATGCTCGAAGTTCCTCTCAACTCGCCGCGTCCGTTCGATAGCATCCAGCTGCTCGCGAAGCAGTTCGGCGAGCGCTGTCTCACGGGTGCCGGAACCGTGCTTCGCGTCGAGGATGTCGCGCGCGTCGCGGAGGTCGGCGGCGGGTTGATCGTCATGCCGCACGGCGACGTTGCGGTCGTGCGCGAAGCCAAACGGATGGGCCTGACATGCCTCCCCGGTGTCGCAACACCGACCGAGGCGTTCGCCGCGCTCGACGCCGGCGCCGACGGGCTCAAGATGTTCCCAGCGGAGCAATTGACTCCGGCGGTGCTCAAGGCCTGGCGTGCGGTGCTGCCCAAGGACGCGCTCGTATTTCCGGTCGGTGGCATTCGTCCCGACAACATGGCGCCCTACTGGGCTGTCGGTGCCAACGGCTTCGGCACCGGATCGAATCTGTACCAACCAGGAGCCTCCTCAGCGACGGTGCGCAAGGTTGCTGGCGAATACGCTGCAGCGTTCGAGGCGCTCCCGGCACGCCCATGAGCAGTCCGCGGCATGACATAGTCGCGCTCGGCGAGCCGATGGTGGAGTTCAACCAAGTGCGCGGCGATCGCGATCGCTATCTGCTCGGGTTCGGGGGCGACACGTCCAACATGGCGATCGCCACAGCGCGACTCGGTGCGCGCGTCGCGTATGTCACGCACGTGGGGGATGATGCCTTCGGCCGAAAGCTGCTCGAGTTGTGGGAGAGCGAAGGGGTCGAGACGCACGGGGTCGGGATCGACGCGGATGCACCGACCGGCATCTATTTCGTCAGTCACAGTGCCAGCGGGCACGAGTTCAGCTATCTGCGCGCAGGGTCTGCGGCGAGCAGGATGCGACCTGCTGATCTGCCGCTCGAGTTGATCCGCGGAGCACGCGTCCTGCACGCCTCGGGCATCAGCCAGGCGATCTCCGCTTCCGCCTGCGACAGCGTGTTCGCTGCCATTGACACCGCGCGTGCCGCGGGCACGAAGATCTCCTACGATACGAATCTGCGGCTGAAACTGTGGCCGCTGTCGCGCGCGCGTGCGATCATCAAGGCGAGCATCGCGCTTTGTGACTGGGCGTTGCCGAGCCTGGATGACGCGAAGCTGCTCTTCGATCGCGATCGACCCGATGACGTCATCGCTGCCTGCCACGAAGCAGGCGCGCCGCTGGTCGTCCTGCGCTGTGGCGCGGAGGGTTGCGTCGTGTCCGACGGTCGCCGTCGCGAGCGCATCCCGGCTCATCGCGTCGAAGTGGTCGATGCGACGGGCGCGGGAGATTGCTTCGACGGTGCCTTCGCGGTGCGCATCCTCGCCGGTGACGATCCCGTCGCAGCGGCGCGCTACGCCAATGCGGCGGCAGCGCTCGCCACCACGGGATATGGCGCCGTTGCGCCGCTGCCGCGGCATTCGGACGTGGACGCGCTGCTCAAACAACACGCAGCCGCATGATCGCCACGACGTTTCAGGAGGGCTCGTTTCGCGACCGGGAAGCGCTCGTCTGTGGCGGGACGAGCGGCATCGGCGCGGCGATCGCGGGGGC
>Ga0126384_10001680_pt1 | contig 13195 bp, 12 predicted proteins | sample PanSoiMetPlot_36_FD_92543 | JGI IMG/M metagenome (GOLD analysis project Ga0126384, IMG submission 92543) | Tropical forest soil microbial communities from Panama - MetaG Plot_36 | ecosystem: Environmental > Terrestrial > Soil > Tropical forest > Bulk soil | place: Panama | collected 2016-02-17 | reverse complement strand
TGAAAACCTTTCTGGCTAAGTCAAATGGAGCATAGCCAGCTAGATTCGAACCTCTACTAAGAAGCACCTTGCGTTCAACAGCTTAGGCGGTGTTGCATCGACCGTTTGAACCGGCACGACTTACCGGTAACTTGAGTACTGGTCCTTGCTTCAGTTCGCCTGCGAATTGTCCGCCTTTTATCCGTGTACCCAATACAAAGCCACCCAAAACCGTACAAGAGCGAAGCATTTCTCGTTTTGATTTCATTGGCTCTTTTCGCTTGCCCTTGCACTGCGTGAAGCGCAAAGTCCCCCTCATAACCCGAAGTTCGTCAGTTCAAATCTGCCCCCCGCAACCATTTTCTAATTGATTACAAGCGGCTTAGGAGGTTCCACTCCCGAGCCGTTTTCCTTTTTACGTCCATTCACGTCCAAAATTCCCCAGACTGCACCTCCTAGCTGAGCCGCAACTCTTCACGAATCTTCGCTTGCGACGTGCCGAACTGCTCATGGACGAGCTTCGTAGACGATGTTAAACGGTGTTTCCGCGGCCCTGCGAAAACGACTGAAGCCAGCTGCGGTGACTACTTCGCGAATGCGTTTTTCGCCGGACTGCGCGCCCAAGCACAGCGCAACTTCCTGTGAACGCGAACAAGGAGTGCACAACAAAGTTGAAAAAGAGTAGTACACGCGACCGACCGGATTTAGATTGTCTTTTAGTTCATCGTGAGCAAACGGTTCGACGATCATCCAGGTGCCGTCCTTGCTCAAGGCTTGACGCACATGAGTTGCGGCACCGACGGGATCGCCCATGTCATGTAGACAATCGAACACCGTAATCAGGTCGTAGTCCTTGCCGGGGAATTCCTTTGCCTTTGCGATTCCGAAAGAAACATGATCCGAGAGACCCGCCTTTGCGGCGGCGGCGCGCGCACCGTTGACGGACTCGGCGTGATAGTCAAAACCGAAGAACCGTGATTCGGGGAAGGCCTTGGCCATCAGAATGGTGGAAGCTCCCTTGCCGCACCCAATATCGGCGACTTGAGCGCCGGCGGCCAGCTTGGCCTGGACTTCATGCAGAGAAGGAATCCACGAACTCACAAGATTGGCGGCATAGCCGGGACGGAAGAACTTTTCGCAGCCGTGAAATACGTCCTCGTGGTGTTCGCCCCAACTCATGCCCTTGCCGGAGCGGAAGGACTCGACGATTCTGGGAACGGCGGCAAGAGAGCCGAGAGCCAGTTGGAAGGCGCCGGGAAGATAGGCCGGGCTGTCCTCGTTGGCGAGAGTAAAGGCTTGCTCCTCCGAGAGACTGAATTTGCGCGTCTTTTCGTTATAGGTGATGTAGCCGCCCGCGGCCTGAGAGGCCAACCACTCGCGCACATACCGCTCATCGGTCCTGGTAATAGCGGCCAATTCGGAAGAGTTCAACGGGCCTTCGGCCAGAGCCTTGTACAGTCCGAGCTTTTCACCAATGACAACCATGCCGGAGTGAACCGCGGCTCCGAGGTCGCCAACGAATTGCCCGACGAAAGCGTTCAGCTTGTCCATGTCTAATGCCATTTCATTTCTCCTCTGCGATTGTAAATTTGTGAATCTTCGTTAAACCCGCGTGCTCGGCGTAAGTCTTCACGTTTTGTTGCTCCCTGGAAATGCGACTCAAATGCTGCCGCCGGGTCTGCTGTGTGCAGCCCCACGAATTTCATGCTTGCAATGTTTCAACAGTACAGAGGTGTTCCGCGTGGATTGGCCGTCCCAGGAATCGTCGTCTTCAGGAAGGCGCCCAATGATATGACCGAGTTCATGCAGCAATATGGTGTTTTGAGTCTCCTGAGTGTTACCCCCGTACGAAAAGATCGCCGGCGGACGCGTCTCAGTACCCCTGACGGGAATTCCTCCCGGGTTCAGTTCGATGACAAACGCATAGCTGTTGAAGAACGACCCGTGAGCATTCAGCTGGATGACAGAATCGGGGCCGGCATTTTCCATAGACCTGGCGGCCCAGGGGTGCTTGAAAAGCTGCCTTCCGTGAGTGTCTTTCATGCTGAAAACATAGGAAGTTCCTTCCATTTCCACATCAAAGTGAAGAGAGCGAAACACTCCAGCAGGATCGGGGGCGGCTTCCCGGAACCAGGAGCTGCAGGCGTTGCTTTGCTGCAAAATGGCGAGCACCTGATCGCGCGCGCGAATGATGGTGTTCCCCCGGGAGCCCAGGGCCATCAGCTCTAGCAGAACTTTGTCACGGGACTTGGAAGGGGTGTCGGAATAGGCCGTGCTCGAAGTGAGCAATACGCACAAGTGTGCAAGCATAAAGGTCGCTCGCCTCGGCCCCTTAAATGGAGGGCGCCAGATCCACCATCGGCTTTGTGAATTCTTCAAAAACTTCGCCGCGCTACCTTTTGCCATCGATTGCGCGACGTCCAGCTTGTCCGTACTCCGTGCCATTCCTGTTCTCCGTGGGAATATGTACTTGCTTGAAAGAACTGACCCTTGGATGGGCCGTTGCTTCGGCATGGCCCGGAAAGCGAGCGAGCCACCTTCCGGGCTTTGACGCGTCGTCATTTGCGGCTGGGATCGTCTTCCGGGTTGATGTAGTTGAACTGGAGAGGAGACTGTCCATGAACCTGGATGATGGTCTCGCCGCAAGCCATGGCATAGTGGTGCATGTCGGGATCAAGAAACGCAAAGCTGCCGGCCGTGAAGGCTTTCATCTTGTTGACCTCAAACTCGTCACCCATGCCAAGCTTGAACGTTCCCGAAATCACTGTGACGTTTTCGCGCTGAGGATGAAAGTGAGGGGAGATGCGAAAGCCGTCCGGCATTTTCAGGCGAATGGTGAAATCGCCGGTGGAGGCAGTCGGATCACCTTCAAGGACGGCAAACTGAGCGCCGGGACGAACTACGGGCGGCGCGGGCCCCCAGGGAATAGTGTCCGGGGTAAAGGAATTTCTTTCATGCGGGTGAGCGTGAGTCACCGTGGTGATCAACTGGCCTGCTCCGGCGAAGAAACCAGCCAACGCCAGAATTAGAAACATATGTCGCTTCATGAACAACCCTCCATCGTAAGATGTGCAGCGAAGGAAGGATGAAGGCAATCACGAGAGGTAGCCATGAACAGAGGCTACTGTTTAGCTATCTTTTGCATATCGCTCTAAGTTATTGATTTATTAAGACTAACGTGTCATTAAGAACATGATATGAAGCAGAGGAAGGCAGCAATTCCGGAGATTGAACTGGACTTGGGGCGATATGAGCTCCGGCGGCAAGGCCGGCGAGTGAAACTCGAAAAGAAGCCCATGGAACTTCTGATTTTTCTGGTCAGCAGACGAGAGCAAATGGTAACGCGGCAGGAGATCGTAACAAAGCTGTGGAAGTCCGACCTATTCGTCGATACGGAGACGAGTATCAATAACATAGTTCGAAAGGTTCGCACAGCTCTCGGCGACAGCTTCGCGAAACCAAGATTCCTCGAGACGGTCGTCGGAAAAGGATACCGTCTGGTGGGACCGCTGCGAGTGATCGATGCGCGACACGGGCCAACGGCAAGCGAGTCTGGGACCGCAAGTGAAAATGCTGGGGCGCAAGCCGGGGTATGGAACGAACGCTCGGCGCTGGCAGTGATGCCGATGACGGTGGTGGGAAATGCGACGGATGACCACGGGATAAGCCTGGGCATAGCCGATGCGCTGACGACGCGGCTGGGGAACCTGCAAGGAGTGGACGTGATGCCCGTCTCGGCCGTGCTGAAGGTGCCAGCGGAGATGGCGACATCTGAGACGGCTGCGCGACTGGGAGTGCGATTTCTGGTGCGCGGCGGGATTCAAATGACGAAAGGGCGTTGGCGATTGTCGCTAGAAGTGTTCGATGCTCACAGACAGAGTGCGTGCTACCGAAAAAAATGCGATCTGGATGTGGAGCGCCTGACGGAACTTGAGGGCGAGATTGCGAAGCAAATCGCGGCGGCTTTGAACCGCTCGCTGGGACCGACGTTAGCGAAACAGCGTCCGCGACATAGCAAGGATCCGATGGCATACGCGGAATTCATGCGAGGCTACCGGCTAAGCTCATTGGGAGAGCCGAGAGTGCTGGATGAAGCGGCGCAGCATTTGAGCAATGCGGTCATGCGCGATCCAGGATTCTCTCTGGCGCATGCGACGCTTTCGTTTGTGTATGCGACGAAACATTTTGAAGTCGACCCAGGAAGCGTGTGGCTGGAGAAAGCGGAGTTTCATTGCGAAAAGGCGCTGGAACTCGACGCGGACCTGGCGGAAGGACACGTCGCCAACGCTTTTCTACTTTGGGGGCAGTCAAGAAATTTTCAGCACATCGAAGCGATAAACGAACTAAAGCGCGCGCTGACTCTTCAAAACAACCAGCCGCATGCGTACAACAGGCTGGGAACGATCCTGGCGCATGTTGGGCTGCTCGAACACGCGCGAGAGATGTACAAAAGAGGGGGGCCCTTCCATCCGAAAAAGACGCTGAGCCACAGCGTCGTGCAAGTGTATGTCTGGAATCAGGAATACGACGCGGCGATGGAAGAGATTCAAGCGTGGAGAGCGGAGAGTCCGCGGAACAAGTATCCCCTGTGGTTTGGACCGCAGCCCGCGATGATGACCGGAAACCTAAAGGAAGCAAAAATGCTGCTGGACGAAGCCATCGAGCTGCTTCCGGACGAGCCTATGATCATCAGTTTGCAAGGAGTGTTCGCAGCGCTCTCGGGAGATGAGAGCAAGGCACTGGAGTGCCTGACGAAGACTTGTGCGAATCCGAAGTCGTTTGGGCATGCGCACCATAGCTACTACCAGGTGGCGTGCATTCTTGCCCTGCTGGGAAGGCGAGAAACAGCGTTCGAATGGCTGGAGCGGAGTGTGAGCAGCGGATTTGCCTGCTGGCCGTTCTTTATGAAGGATCCTTGCCTGAAAAACTTGCGAGGATTGTCGAGCTTCGACGTGCTGGTAAGCTCATTGCAAGCCAAGTATCCAGACCATCTCGGATTGCTCTAGCTGGATGCGCTCTCCTGTGCCCGTCGGCCGAACAGAAGCGAATCCGCGAAAGTCCCGAATGGTCGGCAATCCTTACCTTACTGAATTACGGGCGGTTTGCCCGTAACTCGACAGCAATTTGGTACAATGCCCGGCATGCCAAAAGCCTCCAGCTATGTTCCCAGAGGTTTCAGCACGCTTAGCATCCATCTGACCGTGAACGGAGCCGCCAAGTACATCGAATTCCTGAAGCAGGCTTTCGATGCCGTTGAACTCACTCGCTCAGCTTCACTAGACGGTCGCTTGCTGAATGCAAGCGTGCGCATCGGGGACTCCGTCATGATGTTGAACGATGTGTTTCCCGAGTTCGGGGGGAAACCTATTCTTCCGGGCGAGTGGCCGATCCGGTTGACCCTATATCTGCCGGATGCGGATGCCGCTTGGGAGAAGAGTCTCAAGGCCGGTTGCTCGGCAACAATGCCAATCCGAGAGCAGTTCTGGGGTGACCGCTACGGCGAAGTGAGAGATCCGTTCGGGTTTGTTTGGGCCATCGCGACGCACCTGGAAGATCTGAGCCCGGCGGAAATTGAAGCGCGACGAAGCCAGGCTTTCGGAGGCGGCCAGGGAGGTCGCCAACACGCTGGAAAAAGAGATTGAAAGTGGATAGCCAGGTTCGTTCAGTTCCAAACGCAAATAGCCCGCCGAAAACCACTCAGCGTTGACTCATAGCGCCCGGCTCCCCCGATAGCTGTTCTCTCGCCGCGAGCTCCTCCCAGCCTGTAGATACATCCGCATCCAGACATAGCGTTTCGGCAAACCACCAAGGGTGGCTGTGTCTATCAACTCGTCGATTTCCGAAGACTTTGGTTGGGATTCCGATGATCAACCGATGCGCCTTTTACGACGCGATGGTTCAGATAAAGGAGATTCGTATGCGAGATAAAGAAAGAAAAGCTCTTGAGATCGTTCTGTTGTTCATGATGATAGCAATTCCCCCGATAGCTCATGCCCAAATGCAGCAGTCGGCCAAAACGACGGCTGCCGAACCAGTTCCTGAACCTGCGATACCCGCGATTTTGGCTGCGTTCGACAAATACGAAGTTGTCGGCCTGCCGCAAGGCCACGGAATGCAAGATCTAAATAATGACGGAGATAGGCTCACCCGTCCGCCGGTTCGAGTTCACTTTCCTTCGCCCACACGCAAGTATCATCGCCAGCAGGCCGAATCCAGTACATGACCTCGCAGGACGGGTTCAGGCGGATGACTTCGTCGTCCGGTTCGCGGATGTCTTCGATCGTACAGACCTCCCGCTTGCCGGTTCTTCTCACGAGCTCGTTTAGTTTAAATGTCATACCCTTCTCCGTAATCAAAGGCGAGTTCCGCAGTTCCGAGTTGGACGCTGACTGCTACTTGCGGCCAGCGAAGCGCACGCGCAGGGAGAGGGCGCGGCCCTGACCACCAGCGAAGGCGCGAAAGTTGGGAGCGTCAATATTGTTAACCACGGTATCTGGATTCTGGCGGCCAAATATGTTTACGACTCTTAGGCGCACCGACCAGAAATAACCGCGAAACTCGAATTTCTTTTCGATTCCAAGATTGAGACTTACATAAGCGGGAAAGCGCGACGAATTCGGTGCGCCCACAAGTTGTTGCTGGAGGTTGATAACACTGAAGGGATAACCCGTGCGGTATTCTAAGAAATAACTCAACTGAGTAGCCCAGATGTGCGTGGGGTTCAAGCCCCAAATGAGCAGACGGTTGGGGGCATCCCACGCCACGGGTCCGGATTGCTGTGGGGCGTAGAAAATGGAACCGAGGGCAGGGTCCAGCAATTGATTGGAGTTCGCGACGGAACGAGTGTAGGCGGCGAAGACCTCGGTGCTTTCTGAGAAAACGTGACGCGCGGAAACAGTGGCAGCTCTGTATCGATCCTTGCGCTGATCCTGAAGGAGGAAAGTTCCACCGGGCTGCGAAGGTTGCAGATCAACAAAAGCGAAACCGTGGTCGCCATTTCGGGCGAGGAGTTCGATACTCGCGAGCGTGTTTCGTGTGAGCTTCTGTTGCCAACCGGCACTGGAAATCATGAAGCGCGGCTGGTGGATCCCGCCCGACGGAAGAACGAACTGGCTCGTGACGGGGCCGAGAACGACCACCGCTCCCGTGGGATCGTAAAACGAGTCGAGCTGGCGCTGGTCCAGTGCCTGGCCGATGAGAGTCAGATTGAGAGGAGCATTGTAGATGCCCCAGCCGAGCGCGAACTTGGCGAGTTTATCGGCCCAGGGGAGAAAATTGACTGAGGCGCGCGGTTCGGCCATCGCACGTTGTGTGAAGTGGTCCCAATCGGTGCGCAGACCGGCCTGAAAAACAAGATGTTTGGAGATCGACCAGGTGTCCTGCGCGTAGGCGCCGGCTTGCGTGTTGGAAAGCCGTGGGTTTGCAGGGCCGGCAAACGTGGATTGACGAACAAGCGTGCCATTGGCGCGGAACGCCTGAATTTCAGTGCGCTGCGCCGATTGGGATGAGCGGAGGCCGGCAACGTTGAGGCCGAAGGCGAGCTGATGCGCGCCATGCCAATGACGTGAGGCGACGATCACGTTGCCGAAAGCCTGCAAACGGCGCCCACGTTGATGCAGCCGCTGAAAATAATTGCCGCTGCTGCCATTGATGAGGAGCACGAAGGGCTGCGTGCCCTGAGGCATCTCATCGAGGACGCCACTATCGGCGGCGATACCAAGCTCGAAAACAATTTCGTGAAGCCACAGCTGATCTTTAAGAGAGACGAAGCTGCGCCGTCGCTCGACAGAGACGGTGGTGGATTGGGGATTGAGGGCGTCGAGGCCAAGATTGCTGTCGTCGGCACGGTTGTAGAGGAAGCTGGCATGAAGAATGTGCCTCGGCGTAAGGTTGTACTGCAGGTGAAGGAGATTGTCGCCGGCCCACTGCTCGGTGGTGTTGGCCCCAGAAGCTTGCTGTTTCACCACGTCGAAAGTGTGCTGGACGCTGATGGAATCCGAAAACCAGAAGCGACCTTGCTCGAGGGGGCCCGAGAAGGTGAACCGGGGATACCAGTTGCCGAGATGCGGGCCTTCCTGAAAGTCGATTCCAGGTAAGGGGTTGGTGACGCCGAAACGCCAGCGATCGTCGCCGTCGGGCGTTTCGAGACTGAGTACGGCAGCGCCGGGATGAGCGTAGCCTGCGCCGAAACGACCGGTTTGAACTTCAGCGGCGCGCGTAGCGTCGACGTTGAACCGTGCGGTGAGGGTGCCGCCGACAGGATCACCAATTTCGAAACCGTCGAGAAGATACTGTGTGTCGCCGGAACGTGCTCCGGCGACATGCAGATTGTTCAGATGGTCACGCACGATTTCGGGCAGGGCGACTAGGCTTTCCGTAAGAACGTGGGAGTTGGGGACGGGGATGTCGCTAATGTTGCGGGCTGTGAGGGTGGAACGTTGTGATGTGTCTTGGGTGTCGACCTGGTTCAAAGGCGCGTCGACATGGATTTGCTCGCGAATCTCTTGTTCGTGATACAAGGTGAGTGTGATCTCATTTGGCCCTGCGTGGAGGGTGAATGAGCGGCCGGTTAGCAGAAAAAAGCCAGCCTTGCGAACTTCCAGTTGGTAGTCCCCAGTGGGCAGATTTCGCAGGACGAATCGGCCTGAGCTGTCGGTCTCGATTCGGTAGACCTGGCTCACGGTGTATTGAAATTGAGTTTGAGCAGCGCCAACTGGCACGCCGTTCTCGTCCAGAACGAGGCCCGCGCAATCGCCGGTTTCGATGGCGTGAATGCCGTTAGGGAAAAAAACAGTGAGAGCGATCAAGAGCGCAAGGAATCGAGCAGAAAACATGCAACACCGATCTGACCAAGACCACCATGATTAGACCATAAAAGGAGCGCGTAAACTTGGCACGCTCGCGGAGTGACTTATGACGAAGTTTTGGAAACTTAGACCAAGAACGGACGACGGGCAACTCGGAAGTAGCGCCCGATTATTCGGGTGGTTTCAATGGGTCGACGCAACACTCTCTTGCAGTTTACTCGCAGGAGTCTGAAAACCTAAAGTTTGTCGTGGGCGTTGATTTAAGCGCAGCGCTACTTTGTTCAGATCTGACTGGGAATAGTTGGTTAGGTCTGTGTTCTTCGGAAAGTATTGTCGTAAGAGCCCGTTGGTGTTTTCATTCGAGCCGCGTTGCCAGGGACTCTGCGGATCACAGCAGTACACTTTCACATCCGTGGCCACCGTAAAGTCCTTGTGTTTGGCCATCTCCAGCCCGCGATCCCAGGTCCGCCGTATCTCTGCTGGGTACTTTGATCAGCAGGACAAAGCGCGAATGGCGTTCCACCAAGGTCGCGATGTGACTGTTCCCCGAGCCGCGCAGGAGGTCGCCCTCCCAGTGACCCGGAATGGCACGGTCCTCCACTTCCGCGGGCCTTTCGCGGATCGAGATGGCGTCAGGGATTTGACCGCCCGTCTTTAAAGATACGAGAGTGCTGAGACCGGCGGATGCGGCGCTTGGATCGCAAGTGATCCAGCAGCTCCTTTTTCAGCGCTCCACGGGCTTGAATGAACAGGCTTCGGTGAATGGTTTCGTGAGACACACGCATGCTCTCGTCATCGGGATACTGGATTTTCAGCCAACCGGAAATCTGCTTCGGCGACCAGTCCAGAATCAGTTTACTCGCAACGAGGTTCCGCAACTTCAGGTTGATGGAAAGAAGGCAGCGCTTGGGCCGCAAGGCCGACTGCCAAGCTTCGCCGTCCGCTTGACTGGCTCGATACACAGGACGCCCACCATGACGTGCGACCTCCCGGCTCACGGTCGATACCGCACGCTCTAAACATTTGGCAATCTCACGGATCGACGAACCGGAAGCCAGCCCCCGAGAGATTTCACGCCGCCGGACGGCCGGAGCAATCCCCCAGTGACGCGACACCAGACAACGAATGGAGGAATGCTCTTTGCCAAAGGCACGACCGATCTCCTGCAACGTCTGCCCCACCTTCCAACGACGCCACACGTCGATCTTCTGCTCCGCGGAAAGCCCAAACCGTCTCCCTGGCTTCATAAACACCACCTTTGAAAGCAGCTTTATACCAGATGGTGTTGCATCGACCGTTTGAACCGATACGGCTTACCGGACAAGTTCCTTTTGCTCGGACGGCAGTACAATTTGAATTTCTGGGATTGCTTTCTCCTGGAACAAGACTGGAGTCCGCATGGCCGCGCGCAAGAAGATAGCCGTTCGTCTGCTTGTAATTGTTGCCATCGTTTTTGCTGCACTGCTTTTGCTGGCACCAGTATTTCTCAACATAGATCGATACCGGCCCCGAATCATTTCCTATTTTGAAGAAAGCACAGGAAAAAAAGTGGAAATCGAGCACTTGGCCCTGACCCTGCTTCCGCAGCCAACCATTCACATCCGCGGCTTCGGAGTGAAAAGTCCACCCCTCTTTCCGCCAAGTTACGTTGTGAAAGTCCCTCAAGCAGATGCCAAAGTGGATCTGCGGGCGCTTCTTAACGGTAAGGTGGTGATCACATCGCTCATTATGGATGGGCCGGAAATCAATTTGATTTCGGACCCAGACGGCCCCTGGAACTTCGAGAATCCCGAATCGAAAACTTCGAAGAACCTCTTTCCCCTCGGCATCATCAACAAGGTCGTGATTCGTCGCGGCCAATTGATTGCCTCGAATCTGTTGCCTTCCGACGCGCCGGGTCCCGTCTTTTTAGAAGCCCACGACATCACCAGCGAACTGGATAGCGTAAATCTGGCGGCCATCGTCAATCCTGCCTCTCGGTCTCTGGACGGCTACGGCACCTGGAAGGCGGCCCGTTTGCGCTTTGGCGCGGTCGAGGTTGCCAATGCAAAATGCAAGTTCCGGTTGGAGTCGCGGGAAGTATTTCTTTCAGATCTCATGGCGGATGCATATGCGGGAAAAGCCACTGGCCACTTTTCGGTGAGCCTCCTGAAAAAGGTTCCCAGCTTCAAGGCTGACGCGCAAATCAAAGGAATCAACGTCGCTCGGTTACTGGCCGACTTCCATGAAGCGCGCGGCCGACTGTCCGGATCTCTCGAAGGGAACCTCAAGCTTGCAGGTGAGATCGAGCACACCACGAATCCGCTCTCCCGAATGCATGGAACGGGCCACGTGAATTTGACAAACGGCGACGTACCCAACCTGAAGCTGAACGCAAACTTGATGAAACTGGCGCGCTTCAACGACCTCGGGCCCGCCAAAGACAATCCTTCTTCTTTCTCCTCTATTTCCGCGGACCTTGAGCTCGAGAATCTGCAGATCATCAGCAAAGTGATCGATGTTGACGGCTACGGCGTGGATGTGGACGGTTCGGGCAGCGTGAGCATATCCGGCTCAGACGAGGTGCATTATCAGGGGATCGCCACTATCACCACCAAACAAGGTCTTTTAACCAGGATGTTCGCCCAGCTAGAAGGGGCCAAATTAAACGAGGGCAAGCTGTCGTTTCCGTTCCGAATTGAAGGAACAATCGAAAACCCAAAATTCTTAAAGGGAACCAAGGACAAATAGACTAATGGATGGGACGAGAAGTGACCGCACGGAACCAATGTCGCCCCACTTCCACGGCCTACCGGACTTCTTTCTTCTAGCGCCACGTCGACGGTTGATGTCATAACGAGGTCGGTCTCACGACGAGCCGAGTAGACTCTTCGTTGTTCACGCGAACAGCGCTCGGATCGAAAGAGGCCGAATGCGACTTATAGGATGTGACCTACATGCTCGTCAGCAGACTCTGGCGATGCTCGACACCGTAACCGGAGAAGTCATGAATCGAACGCTGATGCACGAAGGCCAGCATTTGGAGGCCTAGCAAGGAACAGCCCGATCTACGAGCCCTGTTGTTGCATCGGCATCACTGGGTGCGTCTGCGCACGCAAATACAAAATGCCTTGCAGGCCATCGCCTTAGCGAATGGGTTGCGACGCAGTGCTAGCTTGTGGAGCTATGACGGACAAGCAAAGATCGCGTTCTTGCCCTTGCCGCCGCACGCCTCCTATCGACGGAGCGCGTTGCAGACCATGTACCGAAAGATGGAAGAAGAAATCGAGAACCTGAGCAAGCAAGTCGCCGAGCAAGCTAGGCAATGCTGCGGAGCACAGCTGCTTACAACGCATCCTGGAGTGGGACCAGTCACCGCGCTGGCAACAGACGTTTTCCTTGGCCCGTTAATCAAGATTTGGACAAGAAATCTTCGCTGCTTTTCCTCTGAGGGAAGCTGATTTCTCGATTTTCTCAATTTTGTCCAGTAGCACAATCAATGCCGCTGGAAGTCTGCTTTTCTCTTCGAGACCAGCTGTACTGTAATCGCGAATTGAAATACGTTTTTCATTTCCATCTGGGCCTTCGATGTAAATCGTAGCTTCTTCACCATAATCAATACCCGCGCTCGGTACGAAAAATTGGTTTCCCAGCGCCGTTACCATGTCAGATTTGAGAAAGTCCGAGACTTCCAAACGGTCTGAATTGCTGAGATGGCTTTCGACGGAGACCGACTGTTCCACGAGCACCTTCTTGCCAGATTTAGTGTCAATTCGCACTTTCACAGGATTCCATCGGTGAAAATACGTGATTCTACCGTCAGAATAGATTGTCAAACACGAAAGCGATTTTTGATTCAAAAAAGGCCCACTCGACCTATAAACCATCTTTAGAGATGCCCTGACCTGTGCACTCACCGGGGATGCGGAAAGGCCGAATGAAAGAGGGAACAAAGAGAAAAAGAGTTGGCTAAACCTAATGGGCACACCGGAATTTAATCACTCAATCGCCTAAATCGCCAGTGTCCGTGGCGCTGTGTTTGCGTGAGTCCCGGTAAGTCGTGCCGGTTCAAACGGTCGATGCAACACTTGCTTGAAGTTTACGCGCCGGGGTGTCGAAGCCTAGAGTTTTTCTTGGGCGTTGATTCAAGCGCAGTGAGACCTGATCGAGCTGCGCTTGAGAAATGGGCGACAAGTCCGTTCCCCGAGGAAAGTATTGCCGCAGAAGCAGGTTCGTATTTTCGTTCGTGCCACGCTGCCAGGGACTTTGCGGATCGCAGAAATAAACCTGCACGTCCGTCGCGACCGTGAACTCTTTGTGCTTGGCCATCTCCAACCCGCGATCCCAGGTCAGCGAGCGGCGCAGCGTCGCCGGAAGTTCACGAACATGCTCACTCAACGCAGCAACTACTGCTTCCGTTTCTTTGCTCG
>Ga0126384_10001679_pt1 | contig 13195 bp, 15 predicted proteins | sample PanSoiMetPlot_36_FD_92543 | JGI IMG/M metagenome (GOLD analysis project Ga0126384, IMG submission 92543) | Tropical forest soil microbial communities from Panama - MetaG Plot_36 | ecosystem: Environmental > Terrestrial > Soil > Tropical forest > Bulk soil | place: Panama | collected 2016-02-17 | reverse complement strand
TGACCTGACCGGCAAGATTGATGGCGCCGCCGAACAGCAGAAGCTTTTCGGTGAGCGTGGTCTTGCCCGCGTCGGGATGGGAAATGATGGCGAACGTGCGCCGCCGCGCTACTTCGGACGCCAACGGCGTGACCACGACACCATCCGTCGCGACGACGTCAACCGGCACACTGAGGGATTTATTCATGGCGTCGATGTCGCAGATCGAAGCCGCGAAATCAAGGCGTCCCTGGCGCGCATGGCAGCTTGTTGTTGATTCGTATAGAAAATCCGCAATGGGGACAGCAACGCCTGCGCACCTGGATTGGGCTAGGCATCTCGATGGCGGGAAGCGGGAACCTCGTCTTGTGAACGGAAACATGGTCTGGGGCGATCGATCCTCGGACCGAGCCGACCGGCGACGACCAATCCAATTGCGCCCGCTACAGTCGGCGCGGCCCCCGCCGGAATCAGCTCCCGGCTCCTCCCGCCAAATCCGGAGGCAAGGCATTCGCGGCCGACACCTGCAATACCGGCGCACCTGCAAGGCCGCCCCTAATGAGGCACCGCGCTGACGTTTCTCAGCCGTTGCGAATACGCGAACGCCGGAGCCGCGCCTCCCGTGTTTGTGTCGGCCTGCCCCGCCCCGTGCACGACCGCCCCTGGAATTGTCCGATCGAAGTCACCCGCCGCTCCCCATGCTTGACGGCGAGCCGAGCGCATAGGTCAGTGAGTAGCGTCGAGTCGGTTCGGACCAGGCGCCAACGGTCGATTGACTCGATGTCGAGCGATCGCCGGCCACAACACGTGGCCGGTTCTGGCAAAATCATGCGCAGGAACATTGTGGGCGATTGGCCGTTTCCTTACCAACAAAAGTTTGCCCTCTCAAGAACTGAGGAGAATCATGTCTGATCCCCGCTACACCGGTCCGCGCCACACCGATCCATTGCGCCGTATCGATGGCCAAGGGACCAACGGCGCGGGGACGATGTGGACGTGGTTAGCAGCAATCCTCGCCGTTATCGTAGTTCTCGGATTGGTCATCGGATATAGCCGGACCGAGCAGGCCAAAATTCAGTCCAACGAGCCGACGACGACTGGTTCGGCCCCGTCGGGGCTGCGACTTGCGCCCAAGCCGGGTCATGCAGTCGTACCTGCTCCTGCGGCGCCCGCGCCCGCGACACCTTCGCCGAACCGCGATCTGTAGCCGCGTCGAAACCTCTCGAGCACGGCGGGGGAAGCAACCGCCGAAGCGGCGGTGTCCGCATTGCTCATTTCCCCGGACCAGTAGCTCAGATTACAACGGCGTGCTCCGGCCATGCCCCAGGTACCGCAGCCGTCGGCATCCCACGATCGAACGTCACCAGTCGCCCGCCGTTCTTCACGGCAAGCGCGAGCAGATAGATGTCGGTGAGCTGCTTCGGACCGAGAACGTGACAGGTGCTTTGGCCTTGGATGCGCTTACGATCACTTTCCTGAGGCGGGTCTGACCTCAACAAAAAGTTCCTTCGGGGCAGAATCGAAGTACCGCAAAAGCGCCGGACACAGCCCGCCCTCCAGGTCGAACTGCGGCGCATAGTACCAGTTGCCCCAGCCGTCGCATCGCCGCCATTCCAGCCGGAATTGGTGTCCCGGAAACGGCGACGCCGAGAAGATCAGCGTAAAGCCTTGCTCGGCATTCGGGATATCCGCAACGGCCCGGTCCATCATCGTGTCGGCACCGGCTACAACGGCTCCTGTGTCAGGCCGACCCGCGGATCGTCGAAGACCCACATCCCGAGGTGACGGTATGGCGATATCACGTTGATGGCATTCATTAACGGTACCTACCCACACGCGACCGCGTTTTCAGAAAGACAGCGGACTACACCGGCAAGTTATCGTGTTTGCGCGCCGGCATCTCATGAAGCCGGGCGCCTTGAGGGCGTCCGGCTTGGTGTTTAGTCAAGTTTCACTCTCCTGTGCGACGATCCAGTCAAATATCGCCTCGGAGAAGCCATGGACCCGGGTCCAAGCGCCACTACCAATGCCGTTCTGATAAGAGGCGACATTGATCAGGTAGTTCCTGGAACCGAACGGCTTCGCCCGCTCAGGAGAATCTTCGCTGCCGATGCCACAGTCCTGCTCATCAGTCACGACGACGATTCGGTCGGCGGTACCCTCCTCCTGGCGCAGGAAATCCACCACCTGCTTGAGGAAGATGCCTCCCCCGCCAAGAGGCTTGCAGAGCCCGTAGATGGCATCGATCAAGGCCATGCCTCGTCGTGCAGGAACGAGCTTTGTCGCATGGACTCGCCTGCCGTCATTGCCGGCCGTAGCATAGATGCGCGGCGTCTCGCACATTTCTCGTGCGATAGCCGCAAGCGCTGATGCCACCGTAGCACGGTTCATGTCGCTGCGCTCCGACATGTATGAGCCATACATGCTTCCGGAGACATCAACGACGATGATCGTCTTGCCCGCGAGCTGTGGCCCCTGGGCGAGATCGGCAAGCATGGCCTTCTCCAGCGTCTGCTCGAAACGGGGAGCTGCCCTAGCCGCGGCCACATACCGGAAGGGGAGGATCTTTCCGGCACCCCGGCGGTCGAGGATGGCCTCTTCGACGAGAGACTGATCCACACCCGCATTGTCCATGTTCCGGAGGTTTCGGAGGAGCGCGAGGTATCCGAGCTTGCGCTCGCGGATCAGCCGTTCGAAGGTGGCCTTCTTGTCCTTGCCCGCCGACAGCGCGACCTCCCAGGTGTCGGGCGGATTGAGCTCGCCTTCGACGAGCTGCTTCCATACCTTTTCCTGGGCCGCATCCTTCGGCTTGGCGTGGGTTAGGAACAACACGTCCCTAATCCGCACCGCGCCGTTGCGGTCATACTTCGCGAGCTGGTAGGCGTCGAACTTGGTGAGCGCGCGCGCCAGCCCCTTCTTGACCTGCGCCGAGACCGGCTGGCGCTTGCGCTGCTGCATCGGACCGAGCGCATCCGCCCAGTAGATGGCGAGCAGCTCCGTCATCTCGTCGGCGCGCTGGATCACGCTTGCCAACGTATCGGCCACGAGCGCGCGATGCTTCTCGTGGCGCGCCATCTCGCGCACCACCAGCAGCGGCGCATGCCGAAGCTTCATTTGCTCGCGCGCCTCGATGGCCAGCGCCGCGACACGGGCAGGCTCGACCTGCGGCACGAGCGTCTTGATGCGGTCGGCGATGGCGACACCGTCCTCGTAGAACTGATCCTCCCACAGGAGGCAGTTCATCAGCGCACGCCTCAACTCCATCTCGGGCGTGAAGCGCCGGCCGCGCGCGCCTTCATGGGTGAAGGCACGAACGATCTTATTGAGCGTGACCATTGTGGCCTCCTCTTGGGTTGATAGTTGACAGGAAAGGGCGCCGGGGAACAAGCGAGGCTGTACTGCCCTTGCGGGCGTTCACATGCTCTACCACTGAGCTACGGACTTGTGTCCGGAAGGAATCGAACCTCCGACCCTGTGATCGAAGTAACAGCACTCTTCACCACCGGCATGTGGACACGATCCGGACAGGCGATTGCTGAGACCCCGGCCCGCAGGTCACCCTGCGGGCCGGGAAGCGCTCTATCCGCTGAGCTACCGGCGCACGGAACGCCGGGCGGGATTCGAACCCGCGACCTCTCGTTTTGGAGACGAAGTAACAGCGATCTTCACCACGGATCGTGTAAGGGCGCCGGGGAACAGGCGAGGACTGCACGCCCTTGCAGGCGTCGTCGCCCGCTACTGAGCTACGGACTTGCATGTCCGGAAGGAGGCGAACCTCCGACTGTGCGGCAGCTCAGTGGTCAAGCGACGAGGCAACAGCACTCTTCACCACCGGCATGGGGGACACGATCCGGGAACGGGCGATTGCTGAAACCCCGGCCCGTACGGGCCGGGAGGTCGTTTACAGCGAAGTAACAGCGATCTTCACCACGGATCGTGAACAGGTTGGCGGGGAACAGGCGACGCTGCTGCCGCTCCGAAGAGCATTGACTGAGCTACGGCATTTCTGCCGGCGGGATTTGAACCACGCGACCTCCGAACCGCAAAAAGCGGACGGCGCTCTGACCCGAAGTAACAGCGATCTTCACCACCGCCTTGCCGAGGCGCATTGCTGCACCCGGCAATCGTAAAAGGCACGCTGGGGAACAGGCGATATCGGCTGTCAATGACGTCAACGCAGGTGCTTCCTGGCAGAAGAACCGGGACCCGCGACGCAACGGCCCTCGCGGGGCCGCTTCCACGGTACGTGACGTCAAAGGCGGGATTCGAACCCGCTTTTCCCATGGCGCGAAGTATCCGAAATCTTCACCACCAGCGTTCGTTGAGCCGCGAGATGCGGCAAAGCAAAATTGCAAAACCAATTCTGTCGCGGCGCTCTCAACGGCGCGCCGCCATAGCGAACCCGTCCTGGTTCGCTCTGCCATCGGTGTCCGGCTCGCGCCTCGTTCCCTCCGGCAGGCCCCGCGCTTCGGATGCGTGACGCGGACATGCGTCAGCAATCCCGGAATCCGGGTCTTCCGTCCCGGCCATGCCGGGCCTGAATTTAAATGCGGCTCTGGATAGGGCAGATACGAAAAACCCCTCCGGAGCTTTCGGCTCGGGAGGGGTCCGATAACGGACTTGGCTTCGTTCAGAACGAGCCGCCCTCGTGAGCCGGGCACGCATCCGCAAATGGCCTTGCGCCATTCAGCGATTGTGCATTGATCCAATATTTGCGTTGCATCGTCAGGCTCATCTCTTGCGGACACCTGTCCGCGACAGGGCGAGACGTATACGCTTCACGTGTTGTGAAGTCAAGCATTCAGACCGTAATTACTCACCCCGTGTACGCCATTCGCGCGCCGGCCGCCTCGGCCCCGGGGTGAGCGATTACGACTCGATCGCAGTATGGTTCGCTTTGGCTATCTGATTAGGGGGGATGGACGGTCAAGTGCACCAAGCGGCAAATCCGGAAACTCAAAACAGCGCTGCGGCGGAAAATCCCTGCGCAGCGTGAGCGCATTCAAATGGTATTGCTGCGTGAGAGCGGAATGACGCAACCCGCGATCGCGGAGGCGATGGGTGTTTCGTCGAGCACCGTGAACCGTGCCCACGTGCCTATGACGGTGGCGGGATCAAGGCGCTCAAGCCGAAGCCAATCGGCGGCCGCAAGCGCGAGACATCGGAAACGGTATAAGCGTCCGTTTGATGCTCTTTGCACTCGGCCAGAAGCCCACCTCCTCTATTCGCTGCGTACTCCTTGACTTTCGTTTTAGCTCTCGCCATGTGGAGTAGTCGGGCATCATTGCAGTCGCCCGGCTCACCCAAGGCATTTCGCCCAAGCACTGCGCTTCAGCCCGCTCGCCGGGCCGGGGACTTTTGGCGAAATGTCCGATCTCCATAAGTCTTTCATCTGGTGGCGGATTCCGGGCTTTCGACGACCGCCCGGTGAGCTGTTCCTTGCAGCCAAGCGTTGTCTCACTCCCCACAGGAGATGAGTAAATGTCTTGCGCTAATAAGACCGTTGGCACGCCTGCACCTCAGACAAAGCATTCAAGCTCCGCCGCGACAGCACGCTCTCGCGGCAAGAAGACGGATACGGCGGCGGCAAGAAAGACGTTCCTTGAGCAGGTCAGGTCCAAACCCACTGCTAACGAATCCAAATCAAAACAATATCAACATGAGATCACGCCGGGCGTCATCCGAGATAGTACACGCACAGCCCCCGAATATGTCTGGGGTGACGAAGGACCGATAAACGAATAGGGAGACTCCCGCGGCCTACTGGCATTGGGCGAACGGCCAGGCAATCCCGCTGAGCCACAGAACGGCGGCTTCTCCCCAGCAAGCCGCCCGTTCGGGCGGCCGGCCGACGTGGCCGGCTTGGGCCATTTTCGTTCCCTCGGCGCTGACGGCCGCTTATCCGCCCGATAGCTTCCGTAGCGGGTCGACGCCGGCGACGGACGGGATAGGCCGATGCTGTCGAAAAAATCTTTGGCGGGAAGTTGGTGGCCTCTTGGAGGCCAGATCATCGTTTTGAGTGGTGTTTGAACGTGTCCGACTGGAAGCGCTGAGTTGATGACGCTTGAGCCGAAGCGCACTCTCTTGACCTCCTGGCACAGACGGCGCTCATGCCGGATGCCGCATCAGTACCCGACAATGAGCACCCGGATCATCAGCTCAGGATCGACCGATGGGCGGCCGATGTCGCTGTAAAACGGCTTCAGATGCAAATGCACATCGGCGAGCACGTCGGTCAAAAAGACATTCATCCTTCGCAGCAAGTGGTCCCTCGGAACCACCTCGTCGAGGTCGAACTCATAAAACAATTGCCCCTGGTCCCGGTCCTGTGGCCCATCATCTCCGAATCTCCTGCTGATCTCGATCAGCAGGAATCGGTGTTCGCCGCCTCATTCGAGCACTTTTTCGACAGCATCGGCCCAACCCTGCCGACTTAGGCACTACGGCCGTCGGCAGCTATCCGAGGTACACCGGCTGTCAACCCCCCTCAAGTGCACAACGCAACCGTTTGCGGCTATATGGGCGAGTAGGCACGTCTCGGGTATCGGGCTGGAGCCGAATCTGATTACCTTCGACCTCCATCCCAGTGCCACCGCGCTCCTGTGCGAGACTGAAAAGCGTCATCGGAAAGCTGCCCAGGAGAAAGCGGAGAGGCGTTACATTGAGCGGCCGCACGCATGCAAGGCCGCTTCTACTGTAGTATCGAGGAGGGGCTTATGGCCGATGAAGATCTGAAGGGTGAGCTTGAGCGCCTGCGCAAGGAAAACGCGGCCCTCAAAAAGGAAGCCTCCAGCAACGTCCGGATGAAGGTGAGCGAGAAGGGAGCGTTGTCGGTCTATGGCATGGGGCGCTTTCCGGTCACTTTGTACAAGGAACAATGGCTTAAGCTTCTGGATATGGCGGACGATATTCGGGCATTCATCGCGGCCAACCGCAGCGCATTAAAGGAAAAGGATTAGCGTCTAAGCGTTTCACGGTCGGACCGCCACCAAATCTGTAATCGATTGCCGTTGCAGGTCGCGCTCGCCCCCAAGCTCGCGGCGCCCCGTCCGTGACCATCTCAAAAGGCGAAATACCCGCTCCCGAGTGCGACTGACCACGACACGATTTGAAAATTGTGAAGATACAAAGCAAACGACATACAAGATCAACAATCCGCTAAATGCTTGCTTTACGCGAGGCTTGGCGAATCTTCGAATGCAAGTTCTACGACGGCCAGCCGCCGTAGCGCGGCGGTCGGCCGGTCCGGCTGGGCGCAGAGCTGAGTCGTGCTCATCTCATGTCGACCTGTCCTTCGGCGACGATGCGCGCTGCACGGCGTCCATCGCAAGTTCCTGAATGATCCGGCATGTCGCCGTCGCGGTACGCCCTCCGGCGGCCAGCTGTGAAAAAAACCAAAAGCTGGTCAGCGCGAAGAGCGTATCGACGAGGTCGCGCTCGGCCTTCGCGCGCGTCCGGCCCTGGTGCGCCATCCGGCGAACGAGGGCCGCGAGCAGCCGCCGTCGGCGCTCGTTTCGCTCGCCGACGCTCTGCGCCAAGTCCGGATCGCTGGCGCCGGCGGCATGCAAGAGCCCAAGCGTGCCGGGGTCGAAGGTCCAGAATTCGCAGAAAATCGCGATGATTTGCAGCAATGCGTCGTGCGGATCGGAAGTCGCCATGGCCTCGACCAGCCGATGCAGCCCGCCGCGTACGGCCCGTTCGTCGAAGACGGCTTCCAGCAACGCCCTGCGCGAGCCGAACTGGTTGTAGACGGTGAGACGCGTTACGCCCGCTTTCTTGGCGACGGCCTCAAGCGAAAACTCCTCGATTCCTTTCGCCCTGCCGAGAATCGCTGCTGCTGAGGCCACAATTCGATCACGGGTCCGCGACGCGGCGGCGTCGCGGCTGGGACTTTGGTAGGGCCGTGGGTTCACGTCACGCCAATGCCATATTTAAATATACATGATGTATATCGAATTGTGAGAGCATCGTAAAGTCAGAAGGAGTTCCGCCATGCAAGCGACCCTCATCGTCACAGTGGTACTGCACGTTCTCACCGGCGTGTTTTGGGCCGGCACAACATTCGTGCTGGCGCGAACCGGCGGTTATCAAGCGGAACGATTTTTTCGCCCGCAAATGGCCGCAGCCACCATCGCGGTCCTCACCGGGGGCGTGCTGTGGTATCTGCTGCATCACGGTCCTGCAGGTCTTCCGGAGCACATTCTCGGCGTTGGTGCGCTATGCGCCTTGCTCGCCGCCGGCGTCCAGGGCTCGAGCGCCCGGGCTGTGCGGCTGTCCGCCGCCAGCGAATCGAAGGAGTCGACGCCGAGCCGTCGCGTGGCGGTAAGTCAGCGCATCGCTGGCGGGTTACTGGCGATCACGGTCGCGTGCATGGCAGCCGCTCGCTATGCCTGAGCTGAGCGCGTCGAATTGGTTAGATGGAGGCAACACAAAATGCGGCTGTTCATTCTCGGCGCAACCGGCGGCACGGGCCGGCAACTCGTCGATCACGCCCTTAAGAGCGGTCACGAGGTGACTGGCGTTCGTGCGCCGGCCCCCAGAAGAACGGTTTTTGCCTCCGTTTGATTGCTTCAGTGCGCTGTGCCTAGGCCACGCCCGACCGCGTTCTCAGAAAGACAGCGGACTACACCGGCAAGTTATCGTGCTTGCGGGCCGGCATCTCCACCTTCTTGCCCCTGAGCATCGCCAATGCCCGCACCAGCCGCCGGCGCGTCGCCCGCGGCATGATCACCTCGTCGATGTAGCCGCGCTCGGCGGCCACAAACGGTGACAGGAATCGGTCCTCGTATTCCTTGGTGCGCGCGGCGATCTTTTCCGGGTCGCCGAGATCGGAACGGAAGATGATCTCCACTGCGCCCTTCGCCCCCATCACGGCGATCTGGGCGGACGGCCAGGCATAGTTGATGTCGCCGCCGATGTGCTTGGAAGCCATCACGTCGTAGGCGCCGCCGAACGCTTTGCGGGTGATCACGGTGATCAGCGGCACCGTGGATTGGCTGTAGGCGAACAAGAGCTTGGCGCCATGCTTGATGAGGCCGCCATATTCCTGCGCAGTGCCGGGCAGGAAGCCTGGCACGTCCACGAAGGTGACGATCGGGATGTCGAAGGCATCGCAAAAGCGCACGAAACGGGCCGCTTTGCGACTGGCGTCGGCATCGAGCACGCCCGCGAGCATCATCGGCTGGTTCGCCACGAAGCCGACCGTGCGCCCGGCGAGACGGCCGAAGCCCGTCACCACATTGCGGGCAAAAGCCGCGCTGATCTCGAAGAAGTCGCCCTCGTCCGCCACCTTGAGGATGAGCTCCTTGATATCATAGGGCTTGTTGGGGTGGTCAGGCACCAGCGTGTCGAGCGAGCGGTCCTCGCGCTCGATGTCGTCGAACGACGGCCATTCGGGGGGACCCGCGGCGGCGTTGGAGGGCAGAAAGTCGATCAACCGGCGCATCTGCAGCACGCATTCGACATCATTGTCGTAGGCCCCGTCTGCCACCGAAGACTTGGTGGTGTGGACCACGGCGCCGCCCAACTCCTCGGCGCTGACCACCTCATTGGTAACGGTCTTGACCACCTCGGGCCCGGTTACAAACATGTAGCTCGTGTCCTTCACCATGAAGATGAAGTCCGTCATGGCGGGCGAATAGACGTCGCCGCCGGCGCACGGGCCCATGATGACCGAAATCTGCGGGATCACCCCGGACGCGATCACATTGCGTTTGAAGACCTCACCGTAACCGCCCAGGGCCGCTACTCCTTCCTGGATCCGGGCACCACCGGCATCGAACAGGCCGATGATTGGCGCTCTCGCCTTCATGGCCATGTCCTGAATCTTGGTGATCTTCTGGGCGTGGGTCTCCGATAGCGAGCCGCCGAACACCGTGAAATCCTTGGCGAAGGCGAACACGGTGCGGCCGTTCACGGTACCCCAGCCAGTGACCACGCCGTCGCCTGAGATCTTCGTCTTGTCCATGCCGAAGTCGGTGGCGCGGTGCTCGACGAACATGTCGAACTCCTCGAACGAGCTTTTGTCCATCAAGAGTTCGAGACGCTCGCGGGCGGTGAGCTTGCCGCGCGCATGCTGGGCCTTGATACGCCGTTCACCGCCGCCGGCGCGCGCGCTGGCACGCCGCCGTTCGAGGTTTTCGCGAATGTCTTTCATGTGCGCGCCCAGTTCGACAAGGCCGATCACCTACCCTTACTTGAGCGGGTGCCGGGTTTCCAGCGCCCCGGTCATCGCAAAGCAGTGGCTGATCGCCCCGCGCCGTTCGATCGCAGGTCGCGAGCGGTGACGCCCGACGCACAGTCTAGCCGGCCGGGGCACCACGACCGGAACCGCAGTGTTGATGGCGGCTGCGATCGCGGGCCGGGGCACCACGACCGGAACTTCAGTGTTGATGGCGGCTGCGATCGGCGGCTTCACGATCGTGCATGCAATCGCGGACGCAGCGCGAGGTCAGCAAACGCTGACCGAGCGCCGCGTCACGCTTGCCGGCGCCGCGCCAAACCGCGAGGTGCGGCCGAACGGCGGGTTGCGCTCGTGGTCGGCAATTCGAATTACGAACGCCAACGGAGCTTCGCTTCCCAACCCCACGAAGATGCTGCCGACGTCGCCCAGGCGCCGCGGAGGGGCGCCTTTCGAATCCGGTTCGATGCCGCTCTGAGTGATTCCGGATTTCACTGCGGTCGCAACAGGAACAGCACTGCTCCGTTTCAGGGCCGGCGCCCTCCACCGAGGTAGCGCCTACTGCACATTCTGGTTCAAATAGGCGGACCCGTAAATCACGATCAGCCAGATCAAGACGATCGAGACAAGTCCAACAATCAATGCCGTCATGTGTCCGCCCTCTCTTTCCTGCATCCGATTTCCCGCACAGCCCAGGTCGGATCTGCAACACGCACGATCTAAAGCATACTGGCCGAGGCAAGCAACGCGCCCGGCGACTGCAGCGGTGAAACTTTCATGAGGGATCTCCTTGTCGATACCGTTACAGGGATGCCCTCCGGATCAAAAAAAAGCGAATAACGCGTCAGAACCTCGATCGGAGGTTCCGTAAGGGGGCAAAAGTCGTTGGCGGTTCCCACTCGGTCATCGCCGGGCTTGTCCCGGCCATGACCGATAATCGGCGCACGATCGAGATCCCCGGGGACAAGCCCGGCGATGACGAGTGCCTATTCTAGGGAAGCGCCGTTTGCCCACCATCAGAAAACGCAATCGAAGCCCGTGGAGATCCGCCGAACAGCACGTCGGTCCTGTTACATAGCGATGATGTTAGCGATGCTGCGACGCAGCAACAAATAGCAGCAACTGATCAATCGTCACCGCCTGAAACGCGGGCAACGCGGCATAAAATCCACATAACTGCTATATATCTTAAGATCTTATTCCGTGCTTGAATCATGTCGCCAAAACCTTGTGCATCGCACGCCACGCGATTAGATTGAGTTTTAAACCGGAGGTCACGACTTTCGATTTTTCAAAATTGGTGCCGTCCTCCAGCTTTCGCTTGTCCGCCCACAAGGGATTGGCGCTATGAAGCACATACTCAGGGCTAGCGCGTTGGCTCTCACGCTGGCGACGAGCGGATTTGTTGCTGCCCATGCCAGCGTGCCGCTTCCTGTCGCCCAGCAGGCGAGCGGAATTCCGACGCTCGCGCCCGTTCTCAAGAAAATCACTCCCGCTGTGGTCGGCATCTCCATCAAGAGCCGGGGGCCTGATAGCAATGCCCAGCAGCGCAGGCCGCGGGACGCCAAACCGGCGGCAGTTGACCAACAGGCACGCGCCGCCGGATCGGGCGTCATCACAGACGCGCGCCAGGGCCTCGTTATCACCAACAATCACGTCATAGAGCATGCCGAGGAAATTACCGTTCGACTCGCCGATGGACGGGAATTGGCCGGAAAGCTGGTCGGCGGAGATCCGGATACCGACATTGCGGTCATCAAGATTCCCGCCGAGAACCTCACTGCCATACCCATCGGCGATTCCGACCAGGTCGAGGTCGGCGACTTCGTGCTGGCCATCGGCAATCCATTCCAGATCGGCCAGACCGTGACTTCCGGGATAGTCAGCGGATTGAACCGCACCAACGTGGGCATCGAGCAATACGAGGATTTCATCCAGACCGATGCCGCCCTCTATCCAGGCCATTCCGGCGGTGCGCTTGTCAATCTAGGCGGCGATCTGATCGGCATCAACACCGCGTTCATGGGCGCGAGCAACTCCAATCCCGGCATCGGCTTTGCGATTCCCATCAACATGGTCCGCGTCGTTGTGGATCATATCCTCGAAACGGGCGATGTCCGCCGGGGAAAGCTCGGGATCACCTTCGATGATCCCACTCCCGCCCTGGTGCGCGAGTTCAAACTCACCACGACGCCGACCGCACCGATCATCACGAAAGTCGATCCGGGATCTCCAGCTGACCTCGCCGGCCTCAAGGCTGGCGACGTCGTGACAGACCTTGCCGGAGCGCCGGTACGGGACACCTCCCAGCTGCGCAGCCGCCTCGGTCTGCTTTGGGTGGGCGATGCGGCCGAGTTGACGGTGATGCGCAACGGCAAGCCAACGGTGATCCGCACCACCATCACGGACCCGCCGCGCGCTAGGGCGAAGTAGTGAGAGCTTTGGGGGTCACCCTCTTCCCACTACCAAAAATCATTGAGTTTGTTCCACCCGCGCCTTGACTCAGAGTGGAGGTAAGCCTCGAAAACCTGGGGATATAGAGACGCAAATCGTCCCCGTCATACCAATCGCTCTACCCTCGATCTGCCGGCTCCATCTCGGAGATCCGAAGAAACGACGGACAGGCGTCCGACAAAATTGCAAGGACCTGATCTCGCCAAAGCACACCGGCAGCGCCGACGACGATGGACATTGAAGGACGCCATAAATGGGGCCTGGAACTGTATTCTATCAGCACGAAATCCGCTCTAATTCACCATCCCCAGCACGCGCGGGAGCCACAGCGATATTTCGGGGATGTAGGTCACCATCACCAGAAATACGAGCATCGTGCCGAGCCACGGCAGCACCGCGATGGTCAGTTCGGTGATGCCCATCTTGGTGATGCCGGAGGCGACATAAAGATTGAGCCCAACCGGCGGATGGCACAGTCCCACCTCCATGTTGACCGCCATCAGGATGCCGAGGTGCACCGGATGGACGCCGAGCCGCGCTGACATCGGGAACAGGATCGGCGCCATGATCAGCACGATGGCG
>Ga0126384_10001678_pt1 | contig 13204 bp, 13 predicted proteins | sample PanSoiMetPlot_36_FD_92543 | JGI IMG/M metagenome (GOLD analysis project Ga0126384, IMG submission 92543) | Tropical forest soil microbial communities from Panama - MetaG Plot_36 | ecosystem: Environmental > Terrestrial > Soil > Tropical forest > Bulk soil | place: Panama | collected 2016-02-17 | reverse complement strand
TTCTTCGGATCAGAAAGCACGTCAAACGCTTCGCTCATTTGTTTGAAGCGTTCTTCCGCCGCCTTGTCTCCCGGATTTACGTCAGGATGATACTTCCGCGCCAGCCGCCGGTAGGCCTTCTTGATCTCGTCAGGCTTGGCGTCCCGCTTGACGCCCAGTATCTTGTAGAAGTCTTCTTTGGCCACCGCTGTTATTGCCAACTGCCAATTGCCAAATGCCGATTGACCGTTGGCCTATTGCGAATTCGTCGGAATCCGAAGCCGCCTGGCCAGCGATCAATCGGCAATCGCAAATCGGCAATTGGCAATGCCGTTACTTGTTTTCGTCAACGTCGACGTATTCAGCGTCGATCACGTTGTCCTCGCTGCCAGCCTGTCCTGACGAAGCACCGGCAGCCGAAGATTGCTCGGGCTCGCCGCCGGGCGCTGACGCAGTCTGCTGATACAACGCTTCAGCCATTTTGTGCGAAACGGTCTGGAGAGAGTTAAAGGCGTTGTTCATACGCTCAGCTCCGCCATCTTCCAACGCTTTCTTAGCATCGGCAATCGCTGTTTCCACTTCACCAGCGACGGAGCCGATCTTGTCGCGATTCTCGTTCAGCGTTTTCTCCATCTGATAAACAAGACCATCCAGACGGTTTCGCGCTTCGATTTCTTCACGCTTCTTTGCGTCGTCGGCGGAATGCGACTCTGCATCTCGCATCATCTTGTCGATCTCGTCCTTGCTGAGACCGGATGACGCGGTGATCGTGATCTTCTGCTCGCGACCGGTGCCCATGTCTTTGGCGGACACGTTCACAATGCCGTTCGCGTCAATATCGAAAGTCACCTCGATTTGCGGCATGCCGCGCGGTGCCGGCGGAATCCCCACCAGATGGAATTTGCCAAGCGTGCGGTTGTCGGCCGCCATCGGGCGCTCGCCCTGCAACACGTGCACTTCCACCGACGTTTGATTATCAGATGCTGTCGAGAAGATCTCGGACTTGCGTGTCGGAATCGTCGTGTTGCGTTCAATTAGCTTCGTGAAAACGCCGCCGAGGGTTTCGATGCCCAGGCTAAGAGGCGTCACGTCCAGCAACAGAATGTCAGTCTTTTCGCCGGAGAGGACGCCGGCCTGGACGGCGGCCCCAATTGCTACAACTTCATCGGGATTAACGCTCTTGTTCGGTTCTTTTCCGAAGAAATTCTTTACCAGTTCCTGAACTTTCGGGATGCGTGTCGAGCCGCCAACCAGAACTACTTCATCGATCTTCCTGGCGTCCAACGCTGCGTCTTTCAGCGCCTGTTCCACCGGCGGCATCAACCGCTTAAAGATTGGATCGGCAAGTTGCTCGAACCGGGCGCGGGTGAGCTTCATGACCAGGTGCTTCGGACCCGATTGATCAGCTGTGATAAAGGGCAGATTAATCTCAGTTTCCATGGTGTGCGACAACTCGATCTTAGCCTTCTCGGCGGCTTCCTTCAGGCGTTGCAAGGCCATCTTGTCTTTCGAAAGATCAATACCCTGGTCCTTCTTGAATTCTTCGATGATCCATTCGATTAGCCGCTCGTCTATGTCATCGCCGCCCAAATGCGTATCGCCGTTTGTAGACTTCACTTCGACTACGCCTTCGCCGACTTCGAGGATCGAGATATCGAAGGTCCCACCACCAAAGTCAAAAACGGCGATCGTTTCATCCTTCTTCTTGTCGAGGCCGTAGGCGAGCGCGGCCGCGGTCGGTTCGTTTACGATCCGCATGACCTCCAGACCGGCGATCTTGCCGGCATCTTTAGTGGCCTGGCGCTGCGAGTCATTAAAATACGCGGGAACCGTGATGACCGCCTTATCGACCTTTTGGCCGAGATAATCCTCCGCCGATTGCTTCATCTTCTGAAGGATCATCGCCGAGATTTCTGGTGGACTCCATTCTTTGCCACCGGCGACAATGCGCACGTCGCCACCGCTGCCAGTGCCCTGGACTTTGTACGGCACCTGCTTAATTTCTTCGGTGACTTCATTGAAGCGCCGGCCCATGAATCTTTTTATCGAATAAATAGTGTTTTCAGGGTTAGTTACGGCTTGTCGCTTAGCCACTTGTCCCACCAGGCGATTGCCGTCTTTTGCAAATGCGACGACCGACGGTGTTGTGCGGCCGCCTTCCGAATTCGTAATGACCGTCGGCTCTCCGCCTTCCATAACCGCAACGACTGAGTTGGTCGTGCCTAAGTCTATGCCAATGATTTTGCTCATTTCGTTACCTGCTCCAGTGTCTTATTCCGCTGCCCGCTAACTCAGCGAGGGGTTGAATGCGATGCCAATATAATACCTGAGTCTGTTGTTGTCAACTTTTAGGATGCAGGTTTTGAGTGGGGAAGTTGGCTGTTTGTTTTGGTGTTGCAGCTCGTTTTAGGCTGTATTTAGGATTTGGGGGGCGGTCGTTCATTTAGGCGCTTGGATACAAAGAAGACATAGTGAATACCGGATAACAGCGCCAAACCGAAGACCAGGGTATACACGGTTGGCAGGTAGTAGCCCGTGCCGACTGCCGTTTCTGCGGACAAAATCACCGTGGCGACAGCGACTATTTGAACAACCGTGCTGATCTTGCCGAGCAGCGATGGCACAAATGAGCGAAAGCCAGTAACGATGTTGATTGCTGCTGCGCCTACCAGGATAAAAACATCGCGACTAATCACCGTGATGGTCACCCAGAACGGGATGGGCAAATGTTTAGGAACCGGAGTAGGATAGACGCCTCGCATCGACAACACCACAAATGAAGTAACCAGCATCAGCTTGTCGGCGATTGGATCGAGGATGCGGCCCAGGGGGGACTGCTGATGAAACCGGCGCGCGAACAATCCGTCCAATCCGTCGGTGATCCCGGCAAGAATAAATATCACCAGCGCCCAGACAAACCTCTGATAGACCAGCATGGAAACGAACACGGGAATCAGGGCCATGCGAAAGATCGTCAGAATGTTCGGAAGAGTTATGATTCGTGAAGACATTTGGGCACTTGTCGACTGTCAAAACCCGGTGTCGATTTGCTTGTTGCCGAGCATGCAGTGGTGAAATGACGCCGGCGACGCGTGAGACGGACAGTAAAACCGGGGATCAGGGCATGCAGCGCAATTCGAGCACTGCCACTTCGGGCGGACAGCCGTAACGGATTGGCAAGACAACCGTTCCGAGACCGCGTGAGACATAGATTTGCGTATTTCCGCGGCGACCTAGCCCCCGTAGTAAACGGCGACGCGGACGGCCCGATCTGCCCTTTTCCGAGCGCAGCGTTACTTGTCCGCCGTGGGTATGTCCACTGAGCACCAGATCGACGTCTGCCGCAGCCGCGCGGCGCAGAATGATTGGATTGTGTGCCAGAACGATTTTGCATTCGCCGTCGGCGGAACCGGCAAGTGCAAGCGGCAGATTCTCAAGGCCGACCATTTTATCGTCGACTCCTGCCAACCAGAATGACTCGCCGCGAACGTCCATGCGCATACCTTCATTGATCAGCACACGAATTCCTTCCGCGCGAAACAGGTCGGTAATTAGCTTTGCATCCGTCCAGTGGTCGTGGTTCCCCAGGATTGCGTAAACGCCATATCGTGCCCGCAACTGGCCCACGACTTCCGCGCAAGGCTGGGCAAATAAGCGATCCTGCGAAATGTAGTCACCCGTCAAGGCGATCAGATCCGGACGCAGCTCGTTGGCCGCCCGGATCGCGCGCTTCAGGTGCTGAGAACTGGTCAGCGGTCCATAATGAAGGTCAGAAAGATGAACGATCCGAAGAGCGTCGAGGGCTTTCGGCAAGCGCCGCAGGAAGATTTCCTGCCGTTCAATCGAGAGCATGAACGGCTCGGCCAACGCAGCCCGGGCGATGTGCGTCAGTGAAGATTTAATCAGCGTGAGGGATCGCGGTTCCCGACGTTTCAGTCTGCGAATGGGACGATCATGGTCCCAGCGTATTGGCGTAGGCATAATCAGGCTACGGAAACCGGGCGCATTATAAGGAGCGTGCGTGATGCTTGCAATGCAAACACGTTATTTTGTTTCGATCGTTAATTAAGCGACGGTGATTTCCTTAGACAGGTAAACGTCCTGAATCGCGTTCAGCAGTTGGACGCCTTCGTTCATCGGTCGTTGAAAGGCTTTACGGCCGGAAATCAAACCCATTCCGCCACCACGCTTATTAATAACTGCTGTACGGATCGCGGCCGCCAGATCTCCGGCACCCTTGGACTCGCCGCCCGAATTGATCAACCCAACGCGGCCCATGTAGCCGTTTGCCACCTGATAGCGCACGAGATCGATCGGGTTATCTGTGGTGAGCTTTTCGTAAACGAGCTTGCTTGTCTTGCCGTACGATTTGCCCAGCTCCTTTTCGACGGCCAGATAGCCCCCGTTACGTTCCGGGAGCTTTTGCTTAACGATATCGGCCTGGATCGTTACGCCAAGGTGATTTGCCTGCCCCGTGAGGTCGGCGGCGGCATGCATGTCACCTTCGGGAGTTTTGAATTTCGAGTTTCTCAAGTAGCACCAAAGGATGCACGCCATTCCCAGCTCATGCGCATACGCGAAGGCATTTGCGATTTCCGTGATTTGGCGAGTCGATTCCTCCGATCCGAAGTAAATTGTCGCGCCGACGGCAATCGCGCCGAGGTTGTGGGCTTCTTTTACATTTCCAAACAGCACTTGATCGAACCTATTTGGCAGAGTCATCAGTTCGTTATGGTTAATCTTTACGATGAACGGAATCTTGTGCGCGTACTTTCGGGCGATGCTGCCCAGCACCCCGAATGTCGACGCGACGCCGTTACAGCCGCCTTCAATGGCCAGCTTCACAATATTCTCAGGATCGAAGTATTGCGGGTTCGGGGCGAACGAAGCGCCTCCAGAATGCTCAACGCCCTGGTCAACCGGTAGGATCGAAACGTAACCGGTGCCCGCCAGGCGCCCATGGTCGATGAGAGCCTGAAGCGATCGCAACACAGACGGTGACCGATCTGATTGTGAAACGACACGATCCACGAAATCAGGACCAGGCAAATAGAGTTGTTCCCTGGGAATCGTGGTCGCGTGATGATCGAGAAGCGTCCGTGCCTCATCCCCCAAAAGTTCTTCGATGCGGTCAATCGTCGAAGCAGATCGTCTCATTTCGGTAGCCATAATTTCGATCCTCCAAACTGCCTCTGAAAACTACAGCGAAATATAAAGTTGATTTTGAAGAATTAATGATCGCAACAGCGATTATAACACGGTAGGTTGCGAGCAGCGGCAGGCGCAATTCGCCCAGAACCACTGCGAATTATAGCCTTCTTCTGAATTTCATCGTTTAATACCTTCATGCGCGCTGTGACGATCACCACGTTTGGCGGAGTTGATGGCCTGCAAGTCCGCGACGTTCCTGATTCACCAAAAGCGACGGCCGACAACGTGCGAGTTCGGGTGCGCGCTGCAGGGTTGAATCGAGCGGACATTTTGCAGCGCCTGGGGCGCTATCCGGCGCCGCCCGGTTATCCGCAGGACATTCCAGGATTGGAATTCGCCGGCGAAGTATCTGAAGTCGGTGAAAATCGCAGATGGCAAGTTGGCGATCGGGTGTTCGGAATTACCGGAGGTGGCGCCCAGGCGCAATACGTGACGGTTCCTGGAAGTACGTTGGCTGCAATACCGATTAACCTTGATTGGCCGGAGGCGGCGTCGATTCCTGAGGTATTCATGACTGCGCACGACGCGCTCTTCACGCAGTGTCAGCTTCAGTTGGGCGAACGTGTATTGATTCATGCTGCCGGATCGGGAGTTGGCACGGCCGCGAGCCAGCTTGTCAGCAATGCTGGCGGTTTCGCTTACGGGACCTCGCGTTCGGCTGCGAAGCTGGCGCGTGCCAAGGAATTTGGTTTGATTGATTCGATTGTTGTTTCCGACGATCCGATGGAGTTTGCTGAAGCAGTTAAGCGCTGGACGAATGGAGCCGGCGCAGACGTTATTCTTGACTTAGTCGGCGGCTCCTATTTGCAGGCGAACCTTGCGGCAATGGGCGCCAGGGGCCGTTTAATCTTCGTCGGCACTACCGGTGGGTCGCGCAGTGAAATCGATTATTCGATCGTTATGGGCAAACGTCTGAAGATAATGGGAACGTCGCTGCGCACACGTTCGATCGCCGAAAAGGCGGCAGTTACGCAATTATTTGAAAAGCATGTCACGCCCTTACTTGCCAACGGTGAAATCCGGCCAGTAATCGATGCGGTCTTCAATATGGAGCAAGTGAAGGCAGCACACCAAAGGCTCGAATCAAACGAGAGTATTGGAAAAGTTGTTTTGTTGATTGATTGACCCAGGAGTCAGACCGCGGCAGCATCGAGTTGGTTTGTGAGAGACTCCGCCATGGCTATGGGACTCGCGGCGCGATCGGTGATGATGCACAATCCATGACTGTCGTCTGCGGCAAGCTGGTGCACCAGCCGGCGCGCTTCTTCATACTTCAGACCTGAAGCTTCACGGCCACGCTCGCTGATGACTGACCATTTTTCTGATCTGAGTTCGCTGGTCATTGTATTAAGAATTTTCCGGGTCGCTCAGCGTCCCTTAAACTCCGGCTTACGTTTTTCCAGAAACGCTTTCACACCTTCGTCCTTATCCTCGCTCGAGAAGCACAACGCGAATAGGTCGACTTCGCGCCGCAATCCCTCATCGAGATTCGATCGCGACGCCAGCTTCACGGCTTCTTTCGCGAGTCGCAGGGCTATAGGACTCTTCTCTGCAATCCGATTCGCGATTTCCAGGGTTTTCGTTTCCAACTGATCCGCCGGCACGACGTAATTTACCAGCCCGATTGCCAACGCCTCCTGCGCATCGATTATTTCGCCGCTCAAGATCATTTCCATTGCTTTGCCTTCGCCCACCAGCCTTGTCAGGCGTTGAGTACCACCACCACCGGGAATAATCCCGAGATTGATTTCCGGCTGCCCAAACGAGGCGCCATCGCTGGCCACCCGAATATCGCAAGCCAGCGCAACTTCGCAGCCACCGCCGAGACAATAGCCGTTAACCATCGCAATGATTGGCTTTGGAAAACTGTCGATGGCGTTGAAGAGTGAACGTTCCAGCATCACCTCACGCTGTGAAATAGCGCTGCGGGTGGCGAATTCGGCGATATCCGCCCCGGCAATGAAAGCTTTATCGCCGGCACCCGTTAGTACGACCACGCGGACGCCTTCATCAGCGCGCAGTTCGTCGAGCACCGCGGCCCCTTCAGCCCGCGTTTGAATGTTCAGGGCGTTACGTTTTTCGGGACGATTAATGGTGACGATTGCGACTCGGTCCCGGCGCTCAACCAGAATCGTTTCGTAGCTTTGGCCCGCCTTAGCTCCAGTTTCCATAGTTTTTGATGAAGTTAACCACAAAGAACCCCAGGAAACAAAGATAGGCAAAGGGTTAGCGAGACTCCTGCGCCGCAAGAGTTTCCTGCGGCGTCTTGAGCCTCGTCTTGTTTATGATTGTTTAGAGGACTGTTCGCCGGGTGCGGCGGCTTGTTCGTCGGCGATCCAGGAGACGAACAAGCGGACCCAGTTTTCCGCCGGCTCGCCGATTTGTACCCCGACGCGCGCGGTGCCATAAATCGCCGGCGACACGCGGACGACGGTGGCGGTGGCTTCCGCGGGAGATCCATCTGGCCGATGCGCACGAATGTACAGTTTTTCTCCGATCGCTACTTTCTGATTCAGATGAAAGAGTGCGCCGGACGTTGATATATCATCAGTTTCTGTTGGTTCGCTCCACGCCGCACCGTCTTCAGCTCGTCCGGACACCACGATGGGGAGCCTCAGCGCCATGCGCAAGGCGAAACGTCTTTCCTCGTTTTTGTAAGGCGTGCTCATGACCGTTAGCGTCACGCGGTTTGTTGCGCGCGCGGGCGCGCAATGTTATTCACTCACCTAGTATATGCTTTTTGCGCCTGCTCTGGCTCGTCCCAATTGTAGAATCCCTGTCCCGATTTCTTGCCCAACTTTCCTTCGCGCACCATGCGTTTAAGAATTTCGGGAGGACGAAATGTCTCCGACCCCAGAACATCGTGCAAATATTCAGCAATATTGAGTCTGACATCAAGGCCAACCAGGTCCGTTAGCCGTAGCGGACCCATTGGATGGTTATAGCCAAGCTCCATTGCCGTGTCGATATCCTGAGCGCTCGCGACTCCTTGTTCTACCATACGCATCGCTTCCAAGCCCAACGTGACGCCGAGGCGACTGGAAGCGAATCCCGGCACATCTCGCACAGTGATCGGCTGTTTCCCCATTCGCTGCGCCAACTCGCGCACGGTTAAAGTGGTTTTGGCGTCCGTCTCCCGGCCCACGACAATTTCAACCAGTCTCATGATGTGAACCGGATTGAAGAAATGCATACCGATTACCCGCTGGGGCCGGCGTGACGCTTTTGCGATTTCGGTAATTGAAAGAGAGGAAGTGTTTGTGGCAAACAGAAAATCTCCGTCGCAAAGCGACTCGCATTCCCGAAGTAGCCGCTGCTTGAGCTCAAGCGTCTCGGGCGCGGCCTCGATGATTACGTCTGAGCCGCAAACTTCACTGAGATCAGTTGTGCCTCGAATTCGCTGTAGAGCGGCCGCTCGTTGTTCCTGCGTGACTTTGCCTTTTTCAACACCCTTGTTGAGATTTCGTTCGATCGACGTTTGTCCGCGGGATAGGGCATCGGCGTTGATGTCCCGCATTACCACCGCGTATCCCGCTAAGGCTGCAACGTGCGCTATGCCGCTACCCATAGTCCCGGCACCAAGCACACCGATGCAATTGATGTGGCGACCAGTTAGCGGCTTTGATGTTTCTTCAGAGATATTACTCAAGGTGAACGGACAGCGTTTCGCGCTGGGATCAACTGCCGGGCTTGGGCCCTTTGTTCGACTAGGTAATACATCACTAGTTATACTATATGGGCTACTTAAATTGCTATATCTTCCGGCGACCAGTCGGATTTCATGTCAGAAGGAGACCATACTGACTTGTCTACTGAAGCACTTCAGCGCCAGGTTGTAATTATTGGTTCTGGTCCAGCGGGGCTCACGGCCGCGATTTATACGGCGCGCGCCAGCCTGAATCCGCTGCTAATCGACGCGCCCGCTGATACGGAACGTCAAACCACGCCCGGTGGGCAATTAATGATCACAACCGACGTCGAGAATTACCCCGGGTTTGCCGAAGGAATTCAAGGTCCTGAGCTGATGCTGCAATTTCGCAGGCAGGCCGAACGATTTGGCACCGAGTTCCTCGAAGAGTGGATTACTAAAGTCGAACTGCAGGAACGGCCGTTTACGATTCAGACGGATTCCAAGGTGATTAAAGCTGAAACGTTAATAATTGCATCCGGCGCGTCCGCAAAATGGCTTGGGATTCCGGGTGAAGCAAAAACGCCGCTCGGTTTCGGGGGCAACGGGGTCTCTGCCTGTGCGACGTGCGACGGACCTCTTCCGGCATTTCGGAATAAGCGTCTCGTGGTTGTGGGAGGCGGCGACACCGCGATGGAAGAAGCGACATTCCTGACGCGCTATGCCTCGCGGGTCTTCGTAGCCCACCGCCGCGACAAGTTGCGCGCCTCGAAAATCATGCAGGAGAAGGCGTTCAACAACGAAAAGATTGAGTTCCTTTGGAATACTGAAGTCGACGAAATTCTGGGCACGAATGAGCACGGCGTTACTGGCGTCCGTCTGCGAACGACTGGAAACGGAGCCTCACGAATATTTGATTGTGAAGGGGTTTTTATTGCGATTGGACACAAACCGAACACTGATCTCTTTCGGGGACAAATCGAAATGGACGCTCTTGGCTACATCAAGACTTCCGGCCATTCAACGTCGACCAATATTCCCGGAGTTTTCGCCTGTGGTGATGTGCAGGACTCGTTTTACCGTCAGGCAGTGACCGCCGCAGGAACGGGATGCATGTCAGCAATCGACGCTGAGCGTTTTCTCGATCATTTGCCCATTCCGATGCCAAGCGGCGAGGAAGTTACGATTGAGGGCGAACATGTTACTCCCGATCGTCACAGGATCATCCTGCCATCCGGTGACGTTATCTCTAACGAACCTTGAACACGATTTAGCGAAGAATCCCAGAACTGTGCCTGACAGTTGCTCGATCGTTGGCGGCTACAGGAGAACGATCGAGTCATCTTTCTGCCTGCGTAAGGGCGTTCGTTGAGTTTCCGGAGTTGAGCGGGGTTCATCGAACACTGTTTGTTGCCCGGTAAGTGGGCGCTCGGTTTGCAAGGGACAGAAATCGCAGTAATACCCAAGTTGTTGTTTGCGATCTTCACAATCGTTGCAACCGAGCGCCTGGCCGGCACGCATTAGCGCGTCCAGCAAGGGAACGAGGGTTCGTCCGCGCTCCGTAAGTTCGTACTCGACGCGCCGCGGGAGACCGCCGTAATTATTGCGGAGGATCAGTTGGTCCTTTTCCATCTCCTTCAATCTACCCATCAGCGTACGGCTACTTATCGGATACAAGTCGTCGAGCAGTTCGGTGGTGCGTTTTGGGCCGGCACAGAGGTCCCTGACGAGCAGCATCGTCCACTTATCGCCGAGCAATTGAAGCGCGCCGGCGATCGGACAACCGTCGATCTTTCGTCGTGGCACTACGTCTCTCCTGTCGCGGCGAGCTTACCACAGATTTGATATTGGCGATCGATTAGCCCGTGGTAAATAACTGGTTTGGCGAACTGACGCGAGGTGGCTTGGCGAGCTGAGACAAAAAAGCAACCCGAAGCGGTGGGCTCCGGGTTGCTTAGTCTCAGCCAGCAGATGTTCGTTCGGATTGCTATGCTGCTGCTGTTCGCGTGGGGAATGGATATCTTTTCAAAAGCACCGCGGCGCGATTTCTCCGTGTGACCCCTGCTTGTAACCCTGCTTGACTCGAGCCCTTGCGCTGCACAGCGCCGCTCGCTAACAACCCCTTGCCCTGCGCCAGCCGATGCCGATATTCCGATTGGGCCTGATAGCGAGTCGCGTGCCGCGAGCGATTTTTTCCGAAGCGTCGAATTGCGATTCGGTTTTTCGCGGAAGTTCGCAGAGGCGGCGGCTGAACAGATGCGCACGGCGCGATTTTCCTATATCAGAAATGATTGCAGCTATCACTTCTGATATGCTATGCGGCGCAACGCGCGTTGCAAGCGCTCTCAGCGGGCAACGGCCCTCCATTTTTAAGATGTCCGAACACCCACTTTCTTTCCCGGATGTTAACCCTCGTCTGATTGCTCTCAATGGCGCATTTATGGGAACGGCCTTTCCGCTGGAGGGAGAGGTGTCCATCGGGAGAGAGTCGGCCAACACAATTTGTTTGAGCGAGGCGTCTATCTCGCGGCGCCATTGTTTACTGAAACATAGCGACTCCCAATTCACGATTGTTGATCTGGACAGTTTTAACGGGACCTTTGTTAACGGGATTCCAGTGAAACAGCAGACTCTCACCCACGGGGATCAGATTGCGGTCGGCCGAGTGCTGTTTCTCTTCCTCCTGTATGAGACCGAGACTGCCAGGGAAGAAGCCGTGCAGTTGGAGGACCTGCATTTAACGGAAGGGTCAACCGTTAAACTTTCCCAGGAGCGAGCGCGTTATCTTCACCCTGATCTGATTTCGGGACTTCGACCGTCGCCGCGTGTCGTTCGCGATTTGAATGCCCTCTTAAAAATCAGCACTACGATTAATTCGATTCGCGATCTGTCTGAATTGCAGAAACGTTTGCTCGAGCTAATTATCGAGGTGATCCCAGCTGAGCGAGGAGCAATTCTATTGTACGACGAGCAGAATGATGAGTTCAGTTCAATAACCGGCTTGGATCGGATGTTAGGGTTCGACACGGCCATGAGCGTAAGCCGCACGATCACGCAACAGGTCTTGCGTGACCGACTGGCGGTCCTGAGTAATGATGTTTTCGACGATCCGGGCGCGGCGACTCCCGAGAGCCTGATCACTTCGCACGTGCATGCCGTGCTGTGCGTTCCCATTTTGTCGTTCGGCAAGGCGCTGGGCGTCATCTATTTGGATACAAGCCAATCAAGCAGTTTCGACGAAGATCATCTGCAGTTGCTAACCGCGATCGCCGGCATTGCCGCAGTCGCATTCTCGAATGCGCAGCACGTCCAGTGGCTCGAGGATGAAAAGGAACGGCTGCAAGAACAGATCGAACTAAAGCATCGAATGATCGGAGAAAGCCCTGCGATGAAGCGGCTCTATGAGCGGATCAGCCGGATCGCGCCGGCGGATTCTACTGTGCTGATTCGGGGCGAAAGCGGCACAGGAAAAGAGCTGGCGGCTCATGCCATCCACTCAAACAGTCCAAGAGCTCAGGAACCTTTCATTGCGATTAACTGTGCAACTCTGAGTGACACGCTCTTGGAAAGCGAATTGTTCGGTCATGAGCGAGGCGCTTTTACGGGCGCGATCGCCCAGAAGGTCGGCAAGTTCGAGGTGGCTCATCGCGGCACAATGTTTCTTGACGAGGTAGGGGAATTGTCCCCGGCGATTCAGGCAAAATTATTGCGTGTACTGCAGGAGCAGAAATTTGAGCGCGTCGGGGGCACCCGTCCGATAACGGTTGACGTAAGGATAATCGCCGCAACCAATCGCAATCTTGAAGAAGCCATTAAAGCAAAGACATTCCGCCAGGATCTTTATTATCGATTGAATGTCGTGTCGCTTACCGTGCCGCCACTGCGTGAACGCCGGGATGACATCCCTCTGCTTGGAAAATATTTTGCCGCGGAGCATGCGAAGAAATGCAAGCGCCGCTTGAAAGGAATCTCCGCGGAGACAGCATCGCTTTTGGAGGCGTATCCATGGCCAGGAAACGTTCGGGAATTCGAAAACGCCATCGAGCACGCAGTCGTAATCGGAACAACCGAAATAATTACACCTGAAGATTTACCAGAGGTGATTTACGAGACCGGCGATGTCGCAACTTTGCAGACGACGCGTTACCACGAAGCAGTCAAAGAAGCTAAGAAGCGGGTGGTGCTAAGTGCGCTCGAGGAAGCCAAATGGAACTATACCGAAGCTGCGCACCTGCTGGGCATTCATCCAAATAATCTGCACCGGTTGATTCGAAACCTGAATCTGAAGTCTAGCGCGGGGAGATAAACCTACATCCTCAGCCCTAAGGACGCAGATTGATGTTGTAGGTTTTGATTTTTGAATTTAAGGTTGTGGGATTCATCCCA
>Ga0126384_10001676_pt1 | contig 13207 bp, 8 predicted proteins | sample PanSoiMetPlot_36_FD_92543 | JGI IMG/M metagenome (GOLD analysis project Ga0126384, IMG submission 92543) | Tropical forest soil microbial communities from Panama - MetaG Plot_36 | ecosystem: Environmental > Terrestrial > Soil > Tropical forest > Bulk soil | place: Panama | collected 2016-02-17 | reverse complement strand
TCAGTATTGAAACTGACCTTCGCACTCGCGACGAACCCGGACGCGCCGGCTCTCGCGACCCTGCACAATCTTGTTGGTGAGGAGCTCACTCGCCGTTTTGGTGAGGGAATGTGGTCGTGGCGGCATACTGAGCGTGGTGTGTTGGCCAACTTGCGTAAGCCGAAGTTCTCGAAGATCCTGACGGCTTGTGCCGATGGAAAGATTGTTGGGAGCTTGCGTTTGGCTACGAAGAAGCCTTGGGCGATCGATGTTTCTTATTTCACCGAGGTGGAGCGGCCGTTGTATCTGACCGGCATGGCTGTGCATCCCGAGCTTCAGGGGAAGGGAGTTGGGCGTCGCTTACTCAAGGAGGCGGAGAAGCTTGGGCGAGATTGGCCGGGGGACGCTATTCGTCTGAATGCCTTCGATGCTGCGGTGGGCGCTGGTGCGTTTTACGCAAAGAATGGTTACCGACAGGTCGCTCGCGTGAAATACAAGGGTGATCCGTTGATTTACTTTGAATTGCTGCTGGCTTAACGAGCAGACTAACTTTCGTTGCAAAGCCCAAGCCCGCTCGACGGGTGAAGACGACGCGCGGCGGTCCTTATGACCGCATTGGTACTAACTCGAGCGTTGTAGCCCTCGACTTTGCGCTGCCGAGATCCTTTGCGTACTTGAGTGATCCCTTCGTGTTGTACTTCTCGAGGTAGGCCTGATCGATGGCGTCGCGGATGCGCTTGTCCTTAATTGGTACGGCGCGGATTGCGATTTCGTCGCCGTCTATCTGAATCGCTCCGCTCGAATCCTTAAGGAGGGTCTTGTACCAACCGTTCGGTTTCACGCTCCACGAACGAACGAAGGCGCGGTCCTTTACGACCACTACCCAAATCCCGATAAAGCGATGCTCGCTGCCGGCTCGGATGCGCAGAATCTTGCTCTTGTCTAGATAAGCGAGGAGCTTGTCGGCGAATTGTTGTTTGGGGCTCATGAGCGGATTTGGGCGGTGACGGTCATTGTGACTCATTCGTGAAGAGTGCCGCGCCTGCGGCGCTCGAATTTCTCGCTCTGCGTACCCCAGGGCTCACGCTGCTGGGCTACGAGAGTGACGCGCTTCGCGCTGGAGATGATTGCGGAAGAATGATGGAATCGTGGTCATCACAACAAAACCTGCAGCGTCATGGCGGCAATATGCTACAACGGTGCCGACAGCAAATAAACTCGCGCATGGAACCGATCGTCATCGGCAATTCGCGGTGGAAATACGTGCTGCTGCTGGTCGTCTGCCTGGGATTTGTTGCCGGCGGCGTGTTTATTTTGATGATGGATAGGAGTCCAAAGAACCTTGCCGGCGGTTGGGGTTGCATTGTGTTCTTTGGAGCGGGCGTTCCTATTGCGGTGTGGCAGATCTTTGATTCGCGTCCGCGATTGATTATCGATGAGAATGGAATTAACGACCGCACCATGGGAGTCGGGCTGATTCCGTGGTCAGAGATCGAAGACGCATATGTGATGAGCATTGAGCGCAACGACTTCATTTGCCTCGTGGTAAGAGATCCGAGCCTGTGGATTCACAAGCTGTCACCATTGCAGAAGGCGATGGCGAGTACCAATCTAAAACTCGGATTTACCGAGCTAAACGTGAATCTCAGCGGCATCGATGTCTCAAGCCGGCAGATTCATGAATTGATTCTCAAAATGAGCGCTGCGCGGAAGTGAGCATGAATAAACGCCCGCTCTCGGTGATAGTCCTGAGTATGCTGATGATAGCGACCGGCGCGCTCGGCCTTGTTTATCACATCCGCGAGTTTAACTTGCAACATCCGTTAGCGAACGATGTCCTGTGGATTCTTCTGCTTCGTCTCCTCGCGATCGTCTGTGGAGTGTTTATGCTGCGCGGAAGCGACTGGGCGCGGTGGCTCACACTTGCGTGGCTCGCCTATCACGTAGTCATCAGCATGTTTCACTCTATGGGCGAGGTGGCCGCGCACGCGATCCTGCTGGCGGTGTTTGCGTTTTTCCTGTTCCGTCCGGGCGCGACAAATTATTTCCGCGGAACAGTGCCAGCAGGTGAATGATTCAAGGTTTTTCTAAACGAACTCTAGTTGTCGCGTCGAGAGATGCGTTGATTCGCGCTGTCTTTTGAACCAGGTTGCACCAACGCTCTCGAGTGCGCTATGGCCTTCTTAGTGCGCTCAAGCATGGTTCCCGTGCGGTGATGAAGAGCGGCGGCGACGTGTCTGTGCTGTGCCGCCCAGTAGCGGGTGCGAAACGATTTTTCAAGTCCCGCTTCCGATGCCATCTCGTGCCTTAACCGCCCGCCCACGCTAGACATCTTTTCTGCGCGGCTTGTTCTTTGGATTCCGCAACTCGCGCGAGTGTTGCACGGTGTCTGAACATGACGTCATCGTTTTATCCAGCACAAAACACAGCAGTACCGACTTTTGAGACTCGTTGCGAGCCTTATTCGCCAGTACTTTGAACTGGTCCTCGGAGTTGCTGGGCTTCTTCACAGAACGTGAGTTTATGCCGAAAGGTTGCTCTCGAGGTCGGCAATCATGCGCCAGCTACTCTCAATGCTGGCGTTCTGAACTGGGTTTCCTTGCTTCGCGTCAACGCGTGCGAGCCCTTCCGGGGTCTGCGTGCGCGCTAGTCAGCTCTCAGCTTTACCACAAGCGTTCTTCGGATTTCTGTGTCGCCGTGCCCGCTTCTGGCAATAATCGTGACTGCGTAATTTCCGGGAGCAATACCATCAGCGCTCTTCAGTTCCTGCGCGCTCTTTGCGGCTGTGCCCTTCGCTACCGTCAACATTGCTTTCCCACTGCCTTCGATTAGCGATGGAGTAATGAAACACGAGGCGCCCGTAATCTCTTTCGGAAGAGAGCAGCTGAGTTCCACGGGCTGATCAAATCCGCCGAAGGAATTGACTGTGATGGGTGTGCCGGCCGACTGCGCGGCCGATTTGAGTGCAATATCGGGACTGGGCGAAAGTGTAAAGGAAGAGCTTACCACGTTGATCGACAGCGAAGTGGAAGGCGAAGGAGAGAAGGCTGGATCGCCCAAATAACTCGCGGTGACAGTATGCTTCCCAACCTGGGACATCAGGCCGGTGAAGGTAGCTTCGCCGTTAAAGAGTCCCGCCTCGGAAATCTTAGAATTGTCCAAAACGAACCGCACAGAACCTTTTGCCGATCTGGCATCTTCGTTCAACAGCGTTGCAGTCACGCTGACGACATCGTAAGGCATGGCGACATGGGTGGAAGCCTCCAGGGAGATGCGCGATGGACGTCCCGGCGGAGCGACCTGGATTGTTCCCATCATTCCCTGATCCTGGTGTTGCAGGATATGGCAGTGAAACGCAAACGTGCCGAGGATTTTGGGGTCGCGAAAATCCATTCGCAGCCTGACACTCGGATACGTTCCTTGTGCCTCGTCGAAATAAGGTATGTCGATGGTGTCTCTCAGCTCGGGATCGCGGACCGGCTTCCCATTGATTTCCAGGACTGCGAAGTGCATCTGGTGAATGTGAAACACGTGGTCCTGAAGGGCGCGATTTTCGATAATCCAGTCTTCCACCGTTCCCTGATGCGCAATGATGTTGGGCGGCTGTCCCATGCGAAACACTTCGGGTCCCTGGCCATCGACCGTAAGAAAGAAAGCGGCGCCTGTGGGGCTCTCATCGCTTCCCATTTCGGAAAAGTACAGCTTGCGTTGTTGTATGGGAATTGCTGCGAGCAAGGACTCCAGGCCCGACTTTGCTTCCGCTGAACTGGAGCGGCTCAAACGCTTCGCTTTCGCCACAGTGGGAGCGATGACGATGTTCGCCAGCGGCCGTGTGGGATTGACTTCGCCATCCGGACCCGTCTCCCAATTTTGCGTGATGAGCTGTGCTTTGTTGCCTTCGCGCGGAGTGACAACGATGAACTCGGCGCGTCCCCCGGGAGAGAGTGGGATGTTCTGCTGTTTCGCCGCGTGGCTTAGAGGTACTCCGTCGAGAGCTACGAGCTGAAGTGGCTGCGGGGATCCATTCACGATCAGTTGCAGATCGAATGTCGTGTCGGCCGCCGCATTCAACACTCGCCAAAACTGCTTTTCGCGTGGCCTGGCGTGAATGATCGATGGAGTGTAAGCCGGATAAGTAATCGGAATGTGATTCAACGATACATCCCATGACGGACCAGTCGGTTTCTGTGTGGGGCGCTTCGCTCTGTCGAAGAGTCCTACACCTGCATTCGATCGAGCCGGTCTCGAGCCGGGAATGATCTGGTCTCGCAGAACGAAAGTTCGCTCAGGCAATCCGGCGAGCGCGGCATTCGCTGACTCGATGCCATCGATGATGAGCGCGCCGGAAGCTCCGCCTTGCACTTGTGCTTCGCCGTATCCGTGAACATGAGGGTGATACCAGTACAGTCCCGGCGGCTGTCGCGCAGGAATTTCCAGCTCGTAGTCGAAGGTCTGGCCAGGGCCGATCAGCGTCTTGAGGACTTCGTCGCTATGACACGTCGGAGGCACACTGAGCCCATGGAAGTGGAGATTGGTAAAGTCTGGACTCATCGGGCCACCCCTGCAGGGATCGCCACTGGATCGAGGCTGTGGATTCTCTGACGATGGCGCAAGATCGTTGTGGAGGTGAATGATCAGGCGATCCTTTGGCCGCACATGCAGAGTAGGCGATTGCAATCCGTCATTGTCGGCATAGCAATAACGCTGCAGGCCGCGCGCGTCTACGTAGCTTCTGAAATTCAAGGCTACTTCAAGACGTCCATTTTTGCTGTAGAGCGATGGCGGATCCTGAACCGCAACGCCTTCCGCAAATCGCGGGCAGACCTGGTCGGCAGGATCCTTAGTTGCCGCGACGGTATAACGGCACACGAGTGCAAGAGCGAGATAGAGAAAGGCTCGGCGCATGGTTACTTCGTCACTCCGGGCTCGCAGCTGTGCCTGAGGATTCGCCAAAACTAATAATTGATTCGTGAGCATTGATATTACAAAGAGTGCAGTGAAAGTGGGAAAGGAAAAGGAGTGGCTTAGAGGTCTGGATCCGACGAGTCGGCAAAAGAGAAGGCCTAATCCCGGGAATCAAAAGAGCCCATGGCAGACGCAACGCGCTGAAGCCGAATATCACTAATGACAGCAACTATCAAATTCGTTCACAACACTCGAGAACCCTGAAACTCGGAACGGAGTTCGCCGTTGTGGTACACCTTTAGCCAGTGGCTAATTGTTCCAAGTGCGGGCGTCAAATTCCTTTCTCCTTCGGAAAGCGGCTTTGCGCGTGGTGCGTCCAGCATGAGGCGCAGCAGCGCGGCGAGTTGCCGGATGACGCCCCGCAGCCAGTGATGGCCCCGCCGTGGCAGCGCAGTGCGATGAGCTCAATGAGCCTCAGCCGCGCGCTGGTGGGGATCAACATCCTTATATATATCGCGATGGGCATCGTTGGCGGGGGATTGTTCTCCGACCCATCAGGGCAGCAGCTCATTCGCTCCGGCGCCAACTATGGTCCGCTCACCTTCGGTGGCGAGTGGTGGAGGCTGCTCAGTTACTGCTTCCTGCATGGCGGGTTTTTGCATATCGCGTTCAACATGTGGTGCCTGTGGGATCTCGGCGCGCTGTGCGAGTCCCTTTATGGCACTTGGACGTTCGGCGCGATCTACTTCACCAGCGCTGTAGCCGGAGGACTTGCAAGTACAGGACTGCATCCAGAGCGGATGAGCGTGGGGGCCTCCGGAGCTATCTTCGGACTCGCCGGGGCACTGATCGCAGGGTTGTACCTTGGAGAGTTTTCGCTGCCGCGTCCTGTGATCCAGATGCAACTGCGTAGCATTGTTTTCTTCGTCGGTTACAACATCATTATTGGCGCGGTCGCTGGTCCAACGGACAACCTGTGCCACCTGGGCGGACTCTTAGCGGGGCTGTTTTGCGGCGCGCTGATCGCCCGCTTTGCGCCATCGGAGAACGACACGCTGAGTCGGCTCGCAATCATTGCGATCGCAGCGGTTGCACTGACAACGATCACTGTAAAACTGGAGCGATCGCGCGGGTACGTGATCCATGTGCAGAATGCGAACCAGCTGCTGCGCGAACGCAAATACGATGAGGCGATCAAGGAGCTGCAAACTGTGTTGAAGATGAGGCCGAGCTATCTGCCTGCGCGCCTCAATCTTGCCCAGGCTTATCTTGCCAAGCACCAGCCGGCCCAGGCGGAGGCCGAGTTGAAGCGCCTGCTGGAAGGCGATCCGGAAAACAACGACGCAACATATTTGCTTGGGTTTACCTACCTCGACGAGAAGCGCGTGCCGGAGGCGATCCAGACGTTCTCGACCCTGGTAGCCAGAAACCCTAATCATGCCGGCGCGCACTATGGACTCGGCATGGCGCGGGCAGCTGAGGGAAATATGCGGCAGGCGATCGAAGAGTTCAAGGCGACACTGAGGCTGCGTCCCGAGTCCGAAACAGTGTACTACCGCCTCGGCCAGGCGCAGGCCGAGCTGGGACTATACGATGACGCCATTGCCTCGTTCCAAAATGAAATCGCCAATCAGGACGACTACGACACGGAACTCGCACTCGCTAACGTGTACGAGAAGAAGGGAATGCACGAAAAGGCAGCCGAGGCTATGGAGCGGGCCAAGAAGTTGAAGGGAGAGTGAAATGGCCAGCAAACATTGACCTCTCCCTATTCGACCATTTTCAATACGACTGACGAGGAGAGAATCATGCAATCTGCTGCGACGGATATTTCCGCGCTGAAGACGCGGATGCGCGATACCTGGATGGCCGGCGACTTTGGCGTGATCGCGCGTTATGCCGAAAAAGAGATGGAAGCATTTGTTTCGCGGCTCAAATTACACTCGGGCGTGCGCGTTCTGGACGTGGCCTGTGGCACGGGGAACACCCTGATTCCAGCGGCGCGGGCGGGAGCCGATGTCACTGGCGTCGACATTGCTGCGAACCTGGTGGATCAGGCACGCGCGCGAGCGGCAAAAGAAGGATTAAAGGTCGAGGTACGCGAAGGCGATGCCGAGCAGCTGGAGTTCCCCGATTCGTCGTTCGATGTGGTGATCTCAACCTTCGGAGCAATGTTTGCACCGCGTCCCGAAATGGTCTCGCGAGAGTTGTTGCGCGTCACAAAATCGGCCGGAATGATCGCGATGGCCAACTGGACTCCCCTGGGATTCGTCGGCAAGATGTTTCGCACCAGTGCAAAGCATGTTCCGCCGCCTCCGGATATTCCTCCGCCCGCGCTCTGGGGAGACGAAGACGTGGTGCGTCAGCGGCTGGGCAGCGGAGCGAAGCAGATTGAGTGTACGCGTCGCGTCTGCGACTTTGACTATCCATTTCCACCCACAGAAGTGCTCGCACTCTTCCGTAAGTATTTCGGACCAACACAGGTTGCGTTTTCGAAGCTCGATGAGCAAGGCCAGGCAGCTCTTGCTGCCGATCTGGGAAATCTGTGGAACGAGTACAACCAGGCCACCGACGGTACCACAAGAATTAGAGCGGAATATCTCGAAGTTCACGCGACCCGGGACTGAGTCTTTATCAACCGGGGAAGAGCACGGCGGCTGGCATTTCGGGATATTTGCCATTCTTATAGCGTCGTGCCAAATGGGGAATTCTGTGCAAATCTCCCTAAAAAACCTCTTTACAATGCTATTTTTCCGCACTAACCTTGCCTTCCTCCCGGAGTACCGACCAGTTTCCGAGCCATACAGACTCGTCCGAAGCTGTTAACGGACGGCCCCCCAAACGGGTAGACGAGAGGTCTATATGGACGCTAAGAATGGCACGCTCATTGGCGGCCTTGGCGGAGCTGCGCTTGTAGCCATGCTGGTTGCTGGGCCGAGCAGGGTGACTTCCACTCCCCCTGCGATTGCCCCGCCGGTTTCGGCGCAGCTCACTGAAAACGCTGTTTCCAACAACATCCTCCGTGCGACGCTGGATCAGAGCGGTCCGTGGTCCGCGTTGTGCGAAGAGTTCGTCACTGGCGTTGACGACTTGACCACGAACTCTGTGGTTTCTGTTGGGACGCTGCCGAACGGAGCTGCGCCTGGAGCGACCGAAGCGACGGTCAAGCACGGGGACGTGGAGAGCAGAGTCCCGGTCCACAACTATCCCACAAACATAAATCTCGCAGCGTGCACCAGGAATCACGCCGTGCAGACGATGATCGCAACCGTTCCCGATCCGGTGCGATCACACATGCAGCTCGAGTTTGATCGCACTGTGGCAGGAATCGTCCGCGGAGCGGGTGCCGGCGACTTCGCACTGCAGCGGTACTGGTTTCCCTGGTCTCCGGGCTCTCCGCAGGACCGCCAGAAGATTCTCGAAGATCAGCGGCAACTTCGTTTGCGTCAGCCAGGTGTGCTGATCTTTCGACACACAGAGGTTGATCAGGACGACAGGCTAGCCATATTTCTGGTAAGCGAGACGCCGACGGCCGGCTTAAATCGTGTGCAGTTTTCGAACGCGCTGGACTACGTTCACCAGCTTCAAACCAAAGCTACTTCCCAGATCAGGATTGCAGGCCCACGCTTTTCCGCGTCGCTACCTGTATTGGAGGAGTTGCTGAAGAGTTTCATGTCGCGAATGCCGTCGGAGACGCGAGAAAACTCCCACCCGTTCCAGAGATTTTCTGTTTACAGTCCTTCCACCACCAATGGCGTGCTGATGGACCGCTTCGTCAATGAGCTGCCCGGCATCGACTTTTTCACTTTCCAGATTCGGGATGACGACATGCTGAAGTGGGTACTGGCAACGCTGGAAAAAATGTCGTATCGCCCGGAAGAGATCGCGACTCTCTCAGAAGACGAAAGCGCATATGGCGTTGGTCAGGAACCTGAAGGTCTGGAGGAGGAAGCTGCACAATATGCCCGGCAGCCGAGGGTTGTTTTGCCGTCGCGGAGTTCCACCGGTTCTTCAGCTAACGATCCCGTGCAGCACATACTGCGGCTGCAGTTCCCGCGCGATCTTTCTTCCGTCCGCAATGCGGTCGAGGACAAGACTTCGTCCCAAGATACTGCGCGCGAACTGGGAATCCCACTGCTCTCGGTGCCGCTTTCCCTGCATGAGCAGCCGCAGAATGAGCACGATAGTCCTCCACCCTATGCCACGCAGCAGGCAGCAGCAGACCTCGACCGGGAGCTGCAGTCGATGGTTGCCCGGTTGCGGGAGAACAACTGCCAGGCTATCGTGCTGCTTGCCAGCAATCCGCTCGATCGGCTGTTTCTGTTGGACTACCTGCATCGCACACTGCCGGATGTGCGTTTGGTTACAGCCGAGTCTGATGCGCTGATGCTTCATCGGCCAGGCTACGTCGATCTGTCCGGCACAATCATTGCGACCGGACTACCGGTGATTCCCGACGCTCGCTCGGGATTGTGGCGCGAGCCCGGCGCAACCATCGATTTGCTCGCATCGAGCGCTACGGAATTCCGCAATACCGGGGAAGAAGCTTCGTTCTTGGCAATCTGGTCGCTGTTCGCAGCAAAATCCAATGCCGCCGTTGGGCGTTGGGAAACGAGTGTGAATCACGCGCGTCCCGGCGCCGTACTTCCTGGGGTCACCTGTGAACCGAACCTGGTGACTGGCGCTGGAGGCTTTGTTCTACTCTCGAGCAAAATGGCAGATCCGGTGTTTCCATGCACTACGGCGCGACCTGAAATTGCCGGCGTCACGCAACACCTGGAATCGGCGCCGCGACTCTGGAAGGCATTTCTATTTCTGCTGAGCCTCGCCGCGACGATGCACATCGTACTCATGCTGGTAAATGTCTTCACCTCGCAGTGCGACGCATACTCAGGTGAGGTGCCGACGCGAACTGGCTTCTTCGCTAAAGTGACGCAGTTTGTGCGATGGGAACTTTATCGAGTGACTCCGGCTGCTCAAGCCGGAATCGTCGCCATCTCAACCCAACGGAAGCAATCTTCAGACCTCGGCGCCGAAAAGCTCTTTCTGCTTCTGGGCTTGACAAACCAGCTACTGCTCTTTACCTACCTCGCAGGTCGCACTTCGTTCGTACGCTGGATTGCGTTTCACGGCAGCCCACTCTTCCTGCAACTCCTGGTTGCAGGCGCATATGCGGCTGCTCCGGTTGCGTTGATGATCGTCGGGGTGGCGACATTTGCAAAGCTCTGTCGCCGTCCTAAGTCACCGCACAGAGTACGCCTGATTAGGAACGGAGCGATTGGAGCACTCTTTGTGCTGTGGACGATACTCACCTGGGAGCACCTGCTGAAAAGCGGGGGAGATGTTCCAAATTGGGGAGTGGCGTATCGCTCGATGCATTTATTCGCGGGGCTGTCACCATTGGCCGCGATCGGCGCCGTGCTCGCGGGCTACATGGCATGGGCGCTGACTCACTTACGCAGAATTGAGCACATTCAGACAAGCAAGGTCCATCTTTCCTTCCAGTTGCCGGAACAGCCGAAAGACGAAGAGGGCATTGCTGCGAAGCGTATCGAAGATCTTGAGACTGGTATTCACAATTCGATTCAGGGAGCCATTCACCATGGGTGCGTACTCGCAGTCCTGTTGCTTCCGATGCTTGTTCTGCTACGGATCACGGTCGCGCTGCGTGGAGTTGAGGTCAGCAATTGGCACGTGTGGGGATTGACCCTTCGCTTCTCTCCCTTTTCCTTGACGGTATGGTCGCTGGTGTGGGGTTTCATGATGCTGCTCGCCGTCATCATTCATTCCATCCATACGAACTGGCACATGTGGGGCAAACTTCGCGCTCTGCTTCAGCACTTGAATGGCACGCCAATTCATGACGTATTTGAAAAGATTGCCGGCGATACCTCGTCGTTGCAGGTATGGAAAATCGGAGGTACTCGCCGCTCTCTGCTGCTGCAGCACCGGACTCTGGAGTTGATGCGACAGATGCAGCCTGCGCAAATGGCGCAAGCAGCTGTCGTAGGCGGAGCGCCCAGGATGAGTCCGCAACAAGCCTTGCGGGCCCAGCTCAACGAACTCGGCGAGATGCTGTACGCCTGCGATGCTCCTGCGCGCGGCTGGATGAATCGCAGCCTGGTCCCGAAGATCAGTGGCACATTGAACCTTCTGCTGCCTCAGGTAAAACGCCTCCTGGTTCATTACGATCCCAAGAGCAAAGATCCCGCTGAGCTTCAGAATGCGCGGTATCTTGCGTTACGCATGGCTGCCCTCATCCGCTATAGCATGGTCCAAATCCGGAATATGCTGTGGTTCTGCTTGTGGGGATACGTTTTCCTGCTGCTTTCCGTGCGCCTTTATCCGTTCCAGGGACGCCACACCCTTTCGATGCTGATGACGGCCCTATTCATCGTTCTCCTGCTGGCGATTGGCGGAATGTTTTCACAAATGGAATCCGATCCTGTTTTGGGAAGGCTTGAGGATGCCAGGACCAGGAACGTAGGAGAGAGTAGTTTTCTTGGCGTGGCGGGCAAGCTGCTTTCAGTCGGCGGCGTGCCTCTGCTGGCCGTGCTGGCGTCCCAGTTCCCGGCGTTCGCGGAGCTGATTTCAGGATGGATCAAGCCGATTTCGGATGCGCTGCATTGATCAGCGGCCCGGTCAACCACAGAGCACCAGAGGCGCACAGAGGGAGGCTCACGATTGTTTTTCTCTATGGTCTCTGTGGTGAAGAGTCCAGGAATCCTGCACGTTAACTGCTTTTCAGGATATCCCCAACTCGCCGGAGATCCTCCTCCGTATCCACACCGACCGTGTCGTGTGGAGTTTCAGCTACGTAGATCTCTACTCCGTGGTCGAGAAAACGCAACTGCTCCAGCCGCTCAGCCCGTTCCAATTCCGATTCGGGCCACGAGCAGAACTTCTCCAGAGCCTCGCGACGATAGCCGTAAAAGCCGAGGTGCTTGAAGCGCTTGACCGTGCCGGTGTTGTCGCGGTCGAAGGGAACAGTGGCGCGGGTGAAGTAGAGCGCGCGTCCGACGAGATCGGTTACGACTTTCACAGCATTGGGATTATTCACATCGGAGGCGCTGCACGTTGTTTTGACGGTTGAGACCATCACACGCGCGTCCTGCATCGGCGCGAGCAGAGCTGAGATGTGTTCGGGACGCGCGAGTGGCTCGTCCCCCTGCACGTTCACGTAAACATCCGCAGGGATCCGCTGAGCAACCTCCCACACGCGATCGGTGCCGCTGCGATGTGATGTCGAAGTCATCTCGGCGCGCCATCCGTTCCGTTTGCAGAGTGCCAGCACTTCTTCGGAATCGGAAGCGATGATGACATCCGAAAGCTGCGGGCATCGGCGAGCGACTTCAACGACGTGGGCGAGCATAGGACGCCCGGCGATTTCACGTAGAACTTTTCGCGGTAGGCGAGTGGAGGCAAGGCGTGCGGGGATGATGGCAATAGCGTTCATGAGCAGCTTCTAAGCTACTAAGCTTTTGAGCCGCTAAGCAAAGGCGAAAGCAACAGCTTTGAACACGGAGGACACAGAGGCCACGGAGGAAAACCAAATCCGTGTTCTGGCGTTTGACTTCCTCTGAGCCCTCTGTGTCCTCCGTGTTAAAGCCTTGGCCTTCGATTAGCCGCTTAGAAGCTGCTCCTTTGATAAAATCAACGCAGCGGCCGAGCAGCCCGGCTGCGGTCCTGAAGCCACCTCTTCAGGCTCCTTCCCGACCGAAATCCCAGGTCATTTGTTCTGTGGCGGTGTAGCTCAGGTGGTTAGAGCGACGGTCTCATAATCCGTAGGTCGCTGGTTCGAGTCCAGCCGCCGCCACCAATCAGGTAGTTGGCACAACCCATTGCGGAGTGCCGACTATGCACCACAAGCTGCAGAATTTTTCCACAGAGAGCGACGGACAATATTCCGTCGGTCGTGACGACAACTCAACTTCACACGCAGAAACCGCCAGGAATGACGCTGGTTCGGCGTCGGCTGGGAGCGATGATTTCGGACTAGATCCGATCTCTACGGCTGAGTCTCGGGCGAGCGATTCGCTCGGATCAGAGTCGACGGGGATTGCACCGGCTTCCTCCCAGTCCACGCAGACACCCGAGCGAGCCGCGTCCTCGAAAGACGCCGATGTTGCGGCTGCTGGGGTGAGACGGCGGCCCGATCTACATAAACAACAACAAAAGCAAAACCCACAGCCGAGGGCGGCTGTGCCACAAACTGCTCATGAGTCCATCCGCTGCGAGGTGGCGCGGTCGGATGGGTACGATCCTACCGGCGAGAACGCTGTCGCTTGCGGTGCACTCGCGCAGGCTCTTTGCGACTATTGCG
>Ga0126384_10001675_pt1 | contig 13208 bp, 10 predicted proteins | sample PanSoiMetPlot_36_FD_92543 | JGI IMG/M metagenome (GOLD analysis project Ga0126384, IMG submission 92543) | Tropical forest soil microbial communities from Panama - MetaG Plot_36 | ecosystem: Environmental > Terrestrial > Soil > Tropical forest > Bulk soil | place: Panama | collected 2016-02-17 | reverse complement strand
CTTGTCAAGCGGAGGTCGACACGGATGGCGGACGGGAGTTCACCCCTTCGCGACGACTCGATCCTGCCTCGCAGCTCGCCGTGGGCTCCGTTCCGGCATGCGATCTTCGTGGTGATGTGGGTCGCGACCGTCGTCGCCAATATCGGCGGCTGGATGTACACGGCGGCGTCCGGCTGGCTGATGACGAGCCTCGATCCCGATCCGCTCACCGTCTCGCTGGTGCAGGTCGCCGCCAGCCTGCCGATCTTTCTGATCGCGATGCCGGCGGGAGCGCTTGCCGACATCATCGACCGCCGGCGCTTCCTGATCGTCGTCGAGATCGCGACCACGGTCATTTCGGGGGTGTTCGCGATCCTGATCGGCGTCGATCTGGTGACGCCGGAGATCCTGCTGGCGTTCACGTTCCTGATCGGCGCGCTCGGCGCGCTGGGGGCGCCGGCCTGGCAATCGATCACGCCACAGCTCGTGCCACGCGAGGACCTGCAGGCCGCGATCGCCGCCAACAGCGTCGGTTTCAATGTCAGCCGCGCGATCGGGCCGGCGCTCGGCGGCGCCGCCACGGCGGCGCTCGGGGTGGTGGCTCCTTTCTGGATCAACGTCATCAGCAATCTCGGGGTCATCGGCGCGCTCATGGGATGGCACTCGCCCCGACAGGGGACCAGCCATCTGCCGGCGGAGCGCTTCCGTCAGGCCATCCGCACGGGGCTGCGGCATGCACGGCACAATCCGCATCTGCGCGCGACGCTGCTGCGCTCGGTCGGCTTCTTTGTCTTTGCCAGCGCCTACTGGGCGCTGCTTCCGCTGATCGCGCGCGACCGTATCGCGGCCGGGCCGGAAGTCTACGGCGTGCTCCTCGGCGCGATCGGCGCCGGCGCCGTCGTCGGCGCGTTCGCGCTGCCGTGGGCCAAGGCGCGGTTCGGCGCGGATCGCCTGGTCGCGGCCGGAACGCTTGGCACCGCGGCCGCCCTGGTGCTGTTCGGGCTTGCCCGCGACACCGTCACGGCGCTGGGCGCGAGCCTGCTCGCCGGCGCATCCTGGATCGCGGTGCTGGCGAGCCTCAACGTGTCGGCGCAGGTCGCGTTGCCCGAATGGGTGCGGGCGCGCGGCCTCGCCCTGTTCATGACGGTCTATTTCGGCGCGCACACGGCGGGCAGCGCGTTGTGGGGGAAGGTCGCGGCGGTGTGGGGCCTGCCGTACGCGCATTTCATCGCCGCCGCGGGTGCGCTGCTGACCATTCCGCTGACTTGGCGCTGGCACCTGCAGACCGGCGAAGGGGTCGATCTCACGCCGTCGGCGCACTGGCCGGCGCCGGTCGTGAGCCGGGAGTTCGCGCAGGATCGCGGCCCGGTGCTGGTGACGGTCGAGTATCGCATCGACCCGGCAAAGCGCGTGCCGTTCCTGATGGCGATCGACAGCCTCTGCCATGAGCGGCGGCGCGACGGGGCCTATGCGTGGGGCGTGTTCGAGGATGCCGCCGATCCGGCGCGTTTCGTGGAAACCTTCCTGGTCGATTCCTGGCTCGAGCATCTGCGCCAGCACGAGCGCGTCACCAATGCGGACCGCCTGCTGCAGACGGAGATCCGGGGGTTCCAGGTCGACGGCGCCCCAAAGGTGACGCACATGATCGCGGCAGAGCGGGATTGAAGAGTGGAAACGAATGGCGCTCGATCTCATCCTGAAAGGCGGCCGCATCATCGACCCGTCGCAGAAGCTCGACCAGATCGCCGACATCGGCTTCGCGGGCGGCAAGGTCGCCAGGATCGGCCCGCGCCTCGCGCCCGACGGCGGGACCGACGTGCGCGACGTCTCCGGGCACATCGTGGCGCCTGGCCTGATCGATCTGCATACCCACGTCTATTGGGGCGGCACGTCCCTCGGCATTGACGCTGAGGAATTCTGCCGCAAGAGCGGCGTCACGACATGCATCGACACCGGCAGCGCCGGGCCGGGAAACTTTGCCGGCTTCCGCCGGCACGTCATCGAGCCCTGCGCGGTGCGCATCCTCGCCTATCTGCACGTCTCGTTCGCCGGCATCTACGCCTTCTCCAGGACCGTCATGGTGGGCGAGAGCGAGGAGCTTCGCCTGATGGCGCCGGCCGAGGCGGTCGCGGTCGCCGAGGCCAACCGCGACGTCATCATCGGGATCAAGGTGCGCGTCGGCCGCAATTCCAGCGGCACCTCGGGCACCGCCCCGCTCGACATCGCGCTGCAGGCCGCGAACGAGGCCGGCCTGCCGTTGATGTGCCACATCGATTTTCCGCCGCCGAGCTACGAGGACGTGGTGGAGCGCCTGCGCCCCGGCGATGTGCTCACCCACGCCTTCCGCCCATTCCCCAACTCGCCGCTCGATCCGCAGGGCCGCGTCAAGGACGTGGTGCGGCGCGCCCGCGAGCGCGGCGTCAGGTTCGACATCGGCCACGGCAAGGGTTCGTTCGCGTTCAAGACCGCGCGCGGCATGCTGGCGAACGGCTTCTACCCGGACACCATCTCATCGGACGTCCACGCGCTCTGCATCGACGGACCGGCGTTCGATCAGGTCACCACGCTGTCGAAATTCCTCTGCCTCGGGATGCCGCTCGACGAGGTGATCGCGGCCACCACCGTGAATGCCGCGATGGCGCTCAAGCGGCCCGAGCTGGGCAGCCTCAAGCCGGGCAGCGTCGGCGACGCCACCGTCCTGTCGATCCGCGAGGGCCGGTTCGACTATGTCGACGTGGTCGGCGAGCACATGACCGGCGACAGGCGGATGGTCTCGGAAGGCGTCGCCATCGCGGGCAAATGGTGGCACCCGCACGGGGCGTTCACATGACTCAACCGGCCTCACCCTGAGGCGTCCGTGGCCGATGGTTCGAGACGCGCTCGCTTCGCAAGCGCTCCTCACCCTGCGGCAGAAGGCTACTCGAGCTTTGCGCCCGCCGCCTTCACGACCGCGGTCCATTTCGGAATCTCGGTCTTGATGTAGGCGGCGAATTCGGCCGGCGACGTGCCGGCAATGTCGACGCCGAGATCGGCGAGGCGCTTCGTCGTCTCGGGATCCTTGAGCGCCTCGACGGTCGCGCGGTGGAGGATCTCGATCACCTCCGGCGGCGTGCCGGTCGGCGCGACCAGTCCGTGCCAGGTAGTGGCGTCGAAGTCCGGCAGTCCGCTCTCCGCAACCGTCGGCAGTTCGGGCATCAGTGCGGTGCGCTGGAGCGTCGTCACCGCGATCGGCCGCAGGGTGCCGGCCTTGATGTGGCCGATCACCGAGGCCGAGGTGGCGAACATCAGCTGCGTGTGGCCCGCGATCAGGTCCTGCAATGCCGGCGCCGCCCCCTTGTAGGAGACGCCGACGATCTCGACATGCGCCTCCGACTTGAACAGCTCGGCCGCCAGATGGGCGGCGGCGCCGTAGCCCGAATTGCCGTAGTTGAGCCTGCGGGGCCTTTGCTTGGCGAACGAGATCAGGTCGGCAAGCGAGTAAACCGGCAGGCTCGGATTGACGACGAGGATGTTCGGCTGGCTGCCGACCATGCTGATCGGCGCGAAATCCTTCTCGGCGTCGTAGTTGAGCATGGCGTAGAGGCTGCCATTGGTGGCGAGGATGCTGTTGTTGCCCATCAGCAGCGTGTAGCCGTCGGGGTTGGCGCGTGCGACGAACTCCGCCGCGATGTTGCCGCCGCCGCCCGGCCGGTTCTCGATCACGAACGGCACCCCGAGAATCTTCTCGAGCTGCTTGCCGACGATGCGCGACAGCACGTCGCTCGGCCCGCCCGGCGTGAAGGCGACGACGAGCGTGACCGGGCGCGTCGGGTAGCCGGCGGCGTCGGCGGCGTTCGCCCAGAGCGCGACCGCGGCGCAGGCGATCAGCGCGAACTTGCGAAGCATGGCGAGGGTCCTCCGATTTCAGCGCGCGATTTGGCACGCAACGTGGCACGCGACTTGGGCGATAGCGCGAAACTCGCCAAGCGAGCCCCTCACCTTTCCCGCGGATCGAGCGCGTCGCGCAGTCCGTCGCCGAGCAGGTTGAACGACATCACGGTGAGAAAGATCGCAAGGCCGGGAAAGACCGCGAGCCACGGCGCGTTGCTGAGGAAACGCTGCGCCGAATTGAGCATGCTTCCCCAGGACGGATCGGGCGGCTGCTGGCCGAGCCCGAGGAACGACAGGCTCGCCTCGGCGATGATCGCGGCCGCGATCGACAGCGAGGCCTGAACCGCGAGACCAGGCAGGATGTTGGGAAGAATGTGCACCAGCGCGATGCGCCAGCGCGGATTGCCGACCGCGCGCGCCGCCTCGACATAGTCCTCCACCTTGACCGCCATCACCAGACTGCGCGTCAGGCGCACGAACACCGGCGTCGCGGCGATGCCGATCGCGATCATGGCATTGCCGAGACTGGGTCCGAGGAACGCCGCGAGCGCGATCGCCAGGATCAGGTAGGGGCATGCCAGCATCGCGTCGGTGAGGCGCGAGATCAGCGCATCGACGAATCCGCCGAGGTAGCCCGCGCACATGCCGAGCGGCCCGCCGATGCCGACCGCGATCGAGACCGAGATGACCCCGGCGAGCAGCGAGGCGCGCGCGCCGAAGATGACGCGCGAGAGCGTGTCGCGGCCGACGTCGTCGGTGCCGAACCAGTGGAGCCAGGATGGCGGCTTGCGCACAGCGGTCCAGCCCTGCGCAGCCGGATCGTAAGGGGCGATCAGGGGCGCGAGCAGGGCGGCGGCGACGAAGAGTGCGATGACGATCAGGCCGACGACGGCGCCCTTGCGGCGAAGCAGCCGGCGCAGCGCCCTGCGTGACGCGCTTTCGCCGGCGTCATCCTGCGCGAGCGTCGCGTCGAAGGCAAGTTCCGCCATGGTCAGCTCCGCAGCCGAGGATTGACCAGGACGTAAAGCAGGTCCGCGATCAGGTTGAGCGTCACGTAGATGGTCGCGGTCGCCACCACGACGCCCTGCACGGTCGCGTAGTCGCGGTTGAACACGGCATCGACGATCAGCTTGCCGACGCCCGGGATCGAGAAGATCTGCTCGGTCAACACCGTCCCGGACAGGAACTCACCGAGCTCGAGCGCGCCGACCGTGATCACCGGCGTGAGCGCGTTGCGCATGGCGTGCTTGAGGATCACGGCGCGTTCGGACAAGCCCTTGGCGCGCGCGGTGCGCACATAGTCGCTCGACAACGCATCGAGCATGGCGCTGCGGGTGTGACGCATGAGCGCGGCGGCCGCGACATTGCCGAGCACGAAGGCCGGCATGATGGTCGAGGCCAGGCTTCGCAGCAGGTCCTCCGACGGCCGCACATAGCCGGAGGCGGGCAGCCAGTCGAGCTTCACGGAAAAGAGAAAGATCAGCAGGATGCCGAACCAGAAGGCGGGCGTCGAGCGCCCCCACAGCGCGAGCACGCTTGCCGCGTAGTCCCATGCGCTGTCCTTCCTGACGGCCGCGACCACGCCGGCAGGGAGTCCGATCGAGAGACCGATGATGATCGCCATCACGGCGAGCTGCAACGTGACCGGCAGCTTCGCCAGGATGAGATTGCGCACGCTCTCCTTCATGCGGATCGATTCGCCGAGATCGCCATGCAGCACGCCGGTGACCCAGGCGAGGTATTGTTGCGGCAGCGGCTGATCGAGGTGATATTGCGCGCGGATCTGCGCCAGCACCGCGGGATCCCGTTCCTCGCCCGCGATGGTGAGCGCCGGATCACCCGGCAGCAGATGCTGCAGCACGAAGATCATCACCGACACGAAGAACAACGTGGGGACGAGTTGCAGCAGGCGCTTGCCGAGAAAGGTCAGCACGGCTCCAGTTCCGCTCCGTCATTGCGCATATTTTTCAATCTCGCGTGAATTCCGCTGCGTCACTTGACGGGACACGCGTCATTGCGAGCGAAGCGAAGCAATCCCGCTTCACTTGCGCATGCGTACGTGGAGGAGATTGCTTCGTCGGCCTTCGGCCTCCTCGCAATGACGGTGCCCGGTCACTTCATTCTCAGGCCCACCACCCGCACGAGCCCGTCCGGCACCTGATGATATCCGTCGATGCGCGCGCTCAATCCGATCAGCACCCGGCGATGGTAGAGATACACGATCGGGCTCTCCTCCAGGATGATCTTCGTCAGCTTCTCGTAGGCCGCCTTGCGGGGCGCGAACTCCGTGATCGTGCGCGCCTCGTTGAGCAGCTTGTCGACCTCGGGATTGCATTGGCCGTTGTAGTTCAGCGGGCCCTTGCAGACGTGGAACGAGTAGGAATTTCCATCGGGATCGGTGCGGCCGCTCCAGTCGAGCAGGAAGGCTTGATAGTCGAACGCCTCCGCCTGCTTGAGCGACGTCGCGAACTCGGTGACGCGAATCTTCATGTCGATGCCGATGTCCTTCGCCATCGCCTGCACGACTTCGGCGATGGCCTCGTTCTCGGCGCCCTTCGGCACCATGAAGTCGACCGTGAACGGCGCCGTGACGCCCGCCTCCTGCATGAGCGCTTTCGCCTTGGCGACGTCGCGCTTCGGCACCGGGAAGCTCGTTTGATAGTAGGGATGCTCGGGATTGACCCATTGGTTGCCGGGCACGAACTCGCCGTTGAACACCACCTGATTGATCGCATCGCGGTCGATCGCGAGGCTGAGCGCCTGACGCACCTTGGCAAGGCGCCCGAGCGGCGTCGCCTTGGCGCGCGCATTGTCCCCGACATTGATCGTGATGCCCTGGTAGCCGAGCCAGAGCGCGGTCGCGAGACGCAGCCTCGGATCGGCGCGGATGTCCTTGACGTCGGTCGCGAGCAGGCGCTCGGCAATATCGAGGCCGCCCGACCTGAGATTGGCGAGCCGCACGGTCGCGTCGACGATCGACAGATACACGATCCGATCGATGTGGACGTTGTCCTTGTTCCAGTAGTCCGCGAACTTCTCCACCACGATGCGGTCCTGCTGCACGCGCTCGACGAACCGGTACGGACCGGCGCAGACCGGATGCAGGCCGAACTTGTCGCCGGCTTCCTTGGCGGCCCGCGGCGCCACCATCATGCCGGCGCGGTCGGTGAGCTGGGCGATCAGCGGCGAATATGGTGTCTTGAGGACGATGCGGATGGTGAGCGGATCGACGACCTCGACATGATCGATCGCCGCGATCTCGGGCTTGCGGAACGAGCCCTGCATGGTGAGATGGCGCTCGAGCGAGAACTTTGCCGCTTCGGCGTCGAACGGCTCGCCGTCCTGGAATTTCACGCCCGGGCGCAGCCCGATGGTCACGGTCTTGCCGTCGGCCGAGGTCTCGTGCGACAGCGCGAGCTGCGGCACGATGTTGAGCTTCTCGTCGATGTCGAACAGCTTGTCGCAGATCGACGCGAACACGATGCGGCCCACGTAGGTGCGCGCCAGCGTCGGATCGAGGATGTCGGGATCCTCGGCGAGCCCGATCCGCAGCGTCGTCTGGGCGGCCGTCGTTTCGCACGCCAATGCCAGCGCCATGGCCGCGGCTGCGGCGTGCAAGATCCTCATCGGAAGCCTCCTCCCGGAACGCCAGTCTCCGGCCCGACCCTATCAACACCGCGCGCGGGCTGCACGTCCCGCACGCGGGAAAATGCGGCCATGAGACGTTCCAGCGCGGGCGTTGGGGCGCTCACGGCCGGCGCCTTGTGTGCCGGAAGCTCGGCCCATCGGTGACAGGCGGTCGCGTGGCCGCTGTCGTCGATCAGCGCCGGAACGGCGTCGCGGCAGCGCGCGACGACGTGGGGACATCGGGTATGGAACCGGCAGCCGGACGGCGGATGGAGCGCGCTCGGCATCTCGCCCTGCAGGATGATCCGGTCGCGTCGCGCCTGCGGGTGCGGTGCAGGAATGGCGGACAGCAACGCATGGCTGTACGGATGGCGCGGCGCCGAGAACAACAGATCCGTCGGGGCGATCTCGACGATGCGGCCAAGATTCATGACGGCGACGCGATCGGCGATGTGCTTCACCACCGCCAGATCGTGCGAGATGAAGATATAGGCGAGGCCGAGGCGGCGCTGCAGATCGCGCAGCAGGTTGAGGATCTGCGAGCGGATCGAGACATCGAGCGCCGACACCGGCTCGTCGCAGATCACGAGCTTCGGCTCGACCGCGAGCGCGCGCGCGATCGCGACGCGCTGACGCTGCCCGCCGGAGAATTCGTGCGGATAGCGTCGCGCCGCCGACGACGGCAGCCCGACCATGTCCAGCAATTCGGCGACGCGGGCGGTCCGGCGCGCCGGCGACAGCGCCGTATGCAGCGCGACCGGCTCGGCCAAGATCTCGCCCACCAGCATGCGCGGATTGAGCGAACCGTAAGGGTCCTGGAACACGAGTTGCGCCTTGCGGCGGAAGGCGCGCAGTTCACCGGCGTCGAACGCGAACACGTTGCGGCCCTCGAACCTCACCGTTCCGGCGGTCGGATCGATCAGGCGGAGCACGACGCGGCTCACGGTCGACTTGCCGCACCCGGATTCGCCGACGAGCGCTAGCGTCTCGCCCGCCGCGACCGAGAAGCTCACGCCGTCGACCGCCTTGACGGTCGCGAGCGGCTGCCCGAGCAGCGAGCGCCGCAGCACGAAATGCCGCACGAGGTTGTCGACCTCGAGCAGCGCGTTCACGACAACAGTCCTTCGAGCGGCGCCTTGAAGCAGCGTGACCAGCGGCCGTCGGCGAGGCGCACCACCGGCGGCGGCGCGGCACGGCAACCGTCGTCGGCGAACGGGCAGCGCGCCGCGAAGCGGCAGCCGGGCGGGGGCACGCTCATGTCCGGCACCACGCCCTCGATCACGGCAAGCCGCTCGGCTCTGACGTCCAGCCGCGGGATCGAGCCCAGGAGACCGACCGTGTAAGGATGCTGCGGCGCCGCGAACAGCGCGTCGACCGGCGCCTGCTCGACCACCTGTCCGGCGTACATGACGGCGACGTCGTCGCACACCTCGGCGACGACGCCGAGATCATGGGTGATGAGGATGATGGCGGCGTCGCTCGCGGCCTTCAGGTCGCGCATGAGATCGAGAATCTGCGCCTGGATGGTGACGTCGAGCGCCGTCGTCGGCTCGTCCGCGATGATCAGCTCGGGCTCGCAGGCGAGCGCCATCGCGATCATGGCGCGCTGGCGCATCCCGCCGGACAGCTTGTGCGGAAAATCGTCGGCGCGCTGCTCCGGCGACGGAATCTTCACCCGCCGCAGCATCTCGATCGCGGCCGCGCGCGCCTCGCGGCGCGCAAGGCCGCGGTGGTGCATCAGCACTTCCATCACCTGCTCGCCGATCGTGTAGCTCGGATTGAGCGAGGTCATCGGCTCCTGGAAGATCATTGCGAGCCGGTCGCCGCGCAGGCCGCGCAGCTCACGGTCGGGCAGCGTCAGCAGGTCGAAGCCGTCGAAGCGGACGCGGCCGGAGACGTCCGACAGCCCCTTGGGCAGCAGGCCCATCACGGCGAGGAAGGTCACGCTTTTGCCCGAGCCGGATTCGCCGACCACGCCGAGCGTGCGCCCGCGCGCAAGCGCGAGATCGACGCCATCGACCGCGCGCGTGAGGCGGCCGGCGTCGCCGTGGAACGTGACCTTGAGATCTTCGATCGCGAGGAGCGGCCCTTCCCGCATCGCCCCACCCGACATGCCTATCGACCTGCCGCGTAGCCCTGCATGCCGCGCGGATTGGCAGCGGCGCGGCGGCGGCGGCCCTCGCGCGAGGCGGCGGTGAGGCGTCCTTCCGACCAGGGCGGGCCGACCTCGACCACATGGCCGCGGCGGGTGAGTTCGTCGCGGGTCGCGGCCGGCACCCGGCTTTCGGTCACCAGCACGCCGGGGCGCGCAGTGCGCGGCCAGAACGAGATCGGGAAATGCTCGGAATGCCAAGCCGGCGCGTCGATCGCCTCCTGCAGATTGAGGTTGGCGTGAACGTGGCGCAGGAAGAACTGCGTGGTCCACTGATCCTGCTGGTCGCCGCCGGGCGAGCCCCAGGCCAGATAGGACTCGCCGTCGCGCAACGCGAGCGTCGGCGACAGCGTCGTGCGCGGGCGCTTGCCGGGCGCGAGCGCGGCCGGGTGGCCCTCCTCGAGCCAGAACATCTGGCCGCGCGTGCCGAGCCCGAAGCCGAGCTCGGGGATCACGGGCGAGGACTGCAGCCAGCCGCCCGACGGGGTGGACGAAATCATGTTCCCGGCGCGGTCGATGATGTCGAAATGCACGGTGTCGCCGACGACCTCGCCGAGGCGGCCGACGGTCGGCTCGCCCGCCCCCATGGCGCCGACCGCGTCACGCGCACCCTCGGCACGGCGCAGCTCCACGATCGCACCGAATCCCTCGACCGAGCCGGGCAGCAGCTCGTGCGAGGCGCGTTCGCCGATCAGCTTGCGGCGTTCGTCGTTGTAGGCGTCGGACAGCAGCGTCTTGATCGGGATCTCGGAAAATTTCGGATCGCCATAGAACTTCTCGCGGTCCGCGAACGCGAGCTTTGACGCCTCCACCACGACGTGGATGAAATCCGGCCCGACGACGTCGAGCCCGTCGAGCGCAAAACCCTTGAGCAGCGCGAGCTGCTGCAGCAACACCGGGCCCTGGCTCCAGACCCCGGCCTTGCACGCCGTGTAGCGGCCGTAATCATAGGTGAGCGGCGCCTCGACACTCGCCTGCCAGCGCGCCATGTCGTCGCCCGTGAGCACGCCGCGGTGGCGCTCGCCGCTCGTGTCCATGATCTCCTGGGTGCGGCAGAACCTGTCGATCGCCTCCGCGACGAATCCCTGCGACCAGGTCCTGCGCGCGCGCTCGATCTGCGCGGTGCGGTCGTCGCCGGCGCTCGCAGCCTCGCGCAGCACGCGCGCGTAGGTCTCGGCGAGGGCCGGATTGGTGAACAGCGTGCCGGTCGCCGGCACCTTGCCGTTCGGCAGATAGACCGCCGCCGAGGTCGGCCAGTGCTCGCGAAAGAGCTTCTCCACTGTCTTGATGGTCGCGTTGGCGCGCTCGACGAGCGGATGACCTTCACGCGCGTAGAAGATCGCCGGCGCGAGCACCTCCTCGATCCGCATCGTGCCGTAGTCGCGCAGCAGCTGCATCCAGGTGTCGAACATGCCGGGCACGCAGGCGGCGAGCAGGCCGGTGCCGGGCACCATGTCGAGGCCGAGGCTGCGGTAGTGCGCGATCGTCGCGCCCGCCGGCGCCGGGCCCTGGCCGCAGATCACCTCGGGCCTGCCCTTGCGGGTGTCGTAGAGGATCACCGGCACGTCGCCGCCCGGGCCGTTGAGATGCGGCTCGACCACCTGCAGCGTAAAGGCGGTGGCGCAGGCGGCGTCGAACGCATTGCCACCCTTCTCGAGCGTCGCCATGCCGACCGCGGTCGCGATCCAGTGGGTCGAGGCCACCACGCCGAACGTGCCCTCGATCTCGGGGCGGGTCGTGAACGGATTGGGATTGACGTTGCTCATGCGGTCACCATAGCAGCGGGGTGGACGCGCCGCCACAACGCCGGCGCGTTGCGGACCTCCCAATGGCGGCATTCATACCGACGTATGCGCCACGCCCGTCTTGGCCTTGAGCGCGTCGGCGGCGTCCTCGTGGAAGCTCGCCGCCTCGGGCAGCACGATGGCGGCGGAGCGCACCGCGTGGCTCGCTGGATCGATGCCGTCCGGCGTCTCGCCCTTCTGCGCCGCGAGCGCGGCCTTGCGCAGGCGGATGCGCGCCATGATGACGCCGTTGTCGGTCGACACCAGGTTCTCCTTGGTGCGGTCCTGGATCGGGCCCATGCTTTCCTGGATCGCAGCATCCTGCATCGCGATGCCTTTCACGCCGCAGTAGGACTTGTGCTGCTTCTGGGCGACGCGATCGATCATGTAGTCGTTGTCCATGTTGACCACCGGGCGGAACGTGCCCGGGATCAGCGTCACGTGGATGCCGCCGCCGTTGCGCATGATGTCGAGCTCGTGCTCGGAGAGCGGGCGCGTCGGGTGGTGCGTGAAGCACCACGACATGCAGTTCTCGTCGTCGATCGGCACCCAGGCGTGGCCGTTGAGCGCGTTGTCGCCGTAGGGCGGGATCATGCTGTGGAACGGCATGATCCACTGGGTGATGCGCCAGTAGATGTTGCCGGGCGTCGCCGGACGCCGCACGCCGATCACCATGCCGCCGTCGGTCTCCACCACCTCGAAGCGCGCGTCGGTCTCGCGGGTGAACTCGGCGCCCTGGCCGACGTGCAGCGGATCGCTGCGCAGGTCATGGCGGTGCAGGAACGACACGTGCACCGAGTCGATGCCCCCCTCCATTGCCTGCAGGTAATTGCACTCCTGTGTCCGCTTGCTGACGAAGCGGTGCACCGGCGGCACCAGCGCCCATTCGAAGCCGGGCGGCGGCGGCTTCAGTTCGGGCGGGCCCATATAGGCCCAGATGACGTCGCCGAGCTCGATGCAGGGATACGACTTGAGCTTGATCCTGTTGCAGAAGCCCGACTCGACCGGCTCCGAGGGCACCTCGGTGCACTGCCCGCCGACGTCGTACTTCCAGCCGTGATAGGGGCAGCGCAGGCCGCCCTCCTCGTTGCGCCCGAACCATAGCGACACACCGCGATGGGCGCAGAACTCGTCGATCAGGCCGACGCGGCCGTCGCTGTCGCGGAATGCCAGCAGCCGCTCGGACAAAAGCTTCACACGCACGGGCGGCGAATCCGGTTCGGGGATCTCCGCGGCGAGCAGCGCCGGGATCCAGTAGCGCCGAAACAGGTCGCCCATCGGCGTGCCGGGACCGGTGAGGCAGAGGAAGTCGTTCTGCTCGCGCGTCGTCATGAAGGCTTTTACTTCTTCGTTCGTAGCGTGGGTTGAGCGCAGCGAAACCCACGGGCTCAATCGGACTGGCTCATCCTGCTGATGAGTTTTCCCCTCGCCTTCGCGAGGGTCAACCCATCCTACGACAAGCCATCCTCCGACTTCGCCGGAATGACCGGCAGCAGAAGATACGACGGCTTGTCGCCGCCCGCATAGACCGTGTTGGTGCCCGTGTTGTAGTCGGCGTGATAGTGCATGTACGACTGGCTGCCGACGCCGTCGCGCGGCTGCACGTCAAGCCGGATCCGGTGGCCTTTTTTGAACACCATCGAGGTCGGCCAGATCTCCACCTGCACCTCGACGACCTCACCGGGCTCGAGATAGAGCCGGCGCCGGTGGCGGTGATAGGGCCGGTAAGGCAGCGTCAGGTCGGGATCGAGCTCGCGATGCGAGACCCGCAGCCAGCCCTTGGCGACCGGCACCGG
>Ga0126384_10001674_pt1 | contig 13209 bp, 11 predicted proteins | sample PanSoiMetPlot_36_FD_92543 | JGI IMG/M metagenome (GOLD analysis project Ga0126384, IMG submission 92543) | Tropical forest soil microbial communities from Panama - MetaG Plot_36 | ecosystem: Environmental > Terrestrial > Soil > Tropical forest > Bulk soil | place: Panama | collected 2016-02-17 | reverse complement strand
GCAGACCTGCCCGCGAAACAGAGCCGGGAGCGCATCAAAGGCCTGGTGCAAGAGCGATATACGGCGGCGGCTTGAGTCAGGTTGAGTAGTGTCAATCATTGACTCAGCCGCAAGCCCTCTGCGTCGGCACCCGCGAGCGGCATTTTCACTTCTAATGTGGCGCTATAAATTAGATAGCTGGGTTCAGGAGATGATGATATGAGCGCAACGCGAGCCATTTTTCTGTCGGGTCTTGGTATGGGAATGGGGGCGCTCCTGATGAAGATTGCCCACAACGCCCCACATCACATCTCCGTCAAAAACAGGTGAGACCACGGATCTGAACTATGCTGACCCGTGAACAGTTCAAGAAGCTGCCCCTTGATGACTTGGCTATCGATCGCAGCATGGAGAACAGGCCTTACCGCGACAAGCTCGAACTGGTATCGCGGATGATTATTCCGAAGGCGTTGTACAGCAGGATTCGTCACCGGATTTGCGTTCGACCTCTCGCGCAGCGTTAGGCCAAGCATGTCAAGGCCGCATAGGCTTCGGCGTAATTGCAAACTCTAAAAAGCAAAGCCTCGCTGACGGGAGCGGGAGCGAGGCTTTTGTTTCGATACGGGGGATTAAGGCCTTCACTTCTTGGGCGGCGGTTGCTGTTGCTGCTGCTTTTTCTTCCCAAATAGGCCGATCACCTGTTGCACTGCATCCTGAGTAGGATTCTGCTGTGCTGGTTGTGCCACTGGTCCCGGCTGCCCAGGCTTAGCGGCTTGAGCCTGGCCCTTCGGTCCCAGCAAACCACCTAAGATTCCAGAAACTCCGCCAGCAGGATTCGCCGCACTGGGCAGCACTCCCTTGAGTCTCATTTGCGCCACTTGCTGCACGTCAGGCTGGAACTTGGGATTCTGGAACGTGCCTGTGATGATCACGGGGATGACCATCTCGCCCTGGTTGTTCGCCAGCGCAGTCTGCAAGTATCCGCCGACATTGGTACCACCGACCTTCTGCGTGAAGTCCTTGTTTAGGACAGCATTAGCCCGCATATTGAGCGTCTGGGGGGCCAGGTCAGCCGTACCGGCCAGCACGATTGTTCCGATATCCAGCACAGCTTGGAGATTGTTCGTCTGCGCAATCCCGCTCTTTACCCCGATATCACCGGTCATCTTCAGAATATCGGTAACGCCTTTGCTGGTGGGCGCAGTCTTACCCAGGAATCCCGCAATAGCAGCAAGTTCGTGGCTGATATCGGCTCCACTGTAGCGCACGTTGTTGAAGTTCAGATTCAGTTTTCCATTGACCGCACGCATTAGTTCATTCTGCTTGAGCGACTTCACTGGACCTACAGCGTGCATGTCGAGATTCAGCGTTCCGGCACCAGTGATCTTGTCCAGTGAGGTGACGCCCCACGCCTTGGCCATGGCCAGCACAGCAGGAAGCTGCGCATTGGGCGCCTTTAAGGTGGCGTCGATGATCGGATTGGGCGACGTGTATTGCCGCATCGTAAATTGCGTGTTGACGGTTGTGCCCGCTGACGTGACATTGAAATTGTTGGAGCGCACTTCGGTCGGCGTGAGCGCCAGGTTAATAGCCGGCACCTGTACGGGTTGAGGAACATCCTTGCTTGTCATCTGGATGTTAGTGGCGTTGACGGTACCGTTGAGGGCAGGTTTATCCATTGCACCCCGCGCTTGCACGTTTGCGTTAACCGTTCCTGTAACTGTTGTTCCCGGCGCGAACGCGACACCATAGGCCGACGCAAGTCTCGCAGCTTCTGCGATCGAAACATTGCCGCCCTTCAAGTTCAAATCGATTTGCGCGGGTGTGGACTTGGAGTTCATTGTGCCGCTCACAGCCAGTGGCGTGGCACCCAGTTTCACCGTGGCGTTGTGAATCGTGAGCAAGTCCTGCGGCACGTCATCACTGACGTTGTAATCGAGCGAGACTGGGTAGCCAAGATCCAAACCGTGGATCTTTGCATTCTGCACGTTCATCGATCCGTTGGCAGACATCTTCCCGGAATCACTGCTGATCTTGGTCTGGCCTGAGAGAATTCCGTCGGTGTTCACCAACGCCGGCGAATCAAGAAACGTAGCCAGGCCGGCAACCACGACCTGCTTCAGGTTCAACGTGCCATGAAAAGGCGTAGCCGCAGGTTGGCCTGGAACCATTGGGCCGCCGGTGCCTTGCAGTCGCACTTCCTGATTACCTCCCCCGGGGAGGTGAGCGGCAGCGTCGATATTAAATGGATGGTTCGGCTCGAAGTTCGTGAGCGTCACGTCGATGTGATCGTAAACCGAACGCGGGCTCTTCTTCTGCTGATCGGTCAACGCCACTTGGCCGTCACTAACAACCAGCTTTCCGAGCGAGAATTGCTGCTCGCTGGAGGACGGCTGCTGTGGCGCTCCAGGAGACGCAGGCGGTTGCGGCGCAGGAGTGGGCTTCTTGCCCGGGGCGCTGGGCTGAGCCTGGGCAGGCGGCGTCTGGGTAGCTTGGCCGGTTTGCCCGAGCAAGGCGAAATTCCACACGCCGTGTGCGTTCTTGATCAACTCGACGCTGGGACGTGCCAAGGTGAGCGAGTCTACTTCCACCGATTTATGCAGGAGAGGAAGCAGTTTGACGGCAACATCCAATTCCTGCGCCTGAACAAATGGCTTCCGGTTATTGAACGCTGGATCATCTGCAATTGCGACATTCTGCACGCGAAATCGCGGTGGAAAGATCTTCAGGTTCATTTCTCCCAATGTGACCTGCCGTCCGAGTCGTTGCTGTAGCTCGGATTGGATAGTTCCGCGATAACGGTTTACATCGAACGTAGCCGCAAAGATCACCACGGCCACAATCACAATCAGAATGATGACACCAATGGCGATGCCTATTTTCTTCATAACGCCCCAGGGAACAAACCTTTGCCAGGGTTTGAAAAACCCTGAAAGAATAGTTAGATGAATGTTTACCGAGTTACGTTTGGGCCGATAACGCCAAATTGAATGAGCAAGTTAGACAGTAGGATTGTAGCTCATAAACAGGATGCACGGTGACACTCGGCCTCGTGCGGCGGGCGGTTCGTTGTAGAGCGCCAATTACAATACTGGCGTGACCACTGTTCCGAGCCGGGAAGTTTCCCTCAGTCAGTCGCGGGACCTGCCCCAATACGCCTGGCGAGAGCGCTTCCTCATCGGGCTGATTGGATGGATCGGATACATGGCCGTGGGATTGATCGGCCGGACCTTGCGCTTTTCCGTACACATCGAGGAGGGTGGACCGCCGGACATGCGCACTCATCCTTTAATTCTGTGCTTCTGGCATCGGGGCATCTTTCCTTCGACCTGGGCGTTTCGCAATCAACAGATCGGTGTACTTTCCAGCGTCAGCTTCGACGGCGAGTATACGTCGCGAATTATCTCCCGCTTCGGATATGCGCCGATCAAAGGATCAAGCACGCGCGGAGGCGTTCGCGCTTTTATTGTCTCGCGCAAGAGGCTCCATCAAGGATTAACCGTCGCGTCCACAACGGATGGGCCGCGCGGTCCTGCCTATGTAGCTAAGCCCGGTCCAGTTTTGCTGGCAAGCAAATCAGGTGTGCCGCTGGTTGCGTTTCACATCGGTCTGGAAGATCCGTGGATTCTAAATTCGTGGGACAGACTGACGATCCCGAAGCCATTCTCGCGCGCGTTGCTGTGCATGAGCCGGATGATTCTCGTCCCGCGAGACGCGGATGAATCGCAACTCGAAAAACTCCACGGGGAACTCCAGGCGGCACAGGAGCGAGTGCGCGACTTCGCCAATTCGAATGTATTGCATGTCGGCAGCACAGAGTTCCCCATTTCAGTTGTTTGAGATCCTCCTTGGAGCGACGGCTGGGCATGGCAGATGAATTTACAACCTTTGTCGTGTACGCCTCCACCTAATCGATCACCACCGGATTCCGAACGTCACCGGTACCATGCGAGTTGGCACAGCGCCCGTAGCGGCGTACTCGAAACGCGCTTCGGTGAACAGCTTTGCCTTTCGGGCTTGGTGCCCTAAGGGAATATCGAATCCCAGTCCTCCACCTCCACCAACTCCGTTTCGAGTGATGCGTCCGAGAACGCGGTCAGCAGGAATGGCGCCTTGCAGGAAACCGAAGAACGGATCGAAGAGTACTATCGGCTGCAACGTGGGTCGGGTGAATTCCACCGTTCGCCGGTAGTAACCCACCGCTCCAACCAGGTACGGGCTGATGCCGTGATGCGGGCTCAGCGAGATGCGGGGGACGGCTGTGAACGACCAGACGTGGGCATTGCCATCCGGCACACGAGCCTCGTTCAGGACGCGTTGACCGACCCCAAGCCCGTTGTAGGTAAACTGCAGGGTGGTCGAGAGGTGATCGGTAAAGTTGTACCCGCCTCCTATCCTGAAATTCCAGCCATTGTCTAATCTGTTGGAGATGTCACCCACGAGAGGAGTCACACCGGCACCAACATCACCTGTCCAACCGCGCTCAGTTTGTGAGAGCGCGAGAGTTGTTATTCCGAGAAACCCGACCAAGAGAAAAACCCGAAAGCCTCCGTAGTGGGAATATCCGATTTTTGACGAAAGTAGCTTGTGAACCATTGGAACCTCCATCAACCTTCATCTGTCGCTTTGACATAACGTTTGGATTAACCGCTGGTAGCACTAGTTGTCTCGGTTGACTGCGCGAGAAATGAGCTGAAGTACTTACTCGGACGAAAGGCGATGTGGGGACAGCTGTTTGTCCTCTTTTTCCGCTCGGCCGGACACAAATATTTTTACATTTCGTAGACAACATCTTGACGTGTGTTTGGTGCAACACTTCGAGAGTTTGAGTTCGTAGCAAGGCTGAGGGCTCGCGTCTTACGCCTAACCCCTAAAGGGGAGTTGACTTCCGTGCTCGGCGCCAATTATCGTTTGTTCCTCGTTTTACTCGTTCTTTCCAATTCAGGTTCGCGTGTTCTCGTCCCCGAGGGCGAGGATTGGGAAGCGGGGCAAATCCCGCGCCGCCGCGCAACTGTAAGCGAGTAAGTCGCCGCCGGTCACTGAAGATTCCGGGAAGGCCGGCTGGCATGGTTCGCGACTGACTTCTACGAAGTGTTTTGTTCGTGACGCAGTTCTGCTCGCAAAGCCAGGAGACCGGCGCGAATCGTCAACACCAACCCCTTTCGCGTGAAAAGGAGGCGTGCTTTGCGCTTACTCTCGAAACTTTCTCTTGCTGCTGTTGCTGACCTCAGCTGCTCTGCCCGCCGATGTCAAAATCAGAGTTCTCGATCCGCAATCCGCAGTTGTGGCTGGTGCGCAGGTTGTTCTTCTTCCGGCAAACAGCTCTTCTCCGCTCGATGTTGCGATTACTTCCGCGGATGGTAATGCGATTCTCAGGAGTAGTACTTCGACCGCGCTGCGAGTTCGTGTCCTGGCTCCCGGCTTTTCCCCGACCCTGGTAGACGTGACACCGTCGCAGGAAGCAATCACGGTGCAGCTTGAGCTTGCCACGTTGGCCGAAACAGTCGTGGTCAGCGGAACGCTCAGCCCCTTGCCTGAGCAGGAATCCGGAGTCAGCGTTTCAAGCCTTGATCGCGGGCAATTGCTGGACATGAATCCAGTCGCGGCCAGCGATGCCATTCGCTTTCTTCCCGGAGCCGTCATGAACGCTCAAAGACAGCGTGGAGCCCTCTCATCGCTTTTCGTTCGCGGTGGGGACTCGCATTACAACAAGGTAATCGTCGATGGTGTCGCCATCAGCGATCCAGGCGGGACCTTCGATTTGGGTGTCGTACCACTGCAAGAAGCAAGCCGGATGGAATTCCTTCGCGGTGCGCAAAGCACTCTTTATGGTTCCGATGCCATGACAAGCGTGTTGCAGACGTGGACTCGTACCGGCAGTTCGCCAACGCCGGAACTGGTCTTTGGCCTCGAAGGCGGCAATTTCAATACTGCCGATGGCTACCTGTCATTTGCCGGCTCACGTGGCCGCTACGATTACAACATCTTCGCAAATCAGTTCAACACCGCCGGTCAGGGCATCAACAGCGAGTATTCGAATTCGTCGCAGGGCGGAAATGTGGGGGTCCAGTTCAGCCCGCGCGCGCAGCTGCGTGTGCGCGCGCAGCACTCGACCAACCGCACGGGTATTGCAGGCGAATGGAATTTCAACGCGGATCCTTTGTTGCCAACGGATTCGGACCAGTTCGCCCGCCAAAATAACCTGCTGGCCGGCGCAGAACTGGAAGTGACGGGCCCAACGCGTTGGCAGCATCGGTTCCGGGGTTTCGAATATCACCACAAACGCATTAACGTCGACACTTTCCTGGATCCGGGACGCGAGGTCATCGATTTTCCATTTCATGCTATTGCCGACATCAATCGTGCTGGCTTCGACTATCAGGGAGACTACCTGGAGCGCAGTTGGGCGCAGACCACCTTTGGCTATCAATTCGAAGACGAGAACGCCTTCGTCGGCGATCTCACTTTTCCTCCACTAACACATGGGCTTCGCCGAAATCAGGCGGTTTTTGGCCAGCAGACATTCACGCTGGCAAGATTTTCGGCCGTGACCGGAGCGCGCTTCGTCCACAACACCACCTTCGGAAACACCGCGATTCCACGAGTTGGCGTGGGGTGGCAGTTGTTGCGAGGTGGCAATATCTTCTCTGGAACCCGACTACGCTTTTCCTATGCCACTGGGATCAAAGCTCCTCGTTTCGAAGAGGCCTTTGCTCGCGGTCAAGGAATTATCCCCAACCCTGATCTGAAGGCGGAAGAGAACCGTGCGTTCGAAGCAGGAATTCAGCCGAGCCTCTACGCAGGCAAGTATTCCTTCTTCGGCAAGATATTACAACAATGTGTTTCGCAATCAGATTGACTTCGCCATTCTTGACTTCAACACCTTCACTGGAGAATACGAAAACATCAACAAGTCTATGGCACATGGAGCCGAAGTCGAATTGCAGGGTCGCCCTCTTTCCCGCCTCTCATTCGATTTGGCCTACAACTACACATCGACGCAAATCCTTGAACAACCCTTTGCCTTCGATCCGCTTCACGTGCCCGGTCAGCCTTTGCTCCGCCGTCCTAAACACTCGGGAAGTCTCTTACTGAACTACATCGCAAAACCGTGGGGAGGCAACATCGGAGCCACTTTGGTTGGCCGCAGGCCGGACTCAGACTTCATTGGCCTCAACATCAACCATGCCGCCGGATATGCGCGAGTCGACCTGGGTGGTTGGTTCGCGTTGAATTCGCGGATTACTGCTTACGCGAACGTGGAGAACGCCTTGGACAAGTACTACAACGAAGTTGTGGGATACCCGGCGCTTACGGCCAACTTCAGGGCAGGCCTGCGATTTCGCATCGGCGCTGAGTAATAGTGAGGGCAGAAGTCACCTGATCAGAAGTCCCCTGCTCAGTGGACCCGCAACTCCGCCTTGAAGGATCCGGCGCAAACTCGGGTCACCGTCGGCGCGGACCAGCACCGGTCGGTTCTTCGCTCTCTACTTCTTGTTCGCGGAGTTGGGCAGCCTGCTTGCCGTTATGTGGTGCTACCGGCATCGGCGCACAGGAACGTGTTCCGGCATATTTGCTTCGCGCCACGATCAGCTTAGCAACCTCGTCTTCTTTGAGAGGCTGCTCGTGGCCAAGTAGATGTGCGACTAACGCCACCTTCGCAAAGTGTTCTACCGTCTCCATCTTCATGTAGGCACTCTGAAGATCTGTGCTATAGGCCACCACGCCGTGATTCGCCATCAGGATGGCGTCATATTGCGGGACCAACGGTTCCAGGGCATCTGCCAGCTCGGATGTTCCCGGAGTGCCATACTTGGCTAAGGGCACGCATCCGAGACCTACGACGAGTTCGCAGATCAAGGGACGATCCAGTGCCATTCCTGATGCAGCGAACCCGGTCGCCGTCGGCGGGTGCGCGTGCACGATACCCCCTACATCCGGTCGCAGACGGTAAATCAGCAGGTGCATGCCAATTTCACTGGAAACGTGACGACGCCCCTCCAGCTTGCGCCCTTCGAAATCCACAATGACCAGATCAGAAGGCCGCATCATGCCTTTGCTCATGGCAGTAGGCGTTACCAGGATGCGATTGCGATCCAGCCGAACTGATAAGTTGCCATCCATGCCTGCGACGAACCCGCAGCTATGCAGCAGGCCGCCGAGTCGCACTATTTCATGACGATGTCTGCGTTCACTCGGCATATGACCCGTTCAGGATGCCCCCCAAGCTATATTTAGTGCAAAAATGGTACAGCACCTATCAACGCCAGACAACCGAATGTTTGCCGGAACTTTGTAAAACAGGGGACAGTAGTCGGACGTCTCTGCGCAGCCGCAGATAAGCCATATAATCGAAGCCCGTGCTGGTCTCCGATTTCGACTACTTTCTTCCCGAGGAATTGATCGCACAGGAACCCCTACCCGAGCGGGCGGCGTCCCGCTTGCTCTACCTTAGCCGAAAATCAGCTGAGATGCAGGACCTAAGTTTCCAAAATTTTCCCGAACTTTTGCATCCCGACGACCTCGTGATCTTCAACAACACGCGAGTGTTTCCGGCACGACTGTACGGCCGGCGGAAGGGAACTCACGCACAGCCAATCAGCCGGCGAAATCCGGCAGCTCGTGATTTTCTCCAAGGCCGGGTGGAAGTCTTGCTGACTCGACAGCTCTCTTCTGTGCCGAACGAGTGGGAATGCCTGGTTCGGCCGGGACGGAAAATTGGCTTGGGCGAGCAGCTATTTTTTGGCCAGGCGGCTGAGCTAGAGGCATGTGTAATGGGTCGCGGCAGCTTTGGCGAAAGAAGAATCCGTTTTTCTGCCGTACCCGATTTCTTTGGGCTCATTGACAAACTGGGCCATGTTCCATTGCCCCCCTATATCGCACGTTCGGATCGGCAGTCGGACCGCGAGCGTTATCAGACCGTTTATGCGCGCGAGCGTGGGTCTGTTGCCGCTCCAACTGCAGGCCTGCATTTCACGCCCGAAATTCTGGCGCGACTTCAGCAGCGCGGCATCGAGACGGCCGAGATCACTCTGCACGTTGGTCTGGGAACCTTTCAGCCCGTGCGAGTTGATAAGGTTGAAGAACACAAGCTGCATTCTGAGCACTACACAATTTCCGACGACACGGCGGCCAGAATCAACACTGCACTAGCACGCGGCAGGCGAATTGTGGCGGTCGGTACTACTTCAGTGCGTACTCTTGAGTACTCCGCCCGCGAGACAGGTTCGGTGAAAGCCGGGGGCGGCGAAGCCGATTTATTCATTTATCCTGGATTCAAGTTCCGCGTGGTAGGCGCGCTGCTGACCAACTTCCATCTTCCCCGATCAACGCTTCTGATGCTGGTTAGCGCCTTCGGGGGGCGCGATCTAGTGCTGCAGGCGTACCAATATGCAGTAGAACAGAAGTACCGCTTCTATTCCTACGGCGATTGCATGTTCCTGGAATGAATCGGCAGAGCGCAGACAAAAATACCGATGGCACTACTACTCCTCCTCTGCTGGTTGTTCGCCGCGATCCCGTTTCGACTGTTCGATAATCTTTTCCTGAAGCTGGGCCGGAACGACGTCGTAATGATGCATCTCCATGTTGAAGCTGCCCCGGCCCTGGGTCATGGAAGTCAAATCGACGCCATAGGTCAGCATCTCAGCCATGGGCACTTCCGCCTTCACCACCGTGTTACCGCCTTTGTTGTCCATTCCCTGGATGCGGCCGCGGCGACTGTTCAAGTCGCCCATGATGGCACCCGCGAATTCGTCAGGTACCGTAATCTCGACCGCCATTACAGGTTCGAGCAGGGTGGGCTTGGCCACTTCCATAGCTTTTTTAAAGGCGATGCGGCCAGCCAACTGAAAGGATAAATCGTTGGAATCTACGTCGTGATATGAGCCGTCGTAAAGGACCACTTTGAAATCCACCACGGGATATCCCGCCAGATAGCCACGAGCGGCGGCGTCCTTAATCCCCTTTTCCACGGCGGGGATGAAGTTCTTGGGGATAGCGCCACCGAAGATGTCGTTGACGAATTCGAAATCGGCTCCACGGGGCAATGGTTCCATCTTGATCTTGCAGTCGCCGAACTGACCGTGTCCACCGGTCTGTTTTTTGTGACGCCCCTGCACGTCGGCCTTCCCGCGAATCGTCTCTCGGTACGGTACCTTGGGTGCCTTGAGGTTCACTTCGGTGTGATAGCGCTTCTTCAACTTGGAAACGGTCACCTCGATGTGCTGCTGCCCAGTGCCCGCGATCAGGAACTCCTTAGTCTGCGGGTCGCGGAAGAAGCGCAGCATGGCATCCTCTTCCATCAGCTTGTGGATGCCTGCGCCCAGCTTGTCCTCGTCGGCGCGGCTCTTGGGTTCGATGGCAAACGTGATTGCAGGTTCCGGCAGCTTCACCGGGGGGTATTGGATGGGCGCCGATTTGTCGCCCAAGGTATCTCCGGTCAGTGTGTCTTTGAGTTTCGCGACCGCGCCGATGTCTCCGGCGTGCAGTTCGGTGAGAGGAACTGCGGTCTTACCCTGCATGATCGATAGGTGCGCCAGTTTTTCCTGGGAGTTGCGCGTGAAGTTCTGTACCGAGGCGTCGTTCTTGAGCACGCCGGAACTTACTTTGAAGTAAGAGATACGGCCTGAGAACGGATCCGACACAGTCTTGAACACAAAGGTCGATAGGGGTTCTGAGTCCGCCACCTTGCGTGAGGGAGGCTCGCCGTTTCCGGAAGTGACTGCCCCGCGCAGAGGCTCGCGTTCAACAGGCGACGGAATGTAGTCCACGATGAAGTCCATTAACTCGTCGGCGCCGATGTTTCCCAGACCCGAGGCGAACAGCACAGGAAAAATCCTGTCTTCGCGGATCGCTTCATGTATTGCGGTGACCAGGTGGTCTTCTGGGATCGTTCCCTTTTCAAAGAATTCTTCCATCAACTCGTCTTTGCCTTCGGCGACGAGCTCGACCAACTTCTCGTGCCATTCCTGCGCAGTTGCCTTGAGATCGGCGGGAATCTCGGTTTCTTTTCCTTTTCCATTACCGCCCAGCTCATAGGTGCGAGCCTTCATGCGCACCAGGTCGATAATTCCGGCGAGGTTCTTCTCACTTCCGATGGGGAGCTGCAAAGGCATAACCTGCCGGCCAAATGCCTTATTTAAGGACTCCAGAACCCGGTTGGCATCCGAGCGCTCGCGATCCATTCGGCTGACTACGATCATGCGGGGAAGATTGATCTCGTCGCAATACCCCCACACTCGCTCGGTTACCACCTCGACGCCAGCAACACCGTCGACGATCACAAGGGCTGCTTCGACCGCCGGCAGCACCATCTTGGCTTCGTGTACGAACATGTTGAACCCGGGGGTGTCCACAAGATTGATCTTCGTCTTGCCCCACTCGGCGTGTGCCAGGCTGCTCGAAATCGACATCTTGCGGGATACTTCTTCTTCGTCGTAGTCAGTAGTAGCCGTGCCATCGTCCACCCGGCCCAGGCGCTGCTGGGTAGCCCCGGCCGTATAAAGCATCGCCGACACCAGCGATGTTTTGCCCGCATGTCCGTGTCCTACCAGGGCGACGTTGCGGAGATTGGCTCCTTCATAGACTTTCACGGGTTCACTCCTTGGTGTTCAGTACCGTGCGCTCTTCGACTTCTTGTCACCACGAAGGGCGTCCTCACGGGCCGTACGTTGCTGCGTTATTGTCCAATCTTTTCATTCCAAGCCGCTTATAGCCGAACTGGCGCGGCGAATCGCGCGCGAGGAATCGGCAGCCTTTGTCTTTTCGCTGCCTGCCACAACTCCGGAAGGCCTTGCTATAGAGGACAGGATATAGGCCGAGACCAGAGAGCCTGCGAAAACCTCAGATGCTAACACACGGGAAATTGCAGGCTCAACTCGCGTCGGCAGTGCTTCGTGGGGGAATGGGCGGCAAAGCACTTCCCGAGCTTCTCGAACGCTACCTGTACCCGCCCGGTCGAACGTGGCTCGAGTTGCGCAGTGCTTGCAGCCGGACCATGCCTCTCCGTCGTGCAATGAACGGGGCTGCGCAACAATCGGGCGGCTCTTATCAGAATCCATTCTCTGCATTGGCTCATGCAACGGCCCGCGCACCAAGCTCATCCAGTAAAATCACTTCGAGGGCTGTACGCAATGCTCTTTCCTGATCTCGCCCGTTTCAACCGACCTCAGTCTTCTTCTTCTCCGCTTGATGGTCGGAATTGTCTTTTTATCCAGCGGTTGGGCCCACATGACCAAGGCCGATGAGCGCAGCAAAAGTACCGGCATGAGTAAGGGGTTTACCGTCTTTCTGGGGGCTGCAGAATTCGCTGGCGCGCTCGCTGTCATCTTTGGCGTTTTCGCCCAACTCACCGCCATCGTGTTGATTCTGGTCATGCTTGGCGCCATCCAGAGGAAGATCTTCGTGTAGCACACCGGCTTCTGGGGTGAGAAGGCCTCCGGCTGGCATTACGACCTCATCTTCGTGGTGATGAACCTGGTTATCCTGTTTACCGGCGGCGGGAGGTACGGGCTGCTGAGATAGCCGATGCGGCGTTCTTCACGGATTTTGTGTTTGACCACGCAGAACCGTCGTGTGGGCTGGGACTGGCCAATATTTTGCAGATTTATCCCCACCCAATGGCTCGGGGTGTTAGGTTGTTTCAATGATTGCGGCACTACGAGGTATTCCCCGCCTTGTTCTTGGCACTCTTCTGGCAGCGACTCTCTGCTGCGCTCAGCAACAGTCGAGCTCACCTTCGGAAGCATCCAAAGACGACGCCGAGTCGAGCTTGTCGGAAAAGCTCCGTGTCCTGCCAGCCGAATGGCTGATTGGGCCTTACATTCCCAGCACACACCCGCTACGACCACTGACGTTCCAGCAACGGCGACAAGTTTACGTGCGTCAGACCTTTCTCACAGCTGGATCCTACGTAGCTCGAATGTTCTCGGCTGGTATCGATCAGGTTCGTGGTGTGCCTTCTGCATGGAGTGACGACATAGAAGGCTACGGCCTGCGCTTCGGATCGCGCTATGGCCAATTCGTGATTACCAATACACTGCAGTCCGCCGGCAATGCTGCGTTAGGGTATGAAACACGGTACGATTTGTGTAAGTGCAAAGGCTTCTGGCCGCGCAGCAAGCATGCCATCGCAAGGAACTTTTATACCTACAACGCGAGTGAGCAGGAACGCCGTCCGCAGATTCCCCTCTATGCCGGAGCATTTGGCGCCGGCATGATCTCGAGTGT
>Ga0126384_10001673_pt1 | contig 13213 bp, 7 predicted proteins | sample PanSoiMetPlot_36_FD_92543 | JGI IMG/M metagenome (GOLD analysis project Ga0126384, IMG submission 92543) | Tropical forest soil microbial communities from Panama - MetaG Plot_36 | ecosystem: Environmental > Terrestrial > Soil > Tropical forest > Bulk soil | place: Panama | collected 2016-02-17 | reverse complement strand
GGTCACCGACGTGGTGCGCGATGGCGAGCGAGTGGTGGGCTACGGGTTCAACTCGAACGGCCGTTACGGCCAGGGGTGCCTGCTGCGGGAGCGGTTCATCCCTCGTCTCCTCGAGGCCGAGCCGAGCTCGCTGCTGAATGCGGAGGGAACCAACCTCGACCCGGAGCGAATCTGGAACCGGATGATGGTCAACGAGAAGCCGGGCGGGCACGGCGAGCGGTCGGTGGCGGTCGGCACGCTCGACATGGGTATCTGGGACGCGGTCGCGAAGATCGCCGGCCAACCTTTGTATCGGATGCTCGCCGAACGATTTGGAGACGGAGGCCTCGACGCCAGCGTCTTCGTCTACGCCGCCGGCGGCTACTACTACCCGGGAAAGGACGACCGGGCGCTGCAAGACGAGATGAAGGGCTACCTCGACCGCGGCTTCACGGTGGTGAAAATGAAGATCGGCGGAGCCAGCCTGTCCGAAGATCTGCGGCGGATCGAGGCGGTGTTGAAAGTGGTCAAAGAGGGAAGAAAACTCGCCGTTGACGCCAACGGCCGCTTCGATCTCCCCACCGCGATCGGGTATGCGAAGGCGCTGCAGCCCTACGGCCTGTACTGGTACGAGGAGCCTGGGGATCCGCTCGACTTCGCTCTGCAAGCGGAGCTCGCGGGGCGCTACCCAAACCCAATGGCCACGGGCGAGAACTTGTTCTCCACTCAGGACGCTCGAAACCTGATCCGCTATGGCGGAATGCGCCCTTCGCTCGATTGGCTACAGTTCGACTGCGCTCTGAGCTATGGCCTGGTCGAGTATCTGCGGACGCTTGCGATGCTTCGAACGCAGGGGTGGTCGCCTCGGCGCTGCATCCCGCACGGGGGCCACCAGATGTCGCTCAACATCGCCGCCGGCCTTCAGCTCGGCGGAAACGAGTCCTACCCCGACCTTTTCCAACCCTTCGGCGGATTCCCCGACGGCATCCGAGTCGAGAACGGGCGCGTGCGGATGCACGAGATTCCTGGAATTGGCTTCGAGGGGAAATCAGACCTGTACCGGGTTCTCAAACCCCTCGGGGAAGACTGACGCTGATGCTGCGATTCACGAACGACTATGCGAGGTTGGTTGGAGAATTTTCCTGGGAGATTCCCGCACGCTTCAATATCGGAACCGCGGCGCTGGAGCGGGCACCCGCGGATGCACTGGCGCTGATCGAGATCGGCGCAGACGACAGGCGCCGGGATTGGCGCTTCGGCGAGGTACTCGCGTGCGCAAATAGGCTCGCCAATGGCTTGCTTGGATTGGGAGCGCGGCGAGGCGACCGGGTGGGAATCATTCTCGCCCAGTCCTCGGCTTGCGCCATCTCCCATGTCGCCGTCTATCGAGCGGGGATGGTGGCGGTACCGCTGTTTACTTTGTTTGGCCCGGACGCACTCGAGTACCGGCTTTCGGACAGCGGAGCTCGGTGGGTGATCACGGATGCGGAGGGCGTCGAGAAGTTGCTCGGCATCCGCGAGCGGCTTCCCCAGTTGACGGGAATCATCTTGACGGGCGGCGGCGCTCGCCGAGAAACCATCGACTTCGATGGGCTGCTGGCAAGGGGCTCCGACAACTTCGAGGTCGTTGACACCGCCGCCGAGGACCCGGCGCTGATCATCTATACGTCCGGAACCACCGGACCGCCCAAAGGTGCGCTGCATGCGCACCGCACTTTGCTGGGCCACCTGCCGGGTGTGGAGATGCCGCACGACTTCTTTCCTCAGTCGGGCGATTGCTTCTGGACCCCGGCGGACTGGGCGTGGATTGGTGGCTTGCTCGATGTGCTTATCCCGTCCTGGTTCCACGGGGTGCCGGTCGTCGCTTGCCGAATGCCGAAGTTCGATCCCGAGCGTGCCTACGACTTGATGGGCCGCTGTGGCGTGAGAAACGTGTTTCTGCCTCCCACCGCCGCCAAACTGATGCGCCAAGTCTCGAAGCCAAAGATTGTGCCGGCCCTGCGCACCATCGCCAGCGGCGGCGAAACGCTCGGCGCCGAGCTGCTCGAATGGGGCCGCTCGACATTCAATCTGGCGATCAACGAATTTTACGGACAGACGGAGTGCAACCTGGTGGTGGGCAACAGCTCGGTGCTTTTTCCGGCGCGGCCAGGCTCGATGGGCCGAGCGATTCCGGGCCACCGGGTGCAAGTGATCGACGCCGATGGTCAGGTCCTGCCGCCGAACCGAATGGGCATCATCGCGATGCGACGTCCGGACCCGGTGATGTTTCTCGGTTACTGGAATCGACCCGATGCCACTTCGGCGAAATTCGTGGGCGACTGGATGGTGAGCGGCGACCAAGGACATGTCGATCCCGACGGTCACTTGTGGTTCATCGGTCGGGACGATGACCTGATTACATCTTCCGGGTATCGCATCGGCCCCGGAGAGATTGAGGATTGTCTTTTGAAGCACCCGGCGGTGGCCCTCGCCGCGGTCGTAGGGCAGCCCGATCCGGTTCGAACCGAGGTGGTAAAGGCGTGCGTGGTTCTCAAGAGCGGGTTTGCGGCGAGCGAGGCTCTCAAGGCCGAGCTTCAGATGTTCGTTCGCAGCCGATTGGCTGCCCACGAATACCCTCGAATTGTCGAGTTTCGGGACTCCTTGCCCCTGACCGCGACCGGTAAGATCATCCGCCGCGCGTTGCGAGACCCTCCGACGTAAAACGCCATAATCGGAACGTCTTCGAAGGATCGCGCCCCACAGACGGCAACAATCTTGCTCATCGCCGCTTTCATACCTATCTATGCCGCCGGGGTTGGCCGACGCTGGTAGAGCGCAGAAAGGATGAGGTTATGAAGAGCTGGATGGTGGTTGTGGGCGTCGCGGTCCTTGCTGCACCTGTTACTTCCGGGGCCGAAGGTATTGGGATCCGCGCCGGTCTCGAGTCGCCTCTGTACACGCACGTCAGCCAGAACGGACAAAGCGCTTCCTTCTCCATTGGTGACACCTTCCAACCGGCGATCAACGTGCTGCTCGAGTACTACCTGAACAGCTTTATCGCCTTAGGCCTTGAGTTCCGGGAGGGATTTCTCGCCACCGGCTCGGGCACTTTGAGTGGCTGCGTCGGCAACAACTGCAGCTATCAACGAACGGGGACTTACCTTGGTCCCAACCTCACATTGGACTTCGGTCCGCTGCCGGTCTTTGCTCGTGCGGCGCTCCCGTTCCATTTGGAACCGAGTCCTTTTCACATGGACTTCCGCGCGGCCGGTGGCCTGAAATTCTTGATTTTTTACCTTGAAGTACTTGCCGACTTTCCACTCGCCGGCAGCGGCGTGAGCGCATTCAGCAGTCAGCAGTTTGGAATTGGCGCTGGAATTTGGTTCAAACTCTAGCCCTAGATCGGCGCGAGCCGAGCTGAAGGATCCTGTCGTCGCTTCAGCAACCGGTGAAAAAAGACTCGCAAGGGCGGCTGCAGCAATCGGGTGAGGATCGCCAGTTGAAGCGAGCCGCCGATCACCACGATCGCCAGCGCGCGCTGCGCCTGAGCTCCGATGGCGTGAGACAGAGCGGCCGGAAGCAGCCCGAGCATGGCCACCAGAGTGGTCATCAACGAGGCGCGGAATCGTTTTTCCGCCGCTTCTTTGGCAGCAGCTTCGACGGATAACCCCTGACGATGGAGCTGCTGGTAGTAGGTGACCATCAAAAGCGCGTCTTGGATGGCGATGCCGAAGATTGAAACAAACCCCATTGCCGCCGAGACCGAGAAGTGCTCACCGGTGATCAACAGCGCCAACAGTCCACCGGTGCACGCCACCGGGATGTTGATCAAGCTGATCAGGGTGTCGAGCCAATTCTTCACCGCTCCATAAACCAGAAATCCGATCAGAAAAAGGGTGAGCGGGATCATGATCTTCAGACGATCCATCGCGTCGTGAAGCTCGTTGATTTCTCCGGCCCACTCCAACCTGGTTTCCGGCGGCAACGGCACTTTCTCCACAATTTGGCTCTGTACCTCCTCGATGGTGGAGTTCAGATCCCGGTCTCGCACTGAAAACTTGACGGGGGTGTAGCGATGGCCGTCTTCGCGAAACACCACCGAAGGGCTGTCCTCCTCGGTGACTGACGCCAATTGCCCAAGGGGAATGTGACTTCCGTCGGGCGAGGCCACCGTGATTCTGCGGATCGCGCTGATGGTGTTTCGATACGGCTCGAGCCAGCGAACGGTGAGTGCGAAATACTTCTCCCGCTCGTAGACCTGGGTCACCGCTTGACCGCCGATCGCGGCCTGGACCACTGCTTCGACATCGCCGGTGTTCAAACCGTAGCGGTCGCAAATCACCCGGTCCGGCACAATCTTGATGCTCGGCTGGCCCATCGAGCGAAACACGCCGGGATCCCGAACGCCTCTGACCCTCTGCATCACGTCGTGAATCGCTTCCCCGGTGGCCTCATTCTTGGCGATGTCCGGCCCGATCACCTTCACCGAGTTCTCCCCCTTGACTCCGGAGAGCGCTTCTTCGACGTTGTCCGAGATGTATTGCGAAAAGTTGAAAATGACGCCGGGGAATTCGTCCTGCAGCTCCTTTGACACCTGATCGGTGAGTTTTGCCTTGGTGAGTCCGCGCGGCCACTCCTCAAACGGTTTGAGGGGCGCGAACAGCTCGATGTTCTGAAATCCGGCGACGTCGGTGCCATCGTCCGGTCGGCCGACCTGCGAGATGACCGTTTGCACCTCCGGGTGTTGGCGCAGAATCTCGCGCATCCTGCCAACCACCGAGGCGGAGCGATCCAGCGAGATCGAAATCGGTAGGCTGGCTCTAATCCAGAAGTTGCCCTCCTCCAGCTTGGGCATGAATTCTCGACCCAATAGCGGAAACAGCACCACGCAAAGGAAGATCGGGATCGCCTGGATGGCCAGCGCCGTCTTTGGGTATCGCAGCGCGAGATCGAACAGCGGATCGTAGATCTTGTGAAGCGTCCGCATCAGAGCGTTTTCCTTTTCCTCCACCCGGATTGGCATGTAGCGGGAGACCAAAACTGGGGTCAGGGTCAACGCCATGATGATCGCGCTCGCAATTGCAAACGCGTAGGTGTGCGCCATCGGGGAGAAAATCACTCCCGGAACGCCGGTCAGGGTAAACAGCGGAAGAAAAGCGACGCCGATCACCAGCGTCGAAAAGGCCATCGGGCGCCCAACCTCGCCGGCGGCGGTGAGAATGCGGGTGGGCATCGGACCCTCAGGCTTGCCGGTGAGGTGGCGGAAGATGTTCTCCATCATGATCACCGTGGAATCGACCACGATGCCGAAGTCCACCGCCCCCAAAGAAATCAAGTTGGCCGGCGTGCCGGTGACCACCATCCCGATGAAGGCGCAGAGGAGGGCGAGCGGAATGTTCAAGGCCGTGATCAGCGCTGCCCGCAAGTTACCCAAAAACGCAATCAGCACCAGGACCACCAGCCCCATCCCGACCAGCAGGTTTTCGAGAACGGTCCGCGTAGTCACCGAAACCAGGTGGCCGCGATTGTAGTAGGGCTCGATCTCCATCCCGGGCGGTAGCAGATGGTTTTGGCGGATGTACTCGACTCGCCGCAGAACTCCCTCCAGCGTGGGCTTCGTCCGCTCGCCATAACGCATCAGAACAATGCCCTGGACGACGTCGGGATCCTGGTCTTTGCCTACCAGCCCGAGCCGCGGCGCGTTCCCAAGCTGAACCTTGGCGACGTCCCGAACCCGGACCGGAATTCCCTTCTGTTCGACGATGACGATGTCCTCGATGTCTTTTGTGGAGTGAATCAAGCCGATTCCGCGGATGGTGAACGCCTGGTCCCCGAGGTTGAGCCGCTGGCCGCCGACATTCTGGTTGGCGTTGGCGATGGCGGTATTGAGCTGAGCGAGCGTCGCGCCCCTGGCACGCAGACGGTAGGGGTCGACCTCGACGTGGTACTCCTTGATTTGGCCCCCGAAGCCGACCACGTCGATGACGCCGGGCACCTGTTTGAATTGTCGCTCAAGAATCCAGTCTTGCGCGGTTTTCAGCTCAGTGAGGGTGTAACCCTTGCCGCGAAGCACGTATCGATAGATTTCCCCGATCGCGTTCCAAGGGGAAAGCTGCGCGACCAGCCCCTGAGGTAGCGGGATGAACTGAAGCCGGTTGATGACCTCCTGGCGCGCATCTTTGTATGAGGTTCCCCACTTGAAGTAGCACTTCACGTCGGACAATCCGAAGAGCGACTGCGAACGAATGTGATCCAAGCCCGGCATCCCGGAGAGCCCGATTTCCACTGGGATGGTGACGTATCGCTCCGTTTCCTCCGCGCTCCATCCCGGCGGTTGCACGATCACCTCCACCAGAGGAGGAACCGGGTTCGGGTACGCTTCGATGTCCAGCTGCTTGAACGCAACCAGGCCAGCAATCGCCACGATTCCGGCGACCGCGAGAACGATCATCCGGTTTTGAAGCGCGTATCCGACCAGTCGCTTTACCATGGGAGTGGGTCTCGTTAGAGGAGCGCGGTAAGAAAAATCGCGTTCTCCACCACTACCTTGTCCGAGGCGGTCAACCCGCTGGCCACCGGCACCAGATTTCCGGAAGCGTCCTCGTTCACCGTTACCTGGCGACGCTTAAATACCCATTGTCCATCCGGGCGTTGGCCGATCTCCACCAGCACGTAGTTCTGATTCCCCAGTCGCAACACCGCTGGGCGGGGGACCGAGAGCCCATTCCACGGGGGTCCGGAAATGGTGATCGCCTCGTACATCTCAGGCCGCAGCACCGAATCTGGATTGGACAGCACGCAGCGCACGCGCGCGGTGTGCTGCAGCGGATCGAGCGTGTCGGAAACCCAATCCACGCGCCCCTCGAACACTCTGCCGGGATAGCCCTCCAACGTCACCTGCACCGCTGCCCCGGCCTGGATCTTGGGCAGGTCCGCCTCGTAAACATCCCCCAAAAGCCATACCTCGGAGGTATCGCCAATCGTGAACAACTCCGGAGAGGTGCTGGCGCCGGAATACTGGCCCTGAACCTCGAGGCCGGGATTCACCATCCTGGCCACCACCTCGCCGTCGATCGGGCTACGAAGGGTGTACTCCTGGGTCACCCGGTCCACGCTGCCCGAGCGAAACAGCCGGGTCTTTTGCAGAGCGCGTTCCAGCTCGGCTTTCGACTTGCCGTAGTTGTCCTGCGAAATTTCGAGGTCCCGGCGCGCGCTCGCATTGAGCGCGTAGAGCTCCTTTTGGCGATTGAATTCGTGTTCCGCGGCGATCAGATCGGCCTGTGCCTTGAGCAGGTCGGCAAAGGCGCTTCCGACGTCCGGTGAAAGCAGCTTGAGCAACGGGTCGCCCTTCTTCACGCATTGGCCAGGCTGCGCCAACACCTTCGACACCCGACCGCTCACTGGGGAGAAGACATGAGTCACGCGCAGGTCGCTGAAGGTGAGCCGTCCTCCTGCTGCGATCTGCATCGCCAGAGGTTCGGTTCTCGGCGGCGCAATCTGGATTTTTGCCGCTCGCAGCTGCTGGTCGCTCAACCAGACCTCGTCGTTGGGTTGCTCCCGGGTGACCGACCCTTGGATCACCACCTTTTCTCCGCTGGTGACTCCTTCGAGGATCGCCACCGGCCCCTCGGGAGTACGTTCCCCGATGCGTACCCGACGACGCTTGAAGATCTGCCGTCCATCCGCTTTTTGCCCCACCTGGACGAACACGAACCATTGGTCGCCAATCGGTACCAGCGCCTCCGCCGGCAGCGCGATACTCCTCTTGGATGCGGTGGCGATCAGGACCGAGCCGAACATTTCCGGTTTAAGCGCACGGTCGGGATTCGACAACCCGCAGCGAATTTTCGCGGTCCGCATCAGCGGATCCAGGGTGCTGGAGATCCACTCAACCTTTCCTTCAAAGGAACGGCCTGGATATGCCAAGACGTTCACCCGGGCGGCGTTTCCTTCCTTGATTTTGGGAAGCTCACTCTCGGGGACGTCCGCGAACACCCAGACCTGATCGATGTCTCCAACGGTCACCAGCTCCAGCGGATTACCGCCTGAGTATTGCCCTTGGACTTCCAACCCCAGGTTGGCGAAGCGCTCCACGACCACCCCGTCGATTGGGCTACGAAGCACGTACTCCTGGGTCACTCGGTCCACCGATCCCGATCGAAGCAGAGAAGCTTTTTGCCGGGCGCGCTCCATTTCGGCGCGGGCCTTGCGGTAATTGTCCTCGGCGGTCTCGAAATCCCGCCGCGAGCCGGCATGAACGTCCGCCAGTTTCTCCTGACGGTGGAATTCATGCTCGGCGGCGGTCAGGTCGGCCTGGGCCTTGACCAGGTCGGCAAACGCGGTCCCCACGTCGGGCGAGACGATCGCCACCAAGGGACTTCCTTTTTTGACGCGTTCGCCCCGAGAGGCAATCACCCTGCTCACCCTGCCCGTCACCGGAGAGAAGACGTGCGACACCTGGAGGTCGTCGAAGGCGACGCGCGCGCCGGCATGGACGAACTGCGCGAGCTCTTGCTCTTTGGCTTGCGCGGTTCGCACCGACGACTTCTCCGCCTGTTCCCTGGACAGCCAGACCTCGTCCTCGGGAGGCGCTTCCGCGTAATCGGCGCGGTGGCAAGCCGTGGCGGCCAAGAGCGCGGCGAGCCCGATCAAGCGATCGAACAACCGAGTGGTCATCGCTTCGAGCTCTCCGGTCCGATCGCTTGTTGAAGCTGGAACACCGACGTCCAGTAAGCTGCCAGGTCTTGCTGATACTCGAGGTTGGTGGCGATGTACGTGCGCCGGGCATCGAGGTACTCGAGCAGCGAGGCCGCGCCCTTTTGGTATTGGATGTAGACCAAGTCCTGGGCGCGCTTCGCCCAATCCAAAAGCCCGCCCTGTTCCATTCGCTTGACCAACGCCTCCGAGCCCTTGAATGCAGCCCAAGCTCCTTCGACGTCAGCTACCACCTGAGCTTCCAGCTTTGTCGCCTGCACCTTCTGGATCCTGAGGTCGGCATCCGCCTTCTGAACTTCGCCCTGCTGCCAGTAGAAAATCGGTAAGGTGGTGCTCAGCGACACGGTCAGGGTAGGCGGCACCGGTTGCAGCGCTTCCGTGTCGGTCCCTTGAACCGTGTATCCCAACCCGAGACCGATGTCCGGGAAGCGCCGCCGCTTCGCGAGCCTCACCGAGCTTTCGGCGCGGGCGACCTGGGCCCGGGCCGCTCGCAGGTCGGAACGGTTCTCCATCGCGGTGTTGAGCAGTGTGCTGGGGCTGGCGTCCGCGAACTGTGGCGGAACCGAGTAGTGCAAGAGCTGGTCGCCGGCGATTTCGAAGTCTGGAACCGGCCCCCGAACCCCCAGCAAGAAGGCCAGCGCCACTTTGGCCGCCCTCAGATTTTGAGTGGCGGTGTCCACGGCCTGCTCCGATTCCAGGGTCGCGGTTTGAACTCGTGCCAGGTCGGCCTGGGAAATGGCGCCCAGGTCATAGCGACTCTTGGTGAGCTCGAGAAAATTGACCGAGGCGTCTCGAGTTTCGCGGGCCAGCCGCAGGGTGCGGTTGGCAAGCTCCGCTTGCAGAAATTGCTGCTTGACCAGCGTCGTCAGCGTTCGCTCCGCATCCGCGCGCGAGCTTCTCGCCGCGTTCAGCGCCTGCCCCGCAACATCCTTGCGAAGCCCGCGCTTTCCGCTCAGCCAGTCCACCAGCGCGTTGGAGTCGCCCAGGGTGACGGCCCACAGAGGTGGAGCGTAGAACCTGCAGCCGGAGATCCCCCCAGGGCAGGTGATCGACTTGCCGAAGGTGCCGGAAGCGGAAGGATTGTTGATGGCGCTTGCGATTCGCAGCTCGCCCTCGGCGCTCTGTACCGCCGCATCGGCGAGCAAAAGGTCGAATCCCTTCTCGCGAAACCGCTGCAGCGCCTGCTCCAGCGTGAGCGAGGGCGGCAAAGGCTCGGAGGCTGGGACGGCGTCGTCGGCCCGCGCGCTGCCGGGAAGGGCTATGACACACACCAGCGCCAGTAGGAACACTCGGTCGGCGTTCGGGGATTTGACGATGTCGCGAGGGGCAGCCAAGGGCTATCCCCAGCTAAGCAAGATGCAGGCCTCGCCGATCCCAAGCCAAGGACCAGCTCGCCAGTGGATGGTCGGGACCTTGTCGCGACATTTTGTCGCGGGCGGTGCGATCCATTGCCGCACCGCTCGGTGCCGACGCCGAGTCTCCATACGAGCCGAACGGTCCTGATTACCCACACATTTTGCAAGGATCGCTGGTGGCGATATTGCAAAATCCCGGCTTGATCTGTGCAAAGTGGGAGACTTCGATCCCAGCCGGAGGATGATTGATGGAGGGCAAAGCCTCCATTTTGGTCGCAGAAGACGACGACTTGACGCGCGAGCTGCTGGTCAAGGTGCTGAGGCGCGATGGGTACCAGGTGGTGGAGGCTGCCGACGGCGCCGACGCGATGAGCTTGCTGCGCGGCCGCCCGTTCGATCTGGTGCTCTCGGACATCCAGATGGCTCGGGTGAGCGGCATGGAGTTGCTGGAGCAGGTCCAAAAGATGGATCGCGAGATTCCGGTAGTGCTGATCACCGCGTATGCGGAGCCGGGCACCGCAATGGACGCCATCGCCCGCGGTGCCGCGGACTACCTTGCCAAGCCGGTGGACGTGGTTGCGCTGCGCACCACGGTGGCGAGAGCTCTCGAACGTCGGCGGCTTACCGGAGAAAACCGCCGACTTCGCAGCGAAGCCATCGGCAAGAAGACCTTGATTGGTACCAGCCCGGCGATGCTCGAGCTGTACAAGCAGATTGCTCAAATCGCGCCGACCGAGGTCACCGTGTTGATCGTCGGCGAAAGTGGATCCGGCAAGGAGCTGGTGGCCCGGACCATTCACGAGCGAAGCCGAAGAGCCGATCGGCGCTACCTGGCGGTGAACTGCGCTTCGGTCGCCGAGGGGATCTTGGAAAGCGAGCTGTTCGGCCACGAGCGGGGAGCTTTTACCGGAGCCCATTCGACCCGGCTGGGCCTGTTCGAGGAGGCGAACGGGGGCACCGTTCTGCTCGACGAGGTGGGAGACGTGCCGGCGAAGATGCAGGCCCAGCTGTTGCGCGTGCTTCAAGAGGGCGAGGTTCGTCGGGTGGGCAGCAGCACCTCCACCCCGGTGGACGTCCGGGTGCTGGCGGCTACCAACCGCGACCTGAACGTCGACGTGGCGGAGAAGAGGCTGCGAGCCGATCTCTTTTATCGCCTCAACGTGGTTACCCTTCGCATTCCTCCGCTGCGAGAACGCGGCGACGACGTGATTGCGCTGGCGCACCATTTGGTCGCACGGCACGCGGCAACGCTCGGCAGGCCGATACCCGAGATCGCTCAGGAAACCTTGGAGCGGCTCCGGGGTTACCCGTGGCCCGGAAATGTCCGGGAGCTTGAAAACGCCTTGGCGCGGGCGGTAGCGATGTCGCAAAAGTCGGTGGTGCTGCCCGGAGATCTTCCCCCCCTGGTTTTGGGCGAAGGGGGACAAGGGGAACGCCAGCCAATCGAGAAAGATTGGCCGACCCTCGCCGAGCTGGAGCGACGCTACATCAGCCGGGTCCTCGAGCGCACCGGCGGGAACAAGACCGAGGCCGCTTCGATTTTAGGGGTAGACCGCCGCACCTTGCAGCGACAGGAGCAGGAGGACAACCGTTAAGCCATCCACCCCGACGGTTCAGATGCCGCCAAGGGCGCCAGAAGGCGGGGGGCGGCGGACGCCTGCCTCCGCGCCGCTTAGCGCCGTCCCTCGAAGTTGGCCCGTCCTGGTTGCGCTCGGATTGGTCACCCTGCTGTTGCTGAGCATGGTGGCGGCGGATCTGTTCGTGGCTGGCAGCGTCGCCGAGCGCACCGCGGAGATCGTCGACGACGAGCAGCGATCCATTGAGCTGGTGGACGACCTTCGCCAACAAGCGACCCAGCTGGCTTCTCCCAGCCTCACCGAAGCGGAGCTGCTGCAGGTGATTCAACGGATTGCGGCCGATGCCAAGGCCTACGAGCCGCTCGCGGATCAACCCGGAGAGCGGGAGGAGTGGACGGTGGTGCGTCGAGCTCTGGCAGATCTCCAGGCCCGAGTCTCCGCGGGTGATGCGGTTGGGTTGGAGAGGCAGGTCGCGAGCATCGGCAAGTCGATCGACCGGTTGGTGCAGATCAACCGAGAGGGCGCGCATCGACAGGCGGACGCGATTCGGCAATTGCATCGGCGCGCCATCGTGGTGGACGCCACCATCGGTCTGCTCACCCTCGCGTTGGTGACCACCATCGTCGGGTTGCTGCTTCGGGTGCTCAAGCGCCAACGCAGGCTGGTCGAGAGTCACATTTCCCTCCTGGGCGAGCGGAATCGGGAGCTCGACGCGTTTGCCGGGCGCGCCGCGCACGACCTTCGGGTGCCCCTCAATCCAATCCGGGGCTATGCCGATCTCCTGTTGACCGAAGATGAGTCGCCGGAGGAGGTCCGTGCGATGGCGGCGCGGATACGGATTGCAGTGGATCGGATGTCGCGCATCATCGACGACATGTTGGATCTTTCGCGGGCCGGTCGCGCCGCGCTGGGCGAGGCTTCCCCGGCGCAGGTCGGAGCGGAGGTGCTGGAGGAGTTGGGCGCCGAGCTGATCGACGCGGACGTGCGCTCCGAGCTGACCGACGAGAAGGTCGCTTGTACTCCCGGAGTGCTGGCCCAGATTCTCAGAAACGCGGTCACGAATTCGATCAAGTTTCGGTCACATCAGCGAAAGCTCAAGCTGCGCCTCAAGTCGGTGAGCACGCCGACGAGGGTGGAGTTGGCGGTTGAGGACAACGGCGTGGGAATTGACGATGACAGCGCCGAGCATGCCTTCGAGCCGTATTATCGCGGCCGATCGGACCGAGAGGTGCCCGGGCACGGCTTGGGACTGGCGATCGTGCACCGCGCCGCTCGAGCGATCGGTGGCGAGTGCCACATCTCTCGGATGAATCCCGAGGGAACCCGAATCACCATCTCCCTGCCGCGCGCGAGCGATCAGCTCCAGCGGGCGATCCCGCGAGAAAGCGACTAGGGGCCCCCGCCCAGCAGCGCGATCGCCGCCGGCGTATACTCGCCTGATGGCGAATACTCCGGACCTCCAGGCGCTTCGCGAGGAGATCGAATCCTTGGATCGGGAGATCCTTCGCAAGCTCAAGAGCAGGATGGAGCTGGTGGAGCGCGTGGCCCAGGCGAAGCTGGTGGCGGCGATTCCGTTCCGGGACCGGCTTCGCGAGGAGCAGGTGT
>Ga0126384_10001672_pt1 | contig 13215 bp, 10 predicted proteins | sample PanSoiMetPlot_36_FD_92543 | JGI IMG/M metagenome (GOLD analysis project Ga0126384, IMG submission 92543) | Tropical forest soil microbial communities from Panama - MetaG Plot_36 | ecosystem: Environmental > Terrestrial > Soil > Tropical forest > Bulk soil | place: Panama | collected 2016-02-17 | reverse complement strand
TCCACGCATCGGACTTGCGTGGGGAATCGATCCAGGACCGAAAGGCCAGCCGAAAACCGTGTTGCGCGCTGGCTGGGGTATTTTCTACGATCGATTCAATCAATCCTTGCTGATGCAAGCGCAACGATTGAATGGAACCACGCAGCAGCAATTCATCGTGACCAATCCGGATTTCTTTCCGAATCTGCCGACGTCCGCTGAACTCTCCGCTTCCGCAAATTCGCCGACGAGTTATCAGGTAGATCCAAAACTGAAAACGCCATACACAATGCAAGCCGGAGTAACTTTGGAACGCCAGCTTGGAAAAGCGGCGAACATTGCTGTGACGTATTTGAATTCACGCGGCGTGCACAGTTTGCTCACCCGAAACATCAACGCGCCTGTCGGCCCGACGTTCAATCCCGATGACGTTTCTGAACGGCCGCTGGGAATGCTCGAAAATGTCTATCAATACGGAAGCGAAGGAATTTTCAAGCAGAACCAGCTGATCGTAAACGGGAGTTTGCGATTCGGAACAAAAGTTTCTTTGTTTGGTTATTATTCGCTGGGCTACGCAAACAGCGACGCGAATGGGGCTTCGAGTTTTCCCACAAATCAGTTCAACGTTTCTCAGGATTATGGACGCGCCGCGTTTGATGTACGCGACCGGTTTTTCTTCGGCGGAAGCGTTGCCATGCCTTATCAATTCCGGCTGAGCCCGTTTCTGATTGCTAGTTCAGGATCTCCTTTTAATGTGACGCTCGGACAGGATTTGAATGGCGATTCGATTTTCAACGATCGTCCGACGTCTGCACAATTGCAGACGGCGTTGGCGACGGCGAATGTCGCGCACAATGTGACCCTCAATTGCAACAAAGCGAATCCGAGTTTGATCGTGCCGGTCAATTGCGGCACTGGGCCGGCGCGCTTTTCGCTGAATCTGCGGCTGAGCAAAACATTTGGATTCGGCAAGAAAAACGAAACGGCCAGCAACGCGGGCGGCGGAGGTCCGATGGCGGGCGGCACATTCGGCCGTCCAGGAGGCGGGGGACGCGGAGGCCCTGGCGGACGCGGCGGACCTTTTGGCGGAGACAGCTCCGGGCAAAAATATAGCCTGACGTTCGCGATTTCGGCTCGAAACATCTTCAACAACGTAAACGCGGGGAATCCGGTGGGCGTAATCAGCTCCCCGATATTTGGACGGGAAAATTCGCTGGCCGGCGGGCCGTTCGGTTCCGGTTCGTACAACCGGCGAGTGGATTTGCAGATGACGTTCAGCTTCTAGCGTTGACGTAAGCAATCGGGCTGAGGTTGGAACAAAGGGGGCATAAGCACCACCCTTCTTGGATCTGAAGATTCTAAAGGGATTACAGGCGCGACTTAGCGGAATGTGCGACGGAATTCACGGATAAGTGTAGTACGGGGAGGATAGCGGAAAGGGTGAGAAACGGACCCACGCTTTCAAAACCCGAAAGCGTGGGCCACTCCGAGATCTCTACTCATTCGTTTTTTTGGCGGATCGGGATCTAATGCGCCACCATCCGCCCGCTAGCTGTCTCCGATATAAATAAGCGGTGCCGCGTTCTTCTATGGCTTCTGGTGTCTCTAGCTTGGGATCATCCCTTCACTCACTTGTTTAAAGCTCGTTGTTTGCGGGTGGCCGACGGATTTCTCCCCTTAGGATTGCACGGGGTGTCATTCGGGTACGAACCGTGAAGGAAACAGACGCAGGAACAGGTGCCGCACCTTTCGGTTCTAACGGTGCGGGTTTTGATGCTGAAGTTGGATGATTCAATCGCGGTCATTACGTCCTGTTGGGTTCTTTCCACTGCGGGTGGCTGGCTCGGCTGGGAAGGCGTTGTGCTGGGGCGGGGGCATGGGAGCATCGCCCATGCGGTCTTGCCAGAGGGCTTTGTTGAGCAACGCAGTGTCCACGGCGTCGGCGTGTGAGAAATCGAGGTTTGCCCCTTCCTTCCATTCTTTCGTGTTAATTTCATAGATGAGGCCATTGAGTTTGTTGCGGTAGTCCGCGATGAACGGTTGTTGTGCACCTGAGCCGCTGAAAAGCGGGGCCATGGCTGCGGCGCGCGCGTCGTTGCTGTTCATGGGTGGGACGCCGAGGAGGACTTCGATGGTGCGCACCATGTTGATAGTCGTGTAGAAATCGTGGTCGACGAACGGAATTTCCACGGAATCGTGAGTCTGCGGAAGCGGAGAGTATTTGCTGATGACAAGCGCGGTGCTACGGTGAGAGTCGACGTGGTCGGGCCCGTCCTGCGCGTCGTCTTCGAGAATGAGGACGGCGGTGTCTTCCCAATAAGGGCTGTGCGAAAGCGCGTCGATGACGCGGCCGATGGCAAGATCGTTGTCGGCGACGCTTGCCGTGGGGCGAGGCTGACCTTTCTTGAGGCCGGCTGTGTGGTCGTTCGGAAGGCGCAGCTGGATGAATTGAGGCATGGAGTCGTTGCCTGCCCTGCGGTCCGCAAGGAAATCGTTAAATTCGTTTAGAAATTCGTCGGCGCGAAGCTGGTCGGGATAAGCGACTTCAAAATCAGGGAAACGCGGATCAAAGTGGCCGCGGAGTTCAACTTCAGAAGCGATGTTTTTCGCCATGACCGGAATGTCCCAGGGGTAAGGGCTCGGACCACCAGGAGGATCCCCGACATTTTTTTCGAGCGGCTCGCCTTGTTTGATGACTGTCCGCTTGCAAGTCATCCCAACAACTTTGGGAGGGCCCCAGGTTGGCTTTTTGTTTTCTGATTCGGCGTTGCACCACTTCGTGACGATGAATTCACCATAGTGGCGATAAGTGACGCCGTGAGAGGCGAAGTTTTTCCAGAGATAACCGCCGGTGGGCTCGCCTGCGTCGGGAAGATCGTCGTCGGCGGAGATTCCGTTGAGGAATGTGCCTTCGGAGTCGTACGTGTGTTCCTCGCTGCGATAGGCGATCGGCCAGGTCTTTGCGACGTAGTCGGAAATGGATGCGGAATTGGACCAGACGTGGCCGTCGCCCGAGACATCACCACTGTCATAAAAATTGTCGAGGATGCCGAACTGTTTAGCGAGTTTGTGCAAATTGGGAGTGATGTCTTTGCCGTACATGGTGAGAGACGGGTCGGCTTCTCCGGAACCGATGTCGCCAAACACCTGATCGAAGGTGCGGTTTTCTTTAATCATGTAGATGACGTGATGGATTTTGTCTTCACCAGAAGCGAATCGAATTTTGTCTGAATTGCCGCGAAGAGCATTCGCTGCAACGGCCTGTTTTGTGTAGTCGGCGAGGTGCGCGGGAAGATCGGCGAGTGGAATTTGGGCGAGAGAGCCGCGAATGACAGCGGGAGTGTAGGGATACTCCACTCTGCCGTCCTTTTTTTGCCCCAGTGGCTTGGGATTGGGGCCGGAGCTGCGGCCTTTTGCGGCGGCGACGAGTAGCTGCTGCGGCGTTGCGAGGACAACCGTCGGATACCATTCGGTGGAAATGAAACCGGGTTCGGCTTTGCCGGTGAGATCGAAGACAGAGACGGAATCGGAAACAGCGTTGGCCGAGAAGAGTAGCTTTTCATCGGAGGAGAGCGAGAGCGATTGCGGGTCGCTGCCGCCATAAGTTTGACCGGATTGTTTCGTGGAAAGGGTTTTGGTGATTTGCAGAGTTTGCGAGTTCAAGGCAAGGACTCTGTCGCGATTGGTTAGGGCGACAAAGAGCGTTGAGTCGTCATGATTAAGAAGAAGAGCGGTAGGGTGTGAGCCGCCTGCTAGTGGAGCAGTTGGCTTCTCTAGCGGGATGATTCTTTTAACGCGGCCGGTCAGGAGATCGAGCTCAGCGATGGAAGAGGCGTTCCATAAGGAAACGAAGCCACGCTTGCCATCGCGAGTCATCACCGTGCTGTAGGGAAGAGAAGCCGGAATGCGTTTGAAGGTGGAAAGATCAAAGCGGTGAAGGACTTTGCCATCGGAGGCGTTGAGGAGAACGGCCTCGTCGGAATTGTTGCAAGCAACAAGGATGGATTCCGCACCCTTTACTTTGGCGACGCTGAGTCCGGCGGGATAAGTGACATCGGCAAATTCTTCGCGGCGGAGTCTGCCCTTGGGAATAATTTTGCGCGGAGAAACGGGAAGGAACTTTTCCGGAGAAACTTTGCCGTTGTCGAAGGAATAGACGGCGATGCCATTGCCAGTGTCGCCCGGCTTTTTGCCAAGCGGATCGGTGAAAGAGGCCATGGAGGCGTAGAGATGATGGCCGTCGAGGCTGAAGTCGAGGCCGAGGAAAAAAGTTTGGTGGGCGTCGTGCGGGAGCCGGTCTTCGGGAAAGTCAGTGATTTCATTTGTTTCGAGACTAAGGACGGTGAGAGATTGCTTTTCGCCGGAGGTGTAAGAGCCGTAGCCGCTGTGGAGGAAGACGGCGAATTTTCCATCGGGGGAAAGAGCGGCCACAGTGGGAAGATTGTTGATGGGCCGCGGATGGCCAGGAACTTCGCCAAGGATTCGGCCATCCGGCAGATTGACCGGAGGTTGCTGGGCAGATGCAGTTCCCGGGAGCATAAAAAAAGAAATTAGAGAAAAAATGCGAACATGAATCTTCATAGGAGCACTATATTTGCGTTTTATGAAGAGGATGTAAACGGAAGAGTGAGGCCGGAATGAGGAAAAAGAAAAAGAGGTTTGATGCGGCGACGGAGGCACGGAGGAGGGCGCGAAAAGTTGGACCATCGCCGGGCGGGGAAAAGGTGATTCCGGACAAAAGGAAGAAACCGGGAAAACACAAGAGAAAGTGGGAAGAGGAAACGATTAGCTTTGATTAGCAGCAGCGAATTCAGCTGGCTTTGTAAACGGGGACGAGGAAAAAGGCTTCGTAGGTGGCGCGCGTTGATTTGCCGTTTGCTTCGATTTCCCAGTAGGTGGGAGGTGCGGCGGAGAGAGTTGTGGAAGGGTGGGCATCTGGCAACGAGAATTCGATGGGGATTTCCTGACCGGAGAAGGCCGCGAGTTGGGAACGAGAAAGCATTTGCGAAGAGCCCCAAAGCTCGAAGCAGACGACTTCAGTCTTGCGGTTCTCGCCCGATCCGCTGGTGATATAGCGCTCCTGGACGCAGCGGAGAGTCAGCTTTAATTCGTCGAAGTCAGAAAGATGATCTGGGGCGCGGAGACGGGCACTGAACTTGCTTCCAAGAAAATACGGAAAACTGTTGTAGGCCAGGAAGCTATTTCCGTACCGAAGAAGTTCACCGAGCATTTGCGCCCAGCGATACCAAAATAACAAGCCGATTAATGCGAAGAAGCCTGCAGATACGGCAAAGATCCAGGCGCCGCGCTGAGTTGTACCGACCCAGAAAAAGGGAATCAGGAAAGCGTTCCAGCAAAGAGCGGCGAGGAGGCGCTGCAACATGGTATTGAAAGCAGAAAAGGTGAAGCCCTCGCGTTGCCAGTGAAAGTCATAGAGCCAGGGCTGGCCCGGAGCTTGTTTAGCTTCGCGGTCATATGCAGATTTGCGGATCACCCCGCGCATCCCGTGAACAATCAGAAAAAGTCCAGCCAACAAGAAAAAACTGCCGACCACGCCGATGAGCCAGTTGGGCGCATTCTCCTTCGTGTCAATCTGATTGAGGCCCACGAATTCTACAAAAAAGCCCGCAGCGAAGAAGGGAAGCCCAAACAAAATGGACTTCCAGCCGTCAATAGCTGTGGCGCTTTGAGTCGGGTGGTTGATGAGGACGCGTTCCGTGCTGTTGGGCGGAACGCCTTGGAGCAGCTTTTGATTAGGAGTGGCGATTGTGCTCACGGTGAATTCTCTTGGGAAACTAGGCTTGTGCGCGCTGAGAATGGAGATTCAGAACGAGCCGCGCGACTTCCTTGACATTGTTAACGCCGAGAAGGCCGACGGTCATTTGAGAAAGGGAATTGCGCGTCTGCATGATGGAATTCGTACGGATGATGACATCACCCGTGCCGCCGTCGCGCTCGCGATGGTCAACCGAAACTATATCGGCGGGGGTGCAGGATCTGACGGTGCGAGTGCGGCCGCCAATGATGACAAGGACGCGCTTGTCGGTAATCGCGTAAACGGTTTTGAGTCCTTTGAAATAAGCGAGGAGAGGCGCAGAAACGATGCCCAGACCAATGAAGACGAAGGGGAGGCCAAACAAAGGGAAGAACGAAAAGACGCTAGCGACTGGATTGTTGGCTGATTTGGAGATCGCGTGAGTGCCGCGGAAGGCGGCAGTCATCCAGAAGAGCGCGAAAGCGGCGAAAGGGATACCGACTAGAGTTGCCGGTAAGGCGGAAATGGCGGCGCGGCGGGCATCGGCAATGCCCGTCCATTGAAGGCTTTCGCCGGGTTGGAGCTCGGACTGGGCCACGAATTGGGCTTCGCTCGGGGTCATGAGGCACTCCCTTGGGGACAGGATGGACCGATCCCCATGCACAATTTTAGAAAACGCGAATGGGCGAGCCTATAGAAGGTTAGGCACAGGGCGAAGAATTGCTCAAAGAGGAACCTGAATTAAGGGACAGGTCCGACCGGACCTAGTTTTTGGAGCCTCAACCGGGACGATTGGCGGGGACGGAGTCCGAAGGTTGAAAGAGCGGGGCCTTGGCGATCTTTACGCGTTCGGCAAGTTGATTGGCGATGGATTCGATATCAGCTTTTACGAAGCCCATGGAGCTGACAAGGACAGAGCCGTCGGTGTCAACGAGAAGAATTGTGGGAACCATGGTGAGGCCATAGGCGTTGGAGACGACGTAGTGTTTTTCTTCGGGATCGAGAAGAACGGGGAAGGTAAGGCCGTATTCTTTGACGAAGCCCGCAGTTTTCTCAGGGCCGTTTTGGCCGATACCGACGATCGTGAGGTTGGGCGATTTGTATCGTTGGTAGAGGCGCTCGATGAATGGAAACGTAAATTGGCAAACGGGGCAGCCGATTTTGAAAAAGGCGAGAAGGACTGGACCTTTTTCGAGCGCAGCGGAGAGAGATAAGTCTTTGCCGTCAAGAGACTTAAGAGAAAAATTTGGGGCGACATTGCCGGTGACGATGTTGGTCATGCTGGGTTTGGCTCCGAACCAGTGTCAGATGCGGCTGAAGAATGACACGACTAAATTTTATCGCAAGGTTGGCAGCTCACGAAATCGAAATAGTCTTCCTTTTTGGCGCGGACCGGTTTGAACTTCTGTTTTATTGTGTCACGAACCAAGAAGTTTAAACCGGCCGCTGAGGCGTAAGCGGATCGAATGGAATACAGCTGTCAGGAACTGGCGTCCTTGATGTCGTTGTGAGCGGCCTTGAGGGCTTTGGCGGCCTCGTCTCTTGCATCGACGTTGGGCTTGAGCAGTGAAATTGAGTCGCGAAAAGACATGGCTTTGCGGTCGGAGGGGCCGGCGCAAGCGTCAGAGACGCCCTCGGGTTTCACGCCCGTGACGTCCCACTTGAGGCAGGCGAATTCGATGCCAAGCGATTTGCTGACGCGGATGACGGCGACGCAAGTTTGGAGAGATTTAAACGTGGAACATTTGTCCTGAAGGTTGGCGCTCTTGTCGAGGACACCCTGGGCTCGCAACTGGTCGGTAAGTTTCTGATCGAGCTCTTCGTTGGAAGCGAGCTGATCATCGGCGGGCTTTTCGCGTTTGATCAATTTCATCGGATTGTAGCGGGAGGGGCTGTACCAGGCGGGAGAAGAAGATTGTGATTGCGATGAGTCCGCGGCCGGAGGGGCGCTCGATTGTGAAGAGGAAGAAGACGATGATGAAGAGGATGACGAGCCGGACTGCTGCGGTTCCTGCTGCGGGGCTGGTTTTTGCTTTTCTGGTGAGGATTGAGCGGCTGCGATGGGCAATGCGAATACAAAAACGAACGCGAGGCGCGCGAGCTTTGGCGCTGCGAACATATGAGCCTTTCCGAGGGCTGGAGGGCCCAGAAACATTCTAACCCCAAAAATGAGTCTAGGGCGGAGAGGAGTCGTGGGGGGAGACGACGCGGCCGAGGTCGGAGCTGCGGTCGAGGCGATCGAAGATTTGCCAGGCGGCGAAAGAGACTTTTCCGATGGCATCGCCCGCCTCGCGTTCGTGGCGGACGTAGGTGGACATGACGCAGAGAATGTAAGGACGCTTGCCGGTGAAGACAATGCCACAATCGTTGCGGACGCCCTCGAGTTCGCCGGGCTTGTTGGCGATGCGGAGATCTTCGGGGAGAGGGCGCGGGATGTAACTTTCTTTGTGGATGGAGAGGAGATTGAAGAAATCTTCCGTGAACCGTTTGTTGAGGACTTTGCCGCGATAGAGCGCTTCGAGGAGTTGGGAGAGTTCGTGAGGCGTGGCAACGTTTTCGCGGCCTTCGGAGGCGGCTTTGATGTCCATCATTTTGCGGCGGAGACGAGTGTGGGTGAGGCCGAGAGAGTCGAGGAGGGAGTTGACGTTGTCCATGCCGATCCGGTCGATGATGACGTTGGTCATGGAGTTGTCGGAGACGGAGATCATAAGAGCGGCGACGTCGCGGAGAGTGAGCTTTGTTGTGCCGGGAGTGAGGGCGCTCGCGATGCCACTGCCACCGACGAAATCAGATTTTTGGAGCGTGTAGATTTCGTTGAGATTCAGTTTGCCTTGTTGGGCCTGGCGGAAGAGTTCGGCGAGGATGGCGATTTTGATGGTGCTGGCAGTGGGGAAAGTTTCGTCGGCGTTCGATGCGATGGAGTTTCCGGTCGCGAGGTCGAGGACGTAAACGCCGAGGACGCCGTCGAGAGATTTGTCGGTTTCGTGAATGGCGGCGTTGAGTTTTTGGAAGAGGAGGCGTTCTTTGGGAAGGAGTGGTTGCTGGGCGCCGGATCGGGCAACAAATAAGACAACCAGGAATAAAAACAAGAAAGTTGCGCGTTTCATAGCCAGCGGGAGTATATCGCGGAAATCCAAGAGGCCCGCTTCGGAAAGCGGGCCCTGCAGTTGAGTTACTAACATCAGGGCCTTTTGAGGAAGCCTTGAAGGTCGAGCCAGTCGGCGAAGCGATCGATCCAAGTGTCGGTAGGCAAGTTTTGCTTGCGCGCGCCGAATCCGTGGCCGCCTTTTGCGTACATGTGCAGCTCAGCCGATTTTCCGGCGGCGGTCCATGCCTGATAGAGGCCAATGCTGTCGGGCGCGAGACCGAGCTGATCGTCGGTAGCGGCGACTATGAACATGGGCGGCGCATCGGCTGGAACAGAAGAATCCTTGAAGCTTGCCGTCGCTGGATAGACTGGTGCTGCAAAAGCCGGCCGGCTTTCTGCCTTGTACATGACGGCAGCTCCAGTTGCGACTGTTCCGCCAGCGGAGAATCCGATAATGCCTACGCGGCCGGGCGAAACGCCATATTCGGATGCGTGCTGGCGAACGTAGGTGACAGCTGCGATTCCATCAGCGATAGAAAGCGGAATGGCCTTGCCGACGGTTTCTTGGAACTTTTGGCGATTCCCGATTAGAGCAGTAAATTCCTGAGTGGCGTCTTCGCCGGTATGTGCAAGGCGATATTTTAGAACGAAGGCGGTGACGCCTTTTGCGGCGAGATATTTTGCGACGTCATTCCCTTCGCTGTTGATGGAGAGAGCCATGAATCCGCCGCCCGGGCAGACGATGACAGCGGTGCCGTTTGCGGTCCAGGGAGTGGGCTTGAAGACGGTGAGGGTGGGCTTCGTGACGTTGGTGACGACTTCAGTCTTCCAGATATTTGAGAAGTATTGTTTCTCAGGATAGTTTGCGGGTTCAGAGCCGGGAGGCGTGCCGGCGTAGAGAGCAATGACGTCTTGAGCGGAGGCGGGAGTTGATGCGAACAGAAAGAAAAAAAGCGTGCGGAGAATAAGTGATTTCATGGCCGCACAGTCTAGCAGATAAGCGGCAAGCGCTGAGCAGGACAAAAAGTGCTCAATGGATGGTGCGGGTTTTGCGGGACATGTAGTCCATGAGGAGATACTGGCCGAGGTTGTAGGGAGTGGTGAAGTAGGCTTTGCCTTTGCACATCTGCGTAATTTTCTGGACAAAATTAACGAGGGAATAGTCGCTGGCGAGCATGAAAGTATTGATCATGATGCCGGCGCGCTTGCATTTGTTCACTTCTTCGAGCGTCTCGCCGACGACGAAGGGATCGAGGCCGAAAGCGTTTTTGTAAATGCGGCCGTCTTCGAGAGTAAGAGCGGAAGGTTTTCCGTCGGTGATCATGACAATTTGGCGCATGTCTTTGCGCTGGCGAAGCAGAATGCGCTGGGCGATGCGCAAGCCTTCGCGGGTGTTTGTGTAAAACGGGCCGACCTGGACGCGGGCGAGTTCGCTAAGCGGAACTTCTTCGGCGGAATCGTGGAAGAGAACGAGATTAAGTGTGTCGCCGGGATATTGCGTTCGGATGAGATGAGAGAGCGCCATGGCGACGCGTTTGGCGGGAGTGAAACGGTCTTCGCCGTAGAGAATCATGCTATGGCTGCAGTCTAGTAGGACGACCGTGGCGCAGGAAGACTGATACTCGCATTGGTGGACCATTAGGTCCTTGTACTGGATTTCGACCGGGACTTTGGCGCCGTCGCGGCGGACGGCGTTGAAAAGAGTTTCGCTGACATCGAGGTTGAGTGTATCTCCGAATTCGTAAGGGCGGGAGACGCCGCCGGATTCGATGCCGGTGGCGAGGTCGCGCGTATCGTGGCGGCCAAAGCTGCTGCGGCCGAGCGAGCCGAGAAGATCCTGCAAAGTTTTGAAGCCGAGAAAGTCGATGGTTTTGTCGGTGATTTCGAAGCGGACTTGGGATTGATTGCGGTCCATAGGCTGGCCGACGGAGCCGCGCGCTGTGGCTTGATTCGGTGGCGTGATCTGCGGAGGCTGCTGTGGATTGATGAAACCTTCCTGCGCCATGCGTTTGATTAGTTCATCGATGAGGTCACGGATCTGTTCGTTGTTCATCGCATCGGAGCGATTGAGCATCTGGCGGAGTTCTTCGGGAAGGGAGTTTTCATCGAAAATGTCGCCGTCCTGCAGAGCGCGGAGGATGGCTTCGCGAAGGGCTTCCATGGAGCGCTCGGGGTCGAATTCGTTCATTCCATAGAACTGAGATTCGAAGCCGGATTGCAGGAAAAAGTCTCCGAGCTTCTTGATAAGTTCTTCGAGGTCGATGGAGTCGGCGGGTTCGCCGGTATATTTGGAGAACTTGGTGAATTTCATGGGGCGTATCTCGTCGGTTGCTGCTGAGGCGAATGCTCAGCTGACGTCCTTCGACTGCGCAGCCCGGCGCGCAAAAGACGCGCGCCGGAAAATGTCTGGCTGCTTCGCTCAGGATGACAAGCTAACAAGGGCATGCTCATCGCTCAGTTATATCCCCTACGCGGCGTGCGGGGCGGGTTTTCGCGGGGCTCGGGTGGTTTGGGTTTGTCGGCATAAAAGCCACGCTCTTCGCTGCGTCCGATGCGGCGGTGGGCCCAAAGGCCTTCGAGAATGAGTTCGGCAGCCGCGGCGACGCCGCCGCGATTTTTCATGTCGGTGACACCGAGACGATTGACATGGGAGACGAGGTCCTTGATGTTGGCGAGCTGTTCGTAGCGATCTTCAGCGGTGGCGAGATCCGCAAATTTAAGTTCGCCGCCAAGTTCGAACCATTGAATCACGGGCTGGAAATTTACATCGCTGAAATGCTTGGAAAAAACTCGGCCAACGGCGGTGCGGATGAGTTCGCGCGCGATGACCTCGGCGCCCTTTAGTTCACCTTCGTATTCGAGTTCGAGTTTGCCGGTAATGGCTGGAAGAGCGGCGTAAAGATCGGCGACGCGGGCGACGACGCATCTTTCGCGGGTACGCGCGGCGCGTTGCTCGGCACTGCTGACGATGCTTTCGAGAACGCTGATAGGCAAGCGCTGGCTGACGCCGGAGCGTTTGTCTACGCGTTTGTCTTCGCGAGCCTGGAAAGCGATTTCTTCGACAAGCTGGCGAAGATAATCGGGAACTTCAACTTGAATCGCCGAGTTGCGCCGAGTCCAGGCTTCTTGCTCGGTGATGACCATTGCTTCTTCGACGGTTTGCGGGTAGTGCGTGCGAATTTCGGCGCCGATGCGGTCTTTGAGCGGCGTGATGATTTTGCCGCGCGCAGTGTAGTCTTCGGGATTTGCTGAGAAGACGAGAAGAACGTCAAGCGGAAGACGGATTGGATAGCCCTTAATCTGGACGTCGCCCTCCTGCATGATGTTGAAGAGGCCGACCTGAATTTTTCCGGCGAGGTCGGGAAGCTCGTTGATAGCAAAGATGCCGCGGTTGGCCCGAGGCAGAAGGCCATAGTGAATGGTGAGTTCGTCGGAGAGGTCGCGGCCACCGCGCGCCGCGCGAATGGGATCCACGTCGCCGATGATGTCGGCAATGGTGACGTCGGGAGTGGCGAGCTTTTCGACGTAGCGAAGATCGCGGGGCATCCAGTTGATCGGAGTGTTATCGCCTTCGGAGGCGAGCCGGTCTTTGCAAGCGCGGCAGATGGGATGGAAGGGGTCGTCATTGATTTCGCAGCCGGCGATCACGGGGATTTCAGGATCGAGAAAATTTACCAGACCGCGGAGGATGCGGCTTTTTGCCTGCCCGCGAAGGCCCAGCAGAATGAAATTGTGGCGCGAGAGCAATGCGTTGACGATTTGCGGGACGACCGTGTCATCGTAACCGTGGACGCCAGGGAAGATGGTTTCATTGCGATCTACCGCGCGGAGAAGATTTGAGCGGATTTCGTCCTTGATGGAACGCTGCAGCGAACGAGCGTCGAAGTCCGGCACGCGGCGGAGTTCGCCTAACGTTTTTGGGCGTTGATGAGAAGACGGCGAGTGAATCGAAGTGCCTGCGTTCATTTAGCCCCCTGTGCGGAATTGCTCCGCACAACCTACGTATTAGATGCTGTTTGCCGGAAGAGTGCCCTCCCGGCCACAAACTCAATTCAAACCACTTCCATTTCCGGCTGCGCGGCGGTGTGCGGACTCTACTTTCTGTAGATGCGGCGCCCAGTCGCGAAGGTACGCGAGGAGGCGCTCCTGGCGCTCGGCTTCGGTGCGCAGTTCGAGAATGCGCTGCTTCCAGAGCAGATCCATAGGCAGCTTTGAGGCGACTACGTACGAAAGCTGGTCTTCGGCGTCGGCGGGCGCAGCGTCGCGCGGGTAATCGCCGAAGATGAGCGTGTGGCAAGCCTCGTAAAGCTCGACGAGCGATTTGCGGGTTTGCGGGGAAACGGCAGATTGGCGATCGTCGAGATAGTCCACGCTCCCTTCAAGGAGGGGATCG
>Ga0126384_10001669_pt1 | contig 13228 bp, 11 predicted proteins | sample PanSoiMetPlot_36_FD_92543 | JGI IMG/M metagenome (GOLD analysis project Ga0126384, IMG submission 92543) | Tropical forest soil microbial communities from Panama - MetaG Plot_36 | ecosystem: Environmental > Terrestrial > Soil > Tropical forest > Bulk soil | place: Panama | collected 2016-02-17 | reverse complement strand
GAGGTTACTACCAGGAGCTCTAGCAGGGTGAACCCTGACTGCCTTCTGGTTCCGATTCTTGCTCCAACAGTGGGAAAGGCGCCGCGCCGGCGCACGAAACCCGATTCGATTTGCCTTGTGAACCTAGTTCCAAAATGTGTCATGTAGCTTTCCTTTCAGGTTGAATCTCTCTTAAACCTCAGTACGATTCCGGAGCGATCTCGGATGGGGTGGAGAGAGAACGTCCAATTGTGAATGTGTTTTAGAAGTGGCGCGCGGAGATTACACCGGTCATGGTCTGCAGTCAACGCGCAATCTTTCACACTTCATTCATCTTTCCTTAAAGATTTAGACCTATGCCGAAATTCCAGGTCGGAACTACACAAAGGGGAGAACACCAAAGTGCCGGTGGGCGTCCAGGCGGAAATCACTTTTTAGAAGAAATTATACGGTAGTTTCTTTCCCGAGACTCTGCCGCCGGGCGCGCCGCAGCACTTTGTAGAAACCCAAAACGGGAAGCGGAGCGCGCCACGCGTCCTGAATTTGACTTTAGGTTTTCTCCGGTGTACGGTCCATCGATCTCCGACACGCAGGAGTAAAGTGGGACAGCCTGATCTGCCTTGTTTTCCAAGAAAGCCGGATTCCAAAATGACAACAGAGGTATCAGGCTGTCCTGAGTTCCCATGGCCTATCAGTAGCAGCTGATCCGGCGCGTTGTGATTGAGTTGATTCTTGGTTCGGAACCCGGATGCGCGATATACTGAGTTTTGCGAGTCCAGTTGCCGTACTGATCGCGCTCATCCTCGGAGTCGTTCGTTGTTATAGTCGACGTTAACTTCCCATTGCGATCATAGTACTCCATCTTTCGGCCGGTCGAGGTGGCCGTGGTCACTATGCGATTGCCATTCGGTTCTTCCCGATTCTGAAGGTCATTTTCGGCAGCATCCTTCATCCACGCCAATCTTGTTGGATGGTGGCGGACTCCATCGTTTGACTTCTCCTCGGTAACCCGGTTCAGTCGGTGCTCAAGCTACCGCACTACCAACTACAGCAGCTGGTTCAGTTTTCGCAATTCGCTCTGTAGCTTCGATGGCGCGGGCTACTGCGAACATCGTCCCAGCGAAGAAAAGTGTGTCGGCCACAAAATTAATTGCTGTGACGCGATCTGGAATTCCGTGAGCCAAGAATAAGTCCGGCGTAAAGAGGCCAATCGTGAGCGCAGTCATGAAGATTCCGACAGAGGTGATCGCGATGCTGGCGGTCTTCTTGAAGAGCATGGCTATCCCGAACGTCACGAGAACGGCTCCTACGAAATAGGCGAGGAGCAACGGATGAGGTACCCATGCTGAGGTAGGCCGTTGGTCCGGAACGCCGGGCGAGTACTGGGGATAGAGAATGTTTTGCGTCCCAAAGTAGATGATGACGATAGAGGTAAACAGCCTCGCGATCAGCGCAAATTTATTGGAGTGGCGTGCCGCCCATGTGCCCGGCGTCCCCTGGCTTTCGTAGACAAATACGCTCAGGGCGCCAAGCGCGAACTCTGACTCCCGGAACGGGAACACCCAAAAGATGTGCATTCGAGCGTGTGCAATCGCGTTGGGCAAGTGCAGCAGTAACACGAACAGGGCAAACATTAGCGCCAACAGCGGCGCAGACCAACGTATGCACCTTCTGGCGACAAAGCTTAACGCGGCCGCGGTGAGAGCAACTCCCACGAAGTAGGTGATGGGCACGCGTCCTGGCAACCACTTCGGAACCAGTCGCGCGAGGTCTTGAGTCGCGGTGAAATGTTCGCCTGCGAAGGTTGCCAGCGGCGCCGCTATAAATACGGGTGCGAGAGAAAGTATCCTCGATCTGCCGCTCGAAGCTCGCCCGAAGAGATCGGCTCGATACATATAAAGGCCGGCGATGAAGAAACTCAAACCCAGCACAGACGGCCAGACCACGAGTGCAGACATTACTCACCTCGAAGCCGCGGATGGTTCCGCGCCAATCTCTGGTACTTCGGCAGAGGCTCCACACCCCGATATTCGGCGGAGCCAATACATACTGATCAGAATTGGCCGTCGCCGACAATAGCCATTTCGCTTGAATTAGACATAGCCACTGGAAATGTTGGGCAGAAAAGGTAGTCAAACAACATAAGGATGGGCCATCCCTGCAATTTTCTGACGAGAAGTCGCCTCAATCGGTCACGGCGATCCAGACTGGAGACATTCCGAGGGTGATCGGCGATCCGGAAGCCGCGGCCAGAGATCCGCTTCCTGATATGGAAAAGTCTGCAAGGTCGCCGGAATCGCGATCAGCTACGTAGAGATGATCTCCGCTGTGATTGACGATCAGGAATGTGGGTGCAGTTCCGGCACTAAAGGGCGAATTCGATATCGGCGCAACACTCATCCGAAACTCCGAACCGTCGAATAATCCTCATGAGCATATCGGCACGGTATCTAAAATCGCGTGAAGGAATGTAAGGGAGTTAAAAGGATCAAGCCTCTTGGTGAGTGTCAGCATCCTGAGACACTCTGACTAGAATTTGGTGTAGCCACTGGGAATATGCTCGCGGGCTGGTGGTGGCCTTGTGGCCGCATGCGGTTTTCGATGTTACGTGCATGAAATCGTTTGTGTGATTGACTATCAGAAACTGCTTGAGCCTCGCTTGTCCTCGGCGACAATCCTTGATCGATCCAGTAGATTGGTCGATGGTAGGTGCGAACATGACTCATGACGCGGCCGTTTCGAGTGCACGGGAAATCGCCAGTCGCGTACTGGCGCCATCGGCAGTGCAAAACGACAAGGCGGGACAATTCTCTACCGAGGCCGTGAAATCTCTTGGTGAGGCTGGACTGCTTGGGCTGATGTTGCCCACGGATTCCGGGGGCTCAGGCTTAGGTCCCCGCACATTTGCGGCTGTCGTTACCGCGCTTGCCCAAGCAGACGCTTCTGTCGCCATGGTGTATGTAATGCATGTCATGGGCGCCGCAAGTATCGCGGCAGCGCGTCCAAGCGCGGCTCAAGCACTCAGTCCCATACTGCAGGAGATCGGTGCGGGCCGCCATTTATCCACACTTGCGTTCAGTGAAGCCGGATCCCGCAGTCATTTCTGGGCACCCATATCTCGCGCACGTCGCAATGGTGGCAGCGTACACATAAGCGCCAAGAAATCGTGGGTGACCAGCGCGGGTTTTGCGCAGAGCTATATCGTTTCTGCGCTTGCACCTGAAGGGGCGGGACCTATCGATTCGACGCTCTATTTTCTGACTGCGGGAACACCCGGCCTCTCAGTTGCCGGGCCATGGGACGGTTTGGGACTTAGAGCCAATGCCTCCGCGCCAATTGCGCTGGAGGACTGCGAAATTCCATCTCATTTCCAACTCACTGACGATGGCGCGGGCTTTCCGGCCATGCTAAACGTGGTGATGCCGCTGTTTAATCTAGGGTCAGCAGCTGTGGCTCTGGGATTATGCCGGGCGGCGGTAGCTGGGACTACGTCGCACCTCAAGGCTGCGAAATTCGACCATCTCGGCCAGAGCCTCGGCGAGAGCCTGCCTACGCTGCGCGCGCAGCTCGCGACGATGCAGATCGACACTGACGGCCTTTCGTCTCGCATTGCCGATTTGGTTGACCATCTTGAAACCCCGTGTGACACAACCATGCTGCGCGTGCTCGAGACCAAAGCCGCCGCAGGCGACGTCGCTATCAGCGTGACCTCAGCAGCAATGCGCGTTTGCGGTGGTGCGGCGTTCTCAAAGCATTTAGGCGTCGAACGTCTATTCCGTGATGCGCACGCTGGTGCAGTTATGGCGCCAACAGGCGATGTCCTGCGCGAGTTCATTGGGAAGTCGCTTTTGGGAATCCCACTTTTTTGAGATCTGGCGCTAACGAAGGCTTTATCTTGAACAGCCGCCGAAAGGAACACGGTCTATGAGCAAAACAATCTGGCTGGGAGCTGTTGCATACGATCCAAAGGTGGTCTCGATTTGGGAAGGGATGCGGCGCTATTTTCACGAGGAAGCGCATCTTCCCGTTGAGATTGTTCTGTTTCAGAGCTATGAGGCGCAAGTCCTCGCGCTCCTCGCACAACCAGGCGAGGCCGTGCCGCGAATCGATATCGCCTGGAATACAAACCTTGCCTACTTACAGGCCGACGAGTGGAGCGGCCACGCTTGCCGTGCGATTGCTATGCGCGATACCGATCTCGACTGGGTGACGAAGATCATCGCGGTCAGCGGAGGTCCCATTTCGACACTGGCAGATTTGAAAAATCGGACGCTAGCGCTTGGAAGCCGAGACAGCGGACACGCAGCGATTCTTCCCGTGCACTTTTTGGAGGAGCAAAGCTTGCGCGAGGGAAGGGACTACCAGACGCTGCGCTTCAACAGCGACGTAGGGAAGCATGGTGATACGGGGACAAGCGAAGTGGAAGTGGTGCGCGCCGTCCTCGATGGGAGAGCCGATGCAGGCGCTATCGGTAGCCCATTTTGGAACACTGTGCGCAAGGAGCGCCTCGTGCCGGAAGGCGGCCTTCAAGAGATATGGTCATCTCCCGCCTACAACCACTGTATGTTTACGGCTAGACCCGATCTGAGCCCTGAACAGGAACGCCGGTTTGTCGAAGCGCTACTCGCGATGAGCTACGACAACCCACTTCATCGCGCCATTCTCGACGCCGAAGGGCTGCAGCGTTGGCTAACGCCTCGCCTGGATGGTTACGCTGCCTTACGGCAAGCCGCGGCAGAGCAGGGATTTTTCAAACAGGCACTTGCTAAGTCGGCCTGAATGGCTTCAGCCAGCCTGGTTTTGTCGGGCCGGGCAGTACTCAAGCGCAGTTAAAGATTCTCGCCAGCTTATTCGCGTGTTCGCCTTCTCTCTCGAAAGCGCGGCGGACCGCGGCGAACGACTCGGCCAGAGGAAAGATGTCGCGGGTAACAAGCAGATCGGCATCTTCGGCGCCGACCGGATGCCAGTAAACTCCGTCAGCGGTAATGGTGACTTCGGGCACCAGATCGGCTCGACTGATCGCGACCCCGTCACTTGCAGTGCCGCGCAATGCGATTCGGCGTATCACTCGGTCTTCTGGGGCGATCCCCTCATTGTCGAGAAACAGACGAAACTCTTCAGCCTCGGCATCGGTGGAAACAGTGGCAGCGAGTCGCACTCGAAATCCCTGCGCATGAGCGAGCTGAATACCCGCGCGCGCTCGCGCCCATGTTCCCGGCCCGCGATGGAGATCGTGCCGCTCCGGCGTCGAGCTGTCCAAGCTGATTTGCAGGATCACTCGATCGCGGGGTAACGCTCGTAAGCTTGCTGCGCGTCGTCCGGCGAACAGCATTCCGTTGGTGAGCACTGTGGTTGGAGTGGCTGCAGCGCAGGCAAGCAGAATTTCGCCGATATCTTCCAGCAGAAACGGCTCGCCTCCGGTGACGAAGATTTCTTTGACGCCAACCTCGGCTGCTTCGCGCGCGATGCGCTGTACACGCTCGAGCCCCAGTTCTCGTCGGGGCGCGGTAGGAGAGGAACGCACACAACAGTAGTCGCAGCGTAGATTGCAGTCGAAATTAGTGTAGAGCCAGAGGCGGGAACCCACGGGACGATCCTCTTCGGCGGGGATCCCGGCAGTCCCAAAACGAAAAACCCACCGCGTCCGCCCATTTTCGGCCGTGGTCTCGATCAGCGGGTTCCCAGTGAATCGGCACCACGTCTCCAAGTCAGGTCCAAGGCTTTGTTCCTCACCGACAATCGCGACTAGATCGCCCTGCCGGCTTCGGCGCAGGACAGCAATCAATTCCGGCAACAGACCAGACGCAAACGTCTTGCGCCCGATGTCCAGATCGACGTCAGTCCTCATCGGAATTCGCGCATTTTACAGTGCGAGCGCACTTGGAGACAGCTTGTACTGTGGGTCAATTATTGAGCTTTCACCCAGTTATCTGAACCTGTCACCTTAACTGACACGTCAGTGATGGAAATGTGCAGCGGCTTCCCATCGGCTGTGCCGCGGTGCTCGGTTGAGACCACCAGCGGACCTGCTTTTTTGTAGCCTGTGAAGCTGGCGATGACTAGTTGTGGTGGCTTGGACCCGCCGCGGTGGTAGACGAGGTACTGCACGCGGTTGTCTTTGCCCACGTAGAGGTCCCAGGTGTCGCCGGGCGTGAATCCGCCAGCTTCCGCGGGATACTTCACTACGACCAGCCTTGCCGAGCCAGCCCCCACCGGCAGTCTTTTCATGCCTTCATCAGTTACGGTAGCACTCTTGTCCCAGTAGGCATGGAAGGGAAAGATCAGCCAATAATTATCGTTGACGAAAGCCGGTTCGACTTCGTTCTTCACGTTGTCTGGCTGGCTGCTGAGCTGGGATTCGATGTAAGTGACCTTGACCGGCTTACCCTCTTTATCCTTCCCCTCAAACGAGATCTTGCCGGTCTTCGGTTCCCACTCCCACATGTGAGTAAGTTTGAACACTCCAGGGATCTCGCCATTCCAGGTGTAGCGGATCGCCTCCACTTGATTCCATGAATCGAGACCATATGCTTTGGCGATCTGATCGAGAATTTGCGCTCGCTGTTGCGCCCAGGCGCTCGAAGTAAAGAACAACACTCCAACCAATAGGAAACGGATCATCGTTGCACGGCCCAGTTTTGTCATGGAGGACTCTCCTCTAATGAACTAAATGTCGCTTGGATGATGCACGTAGGTTCCCGGTTACAAGAATTACATCTTGTGCAGTCGGCTTCACTCTACTTCGCTCGCTTGGCGTAGTAATGTCGCCGATCGTGCGATCCGGCGAAATGCGAGAGTCGCGCAGGCTGCTGCCAGGCATCCGTATTCCAGCAGCATGACCCATCCAGGAAGCGCTCCCCACGGACGCCCAAGTATGCGGAAGTGCCACATTATATAAGTCGGGAAGATGCTGACCGTCCAGAGAATGATCAGCAGGGTCGCGGGCGATGTTAGGAATGGGAGCAGCCACAGAAAGTACCAGGGAAATACGACGGGTGCGCACAAAAGAGATGCTGCCATCGGCCACGCAAATGCGTCCGAAGACCACTCGGTCGCAGCTTTTCTTAGCAATATTGCAGTAGCTAGTCCGACAACTACTGCCAGAGCAGCTAACAGCTGTGGAGGCGCGACTCGATCGAGTGCCGCAAACACAGGACCATTAAACCGGAAACCTTGTACATACGCGCCAAGCGAGCCGATCGGAATACGGCCGTGATTGAGAAATGGAACGTAAAGAAGAGCGACGATCAGTGAGGCCAGCACACCGTCGCGAATGCGAACCCGCTTCCAGTAGAGAGGCAAAAGTACCACCGGCAGAAATTTCATTGCTACAGCTAGCGCAAATGCGACGGCCGCAGTCGCACGCCATCGGCGCACGAGGGCGGCGGCGGACACCAACAACAAGAGTGCGCCAACAATATCGATGTGACCGCTTCCCGCTACTTCAATCGCCAGCAATGGATTCCAAGCGAAGGCCAGAACCAAGTGCGTTCCTTGCCGGCTATAACGCAAGACATCGAGTAAGACGAAAACAATTGCGATTTCGCAAATTACAAATGCTACTTTCAGTGCAAATGTAGATTCCTCAATCGCGGTGATAGCGCGGAAGAAAAGTTGCGCTCCCGCCGGATATGGACTCGGCAGATCTGGGTTGTTCAAGCTGCGAGTCTCCGCGGTATGCAGCTCTTTAACCGCAGGATCGCTGGGAACGACAAGATACGGGTTGTAGCCGAGCCTCTGCAGGCGGCCATCCCAAACATATCGATGAATGTCATCGTCGGCGCCTGGGGCTAGCCGAAGAAATTCAATGTGCCACACGGCAGCAAGAATGAGCCCAACGACGACAAGCTGTTGGGAGAATCTTGGCGTGGCGAAAAATTCACGGATCGCTAAGAGGTACGCAACACCTCCAAGCGTCAAAGAGGCCATGAAGTAAGGTCCGCCTCTATCGCCGAAGTTGCGTGAGCAGATCGTTAACGTGACGCACAACACGGCGCCGAGCACATACACTCTCCACGCCGGAGTGATCTTCACATTTCTCCCGTGCCTGTCCGCAATTGTGCGGCCGCACGCTCCCGCTCTTTAAGCCACCGCGCGGTCCGTGGCGCCTTTGCCGGAGCCAGACGTAACTCCGCTGCTAGACGGCTAAGGTCGTCGGCTGTATCAATGTCCCAAAATGGATCTGCGAAGCCTAGAGAAAGTTGAAGACCACTTGCGCGCGATATAAGCCTGTCTAATGCACTGCTGGTGCCCATCCCGTCACTCGCGAAAAGCGCGGGATGAGAAGATCTTGCCCCTACCAGATAGTAGCCTCCGTCGTTCGTCGGGCCGACGACTACGTCATGGGCGGAGAGCGTTTCGAACGCGTCTTCAAGAACAGAACGCGGCAGGTGTGGGCTGTCGCTGTTGAAGGCAATCGTGCGTCGCTGATGATCTTTCGCAAAGTGCGCAAAAACCGAGATGAGGCCTGCGGCAAGACCCTCACCTTTCTGCGGAACTATGGTGGCATCGTTGCCGACCAACTGAGCCAGCTCGTTTACGTCCGACTCCGGACACATGATGGCAACTTCCACATCGCCCAATGAGTGTGCTAACGCCAGCGTGTCGTCTAGAAGACAGCAATAGAACTCAATTACATCCGCAGGAGAAAGGCCGGGAGCCAAACGCGTCTTCACGGCACCTGGCCGCGGTGCCTTCGCCATGATCACTAACACACGGTCGCTAGCTGATGACTGCCCCATCGTCTCGCTTGAGGATTTCATAGAATTTCGAGCGGACCTACGCTGGCCGTTGCGACCCAGTTCTTCGGTGCCGAAAATAGTATCGCGCGATCAAACTCAGAATGAACCAGGCAGCGCCGACCGTGCCCTTCAGCGTACCGCCGATCTTCGATTTTCCGATACGCGGGTAGTAGCTCACCGGGACTTCCACTATGCGAAATCCCGCGAGGGCACCTTTCAGAATCATCTCAACTGCCCAGCCGTAAGTGGCTTCTTCCAGCGCAAGGGCGCGAAGTACATCGGCGCGCGCAGCCCGAAATGGCCCAAGATCGCTGATCTGCAGACCATAAAGAAAATTAATCAGAGTGGCAGCGAGCCTATTCCCAAACGTTTGATGCCAAGGCAGCGCCGCAGAAGTAGCATTCTGTCGGAGGCGGGAACCGATCGTGATATCGGCACGGCCCTCGATCATCGGCGCTAAGAGAATCGGAAGTTCAGAGGGCCGGTCGCTATAGTCGCCATCGAGGAATACGACGACATCAGGAGCGGTGGTGTTCGCGATTCCTGTCAGACACGCGCGCCCATAACCGCGGCGAGGTTCTTGAACGACACGGGCTCCCATCTTTTCGGCAATCTCTGGTGTGCCGTCCTTGGAGTTGCTGTCGACAACGATGACCTCTGTCGCGAGATCACGCGGGAGATCTGCTAAGACGCGCTCAATGGCCTGTGCTTCATTGTGGGTAGGGATGATGACGGACACTCGCACGCGAACTTGGTCCGATTACCACCACGGCGACGATGGTTGCCGTGGCGACAACCAGGCGTCAACGCCCCATCGCCGGCCGGCGCGTCCGATCGCGAGCCCGAGGCATGCGAGCACCGGCACCAGCAGTTCCCAGATCCAGGCGGTGCCCCACTCCGAAATCCAAAGGCTGCCCAGGAACAGAAAAGCCACAAACCCAACTGGGCGCGTAAGCAGTCCAATGACGAGCAGGATACCGAGAGAGATCTCGGTCAGGCCCTGCATTGGAGCGGCGATCGCCGCGTGGTTTGCCGCCAGGCCCATCACCGCCTTCCAAGCGGCCGGTGAGTGACTCGCCTCAATGTAGTGCTTGATGAGACCCGCGTAGCCCGCCGGTGTGTACAGGCCTTTCCCGAGATTCTCAAAAAAGACCGACACGAACATTGCCCCGATTGTCACGCGGATTAATGCCAAACCACTTGCGGCATATGTGTGGCCAGCGGAGCTATCGGCCGTCTTTGGTACGGAAGCTGCGCTCGTCGTCATCGTGAACCTTTCGCAAACAATATACTTCTCAGGCCGTTGCGGAACAGCATAGTACTTACCAATTCAAGCGAAGTTGAAGTTCCAACTCAAAACCATTTGCCAACAGGGCACCAGGAACCTTGGACTATTGCTGCCAGCCTCCGCCTAAGCCTCTGTAGAGTTGGACTAAGGACAACAACTCGTTCAGCTGCGCCTGGACGAGTCCGAGCTCGGCAGAGAAATAATTGGTGTCGTTGGTTAAGACTTCGAGATAGCTTGTGGCACCGCCCGTGTAGCGTAGATGCGAGAGCCTGGTTGCGTCCTGCGCTGAGTCCACAAGCAGTTTTTGCTGCTCGCGAAATTCCTGGGTCTTGCGATAGGCGATCAGGGAATCGGAGACGTCGCGGAAAGCGCCTTGAATTGTTTGTTTGTAGAGCAGCAAACTCTCCTGCTGCTGCGCTTCTGCCAGCCGGACGTTGGATCGCAGTCTCCCACCAGTGAAAATCGGCTGGGCAAGCGTAGAGCCAAAGGTCCAGAATCCTGCCGGACCGGTAAAGAGGTTGGAAAGAGCTGAACTCTGGTAACCGGAACTTGCTGTCAGGGAGATCTGGGGAAAGTATTGGGCCTTCGCTACTCCAATTTGCGCGTTGGCAGCGATTAGCTGCTGCTCGGCTTGGCGGATGTCGGGGCGGCGTTCCAGCAGTGAAGAAGGAAGTCCGGCGGGAACCGCAGGGGGATGATGCTGCTCGGTCAGTTGCTTTCCTCGCGGAACAGGCCCAGGATTCCTTCCCAAAAGGATACTGATGAAATTCTCTGTCTGTTCGATCTGCTGCTCCAGCGCCGGTATTTCTGAGGCTGCCGTGAAGACGAGTTGTTCAGCCTGCCGGACGTCCAGCATCGATGTCGAGCCGCCTTGTGCCAGCAGGTTGGTCAATCGAAGGGAATCGCGACGCGATGCCAGTGTACGTTTTGAAATATCAAGCTGCAGATCGAGGGCGCGCAGTTGGAAATACGCTCCGGCAACATTCGCCACCAATTCAGTGATGACCTCTTGCTGGGCCCACTCGCTGGCAAGCAGGTTGGCGCGCGCGGATTCAGTCGCGCGGCGAAACTTTCCCCAAAAATCCAGCTCCCAGTCGAGGGAGAGTCCAAGTCGATTCGTGTTCGTGTCGATAGGGGGAAATATCCCCTGACGAGAGTTGCGCAGGTTTATCGCGGCTGCATCCGCAGAAATTGTTGGAAGCTGATTAGATCGTGTGATGCCGAGGAAGGCTTGAGCCTGTAGAACGCGTGCCGCGGCGCGGCGCACATCGTAGTTGTCTTGAAGAGCGGTTTTGATGAGCTCCTTCAGTTGGTCGTCCTGGAAGACCTCCCACCACTTCTCGTCTGCGAGCGACTTGGGATCGTTCGTAACGGCCTGGTCCGGAGTCAAGCCGCGATAGACGGTGGGAGTGTCGATCGCCGGCCGCTTGTAATTTGGCCCAATGGCGCATCCGGAGATAAACAATGTAGTCAGCAGAATACAGACAGGGGCTTTCATCTTAATCGTCTCCCGCTCGCGCGGCTTGCATCTCTATGACCGCGGGCGGCTTTTGCTTCGATCCAAATCGGGAAACAAAATAGTACATGGCAGGAATAAAGAAGATGCCGATGGCGCTGGCCGCCAGCATTCCGCCAATCACAGTGGTACCCATGATTTGGCGGGCCACGGCCCCGGCACCGGTCGCGGTCCAAAGCGGAATACATCCGAAGATGAAGGCCAGCGAGGTCATCAGAATGGGACGCAGGCGCAGCCTGGCGCCCTCGAGAGCCGCGTCAACCAGAGGCCTGCCGCGGTTATCGTGCTCGTCTTTGGCAAACTCGACGATCAGAATGGCGTTCTTTGCAGCCAAACCTATGAGCATGACGAGACCGATCTGGGAATAGATGTCGCTCTCGATCTGCACCATGTACGGCGGATAGATCGCGCTGACCAGCACGCGCCGCAGCCACAGAATTACGAATGCACCAAACACGGCGACTGGCGTACTTAGAAGCACGCTGAATGGCAACGTCCAGCTTTCATAGAGGGCGGCGAGAATCAGAAAGACGAAGAGCAGCGATAATCCAAAGATCACGGATGGCGATACGCCCTGTTGCGCCTTCTTTTCCTGGTAGGAAATGCCGAGGTAGTCGTATCCCATCTCGGGCGGCATCGTTTGCGCAAAAACCTGTTCCAGGGCCGCCATCGCTTGATTGGAGCTATAGCCCGGCGCCGCTGCACCGTTGATCTGGGCGCAGCGATATAGGTTGTAGCGCATGATGAATTCCGGCCCGGGGCGCGGCTCAAATCTCGTCAGCGCCGACAGTGGTACCGGCACGCCATTCTTGTTCTTGACGTAAAACTGTCCGACGTTCTCTGCATTCGTTCGGTAGTCGCCCTCTGCCTCGATGTAGACCTGCCACTGTCTCCCAAAACGATTGAAGTAATTAATGAATAAGCCGCCCATGAAGGCTTGTACGGTGCGGTACACATCGTTGATCGCGACACCCTGCTTCAGGACTTTGTCCCGATCAACGTCGATGAACTGCTGCGGCACGCTGCCCAAAAACGTAGTGCTCACATTGGCTATTTCAGGACGTTTGCGCGCAGCGGCAAGAAAGGTGTTCAGGTTCGACGACAAAAACTGCACATCTTTGCCCGAGCGATCCTCGAGAACGAACGTGAATCCTCCGGCAGTGCCAACCCCAGGTATAGCCGGGGGTGAAAAGTCGAAGGCGATCCCTTCGGGAATTTGGCTGAGTTGGCGATTTAAGCTCGCCTTGATGACTTGAAACTGCTCTTCCCGGCTCTTACGATCGTCCCATGGCTTCAGCGTGACCCAGAAAAATGCGTTGTAGGTAGTACGTGTGAAGCTAAGCAGGCTGAAGCCGACCACACTCGTCGTAACCTCTACTCCCGGAGTCTTCGCCAGGATGCTCTCGATCTTTCGCGCTACCCGCTCGGTGCGTTCGGTTGACGCAGCACTGGGCAATTGCAGGTTCACGAAGAAGTATCCCTGGTCCTCGTCGGGAAGAAAGCTCGATGGCACTTTGGCGCTGAAGAAGGCAGCGGCTACGCCAAAGGCTGCAAGCATCAATAGAGCAAAAGCCGATTTGCGAATCAGTGCTCCGCAGACTTTGACATAGCTATTTGTGGCGCGTTCGAAAGTGCGGTTAAACCAGTCAAAAAACCGCCGCAATAAGCCGCGGCTTTGTTTTCTTGGTCGCAGGAGTAGTGCGG
>Ga0126384_10001667_pt1 | contig 13232 bp, 11 predicted proteins | sample PanSoiMetPlot_36_FD_92543 | JGI IMG/M metagenome (GOLD analysis project Ga0126384, IMG submission 92543) | Tropical forest soil microbial communities from Panama - MetaG Plot_36 | ecosystem: Environmental > Terrestrial > Soil > Tropical forest > Bulk soil | place: Panama | collected 2016-02-17 | reverse complement strand
GTCGTCACGTCCGCCGGCATCTCGGCGGGCATCGACATGGCTCTCCGCATCGTCATCCGCTACTTCGGTGAGGCGGTGGCGCGCGCCACCGCGCGCAACATGGAGTATCCGTTCCCGGACGACAACTCGCGGAGGGTGTAGCGTCCACTGCGCCCCTCCCCCAACCCTCTCCCTCTGGGGAGAGGGTTGGGGGGGAAATTCTAGAAGACCCGCGCTAGACCTTCTCGAAGGACAAGCGCTTCACCTTGTCCATGTTGGTGCCTTCGATCCGGATGAGGCGCGTGGCGCCTTCGCGGCGCGGTGAATGCACGTCTCCCACGTTGTAGACCTTGGCCATGCCGGGCTTGAGTGGATACTCGCGCGCGCGGCGCACCTTGCCGGCTTTGTCCTTCGTGGCAGGCTCGATCACCGTCCAGTCGCTCATCATCGTCTCGCCCCGCGCCTGGCCGTAGATCGCCCACGACGGGCCGTGATCGTGCGGCTGGCTCTCCTTGGCCCCGTTGTAGGAGTGCGCGAGGATGCAAAAGCCGAGCTCGGGGTCTTCGTAGAGGATCTTGCGCTCCGGGACGTCGTCGCCGAGATGCTTGGCGAGGAACGCTTCGTCCACCAGCACCTCCTGGACGACGGCGCAGACCTTCTCCCGTCCCTTCGGCCCGGGATCTTCCTTGAGGATGCCGTGCACGGTGTTGGCGAACTGCTCGAGGCTGTATCCCATGGGCTTGACCTCCTCGTCATTTGATACTCTCTTCGCGCCCGCTCCGCAATGGGCACCCTATGCGCCTCCCGTTCTTCTACGGCTGGGTCGTCGTTGGCGTCGTCTTCGTCACCATGGGCGTGGGCGTCAACGCGCGCACCGCCTTCTCGCTGCTCTTCCCGCCGATCCTCGCGGAGTTCGGCTGGGAGCGCGGTATCACGGCGGGCGCATTCTCCTTCGGGTTCGTCATCTCCGCGATTCTGAGCCCCATGCTCGGCCGCCTCATGGATCGTCGCGGCCCCCGCGTCGTGAACGAGATCGGCGTGTTCTCCATGGGCGCGGGCCTCCTCCTCGCCACCTTCGTGCGCGAGCCGTGGCAGCTCTACCTCACCCTCGGCGTGCTCGTGGGCGGGGGCAGCGTGTGTCTCGGCTACACGGGGCAGGGCCTCTTCCTCCCCAACTGGTTCGTCCGCCGTCGCGGCCTCGCCATGAGCCTCGCCTACTCTGGTGTCGGAGTGGGCTCCATCATCATCCTGCCGTGGATGCAGTACCTCATCGGGCGAAGCGGCTGGCGCGCGGCGTGCTGGGCCGTGGCCATCGTGGTGCTCGTGCTGCTGGCACCGCTCAACCTCCTCGTCCGCCGCCGCCCTGAGGACATGGGGCTCGCGCCTGACGGCGATGCGACGTCGGCTCAGAGCGCGACGACTCAGGCCGCCAACGTCGTGGACGCGTCGTGGGCCGCCGTGGACTGGACGCTCGGCCGCGCCGTGCGCACGGGGCGCTTCTGGTGGATCGCCGCCGGCTATTTCGGCGGGCTCTTCGCTTGGTACGCCGTGCAGGTGCATCAGACCAAGTACCTGATCGAGATCGGCTTCAGCCCGACTTACGCGGCGTGGGCCCTCGGTCTCGTGAGCCTGGTCGCCATCCCCGGCCAGATCTTCCTCGGCCATCTCTCCGACCGCGTCGGGCGCGAGTGGGTCTGGGCGGTGGGGTGTCTCGGCTTCGCCCTCTCCTACTTCGCGCTCATCCTGATGGAGCGCACGCCGACCTACACCCTGGTGTGGCTGATGGTCATCTCGCAGGGCGCGCTCGGCTACGGCCTCACCTCGGTGGTAGGGGCCATTCCCGCGGAGATCTTCCAGGGTCGCCACTACGGCAGCATCTTCGGCACCCTCATGCTCTCGGCCATCGCCGGGGGAGCGGCGGGGCCGTGGATCGCCGGCGTGCTCCATGACGTGACCGGAAGCTACCGGCTCGTGTTCTGGATCGCTATCGTGGTGAGCCTGCTGTCCGCCGTGACCATCTGGCTGGCCGCCCCGCGCAAGGTGCGCGCGGTGGCCGGCCGCGTGCACCGGATCGGTCGGAACACCCTCGAAAGGAGACCTTCATGAGACGAGTCCTGGCCCTCCTCCTCGTCGTGGCGACCGCGGGCTCGCTGATCCTCCCGGCGCCCGCGGTCGCCCAAACGCCTCCCGATCCCAGCAAGGGCACCATCCTCCTGACCTTCTTCCTACGCCACGACCAGTCGAAGACGCTCGACGAGATCAACGCGCAGCTCCAGAAGAACCGCTACTACGAGAAGTTCCCCCCGAAGGGTGTGGAGGTCGTCTCCTGGTACATCGCCATGGGGATCGGCCAGGTGGTGACGCTGCGGCTGCCCGCGGAGATGCTCCGTGCGGTGAATCGCTCCATCGAGGAGAGCGCGTGGGGCGCCTACCGGACGGAGTTCTATCCGACCTATGACTACAAGCCGATCTGGGAAGCTATGCCGAAGCCCATGCACTAGCTTGGGATGTTCACGAACTGGCGAATAGTCCCAGCTAAGGGGCGGCGCCGCGCTGCACGGCAAGGATGGCGGCGATAAGGAGCGCAGCCGACGCGATGAGGGAAGGAAGGACGAAGCTTCCGGTGGCGTCGAAGACGACACCGGCGAGGGTGGGCGCGATGATCTGACCGAAGCCGAAGGCCGCCGTCAACATGCCAAGGATGCTTCGCGGGTCGCCCTGGGCAAGTCGCCGACCCCAGATCAGACCGAGGGCGGTGATGCCCATGAACGTGGCGCCGAGGAGCGCGGCGGCGAGGAGAATGCCGAGCCGATCGATCCACAGCCCGCTCGCCGCCACGCCGATTGCCTCGAGGGCACAGGCGAGGGCGAAGGCGCGAGCGATGCCCATGCGCGACTCGATCACGGTCCACACGGCGACGGATGGCGCCGCCGTGAGCCCAACGATGAGCCACACCACCGGCTCGATGGTCCTCACCTCGGGCGAGCCGCGCACGATCGCCACGAGGAAGGTCGCGGTGATGATGTAGCCGAAGCCGAAGAGTCCGTAGGCGACGACCAGGCTCGTCAGGGGCCCCCGCGCGCCACCAGCGGGCGATGCCGCGGCGGCGGCCGAGCGATCGGGGATGGTGGCAGCGACCACCACCACGGCGAGCAGGGACACGAGACCCGCAGCCAGCCAGAGGGTGCGCCAGCCTCGCTCCGAGAGAAGAGCGGCGAGCACGGCGTCGACGGCGATGCCAGTGCCGACCCCCGCAAAGTGGAGTGCGGCCAGCCGGGGCCGACCGGCGGCGCTCAGCTGCTCGAGAACCAGCGCAGAAGAGAAAACGAGGGCAACGGCGCTCGCCGCCCCTCCCGCGAAGCGCAGAGCCATGAACGCCGAATTCGACGAGGGCACAGCCATGCCCGCGGTGGTGAGGGCGCTCACGGAGAGGGCCGCGATCAGCCAGCGCCGTCGCGAGCCCGGCCAACCGGGGAGGGCAGCGGCGAGGGCTCCCGCTAGGTAGCCCGCGAAGTTTGCGGAGGCGAGCAGCCCCGCCGCGCTCTTCGTCATGCCGAGATCCTCCACCATCAGGGGCAGGATCGGCGTGTAGACGAAGCGGCCGATGCCCACCGCGACCGCCATAGCAGACAGACCTCCGAGACCGAGAAGGATGGGCCGCACGATCCGAGCCTCAGCGCACCGCGAAGAAGTCGAGGATGACCGCGCTCGCCGCACGCGCCGCCGAGCAGATCGCCACGAGATCGTTGAGCCACGCGTACGACGGCGCTCCCGTCTCGAAGGTGGGCGTCGTGCGGAAGTAGTAGCTCGACGGCTCCACGGGCTCGCCGGCTCGCAGGCGCGCCAGCACTTCGGGCGGGCCCGAGCGCACGCCACGGTTGCGCACGTACACGAGGGCCCCGTCTCGCGTGCGAAGCGTGTAGCGCGCCTCGAGGAGGGCGCTCCCGTCGGCGCGCACGAGCTGCCAGTCTGCGCCGCCCGGCAGGACCACGCCGGCCAGCCGCTCACCGTCGAAATGGCCGCCGGTGATGGGAATGATGCGCCGCTCGCCCAACGGCGTCATCCCGACGTTGATGGGCGCCGCGATCTCCACCACGGCGTGGAAAAGCCGCTCCAGCTTCGGCGTCACGGGCTGCAAGTCCATGGTCACGGGGCTCCTCGTCCCCGCTGGAGTCTACACTCCCGCCCCGCCGTCTTGACCGCTCTCGGGTCCCCGGGCTACTCTCCCTCGGCCATGTTTTCCCGGCCCATACAAGAGTTCCAGTGAAGCGTTCTCCGCCCAGGAAGCCGACCGACGCCGAGCCGATCCTGAACGCCATCGTGCGGACGGCGACGCGAGCTACTGTCACCTGTACCTCGTCGACGGCGGGCTCCTTCGCAACGTGGCCAAGCATGGATCGCTGGCTCGCTCCGTCGCGGTCGGCGGGGGCTTTCCCATCGGTCGTGGCTCCGTGGCCGGACGCGCCGTGCACGACCGGCGCACCGTGCATGTCCGGGACCTCAAAGCGGTTGCCAAGGGAGAGTTTAAAGATGCGGTGTCTGTCCAGCGCGCGGCTGGGCTGCGCACGATGCTCGCGACACCATTGCTCCGGGACCGGCAGGCGATCGGCGCCCTCGTGGTACTTCGCCGCGTCGTCCGCCCCTTCACCGCGTACCAGATCGCCCTCCTCAAGACCTTTGCCGAGCAGGCCACCATCGCGCTCGAGAATGCCCGCCTGTCCCGGCAGCTCGCCGTGCGCAACCACGACCTCACGGAGGCGCTGGAGCAGCAGACGGCCACCGCCGACATCCTCCGCGCGATCTCCAGCTCGCCTATGGATCTCCGCCAGGTGCTCGAGACGGGGGTGCATGCCGCGGCCAGGTTCTGCGATGCGCCCGACGTGGCTATCCTGGGCGTGGAGCAGGGTGTACTCCAGATGGCGGCGGCCACCGGCCCCTTCGGCGAGGAGATGATTCGGCGCGCCGGGAGCCTCGAGGCGGTGCATTTTCCAATTTCCCGGGAGACGGTCACGGGCCGGTCCGTCGTGGAGCGTCGCACCGTGCACGTCCATGACCTCGCCGCCGAGCCCGAAGACGAGTACCCGGTGGGCCTCGAGCTCCAGCGGCGCTTCGGCCATCGCACGCTCCTCGCCACGCCGCTCCTCCGCGAGGGGACGGCCGTGGGTGCCATGGTCATGTTCCGCACCGAGGTCAATCCGTTCTCGGAGAAGCAGGCTCGCCTGAGCGAGACCTTCGCCGACCAGGCCGTCATCGCCATCGAGAACGTGCGCTTGTTCACCGAGCTGCAGACGCGCAACCGGGAACTCACGGACAGCCTCACCCAGCAGACGGCGACCGCGGAGATCCTTCGCGTGATCTCGAGCTCGCCCACGGACATCCAGCCCGTGCTCGAGGCCATCACGGAGAGCGCCGCCCGTCTCTGCGAGGCTATCGACACGGCCATCTTCCTCGAGGATGGCGAGGAGCTGAGGCTGGCCACCCACGTCGGTCCCATCGCCCTCGGACCGGTCGGCCAGTTCACGGTTCCCATGGTGCGCGGCACGCTCACCGGGCGTGCTGCCCTCGAGCAACGCACCATCCAGCTGGCTGATCATCAAGAGGAGGCGGCCGACTACCCGGAGGGCACCGCCGTCGCGCGACGACTTGGCGTCCACACGATGCTGGCGGTACCGCTGCCGCACACCGGGAAGGCCATTGGGGTGATCGCGCTCCGGCGTACCGAGATCCGCCTGTTCACTGATCAACAAATCGCCCTCCTGCAGACCTTCGCCGACCAGGCGGTCATCGCCATCGAGAACGTGCGGCTCTTCACCGAGCTGGGAAAGCGCAACCGCGATCTCACGGAGGCGCTGGATCAGCAGACGGCAACCAGCGAGATCCTCCGTGTGATCAGCCAGTCGCAGACCGATGTGCAGCCGGTGTTCGACACCATCGCCCGGAGTGCGGTGCAGCTCTGCGACGGCGTCTACAGCGGCGTGTACCAGTTCGACGGTGACATGATCCGCATGGTCGCCAACCACGGGATGCGGCCGGAGGCCTTGGAAGAATTCCGACGCGTGTATCCGCGGCGGGTGTCTGAGGCGAGCGGTCCGGTGGGAAGAGCGATCAGGGACGGCGCCACCTTGCACATTCCTGACGTGCGCGAGGAACCGACGATGCCGGAGTATACCCGTCGGATCAGTCACGTCCTGGGCTATCGAACGCAGCTCGCGGTGCCGATGATGCGGCAAGGCGTGTGCATCGGCGCGATCTCGGTCGTACGGTCCGAGGTGCGGCCGTTCTCCGAGAGCATCATCGCGCTCATCCAAACCTTCGCGGACCAGGCCGTGATCGCGGTCGAGAATGCCCGGCTCCTCACCGAGCTCCAGACCAAGAACAGCGACCTGAGCGAGTCGCTGGATCAGCAGACGGCGACCAGCGAGATCCTGCGCGTGATTTCGCAGTCGCCCACCGACGCGCAGCCGGTCTTCGATGCGATTGCACGCAATGCCCGGCGTCTGTGCGAAACCAGCTCCGCGTCAGTGCTGATGCTCGACGGGACTATGTTCCGCCTGGCGGCGATCGACAACGAGGACGCGGAGCGGGCGGAGGTCTTTCGGCGCGCCTACCCGAGACCGGTGACGAGCCGGCAGGCAGGCGGCCGAGCGATCCTGACGGGCCGGACCGTGCACATCCCCGATGTTCTGGAAGACCCGGACTACGAGTTCGCTGGCCTCAAGGGCGCGGGGCTCCGCTCCGTGCTGTGCGTGCCGATGCTCCGTCATGGGGCTCCAATCGGCGCCATCACCGTGCACACCTGGGCAACCGCGCGTCCGTTCGGCGCCAAGCAGATCGAGCTGCTGCAGACCTTCGCGGACCAGGCCGTCATCGCCGTGGAGAACGCACGGTTGTTCAGAGAGCTGGAAGAGCGCACGGCCGAGCTCACGCGCTCCGTCGGACAGCTCACGGCGCTGGGGGAGATCAGCCGAGCTGTGAGCTCCACGCTCGATGTGGGAACGGTGCTGCAGACGGTGGTGTCGCGGGCCAGCCAGCTCGCGGGCTCCGACGGGGGCGCCATCTACGAGTACGACGACGCCACGCAGGAGTTCCATATTCGTGCCACCCACAACCTGGATCCTGCACTGGTCGCCGCCTTGCGGACCTCGCCTCTCCATCGTGGCGAGGGTGCGATGGGTCGCGCAACCGAAACACGAGAGCCTGTCCAGATTGCCGATATCCAGGTGAGCGGGGCGTATCGGAGCCACATCCGCGACACACTGCTGGGAGCCGGTTACCGGGCGCTGCTGTCCGTGCCGCTCGTCCGCGAGGATCAGATCATCGGCAGCCTGTCGCTGAACCGGAAGACGCCGGGCGAGTTCTCGGCGAAGGCCGTGGAGGTCCTCAAGACCTTCGCCACTCAGTCCGCCCTGGCCATCCAGAACGCGCGCCTCTTCGGCGAGATCGAGGTGAAGAGCCGGCAGCTCGAGGCGGCCAGTCAGCACAAGTCCGAGTTTCTCGCCAACATGTCGCACGAGCTGCGCACGCCGCTGAATGCCATCATTGGCTTCTCGGAGGTGCTCAACGAGCGCATGTTCGGCGAGCTCAACGAGAAGCAGGACGAGTATCTCAAAGATATTCACGCCTCCGGCACGCATCTCCTCTCGCTCATCAACGACATTCTCGATCTGTCGAAGATCGAGGCGGGCCGGATGGAGCTGGAGCTGACGGACTTTCATCTGCCCTCGGCCATCGACAGCGCCCTTACCCTCGTGCGCGAACGGGCCACACGGCGAGGCATCTCGCTCCAGCCCCCGGTGGATGGCGGAGTGGGACAGGTGCGGGCGGACGAGCGCAAGGTGCGCCAGGTCCTGCTCAACCTCCTGTCCAACGCCATCAAGTTCACGCCGGAGGGCGGGCGGATCGAGGTGCGCGCGGCACGCGAGAACGGCGCCGTCGAGGTGTCGGTGAGCGACACGGGCATCGGGATAGCTTCCGAGGACCAGGAGGCCGTCTTCGAAGAGTTCCGCCAGGTTGGTTCCAGCGCGGCTAGGCAGCAAGGCACCGGCCTCGGGCTCACCCTGTGCCGGAAGTTCATCGAGCTGCACGGGGGCAAGATCTGGGTGACGAGCGGCCTCGGAGCGGGCTCGACCTTCACCTTCCGCCTGCCAATCCGGCAGGCGTAATCCTGCACAAGACCACCCTCACCCTGCCCTCTCCCTATCCTAGGGAGAGGGGTTCGCAGTGATTCCTTCGCCCCCGGAGGGGGAGAGGGCAGGGTGAGGAGGACTTTGCTATTGTCCCCTTCATGACCCCAGAGCTCCTGGATGCCTGCCTGCAGTCCGGCGAGTACGTCGACAGCGCCTCGCCGGTGATCGCGGCCTTCGCAGCGCGGGTCTTCGGGGACGCCAGTGATGACGTCACCCGCGCCGTGCGTCTGTACTACGCGGTGCGCGACGATATCGTGTACACGCCCTACTGCGACTTCCGCGCCCGGGACACCTTCCGGGCCAGCGCCTGCCTGGTGCGGGGATCGGGCTTCTGTGTCGCCAAGGCCGCGCTGCTCGCCGCGGCCGCGCGCGCCCTGGGCATTCCCGCGCGGGTGGGGTTCGCGGACGTGCGCAATCACCTCACCACCCCCAAGCTGCGCCGGTTCATGGGGACGGACACTTTCTATCACCACGGCTACACCGAGCTCTTCCTCGAGGGCAAGTGGGTCAAGGCCACTCCCGCCTTCGATCGACGCCTCTGCGAGAAGTTCGGCGTGCGGCCGCTCGAGTTCGATGGACGGGCGGACTCGCTCTTCCATCCCTACGACGTGGCGGGGCGCCGCCACATGGAGTACATCGCCGACCATGGCCCGTCCGCCGATGTTCCCGTGGACGAGATCCTCGAGATCTTCTCCCGTGAATACCCCGGGCTCATTGCCGTGGACGCCTCGGCGACCCGCTTTCGCGTCGAGGCGGAGGAACTGCGCCGCCGGAAGGAGAACGCATCGTGAGCATCTTCAAGACCATGGCCGTGAAGAGCGTGGAAGAAGCGACCCGCGCTATTCCCGTGATCGACTTCGCGCCCGCCTTCCAGGACGAGCCCGGCGGCCTGGACGCGGTGGCGAGCCAGGTTCGCGACGCCAGCGAGCGCGTGGGCTTCTTCTACCTCGCGGGCCACGGCGTGCCCGACCAGATCGTGGACGCGGCCTTCGCCGCCTCGCGCGAGTTCCGCGCCATGCCGCTCGACGAGAAGCTCGCTCTCCGGATCAACGAGAACAACATCGGCTACCTCGCCCCCAACCAGAGCATCCAGGGCGCCTCCACCGTCCACAAGGCGACCCGCCCCAACTACAATGAGAGCTTCTTCATCAGCCACGACCGCGGTCCCGATCATCCCGACGTCCTCGCGCGCACGCCGCTTCGGGGGCGCAACCAGTGGCCCGCGGGCCACGCGGGGATGTGCGCGGCCATGCTCGCCTATTTCAAGACCCTGGAGCGGGTGGGGGAACGCATGCTGCCCGTCCTCGCCCGTGCCCTCGGCATGCCCGCCGATCACTTTCGCCCCTTCTTCGAGAACGAGGCGCACGTGAACCTGCGCTTCCTCCACTATCCGCCGCAGGAGTCGGACGATCCCGAGCAGTTCGGGCAGGGGCCTCACACCGACAACTCCTTCATCACCATCCTCGCGCGCATGGAGGTGCCCGGCCTCGCCGTGCGGCTGCCCAGCGGGGAATGGCTGGCTCCGCCCCTCATCCCGGGAACGTTCCTCGTGAACCTGGGCAACATCATGAAACGGTGGTCCAACGATCGGTTCCTCTCCACGCCGCACGGGGTCCTCAACGACTCGGGCACGGATCGGTACTCGATCGCCTTCTTCTACAGCCCCAATGTGAGCTCGACCATCGAGTGCCTGCCGAGCTGCACGAGCGCGGAGGATCCACCCCACTATCCGCCCGCGGTGTATCGCGACCTCGTCCTCGACTTCTACAACGCCAACTACTTTCACCGGCCGGGCCATCCCCGGGAAGGAGCGCGATGAAGATCATCCGGCTCTACGCGGACGACAAGGGCGAGTCGCACTTCCAGGACATCGAGGTCGAGTTCGAGGCGCCCACGCCCTCGGGGCGTGTGTCGGCGCGGCAGCCCGCCACCGGCATCATCTTCCGCGAGGTGCCCAGCGAGTACGACCTCGACTGGCATCCTGCCCCGCGCCGGCAGTACATCATCAACCTCGACGCGGGCGTACAGCTCACGGCGAGCGACGGCGAGGTGCGCCGGGTGAAGGCGGGCGAGGTCGTGCTCGTGGAGGACACCTGGGGCAAGGGGCATCTCTCCAAGGCCATCGACAACAAGACCCGGCACTGCATCTTCGTTCCCATCGACTGACCCGCTCCCATCGACCGAGGAGACCGACCCATGGCGGAATCGGAGGCCTACAAGAAGGGTGTGGAGATGCGCCGCAAGCTCCTGGGCGACGCCTACGTGGACAAGTCCAACCAGCAGAACTACAGCGACCCGGTTACCCGCAAGTTCATCGACGTGGTCACGGAGACAGTGTTCGGCACCCTGTGGACGCGGCCCGGCCTCGACCTCAAGACCCGCACCCTCGTGTGCGTGGTCTCCGACGCCGCCACGGGGCAGGAGCCCGAGCTGGCCATCCACCTCCGCATGGCCCTGCGCCAGGGCTGGACGGAGGAGGAGCTCACGGAAGTGCTCCTCCACCTCTCAGGCTACGTGGGCGCGCCCCTCGTGCGCGAGGCTTTCCTGACCGCCAAGCAGGTCTTCGCCGAGGTGAAAGCAGGGGGCTGAAGCGCCCCCTGATTTCCTCAGCCCTCGCCTCCCCGACCAGGTGAGCGGCTCGGCTCGAACGGCGCCCTCTCCCCCGAAGGGGAGAGGGATTCTTGGGGACTCTACGCGGGCAGACGCTCGTACATGCGGTGCACGTCGGCGGCGTGAAAGCGCGCGACGTGGTTGGTCGGGGGCAGCGCTTCGTCGTAGAAGAAGGCCGGCAGCTCGTCGTCCTTCTCCGTGAAGCCGGCCTGACGGTTGAACTCCTTCTCGTAGCGAAGGGCGTCGCGGCCAAGCTGCTCGAAGAAGGCCGGCGTCAGCGTGGTGCCGTGCGCGGAGTTGATGGCGTTGGTCAGCCACTCCGTGTTGGGATTGGTCACGCTCATCCCGAAGATGCAGAGACCGAGCGAGTCGTTGGCGGCCACGCGGGCCTGATGGGCGAGGCTCTGGCTGAGCAGCGACTCCAGATCCATCTCGCGCGTCTTGAGGCGCGGCAGGTTCCCCGCGGTGTGGTCGGCGCCCTGCGCGGTGGCCATCATGGTGATGCCGGTGGCCTCGACCACCCGGGGATCGTAGGCGCTGATGGCCTGCTTCTTGATGACGGGCACGCGGCGCACCTTGTAGTGCTCGCCCACGCGCGCGGTGCCCTGCGCCCACCGGCGTCCCTTCTCCGTACCCTGGCGAATCTCCACCAGGCACTCCGTCATGAACTTCGCGTCCCCGAAGGCCCCGAGCCCCGCCTCCATCAGCACGGCGAGGGTGGCTCCGAGCTCGATGGTGTCCACCCCCAGATCGTTGGCGATGTGGTTGAGCTGGGCGAGATCGTCCGGCTCGGTGAGGCCGCAGTTGCTGCCGAGGAGGCCGAGCGTCTCGTACTCGACGGGCGAGACCACCTCCTTGCCCGCGGCGTCGTGATAGACGTTGCTGCACTGGATCACGCAGCCGGGCATGCAGGCGTGCGTCTGCTCGCCCCCGCGCGAGGTGTTGAGCTCGCCAATGTAGTCGCCGCCCATCTTGAACTTCTCGCCCGCGGCGACGTCGGCCAGCCGCCCGGCGCTGAAGTTGCGCACGGGGAGCCCGCCCATCTGGTTCTGGACATCCGCCATGCCCATGGTGCCGATCTTGGCGTAGAAGTTCTGTACCATGCCGTCGGCCTGGAGCATCTTCGCGTAGTCCTTGATGCTCGCGTTGACCTTCTTGGGCTCGTGGAAAGGCGGGATCTTGTCGAGGTCGACCACGATAGCCTTGACCTTCTTCGAGCCCATCACCGCGCCCACGCCGCCCCTCGCGGCGAGCCGGGCGGGGCGGCCGTCCTTGTCGCTGAACGAGATGCCGCCGAGGAGCCCTTGGTACTCGCCCACGGGGCCGCAGAGCGCGATGGTGACTTTCTTGCCGTAGTGCGCGTGCAGCATGCTCTGCGCTTCGAAGTTGCCCTTGCCCATGTAGGGCGCGGCGTCATCGAAGTGAATGGTGCCGTCCTTCCTGAAGTGAATGACCACCCAGTCTGACGAGGCGCCGTGCAGCGTGAAGCCTGCGATCTTTTGCTGGCCGAGCCCGTAGCTGAAGGTGCCGCCGCCATTCGCCTCCTTGACGCCGCCGGTGAGCGGGCTCTTGCAGCCCACGCTCGTGCGATTGGCATTGGAGAAGCTCGAGCCGGAGAAGGGGCCAGCCGAGAAGATCAGGGGGTTGGCGGGGGAGAGGGGATCGACGGTAGCCGCACCCGACTCGAGCAGTGTCTTGGCGATGAAGTAGCGACCGGCCTTGACGACGGCTTCGCCTTCGAGTTCGCGCTTGGTGATGGTGAGGCTTCCGAGGTCGATGTCGAAGTAGTGGCGCATCGGTGACTCCTGTCTGGTCGGAGAGTTCGGTCCGGCTGCCGGGGATTATACGCGGCCCGCCTTTCCCGGATACGGCTTGACTGGTGGTGTACTATTCACGTGATGAGTACATCTCCTGCTCCTTTAATAGCCCGGCAGGCCAGCCTGTTCGCCGAGGAGCCGTCCTTCGATCCCTCGCTGGCTCGGCTCGCCCGCACCGATCTCGGCCGCGGGGCGTGGATCGATCACCTCGTGGAATGGGTTCGCGGCCACGAGGCCGTGCTGGAGGTGCTCTGGGCGACCACCCGCTGGGAGGCCCACCGACGGCGGATGTACGAGCGCATCGTCGACGTGCCGAGGCTCGTGGCGGGATTGCCCGACGACGGCCCCGGCCACCCGGTGATCGCCGGCCTCGCGGAAGCGCTCACCGCGCACTATGGGCGCTCGCTCCATCGGGTGTCGCTGGCCGCGTACCGCGACGGCCGCGACAGCGTCGCCTTCCATGGCGACAAGCTCGGCGCCGCACGCAACGACGCCATCGTGGCCATCGTGGGGCTGGGCGCGCGGCGCCGCTTCCTCCTGCGGCCGGCCGGCGGCGGCCGCTCGCTGGCCTTCGACCTGGGCGGGGGCGACCTCCTCGTCATGGGCGGGACCTGCCAGCGCACCTGGGAGCACGGCGTGC
>Ga0126384_10001666_pt1 | contig 13233 bp, 9 predicted proteins | sample PanSoiMetPlot_36_FD_92543 | JGI IMG/M metagenome (GOLD analysis project Ga0126384, IMG submission 92543) | Tropical forest soil microbial communities from Panama - MetaG Plot_36 | ecosystem: Environmental > Terrestrial > Soil > Tropical forest > Bulk soil | place: Panama | collected 2016-02-17 | reverse complement strand
CGAAACCAGAATGCTAGGTCTTTTCGGGGTCGCAGAGCAACGGACCACAGTCAGTTTATCAAAGGGTTACAGGGCAATGGACTTCAGACAATTTATCAAAGGGCAGGATCGTCCACACCCCATTTTGCCCATCCAGCCAATGACAAGCCCAACGCTATTGAAGGCAACCGGAGGGCTTAGCGCACTCGGATGCGCTCGCATGCGCATGGCAGACGCGTGCCGAGAGCGTTCTTGATGTCTACAGCGATGATAGCGGTGCGCGCATGACGCACGCCACGCTCGCGATGATCTGCTCGGCAACAGGTTTGACCTCCACCCCTTGAGAACCGACACGTCCGTTGAGGCCTCGTCGTCGAGCGCAACACGCATGGGTTGCCACCGACAGATCGTGGTGTTCCTGACCCGCATTGGCCAGTCGTTTCGGCAGCTCGCGTGTGCGCTACTAGTAAACGAACGTTACACGAGCTACGCACTCACCAGCCTTTTTGCAGATCATGCGCGTCTCAACGATGCCGGCGCGCACCGCGCCGCACGGTTTCGGAACGGCTACCCCGGCCTCGGCCCATAGTGAGGCGGAGAAAGGCCGGAGTATCGGACCAAAGTTAACAGCGGCCCTATCGTAAGACGCGCGAACCGATAACTGAAGTTGGGCTCGAGGGATCAACGTCAGACCTCGCAAGTGCCTCGCAAGAGCACAATGGCGCGCACGGGTTGTGAGCAGTCAATGCATAGATGTGCCGTGCGTTGCACCTGAAGTCCGTGCAGCGCCTAACATCGCCTTCGGAGGCGTTTGGGGCAAGAAGCGCGGCATGCCACGTATACTGTTTCGCTTTTGGGTTGTCGGCGTTGTGCTCGTTAGCCCAATTGTTTTCGTCGCCGACAGATTTTTCGCCAGAGAGTATGGCCCCCTTGGCGGGTACGTGATCGGCTTTATGGGCTGGGTGTTCCTTGCTGCCGTGAGCTACATCGTTCTTCGGCTTATCGCTGAGTTTATGCAGGAGGGGAAGGGGCAGTAGCATCAAGACGGATTGTTGATATCTTACGCTCGGCGGCCACTGCCGCGGGCGTAGCACGCCATCGATAGATGCTGGCCAACGACGGCGCGAGACTCGGTAGTTTGCTCTTCAATGAGGCACGGACGCGAGCCGATCATCACCCTCGCCAGGGGCACCCCGGCTGTGAGGCGACCTAACGAGCGCCGCCGCTCGACCTCTCCTCGTCGTCGTGATGACGGCGAAGAGGAGAAAACCTTGGAAGCCCGAGCGTCCGCGCCCGCTCTTACAGCAAGGCAAGATAACAGCAGTCTGACGGCGGAATCCACGTGTTACCACCCCCTCCCAATCCGTTCACACCGTCGGTCGTCGCCTCTCGGAAAGGCCTCATGGTCCACCGCTTGTGGGGTCGATGGGGTCTGATGCCAGCAAGCGGGGACGAGTGGGACTGCTTGCAACCCGTCGGGGAATCAGGTGTTGGGAAGTCGACATCGAAGCCTGTGAAGACTAATGACGGCCACGATTATTTGTCCGAAAACGCGATGCTCGATCCCGGTTACCTTCAGAAGCCGCACGTCGCCATGGGATTGCGCCTGACGCGCTCGCCGGTCCCCGGCGGTGAGCTGACAAAATTCCTGGCTTCCAAACAGTTGGAGGGGCACATGAAACGAAGCCTATCATCCACCCTTCTCTGCTTTTTCTTCTCATCTTTATCTATGAACATCATCTTTGCGCAAACCGTTCCCCAACCCGATGTGCAAGGTTTAGACAAAAAAGTCTTTATTGGACAGGCATACCCGTCGGGCAACGTATATCTCGAATGCTTTAGCGACAAAAAAACCGATTGCATACAGCTGTGGCCAAAGGAGCTAATAATCTTGCCCCTTGGCGATGCCCGGTCTGTGCTCGGCAAGACGCAGATGAACGCGTCGTTCGTTAAAATTATGAAGGACGGTCTGAGAAAAAACGTTGGCCTATCCACCTATATCCCTGGAATTGAGGGGATGGATAAGGATCAACATGGATCATGCGGACTCGGGGAGAGCAAGAGCGTAGATCAATATAAATATATCTCTGAAACGAGTGACGACTATTTTTACGCCATGCCCGACTACTGCGAATCGAGTGAAGGCATTGGCGTGTACCGTGCTGCCGGCTCGAAGTATTCCTTCCTGGTCCTAGGTATCGATCCAGGAGTTGCTGTGGCGGGCCTAAAGGCGCTTTCGGGTAAGCGGCCTTTGACGGCGGCCGACCAGCAAGAGATAGCTAAGGAGAAAATGACTGATAAAGAGGCGGAGGCGGGTCCCGCATGCACAACCAATCCTGCCTATATCGACAGTGCTACTCAGGTCGCCGAGATCAGTCTGGCTGATGGCGACTTGCGGCTGAGGCTTTCAACCTACGACAACCCGGGTTGCCACGGCCATTTGGCGAACATCTACGTTCTGGATGTGCTGCAGCACAATGCGCTGCTCAGGAAGTTGGAAGTCTATCGAACTCTAGGTGTTCTGTAGGAAGAGCACTGCTCCGATGTGGTTGAGGGATGGATTGCCAACTCCAATCGAAGATGGCGACCCTCCCGCCAAGCGATCGCCTGCCCGCCGCCTGCGTGTCGCACCTGTGGACGTACCCTAAGTGCTTGCTTGGGTTCCTTGAAGGACTGTGCATGGCATCTACCACCGCGTGTTTATCCGGGGTGGACCAGCTTACGACGCGAAGGCCGCGTCGATACGTGCCATAAGGGTGGGCTCAAGGGGGCCTGCCTCGGCAACAGCGACGCATTCGAGGAGCTCAGCGCGGTTCTTGCAGCCTATCACGACGGTGTCGACATTCTCCATAGACAGGGCATAGCTGTGAGCGAGCGCGGCTGCCGACGACCCAAGCTCCCGGGCCAGTGCACGGAAAGCTCCGCTGTGGTTGTAATCCCGGACGACACCGTGCTCCGGCGACAAGTCGCGATCGAGCGCGTCGGTGAGTGCGCCACCCTGGACCGGGCGGATGCCGAGCACGCCGGCCCCCACTTTTCTGCCCGCAGCGATGATCTCGCGGGCGCGACTGGGCCCGGCGAAGTACTTGAGCTCGCCCGGCGAGTCCAGCGGATTCGTGATGCATTGCACGGCGGCGGGGCATGCTTTCTCGTCCAACGCCGCCAGAATGCATTCAGGAATGCCGATGCCGGTGATTCCCCAGGCGCCGATGCGCCCGTCGGCAATAAGCCGCTCGCAGACTGGAACGAAGCGCTCGAGATAAGTTGTCCAGCGCGTCGCCGGGCGATCGCCGTAAGCACTGGCGTCGTAGCCGTCCGGAATAATGTTGGAATGCAGGAAGAACAGATCGACTCGCTCAAGCCGCATGCGCGCGAGGCTTTCCTCGAGACTACGCCTGATGTTGGATTCTACCTCCGCAGCTGCAGGCGTGCCCAGCCGGTGCTTGGTCGTTACGCGAACGCCGGGCGGCAACCGGCCCTCGAAGGCTCTTCCGACCACGCTTTCAGCCTCGCCGTTGCCATAGGCCGGCGCCATGTCGAGCAGTGTGATGCCGCGATCGACCGCCGCACGCACGGTCGCAATGCATTCCTCGCGGGTGGTTGTTCCCCAGAGCTGGCCGACGCCGCCGCCTCCAAGGGTGAGGGCACTTACTGACCACAGTTGACCAAGCATTCGTCCTAGCATGGAAGTCCTCGCGGGTTGCTTTCATGACATCGCGCCAGTTGTAGCGCGTTGCGATGGCATGTCGAGGGAAAGGCCAATCGCTGGGACCTCGCTCTCTCCGCCAAAGCGAGGCTCACCTGGTGCAAGGCTTTCGCATAAGCCACGTCCGCTGCTGCGCCAGTGCAAGCTCCGGCCGCAAGTCGAGGGAGCGCAATCGATCCCACTCGGGCGAGCTCCTTCGCGCACGTTCAAGTAGGGCGCGCTCACGGTCAGCAGGGGAGGGCTTGCGCGGCTGACGTTTAAGAGAGAGCGGCTAGCCAAGGAAGGGTAATGGCACCAACAGAGCAAAGCCGTTGAGCATCAATAGCACCCCCAATGTGCTAAGACCTGCACTCAGGCCCAGCAAGGACAGGTTCCCGATAATCAGATATACAGAAGCCAACACTATCGCGATCTGGAGGAACGCCTGGCTCCAATCAAAGTAGGGATCCTTACGCAACGCGATGTCGCGTTCCGCCTCCAAAGCCTTGGCTCTCGCGGATAACTCATCGAGACCTTCCTTCTTCTCCGTGGCGAGCCGTTGTACCGTGTCGCGATAGCTCTTGATCTTGTCGTCGAATGCCGTGCGTGCGGGCGCGGGCATATCCGTCAGAGCTGCCCGAAACAGGTCCAACTGATCGGCAGCGAGGTTCGTGGCGTTCCGACGGATATTCTTGGCCTGGAAAAAGGCCCAGGTATTGGAGGCTTCAATATTGGCTCTCGTCGCGTCCTTGGTAGCATTGGCGCCCCCCACTCCACAGATGGCGAGCAGCACAGCGAGGACGCCGATATACACACCAACCCACTTGTTGCGCTCTTCCTTGTCGCTGCTTAGGCGCTCGATGACATCGTCCATGGACATTGGCGATCTCCTTCAGTCAACTTCCTGGTCACGATCTGAGTTAGCGTGTCGCCATGATCAGCGACGATCTAGGCTATGGTGCGGTGACGTTCACTATGCACATGGCGCGGTGTGGGCGACTGACACCCTATGTAGCGTTCGGCGGACGTCCATTTGATTGACCTTGCGTCGTAATGCGCGGCGCTTGCTCGGAGCCTGCCCGGGTTTCAAAAGATTGATTGGTTATCAGTGCGTGACCGCCTCTGCTTATCCCTATGCATAATGGTCCACAGGTCTTTAAGTTCACACTGAGGTCGGCTGGGAAGCGGGCTTCTTCTTTCGCGCGCCAGCCGTTCAAAAATCCGCGTTAGTTTCGGTGGAGCAGGCGGGACCGCTCAGGCACTGATATCATCCTCAAGCTATGTGGGGTTAAAGCCGGATGACCGCGCCTTCGCGCGCCCTCACGTCTGCTCGTCAGAACCCGACGGCTTGGCCGTCAGTACGCTTCTCAGAGGCAGCAAAGTAACCATCATCGAGCTTGAAGATGAACTGCCCTCGTCCGAACTGCGTGCTCAGGCGATCGGCCCGGATGGTATGATGGCCGCGAGATTTCAGGTCAGCAATTATCGCAGCAGGCACCTCGTACTCGAGCTGGACGCTCAACCCGTCGCCAAGCCGCCAGCGCGGCGCATCGGAAGCTGCCTGGAGATTTTGACGGTAATCTGCAAGCCGGACCATGATTTGCGTGTGGGCTTGCGGCTGGATCGAGCCACCCATCACGCCGAAACTCATCACCGGCAATCCTTTCTGCGTGAGGAACGCAGGGATGATCGTGTTAAATGGCCGTTTTCGCGGCGCCACGACGTTGGCGTGGTCCGGGCGCAGCACGAATCCATAACCACGGTTCTGCATACTGAGGCCGTCGACCACGACGCCTGAGCCGAAGCCCTGATAGTTGGATTGGATGTAGGAAACCATCATGCCGGCGGCGTCCGCGGCGGTGAGATAGACGGTGCCGCTCGAGGCGGGAACACCATACCGCGGTGTCTGCGCCTTTCTCATGTCGATCAGACGCGAGCGGGCTCGCAGGTACTCCTTGTCGAGCAGATCCGCGGTCTTTACGCGCATGGTGTCGGGGTCCGACAGGTACTCGTAAACGTCGGCGAACGCGAGCTTCATCGCCTCGATCTGCAGGTGCAGGCTGTCGGCTGAATCCACCTCGATCGCGCCCAAGTCGAAATGCTCGAGTATCCCGAGTGCCATTTGGGCGGCGATGCCTTGGCCGTTGGGGGGAATCTCGTGAAGCGTATAGCCGCGATAGTCTTGGGCGAGAGGCTCGACCCAGTCGGCGGCATGCGCAGCGAGATCAGCCAGCGTCATTGCCCCGCCATGCTTGCGGGAATGCGCGACCATGCTTTCCGCGAGCTCGCCCCGATAAAACGCCGCGCCCCTTGTTTGTGCAATGCGACTTAGGGCCTTCGCGTGGGCAGGCGCGACGAATTTCTCGCCGGCCTCCGGTGCGCGGCCGTTGGGCATGAAGTGCTCGGCGAAGCCTGGCACGTCCTTCAAGTGGGCCACCTGCGCTGCCCACAGCCGGGCGATGGTCGGGGACACCAGGTAGCCGTCTGCAGCATAACGAATTGCGGGTTCGAAAAGATCGGCGAACGGTAGTTTGCCGAAGCGCTCCGACAGCGCCACCCAGGCCGAGACCGCACCAGGGACTGTGACGGCGTCCCAGCCCCTGGTCGGCATCGCGCTCTTCCCCTTGAATCGGTCGAGCGTCCAGCCCTCCGGCGATCGGCCGGAAGCATTTAGGCCGTGGAGCTTGCTGCCATCCCATAGGATGGCGAACGCATCACTGCCGATACCGTTGCTGGTCGGTTCCACGACCGTGAGCGTGATTGCAGCAGCGAGCGCCGCGTCCACAGCGTTTCCGCCCTTGTACAACATGCCCAATCCAGCCTGGGCGGCGAGCGGCTGCGAGGTGGCAACCGCGTTGCGCGCCAGTATCGGCATGCGCTGAGAAGGGTAGGGGAACTCCCAGTCAAAGGCTCTTAACTCTGTCAGTCTCTCGGGCATAAAGTCCCCCCATGCACTTCAGGCAGCAATGAAAAAGGTGCCAAGCTCGATCTGGGAAGCCTGACCACCAGTTGGGCGGCAAATAGTCGCGTCCATCTCGTCAACCGTCTTCACCGTTCCAGCGCCGCAGCCGACAGGTCGCATTGTGCTGGTGATGCAATGGACGACATCTCTTACCGCTGCACGCGCTCGGCGCCGGCATCGCGCAGCACGGAGGCTCCTGCGACATCGGCTCGACACCTGTCAGTGGGGTCAATGTATCACTTTGGTGCAACGCGCGTATCACCTGTTGCACCAAGTGCGGTAACCTGAAGAATTAACTCACCATCTTTTGCCTAGGCATAGTGGAGTTCCCGGCGGCGTCGAATAAAACGTGGCTGCGGGATAGCCGTTGATTTCGGTGCATCAAAAACCTCTGCAACAGCGAAGTAGAACCTTCCGCTAAAAAAGGGCCAGTGTGCGCACCGTGCATATTGCTTCTTGCCCGAGGCCGGCCGTTCGCTGCGGGCTGGTCATGGCAGCACCAGCTTAGCGGATCGCAAGTGCGTGCCAGGACAGACCCGGAAGTACTGGAAAACATGAATTCATCATTGTTACATCGCCGTGAGTTGACTTGGTTCCCCTTCGGGGGCCAAATTCGCGCTGCCATGTACCGCATCGTTCTTTCTGTGCTGATTGCGCTGGCCGTCGGCCTCGCGCCGGTGGGTTCGGCGCTGAGTGCCTATGCCTCGTCCAAGGCAGCCATGCACGATTGCCACGGCAAGAAGACGTCGAAGGAGCATTCGTGCTGCGACAAGTTGGCTAAATGCCCGGATTCTTGCGGCGTCAAATGCTGCAAGTTGATGGGTATGATCGTTTCCTCGCCCATCATCCGAGCATCGGCATATTTTGCACCGGAGGTCGCCGACCCGCAAAAGCCGCCTGACTGGCAGTTACGCCCGCGCCCGCCACCTCCCCGATCCTGATCCTTCCTGTCGAGTGACCGCGTCCGCTTGCAGCGGTTGCGGCCTTAATGTTGCGCGGCCCCAGGTACGCGCCCAAACAGGATCGAGGAAGGATCATCTCTCATGACACCAACCATTCGCGTGCTCGCAGCGGCTGCGAGCCTCGCCCTTGCTGGCGCCACCACGCCCGGCTTTGCGGCCCCAAACGACTACGCCTTTGAACCCGTAAAAGCCGACGTGCAGAACGGCGCGGGCAGCGAACTCGCGGTGCGCATCGTTCACAAGCCGACGGGAAAGCCGGTTGAAGGCGTCGTGCTTTTTCGTACGCGACTCGACATGTCGCCCGATAGCATGGGCGAAATGACGGCGAAACACGCTGCCCAGCCGTCTCAGGAACCCGGTGTCTACAAGTTCCGCGCCGACCTAACGATGGCCGGCGGGTGGGCCCTCAAATTAATGGCCAAGGTCCCGGGCGAAAAGGAAACGGTACAGGGCACCGTGGTCTTCCAGGCGAAGTAGGCGGTACGCCCATGAAGACGGTCATTGCAGCGGGGATCGCGTTGGCGGTCCTCGTTAGCGCCATAACCGGCTACCGCATCGGTGCCGGCTCATGGCCAGGCCCTCGCCCGAAACCCGTGCAGCCTGCTGCCGGCCGAGCCTCAAGCGAACGCGCTTCGCAACCCGAGCGCACCATCCTTTATTGGAAGCACCCTGATGGGGAGGCCGACTATTCACCATCACCCAAGAAAACGGCCAACGGGCGTGACTACCTGCCCGTCTATGAAGACCAGGAGGCAAATTTCAAAGAAGCCACGCCGCCAAAACCCAAAGGCGATCGTAAGATCGTCTACTACCGCAATCCAATGGGGTTACCCGACACCTCCCAGGTGCCGAAGAAGGATTGGATGGGGATGGATTACATTCCCGTCTACGAGGGCGAAGAGGAGACCGGAAACACCATCAAGATCTCTCCCGGTCGGCTACAGCGCACCGGTGTGAAGACCGAAGTCGTCGGCAGGACGCCCCTGACGCAGATCATCAAGGCGCCCGGCGTGGTGGCGTTCGATGAGACGCGCCTATCGGTCATCGCCATGCGGTTTGACGGCTACATCAACAAGGTAATGCCGGTCACGAGCGGTACGCATGTGCACCAAGGCCAACCCCTGATGTCGGTGTTCGGCCAGGAGCTGCTCAACGCCGGCGTGCAAATCATCCTCGAGGACGTGACCGGGTGGAAAGGACCCGAACGCGGGGAGGTGATCGCCCCAACACGCGATCCGCGCGGACGCGTTGTCGGTGCGCGCCGACGGCTGGAAAACCTGCAGGTTCCCGCCGAGGCCATCGAAGAGATCAAGAAGTCGCGCCGTGTGCCTGACGCCATCACCTGGCTGGCGCCGCAGGACGGGATCATCACCGAGCGCAATGCCGTCGACGGTCAAGCCTTCAAGGCCGGTGACGTACTGTTTCGGCTTGCCGACCATTCCAATCTTTGGGTAATGGCGGATGTCGCTGAAGGTGACATCGGCGTCGTGCGGCCGGGTCAGGCGGTCACGGTGCGCGTCAAGGCGCATCCCGGACGCGTGTTCAAAGGCAAAGTCGGCGTCGTCTACCCGCACCTGACGAAGGAGACCCGGACTGGCCGAGTGCGCATCGAGATCCCGAACCCCGATTTCCTCCTCTTGCCCGACATGTACGGGGAGGTAGAGATCGCGACCGGCTCCGACCAGCCTGTTGAGACCGTGCCAGCCAATGCCATCATCGACAGCGGCAACCGGCAGGTGGTGATCGTCGATTTAGGCGATGGCCGATTTGAACCGAGAGATGTGAAACTGGGACGGCGGGGCTCCGGATACGTCGAAGTGCTGGAAGGTGTCCATCATGGCGATAGCGTCGTCGTTGACGGCAACTTCCTGATCGATGCCGAGAGCAACCTCAGTGCTGCTTTGAAGGCACTGGCGGCACCCACCAAGGAGCCGCAGCCATGATTGCTCAGCTGATTGCCTGGTCGGCGCGCAACCTCGTTCTGGTGCTGATTGCCACCAGCTTGATGACCACTGCTGGGATCTTCGCGCTCCGAAACCTCCCGCTGGATGCGATCCCGGACCTCTCTGATACGCAGGTCATCATCTATACCGAGTTTCCCGGTCAGGCGCCGCAGGTGGTCGAGGATCAGGTCACCTATCCGCTGACGACGGCGATGTTGACCGTGCCGCGGTCAAAGGTCGTGCGCGGCTTCTCGTTCTTCGGTGTATCGTTTGTCTACATCATCTTCGACGATGGTACGGACATTTATTGGGCGCGGAGCCGGGTCCTCGAATACCTCAATACCGCCGCCAGGCGACTGCCCACTGGGGTGACCCCGACGCTCGGTCCTGATGCCACCGGCGTCGGCTGGGTCTACCAGTACGCGGTGATGGGCAAGAACAAGTCGCTGGCCGAACTGCGCTCGCTGCAGGATTGGGAGATCAAGTTTGCGTTGGCAAAGGCCGACGGCGTCGCCGAGGTGGCGAGTGTGGGCGGCTTTGTCAAACAGTACAATGTTGTTGTCGATCCCGGTCGGATGCGTTCGCTCGGCATCCCTCTCGCCAAAGTGCGAGACGCCATCCGGCAGAACAACATGGACGTTGGCGGGCGCACGGTGGAACTCAGCGAGCACGAGTTCATGGTACGCGGCCGTGGCTACATCAAGAACATCGCAGACCTCGAACGAATTGTCCTGAAAGCTGATAGTGGCACGCCCGTTCTCCTGAAGGACATTGCCCGGGTCGAGCTGGCGCCTGATGAGCGACGAGGCATCACAGAACTCAACGGAGAGGGCGAGGTCGCCAGCGGCATCGCCCTGCAACGGTTCGGTGCCAATGCCCTCAACGTCATCAGCAACATCAAAGCACGTTTGGCTGAGATTGCGCCCTCGCTGCCGATCGGTGTGTCGATCTTGCCAGTCTACGACCGCTCCGATCTCATTTATCGCGCCATCGACACGCTGCGTCGCACGCTGCTCGAAGAAAGCGTGGTGGTTGCTCTGGTCTGCGTTGCCTTTCTGCTGCACGTCCGCAGTGCCTTGGTCGCCATCCTGATGCTTCCGGTCGGCATCCTCATGTCGTTCGTCGCCATGAAGCTCCTGGGCATTGGCTCCAACATCATGAGCCTCGGTGGTATTGCCATTGCCATCGGAGCAATGATCGATGCTGCCATCGTCATGATCGAGAACGCACACAAGCACCTGGAAAGGGCACCTGCCGGCAAGCCCCGGCTCGAAATCCTGCTCGAAGCGGCGTCCGAAGTCGGCCCCGCCCTGTTCTTCTCGCTGCTCGTTATTACGGTTTCGTTTCTGCCGATTTTTACGCTCGAAGCGCAGGAAGGCCGGCTGTTCGGGCCACTCGCCTACACCAAGACCTTCGCCATGGCAGCGGCAGCTCTGTTGTCGGTGACGCTAGTGCCAGCGCTGATGGTGATTTTCGTGCGCGGCCGGATCGTGCCCGAGCACAAAAACCCGCTAAACCGCTTTCTGATCGCGGTCTATCGGCCGGTGATACGGTGCGTTCTGCGGGCCAAGACGCTAACGATCCTGCTTGCCTTGGCCGTGCTGGCGATTTCCGTGTGGCCGATCACGCGGCTTGGCACCGAATTCATGCCCAACCTCAACGAAGGCGCGCTCTTGTACATGCCGACCACCTTGCCTGGGCTGTCGGTGACCAAGTCGGCGGAACTCTTACAAATGCAAGACCGCATCATCCGGTCGTTCCCGGAGGTGGAGTCGGTTTATGGCAAGGCGGGGCGAGCACAGACGGCCACCGATCCGGCACCCATCGAAATGTTCGAGACCATCATCAACCTCAAACCCAAGGACCAGTGGCGGTCAGACGTCACCCTGGACGGCTTGATCCAGGAGATGGACCGCGCGCTGCAGTTTCCAGGCGTGTCCAATGCCTGGACCATGCCCATCAAGGCCCGCATCGACATGCTCTCAACCGGCATCCGCACGCCTGTCGGTGTCAAGATCATAGGCAAGGACCTTGCGGAGATGGAGAAGGTCGCCCGCCAGGTCGAAATGGTCCTCAAGACGGTTCCCGGCACCTCTAGCGCTTACGCCGAACGCGTGGTCGGTGGTTACTATCTGGAAATCCTGCCAGATCGCGACAGGCTGGCGCGCTACGGCCTGATGATCTCGGACGTGCAGGATGTGGTGGCTATGGCGCTCGGGGCCGAACCAATCACTACCACCGTCGAAGGGCGCGAGCGCTACACGGTGGCCGTCCGATACCCGCGAGATCTGCGCTCGGATCCTCGGTCCATCGGCAAGGATGTTCTGGTAGCGTTACCCGGGGGCAGCGGGACCGTCCCGCTCGGCGAGGTAGCCGACATTCGCCTGAACCAGGGCGCCACCAGCATCCGCACGGAGAATGCAAAGCTCGCCACTTACATATTCGTGGACATCCGCCACCGGGACCTCGGCAGCTACGTTGCTGATGCGCAAAAGGCAGTCGCCCAGCAGGTGCAATTGCCCGCCGGCACCTACCTGATGTGGAGCGGCCAGTTCGAATATCTCGAGCGCGCCGAGGCCCGCCTACAGGTGGTGGTACCGCTGACCCTCATGATCATCTTCCTGTTGCTCTATCTCAATTTTCGGCGCTTGACCGAAACTCTGATCGTTATGCTGTCGCTGCCGTTTGCCTTGGTCGGCGGTCTGTGGCTCGTGTGGGGGCTTGGATTCAATTTGTCCGTTGCGGTCGCCGTCGGGTTCATCGCACTTGCTGGAGTCGCGGCAGAAACCGGGGTCGTCATGCTGATCTACCTAGATAACGCTGTCGCCGAAGTGCGTGCTCGCTGTGCCGCGCAAGCTCGGCCGTACGACCGTGCGGGTCTTTATGAGGCGATCATGATCGGTGCAGTCGAGAGGGTCCGACCGAAGATGATGACTGTAATCGCAATCATGGCCGGCCTGCTCCCCATCATATGGAGCACCGGAGCTGGGTCGGAAGTCATGCAGCGTATCGCGGTGCCGATGATCGGAGGCATGGTCTCATCTACGATCCTGACCTTGGTGGTCATCCCCGCGCTCTATGGCCTCGTCAAAGGATGGCCTCTGCGCACGCCAGCGTCAGCCCTGAGACCCAGGCAATCCGCAGATGCTACGTCATAATGGCCGGCCTGGTCGCCAATGCGGCCCATGCCGATGCGCTATAATCTACCGTGAGCGCAACGCCAATGTGGCGAGGGCTGCTGGTAGCACTGCAACTTGCCGCGCACATCGTTACGTGCGCGAATTGCGTGTTGGCGTCGCGGTCGCGGCAGGTATAAAGCAGTGGTGCGCGGGTCAGCTAAGCATTGGCATGCCCGAAGAGACCATCGTATTTGGTATTCCCATTCCTTCGGTTGACCCCCTCTTCCTCGACGTGGCGCGCTTTCATATTGTGGTCGCCATCGTTTGTGTGTTGGCCGGCGTGATGGCCATGCTTAGCCGTAAAGGTCGAGGCCGGCACGCATCCTGGGGAAGCATCTACTACTGGTGCCTCGCGACTGTCGTCGTTACCGCTACGGGGCTTTCGATGGTGCGTTGGTCTGAAGGCTGCGAAGAACCATGTGCTGGATATCCCGAGATCCTCAGCAATGCGATCGCCAAGGATTGCCGGGAGATAGAAGCTCGATGCCCAACCCAGGGTTTGTGCGACGCCGAGCATCAGGAT
>Ga0126384_10001665_pt1 | contig 13233 bp, 9 predicted proteins | sample PanSoiMetPlot_36_FD_92543 | JGI IMG/M metagenome (GOLD analysis project Ga0126384, IMG submission 92543) | Tropical forest soil microbial communities from Panama - MetaG Plot_36 | ecosystem: Environmental > Terrestrial > Soil > Tropical forest > Bulk soil | place: Panama | collected 2016-02-17 | reverse complement strand
CGAAAGAAGAAGGGCCCCTCGCTCTTTGACGTCGACGTCGATAACGCCGGCCCCGGCGGACCCGCCGACGAGCACGTCGCGCTGCACGAAGCGGCGCAGACCCGGTATCTTAACTACGCCCTCTCCGTCATCACGTCGCGCGCGCTGCCCGACGTGCGCGACGGCCTCAAGCCGGTCCAGCGCCGCATCCTTGTTGCGATGAACGACCTCGGCCTCGCCTCCAACCGTGGCTACCGCAAATGCGCCAAGATTTGCGGCGACACTTCGGGCAACTATCATCCGCACGGCGAAGCCGTCATCTATCCCGCCCTCGTCCGTCTTGCGCAGGATTTCAACATGCGCTATCCGCTCATCGATGGCCAGGGGAATTTCGGCTCTGTCGACGGCGATCCTCCCGCCGCAATGCGGTACACCGAAGCGCGCCTCGCCAAAATTTCTGAAGACATACTCGCCGATCTCGAAAAAGAAACGGTCGACTTCGTTGCAAACTTCGATCAGACCCGCGAAGAACCGACCGTTCTTCCATCGCGCATTCCGAATCTTCTCGTCAACGGCGCAAGCGGTATCGCCGTCGGCATGGCCACCAACATTCCCCCGCACAATCTGCGCGAAATCGTGGACGCCGCAATTCTGCTCATTGAAAAGCCCGACGCAACGCTGAAAGAAGTGATGAAGATCGTTCCTGGTCCGGATTTCCCGACTGGCGCATACATTGCCGGACGCGAAGGCATTGAGTCCGCCTACAAAAATGGCCGCGGCACCTTCACCATGCGTGCCAAAGCCGCTATCGAAGAATCCGGCAAAGACCGCGAAAATATCGTCATCACCGAAATTCCCTATCAGGTCAACAAAGCAAAACTTATCGAGCGTATCGCCGAGCTCGTCCAGAACAAAAAGATCGAAGGCATCTCCGACGTCCGCGACGAATCTTCCCGTGAAGGCATGCGCGTCGTCGTCGAACTGAAGCGCGGCGAAGAATCGCAGCTCATCCTGAACAATCTCTTCAAGCACACGCAGATGCAGGAATCGTTCGGCATGATCCTGCTCGCCATCGTGGGGGGACAGCCGCGCGAGCTCGGCCTCATCCCGCTCATCAAGCTTTTCATCGAACACCGCATGGAAGTTGTGCGGCGCCGCACGATTTTCGAATTGCGCAAAGCCGAAGAGCGAGAACACATTTTGGTCGGCTACCAGATCGCGCTCGACCATCTTGACAACGTGATTCGCATCATCCGCGGATCATCCAGCCGCGCCGAGGCAAAAGAAAACCTGTTCAAGTATTTCAGCGAGCAGGACCTGACCATTACTGAAAACGGCAAGTCGAAAAAACTCGAAGGGGTAAAACTCGACGGCCGCAAGTACCGCTTCGTTGGCGCTGCCGAAATCGAAGCCGCAGGTCGTCCTGGCCAACTCAATCTCAGTTACAAGCAGATTGACGCCATCCTCGAACTCCAACTGCACCGTCTGACACAGCTCTCGATCGACGAAATTCTCAACGAATTGAAGTCGATCCGCGATTTGATCGCTGAACTGAAAGAAATCCTCTCGAGCGAACGCAAACTCAAGTCCGTCATCACCGCCGAGCTCAAAGAAGTCCACAAAGCCTATGGCGATGACCGTCGCACTCAAATCGTGGACAAAGTCGACGAAATAAAGCTCGAAGACTTGATTGCCGACACCGACCAGCTCATCACGGTCAGTCACGCGGGCTACATCAAGCGCACGCCGGCGGATACCTATCGCCATCAGTCACGCGGCGGCAAAGGACGCATTGGCGCAAAAACGAAAGAAGAAGACTTCGTCGAACACCTCTTCGTCGCCTCGGCGCACAGCTACATTTTGCTGTTCACATCGAAGGGCCGCGTCTACTGGCAGAAGGTTTACGAACTGCCGGAAGCCGCCGCCGCAACGCGCGGAAAGGCCATAACCAGCCTTGTGAAATTCCAGGAAGACGAAAAACTCACCGCGCTCGTCGCCGCGCGCAGCCTCGAAGAAGCGGACAAGTTCGTCTTCATGGCCACGAAGAACGGCACTGTAAAAAAATCCGCACTGACTGAATTCTCGAATCCGCGTTCAACTGGAATCATTGCAATCAATCTCGAAGCGAAGGATGAGCTCATTGGCGCGAAGCTCACTGACGGCAAGCAGATGATCTTCCTCGCCAGCCACGAAGGCCAGGCAATTCTGTTCCGCGAAACGGAAGTACGAGCCATGGGCCGAAACGCCGGCGGCGTGAACGGCATGGACCTCGCCAAGGACGACTACGTCGTCAGCATGGACGCCGTCCAGCCTGACTTCGACGTCATCGCGAAGGAAAGCAAAAAGACGACGCAGAACCTGGAAGAGCTTGAAAACGAGGACATCAAGGATTCGCTCAGCACGTTGATGCTCACCGTCGCCGAAAAGGGCTACGGCAAGCGCACCGCCCTCGCCGAATACCGCATCACATCGCGCGGCGGCAAGGGGGTGGTCAACATGAAGACCACGGACCGCAACGGCTCCGTCGTCGCGACGCTCCAGGTCACCGAAGAGTCCGACGTCATGATCATCACCGAACACGGCAAAGTGATCCGCGTCCATGCCAACGAAATTCGCGAAGCGGGCCGCTCTACGCAGGGCGTCCGCCTGCTCAAGCTCGATGGCGACGATTCCATCGCCGCCGCCGCCGTCCTTCAGGAAGAAAACGAAGAAGAGAAGAAGTAACTTTTTTTCGAGCCAAAAAACCTGCACGCGGAAGCTGAAGTAACATTTCGCGGCGTGAACCCTCGACCTGAGTGTTAGAATCCTTCGGTCATGAAAATATCGCGCCGCGTATTCTTTTCACTTCTCTTACTTGTTCCAGCGATTCTGGCCGATGGAAAAGACAAGAAACCCAAACCACAAAAAAAAGATTTCTTGGCGTTCGCGGGAACGTACACGACCAAAACTCAAAGCAAAGGCATCTACATGTTCCGCTACGATGCTGCGAATGGCAAGATGACGGCGCTAGGTCTGGCGGCGGAGACTCCCGATCCCTCCTTCGTAGCGATTCATCCCAGCGGGAAATTTCTCTACGCAGTGAATGAAGGCGGGAAATCGAGTTTTGTCACTTCGTTTTCACTCGATGCGAAAACGGGCAAGCTCGCACAACTCAATCAAGTGCCTTCCCTCGGCGAAGACCCCTGCTACATTACATTCGACCAATCCGGAAAATACATTCTCGTTGCAAACTACACATCCGGAACACTCGCTGTATTTCCGATTCTGCCCGATGGAAAAATCGGCGAAAAAACCTACTTAAATCAGGACACTGGAAGTCTTGGGCCGATAAAAGACCGGCAAGAAGGCCCGCACGCGCACTGGATTGAAACGAGCGCCGACAACCGCTACGCCCTCGCCGCCGATTTGGGGCTCGACCAGATTGCGATTTTCCAGTTCGACGCGGGAAAAGGCGCTTTGGGACCGCACATACCGCCGTCAGCAGTGTTGAAAGCTGGTTCCGGCCCGCGCCACGCAATCTTTTCTCCGAATGGCAAATTCCTTTTTGTTGTAAGCGAACTTTCCTCAACCGCGACGAGTTTTTCCTTCGACCCAAAAACCGGTGACCTGAAGCAGGTCAACACGGCCTCCACGCTGCCGCCGGAATTTTCCGGCCGCAACGATGTTGCCGAAGTCGCCGTTCATCCGAACGGAAGGTATCTTTACGTTTCCAATCGCGGCATGGACAGCATTGCGCTCTTTGCCATTGACCCGAAAAAAGGCACGCTTTCCCCGCGCGGCACAGTTCCCACGGGCGGAAAAGAACCGCGGCATTTTACGCTCGATCCCGCCGGCAATTTCATGTTCGTCGAAAATCAGCTGAGCGACACGATCGTTGTTTTCCACGTGGACGCGCTCAGCGGTGAACTTACGCCAACGGGCGACACGCTCTCCGTTCCTTCGCCGGTTTGCCTGAAATTCATTCCCGCCGAGTAACCGCTTCAAAATCAACTTCGTCTTATTGCGCGGGCCAAGTCCGCGCGTTTTGCGTTACAATCCCGCTTTTGCCAGAAGCTTCAGGGGGAACCGATGAGTCGCAGTTTTCTTTCCAGAATATTGTTCCTTGCGCTTCTATCCACAATCGCGGCGCCTTTGCTATGGGCCGATGGAGAGTCAGTCCCCGCCCGCGATCCGAAGCAGCCAGTCGACGAGGGGTATACCGCGAAGATGAAGAAGTACACCACAGCACCGTACTTCACTTCGCCGCTTGTGGACTATTTGCCGGCTTCGAAGCTTGTGCCCACTCCGGAAGCTGTGCTTGGCGATGTCGCCGGGGCGCCGGGAATTCTCCCGTACGCGGAAGATGTCTATAAGTACATGCGCATGCTCGAAGCGGCTTCTCCGCGCGTCAAAGTGATCTCCATTGGGAAAACGGAAGAAGGCCGAGAAATGATCGCGGTGGCCGTTTCTTCCGGAGAAAACCTGAAGAATCTGGAAGTAAACCGCGCACGCCTTGCGAAATTGGCGGATCCTCGCACAATTCATTTGGACGACGCGGAAGCGGACAAGCTCGTCGCGCAAAGCACGCCGGTCTACTACATCACGGGAACAATTCACTCGCCGGAGACTGGCGCGCCGACGGCGCTGATGGAATTGGCGTATCGCCTCTCTGTGGATGAGAGCCCTTATATCAAGGACATTCGCGACGGCGTCATCACGCTCATTACTCCCGTTGTCGAAGTCGACGGCCGCGACCGCGTCGTGGACATTTACAATTGGCATCTCGCGCACACGAAAGACTTCTATCCGCCGCTGATCTACTGGGGCAAATACGTCGCACACGACAACAATCGCGACGCGATGGGCGTCACGCTGAAGCTTACGGAAAACGTGCTCAACGCATACGTCGATTGGACAGCGCAAGTGTTGCACGACCTGCACGAATCTGTGCCATATCTTTACGACAACACGGTTGGCGACGGCCCGTATAACGCGTGGATCGATCCGATTCTCGTTGACGAATGGAACATGATCGCGTCGCGCAATGTGGCGGACATGACCAAGTTCGGCATGCCGGGAGTTTTCACGCACGGCGACTTTGACACCTGGTCGCCCGGTTATTTGATGTTCATGGCGGCGATGCACAATGGCATCAGCCGGCTCTACGAAACATTCGGAAACGGAAACGCAGATACACGCGAACGCACGCTCGAACCTGACGAATATGCACGCACCTGGTTCAAGCAGAATCCGCCTTTGCCCAAAACACTTTGGTCGCAGCGCGACAACAACAACTACGAGGAAACTGGTCTGTTGACTTCATTGCACTATTTCAATGAGAACAAGCGGCTCTTCCTGAAGAATTTCTACTTGAAGGCTAAGCGCTCAGTTACGAAGCCAAGTTCCGAAGGGCCCGCTGCTTACGTTTTGCCCGCCGATGAACCGCGCGCGACACTGCAAGCGGAATTGCTGCAAGTTTTGCAGAAACAAAAGGTAGAAATTTGCAAAGCGAAGTCGCAGCTCACCATCACATTGCCCGCGAAGAGAGAAAAGAAAAAAGAAGGCGATAAATCCGCAGATACAAAAGATGCAAAGGACGAAAAGAAAGAGCCAACGACAAGAATATTTCCGGCAGGAAGTTATGTCGTTCGTATGGACCAACCCTATTCGCGCGTCGCCGATGCCCTGCTCGATCATCAGTATTGGAGCCCGGAAGATCCGCAGAAAACTCCCTACGACGACACCGGCTGGACCTTCGGCGAACTCTTCGGCGTTCAGGTTGTCCGCGTGACCGACGCGAAAATACTTGATGCACCGATGGAAAAAATGGACGCGATTCGCGCCGCAGGAGGAGTGAAAGGAGATGGCGCTGTTTTTGCCATCAACAATCACGCCGAGCCTGCGCTTGCGGCGCTGCGCTACAAACTGAAAGATGCGCAAATCGAAACGGCCGAAGAACCATTTGAAGCTGGCGGAACAAAATTCACTCGCGGAACATTTTTGATTCGCGACGCAAAACGCGCCGACATTGAAAACACCGCAAAAGAAGTTGGGCTGCAAATAATCGCGCTTAGCTCCGCTCCAAGGGTCAAGACACATCCGGTGCGTGCCGCGCGCATCGCTTACGTCCACACGTGGCTCGCCACGCAGATGGAGGGCTGGTGGCGGCTCGCGCTGGACAACTTGCAAATCCCCTACGACTACATCAGCACACAAACCATCGGTAAGATTTCCGACTTGCGCGAAAAGTATGACGTGATTCTGTTTCCTCCTGTCGGCATCAACGCGCAGCCAATGGCGATCATCAATGGTTTGCCGACGGCGTGGGGAAATCCCCTGCCTTGGAAGAACACGCCACTCACGCCGAACCTCGTTGGCAAGAACGACTCCACCGACGACATGCGGCCCGGACTCGGTTTGGACGGCGTTGCGAAGCTGCAAAGCTTTGTTGAGCGCGGTGGCGTGCTTTTGACTGTTGACGACACGGCACAGTTTGCTATTTCCATCGGCTTCGGAACTGGCGTCAACGCAGCGCGCAGCGAAAAGATGAAAATCGTTGGCGCGGTTGTTGGCACGCAGCTCGTGGATGCGGCCAGCCCGATCGCTTATGGCTACGACGAAAAGATTCCCGCGTACTGCGACGACGGCCTCGTTTTTTCGTTGAGCAGCATTGCCGGCGGGCGCCGGCGCCGACGTCTTGGGCCGGAGATGCGGCAAAGGCCGACGGGACGCGGAACGAAGGATGATCCAGACTTTGCCGTGGGGCGCGCCGGCGCGGAAGCTCCGGAAGAGCCCGAAGCGGAAATCTGGGAGTATCCGCCGGTGACCGCCGAACAGGCACACAACAATGCGCGAGTGATTCCTCCGCCGAATCGGGCGCGCGTTGTGTTGCGTTATGCAAACGGCAAGGATCTGCTGATTTCGGGCCTTGTGGACAACGGCGGCGAAATTGCGCAACACCCGGCCGTGCTGGATGTGCCCTTCGGGCAGGGGCATGTGGTGCTGTTCTCGATCAATCCGGTGTATCGAGGGGAGACGCGCGGGACGTATTCGCTGGTCCTGAATACTTTGCTGAACTTTGACAGCCTGAATGCCGGGCGAAAAGACGCGGCGAAGTAAGGCAGAAGGCCGTTTTAGGACAGAGGACGCAGAGGCCAAACCTAAGGAGCCCAATTCCTCAGGGGCTAAAAGTTCTTTTAGTGCGGGCGTAATGTCGCGGCTGAAACCGCGACCCCTAGAAAAGAGCCCGGAATCAGACGCTGAGAAAGCGCGTCGTTTTACTTCAGGGTTTGTAAGTACAAACCCTGAAACCGGCCTCCACAGTCCAAAGGGCTTGGACTTGCCAATTGGCGTGTTTGGAGTACAATCCCCGCCGCGATGGCCAAAAAGAAGGCGAAGAAAGCTGCGCGGAAGAGCCGAAGCCCGAAACGAGGCGGCGCTGCAAATCATGCCAAGTTGCCGAAGAGTGGCGTCACGATCGTCGCTCTTATGCGCCCGCGCGCGGGTCACGAACCATTCCTTGAGGCGGAACTGAAGGCGCTGGTAACGCCAACTCGCAAAGAAGACGGCTGCCTGCAATACGATTTGCACCGCGCGGCGGACGGAACCGGTGCGTTTCTGCTGCACGAAGTTTGGGAATCGCGCGAGCATCATACGGCTCACACGAAGACGGATCATTTCCTTCGCTGGAACGCGCGAAAAGACGCGCTGCTCGCGTCGCGCGATTGCACGTTCTGGACGCAGGTCGTTTGAAACCCCTTAGGCGGATTTGGCCATACGGATGACGGAGAGGGATTCGCCGTTGCGGAGGGGGACGGAGATAGGTTCGATGACGTGGTAGCCGCGGAGTTTGTAGAGCGGGACGCCGGTGAGCGTCGAGCCCATCTCAAAGCGGGTGAAGCCGGCAGATTTGGCAGCGTTTTCGCACGTTTCGAGGAGCAAAGTGCCGAGGCCACGGCGGGCCCAGTCGGGATGGACGAAGAAGGCGCGGATTTTTGCGGCGTCGACGGCGGGATCGAGAAGTTCAGGTTCGCGGACGGTGGCGTGGTCGCTGCCGAAAAGAGTTTTGCGTTTGCTCCAGCCGCCGCAAGCGGCGATGACGGTTTGGTCTTCCGGAGTTTTCGCTTCAATTACGAAATAGGTTTTGTCTTTGATCAGCTGGGTATCGAGTCCTAGGACTGTGCCGAGAGCGCCTTCGATTTGCGCGGGAGTGTAGTCGCCCGCCTGGAGGACGCGGACGGAGGATTCAATGAGGGAGTGGAGCGTGGGCGCGTCAGCGTCGGTGGCGAGGCGGACGTGGAAAGGGGAGGGCATTGGATGATGATACGACGGAGGAGAAGATTAGCCACAGAGGCACAGAGGGCGCAGAGAGAAGAAGAGAGGATCTCGCGCGGAGATGGGAAAGAGGCCGGCTTCGGAGAGCCGGCCCTACAATTACAATCTAGTCGTCGGAGGGGGCGACATAGTAACCGGGGCGGGAGCGGAGTTTGAGGTTGCGGTATTTGGGATCGAGCAGGCTGACTTTGATTTCGTGGTATCCCCCTTCGCTGGTTCCGGTGGGCGAATAGCCAAGCGTGTACTGGGTGTGGAGCTCGCCGCCGATTTCGTCGAGCGCTTTTTGCACAGTGCTGTCCTTGAATGCCGGAAAGTGCGCACCGCCCGTTGCGGTGGCGGCGAGTTCGAGGGCGTGGGCGCTGACTTGATCCTTCGCATGCGAAACGGCCCAGACGGCGAGCGCCATCAGGTCCACGCCCCCATTGAGGCGTGGGTCTTCGTCAGCGGGTAGGGGAGGGCTGCCTGGAATTGGCGGAAGGGGATAGGTTCCCGGAGGGGCGACGTCCACGCGATTTTGTTTTGGCTCAGCTTTGAGAAGAGCCTTCGTGGTGGAAAGGCCGACGCTGTAAATCGTGATATTCGCGAGCTGGGCCCGACGCAAGACTTCGCCGAGCTTGGCCTGGCTGCCGTAATCGCCGGCTTCAGAAACGATGAGCAAAACGCGGCGGCGGCCCGGTGAAGACGGAGTCGCTTCCGGCAAGCCGGAGAGCATTTCGACGCCGACGGCCATGGCGTCATAGAGGCGCGAGCCGGAAGTGCTGGCGTGAAGGCCAGCAACGGTTTTCTCGATGTCATCGGCATTTTTGCTGAAAGGCAATATCTTGTCGATTGTGTCGTTAAAGCCGACGATGGCAGCTTCGCCGCTGGCGCCGAGGATCGTCTCGGTGATGACGATGCCGGATTTCCGTACTGCGGGAAGAAGCGGGTCGACGCGGGAACTGGTTTCGAACAGGATGACCAGGGAAACGGGATCGCCGCCGACGTCGAAATGGGAAATGGTTTGCGGGACGCCGTGATCGGTGAGTCGAAAATCCTTTGCGTCGAGCCTGGTGAAAATTTGGCCGCTGGAATCACGCACGGTCACCGGTGCGTTGACTAGAACGACTTTGGCTTTGATTGCGGCGTCGACGCGTTTTGGCGCTTGCTGGACGGGAACGTCCGGGCGAGGAACCATGGGACCGTCGGGCGATTGGGCGGCTGAGAGTTGAAAAGCAAAAAGCCAAAGGAGGGAAAAAACGAGTTTTAGGATGCGCGGCATTGTTTTCTCGCGGACGACCTTCGACCAGAGTAGCAGTCGGCGCATGCGGGAGTGCCTGCCCTACTGTACTCTGTTCGACGCCGCGACATTTACGGACGTTGCCATGCCTGTCTGGCCACCAGAATAGTGATGCTCTATACTTCGCGCAACGCAATATGACTACTATTCCGCTGGCCATCATGCTCACAATATCCTCGCTGCCTGCGCTTTCGACGGGAATCGGACAGGCTGCAGGGTCACCCCCGCCGCTCAGGGCCGGCGATGTCGCGAAGTTGGAAGCAATGGCAGAAACCGGTGATCCGGATGCGCAACTAAGGGTGGCGACAGCTTATGCCAACGGCGAAGGAGTGGCCCGAAATGCCGCTGTTGCCGCCAAGTGGTATCTGAAAGCGGCCGAGCGCGGCAGTGCCGTCGCGCAGACCTATCTCGGAGTTGCGTATATGACGGGCGACGGCGTGGAGCGCGACAAAACTCGCGCGCTCATCTTGTATAGACTCGCCGCGCGACAGAACTATGCCGACGCAATGTTTAATTTGGGAACGGCTTACTACAACGGAGACGGCGTTAACATCAACGATGCAGTCGCCTATGCATGGTTTCTGCTCGCGAAAGACGCCGGTAGCAAAAATGCCGAGGACGCAGTCCGACGTTCAGAGACCGAGCTCAAGCCAGCGGTGATTCTAGAAGGCTTGAAGGAGATAGCAAGAATTTATGAACGAGGTAATGTTTTGCAGAAGAATGAGAGTCTTTCTGCGCATTGGTGGCAGAAAGCGGCCGAAAAAGGCGATCAAGACGCACGCATCGTAATCGCCGACCGCTTCCTAAGTGCTAGAGGAGTGAAGGAAGACACCGTTGAAGCGAAGAAGTGGTGTACCGAAGCTGTGAAGGCGAGCGAAGCTGAGGGCATTCCGGATCATAGAGCCTATTATTGCCTGGGGATAGTTGCGGAACGGGAGAGTGACCCCAAGAAAGCGAGAGACTGGTACGAAAAGGCGAGCAGACTCCGCAGTGTCCAAGGGAAGAAAGCATTGGCGCGGCTGTGTGCGAAAGGCGAGGGAGGAAGGGTAGACCGCCCGCAGGCTTGGATTCTGTATCTTGAAGTGACACGAAGCCACGACGAGGCCGTCATACCGCAACTGAAAGAGCTAAAGGCCGAAATGAGCAACAAGGAGTGGAACGAAGTCAAAAAGAGATTGACACTTATGCACATTGATTTAGAGGACGTCACTTTCTTGCTCGAAAAGAAATCATCTCCTGCTAAATAGACCTTGCGGCTTTTTGCGGCCTCACCGGTGGCTGCAAAGCGCTTGACAGGATTCCAAACCTTTCCTAGTTCGACTCAAAGCTGCGCGCTGACGTTGCCGGGACGGGCGGCGATTCCTACAATGGAGGTTCGCTCCGCCGGAGGCTCCCGCATGTCCGCAACGCACCCAAAGTTGAAGCCGCAGCACGCTCCCAAAGCGCCACACGAGGATCCTAAGTTTTTGGAAAGCACACCGGCGCGGCCCCTGCGCATCCTGGCGGAATACATCAATCCACTGGCGCAATTGAAGCGCGAGGGCATTGGCGACACGATCGTGATGTTCGGGTCGGCGCGGCTCGATTCGCATGAAGTGGCGGCGGCGCGGTTGACGCGATTGAAAGAGAAAAAAACTTCCAAGATGAATGCGGAGGAGAAAGCGAAATATCGAGGGGCGATGCGGGCGGCGAAGAGCGCGCTGGAAATGTCGCGTTATTACGAAGAAGCGCGGCAGCTCGCGCACAAGATCACGACATGGTCATTATCACTCGGCCCCAGGCCGCGGCGATTTGTGATTTGCTCCGGCGGCGGGCCGGGAATCATGGAAGCGGCGAACCGCGGCGCATACGAAGCGGGAGGAAAATCGATCGGGCTTTCAATTGAGCTGCCGCACGAGCAGTTTGCAAATCCCTACATCAGCCCGGAACTGAGTTTTAACTTCCATTACTTTTTTATGCGCAAATTGTGGTTCGCGCAGATTGCAAAGGCACTGATCGTTTTTCCCGGCGGATTCGGAACGATGGACGAGCTTTGGGAAATGATGACGCTGCTGCAAACTGGAAAACTGGCGAAGAACAATTTGATCCTGATTTACGGGCGCAAATATTGGGATGAAGTACTGAACTGGAAGGCTATGGTGCGCTGGGGCACGATCAACGAAGACGAATACAAACTTTTGCAATTTGCGGACAATGTGGACGAAGCGTTTGACATTATCCGCGCGGGACTCGAGAAATATCACATGGATGTAGATCCGTTCTTGCAGGCCTATTGAACTGAACACAACGGTTCAGTTTGAATTCTCCCACAAAAACTTTCCATCGAACGCAGGGTTTAATGCATTGACGTAGAACCACGCCCATACAAGGAGTCTTGTATGGCGTCGTGGAAGCGCAGCCTCTAGCGTAATTTGAGGAGGCAACTGACCATGATTACGCGTCGATGGAAAACAGGCTTGGTCCGATTCGCGTGCGCTGCAACGATGTTTGCGGACGTGCTCTTGGCGAGAGCGCCAAAAGTTCATGCAGACGATGATTGCCAGCGGAGGCTGGTTCACACGCAGACCACGAGCTGGACCGCGCGGTTGAAAAGCACGGTTACAACAGCAGACAAGCGGACCACTCGAGACACGAGCTCCATGAAGCTAGAGTATGGTGCTGGGAACACAGCCATAGATGGTCGGATGAACATGGACGTCGTTGGCATAACCAGCGCGACTGGGACCAACATGATCATGACCACGACCGGCACTAAGATTTGAGAACGTGCCGAGATTCGGGAGCGCGGCGGATTTTTCCGTCGCGCTTTTTGTTTTTGACGAACGCAACCTTTTAGCGGGATGGGTGTTTTATGACTGTGAACAAGGGCAGTTGAAGGTGGGCACGAAGTTTGGGAGGAGATAATGAATGCGATATTTGCAAAGGGCAAAGAGCTGATTGGGAAACTGGCGCTGGCGACGGCTGCGCTAGGCGGCTTCCTGGCGTTTTTTGGAGCCGGCACGGCGTCGGCGCATCCGCGAGTTTACGTCTATACGTACGCAGGGCCACGCGCGGTTTACGTTGGACCCGATTATTACTACGGGCCGCGGCCCGTTTATGTCGGCCCGATTTACCGGCCTTACTATCGTCCGTATTACCGGCCGCACCGGGTTTACCGCTTCTGGGATGAACGCGATCACTGCTGGCGCTATCGCTGAACCCGGCTAGGAATTCCCCCTAATGTAGAAAAAGGGCGTCTCGATTCTGAATCGGGACGCCCTTTGTGTTGCAATGGGGGTTGAAGGTTCAGGGCCGATTATTTTGTGACCAGTGAAAAATCATCAGAGAAAACTGCCGCAAAGCGCCGCTCTTCATCCTGATCGTGCAAGAGCACGACAGGCACGACGCGCAACTGTCGTTTGCATGCGTGGCACTGCGTCACTTCGCCTTGCAGGTCCTGCAAAAAACCGTCAGTAAAACGGTACAGAGTCCGCTCGCGACGGGCGTTCTTCTGGTCGCGTGCGCCGCAGTGGGGACAGACGAACTCCACGGTGTCCTGCTGCGGATCGCGGTCCAGAGCCGCCCACCCGGTGCGGTGCACTCCCAGTGTTTCGGGATGATGCCGTTCCATGGCTGGTCTCCGAAGCTCATCCGCCTTCGGAACATGGATGCGTCGGAGAGCCGTT
>Ga0126384_10001663_pt1 | contig 13247 bp, 14 predicted proteins | sample PanSoiMetPlot_36_FD_92543 | JGI IMG/M metagenome (GOLD analysis project Ga0126384, IMG submission 92543) | Tropical forest soil microbial communities from Panama - MetaG Plot_36 | ecosystem: Environmental > Terrestrial > Soil > Tropical forest > Bulk soil | place: Panama | collected 2016-02-17 | reverse complement strand
ATGGTGGCGGAGTCGCTGCCGAGGAGGTTTATTTCCTGCGCGGGCTGCCGAACGGACTTGGTGGCGCTGTGATCGTTGGTGACTATCTTTATGGCACCGACATCGCGCGCGGCGAGTTCATAGCGATTGAGTTCGCCACTGGAAATGTGAAATGGAAGTCTGCGAGTATTGGCAGAGTTTCGATCGCCTACGCAGATGGGCTTTTGTATCTGCACCACGAGAGTGGAGACGTCGCGGTGATTGAGGCGAGCCCGAATGAGTGCCGCGAAAAAGGCAGAGTCACTCCGCCGGATCAACCGCAACGTACAAAGGCTGGACAGTTTTCCGATGGAGCATATGCCTATCCGGTCATCGCTAACGGCAGGCTTTACATTCGCGATGCCGGCAGCCTGTGGGTATATGACATCAAGGGGAAGTAAGCTTGTCAGTAGTCAGTAGTCAGTTGTCAGTAGTCAGTAGTCAGTTGTGAGTAGTCAGTGGTCAGTTGTTTATTAGTCAAGACTTGCTAAAAGAATCGCAGGTGAACCTTCGTTCTAAATACTCAACTTTAACTCGCGTCTGCAACTGACAACTGACCACTGACAACTGACCACTGACCAAACCCCATGCCGAAATTCATACCGGGACTGAAACTCAGCGAGCGTTTCTACCACCAACAAGTCAAGTCCATTCTAAACAGAACCTTTCCTCGCGTTCGCTATTCCGCTGCGTTAATCGGCTGGGGTTCGGAGGTGCTCGGCTCTGATTCTCCGCTTTCTCGAGATCACCACTGGGGACCAAGAGTGTTGCTGTTTCTGGGCGAGAAACACTATCCAAAACTGAAACACCCAATCGATCGGGCCTTGGCCGATTATCTTCCTTACGAGTTCATGGGTTACTCGACTAACTTTAGCGAGCCGGAACCAAACGGAGTGCGGCATCCGATCAGAATCACGAGTGGTCCAGTGAACCACATGGTCAATATCTACACTGTCAGCTCGTTCTTCAAGGCTCGCCTCGGATTCGATCCAAGTCAAACAATTACCATTGCCGATTGGTTGACTTGTCCGCAGCAACGCCTGCTCGAAGTTACCAGTGGTAAGGTTTTCCACGATGGTCTCGGTGAGTTAAAAAGAATTCGAAGGAAACTTGCCTACTATCCGAAAGATGTCTGGCTGTACCTGCTGGCCGCTCAGTGGAATCGAATCTCGCAGGAAGAAGCGTTCGTTGGACGTGCTGGAGATGTCGGAGATGAGCTGGGCTCGCAGGTCGTCGCGGCCCGTCTGGTTCGAGAGATTATCAAGCTCAGCTTCCTGATGGAGCGAAAATACGCGCCTTACAGTAAATGGTTAGGCACCGGATTTTCCAGGCTGAGCATGGGCAAAAAACTATCGACAATCTTGAGCCAGGTCTTGCAGGCAAAGACGTGGAAGATCAGAGAGAAATGGTTAGCGAAAGCCTACTCGCTAATGGCCAGGCAGCATAACGCATTAGGAATCACAGAATCGCTGTCCACACGGACCTCCAACTTCTTCGATCGCCCTTACACGGTGATCTTCGCCGACCGCTTTGCGACGGCGATAAGGCGAGCGATTAAGGATCCAGACGTAAGGAAGATTAAGACTAATATTGGAGCAATCGATCAATTCACTGACAGTACGAATGTTGTGGAGGACTTAGCGCTCGGCAGGAAACTACGAGCTGTCTACGATTAGGATGGATTCGGATTTTAATACCATCCCACGGCAGTGGGTGGATGGTTCAGATCCGTTCTACAAAGAACTCCGCATATTCCCGAAGCAATACCATCCACGGCAGTGGGTGGATACTTCAGATCCTTTCTACGAGTGTCGGGCCGTGTGATTTTTGAGTGTGTCGAGAGTTCTTAGAAAGGACCTGAAAGAACACACCAACTGCCGTTGATGGAATTTCGTTCGTGCTACACCAACTCAATAGCTCCTCTTGGAGCAAGAGACCGTTCGCACACGATTCTTCAAGCCAGATGAGCTGAGGCGGCTGAGCCGACAGGAACCGTCAGCAAAGGCGCGTCAATTAGACGTACCACTCTTTCGCTGTGGCTGCCGCGCAAGGCATCCAGAAAACCATTGCGCCCGTCGGTCGACATCACGATCAGATCGGCGTCGATTTCAGCAGCAGCATCGACGATCGTTTGAATAACTTCGCCCTGGCGTAGTTCTTTCTTCCATTCCCAGCCGGGTACCTCAGGATAGCGCACTGCCGGCATCGTATCTGACTGGCCCACATGTATCAGAGTAAAAGTTCCTTGCTCGCAGTTCATTCGCGTGACAAACCGGGCTGCAGCCTCGAGCGCCGGCTGAGGTCGAGGCGAAGCGGCAATCGGAATAAGAATTCTGTTCAAAGAAACCGAGCCGTCGTCAGGTGACACAAATCCCTCGCTGTGACCGGGAATAAAGAGTGTCATCTCAGCTGCCCGACGCGCCACAGGTTCGGCTACAGACTTTTCCAGCCAGCCACCCCGTTGATGTGTGGCGAGCACAATGAGATCGGCTGGATGCGTCTTGAGGTAGCCGAGCACGGCTTCGACTGGATCGCTTTTCTGAGCGACGACTTTGCGAGGGTCGATTCCAAGCTCGAATACAGCAGATCGTTGGCTTCCTTTGGGCAAAAGTTTCCAGCGCTCCAGCGTCTCGCGCACTCCGGGAAAGTCCGCCCAGTCGGAGGTGCCACCAGGGGAAACGTTTAGGAGTGTGAGTCTGGATTGCGTCAGCAACGCTGCTTTGAGCGCGTGGTGAAAAGCAACTTTGCTTCCTTCAGAGAAATCAGTCGGGTGCAGGACGCTGTCAATTATTGTATTCATGAAATTGTCATCCTTTGGAGTTTGATCTGAAAGTCTGCGGCGCGTTTAACGACTGGCCACGCGCTGTGTCGTGTCTTTTTTGTCGCGCAGTGCTATCTGACCCTGCCGCGAGAAGTTGATTGATTCACCGAGTATCCGGGCTGCTTCTTGTGGCGCATGGAAACCGGTTGAGTTTTCCGCCTCTACGAAATCCAGGTAGAACTGGGCCTTCCGCTGGAAGTTTTGAGAGGATGCCAGCTCACTGTCGCTCCTCCCGGCAGACTTGGCGGCTTTCAGATCATTGATCAAGTCAACCAGAGCATCCATCGCCAAATTGCGCAACTTGAAAGTGCGGTCCTGAATAGTCTCGACGCGCGCTTTTAGCTCTTCCTCAGGCCACTTGTGGCAAGTCTGACAGGCACGATTGATGTTGAGAACGGGGCTACGGACGTGATGGTCGCTGATCTTTAATGCGCCTTCGCGTTTGTAGGGCATATGGCAGTCAGCACACGTCACACCCGAGCGAGCATGGATACCTTGATTCCACATCTCGAACTCAGGATGTTGAGCCTTCAGCACCGGAGCGCCTGAATCGGCATGCGTCCAATCTTTGAATTGCACTTCGTCGTAGTACGACAGAATGTCGTCCACCTTGAGCCCTTTGGACCACGGATAGACAAGACGTTTTTCAGGTCCTTTGAAGTAGTATTCGACATGACACTGACCACAGACAAACGCGCGCATCTCCTGCCTCGTGGCCTGTTTGTTGACGTCGTAATTCTGAACCCCCTGCAATGCTTTGAACGCCCGAATGCCTTCGATAAAGCCGGGTCGAGTGACACGAAGCTGCATTGTGACGGGATCGTGGCAATCGATGCAGGCGACCGGATGGGTTACGAGCTTGCGCGCGTCAGCGTAGGAAATTTGATTCATCTGCTCGAAACCCTTGATGAGATCGCCGCCGCCCAACTTCTTATAGGTTACGTAAACTGATGCGTGGCATTGCATGCAAGTACCGGGTTGTTTTGTTACTTGTTGACGCTCAGTAAACGTTTGATCGTCGAGCATGTAAGCGTGACCGCGCTCTTCTCGAAAATCTTTGGCAAACGCGTAGCCAGCCCACATGATTTTCAAACGCGGATCCTCTTCCAGCCGCGATTGCGAAACGACAAGTCGCGGATCTGCGTGTGTCGGAGTGCGCGGTTCCACCTCACTTCCGCCATAACGCGTTCTCACCTGATCGACTGTGCGTTTGTAGTCGTCATATTGCAGCGGAAAGTTCTTACCCCAGACTGCCGGGTCTTCTGTCTCGTCCGTTAGCTCGACCACGCGATAGAAAGGATTCCGAGCCTCCTGTTTGCGTTCGAAGATATTCATAAGCAACGCGACACCGAGGATGGTGGCGAGCACTGCTGCACCCACGATTATGAAAAACAAACGACGGCGACGACGAACGCTCGCGACTGGATCGTCAGTCATATCTCCCTCCCAATCTGTTTTCACTATTGAAGGTGGCCGACAGATTTGTGGCATCGCACACAGGCGAGCCGCTCTTTCGTCGTTGCATGTGTTCCTTCAATTGCGTCGACAATTTCCTCGTGACAATTCCTGCAAGTTTGCTCGGCGATTTCCAGACTGTGCGGTTTGATCTGAATGTTGTCTTCGAAACGACCAGTGGTGAAAAAGAATGAATGCCAGAATCCGTTCGATGCTTTTGTGTAATACTTGCCGATGAAGTCTTTGGGTGTGTGGCAGCTATTGCAGGTTGCAACCGAGCGGTGAGATGACTTGAGCCAGCCATCAAACTCTGCCCGCATTACATGACAATTTGCGCAGGCTGCCGGATCGTCCGTCAGGTACGCCCAACCTTTGGCGTAAGCGAACGTGTAAGCGCTTATTCCTATCGCTGTGCCAAGCACAAGGCCCAGCAGCACGCCTTGGATTGTGAGTAGTCTCATGCGATCCGCCTGTTTCTTTGTGAACCATGATTGTATTGCCAGGAAGCAGCGTCTTGGACTGTCAGAAATACCAGCAAGGTGAGGTGGAGAGCGGTGCTGGCGGGCGTTGATGAGGGTGCAGCGTGGAGCTCGGGTTGGCTAATCCAACCACCTTCGCCGTTAGTGGGATTTGTTTGAGTTTTAATACAGCTTCTGTTGGTGGGATTTGATTCTATGGTGCTAAGCAGAAGAACTCTCCTCTGGCTGGTTCCGCTTCTTGTGACTCTGCACAACCTGGAAGAAGCGCTGTTCATGCCGGCATTTCTGGAGGCACGAAACGCGGCGATTCCGGCTTTCCTTCGCGATGTCTTGCCGGCCATCACTTATCGTCAGTTCCTGATATCGCTGCTCGCCGTGACCATAATTCCGTACCTCATTGCCTCCTTCTCAAACCTGGAGAAGGACCGTGGTCCTGGCGTCTACCTGTTGCTCGCTGTGCAGGTAGTGATGCTGATCAATGTGCTAGCGCACGTCTTTATGGCTACCCTGCTGAGAGGATACGCACCGGGAGTGGTCACCGTACTTATCAACTTGCCGTTTTCTCTTTACCTGCTGCACAGAGCGTGGCGTGAGAAATGGGCGACAGTCCGAATCATGATCCTATTGTTTCCGATCGCGTTGATAATCCATACGTTGGGAATCCCCGGGTTTAATGATTCTCTCCGGACTAGTCTAAGTCCTGATCCACACAAGAGCGTGAATCAGGCCTTCGCATGCATTACTACTTACCTGTTTTACTTTGCGCCTTTGCTTCCTTTGCGGCTTTGCGTGAGTACTGCCTGTCGCTGAGATCATTTCCCGCAAAGACGCAAAGTCGCAAAGAAAAACACTAACCTGATCGTCTTCATTCCCTCGTAGACAAATCGGAAAAGTTATAAGCTTTGTGCTGCACAGTGGGAACTGACAAGGAGGTGCGGTATGTCAATGGCTTTGGCACGAGCGAATGCGCGGGTAGCGATCGTCGACGAGCACATCCAGTGTGAGAACAGGCACGATCTTGATGCGGTGATGGCGACATTCGGCTCGCATGCGCGGTACGATGACGAGCCCTGGGACGATCACCGGAGTGGCCTCGATGCGGTGCGCTCATATTACACGGAACTCATTAATGCGCTGCCTGATCTATCAATCGAGGTTAAGCACCGGCACGTTGCTTCGGAGAGCGTTATCGTAGAAGTCATCATTCGTGGAACGCATCTTGGTCCGTGGCGAGGTTTGCCGGCAACGGGTCGGCCGCTGGAATTTCCCCTTTGCGGCATCTACACATTTGACGCTGATGATCGGTTGGCTGGAGAGCGTATCTACTATGACCGAGGAGCAGTGCTGGGCCAGCTCGGCCTCTTTCACGAGCCCGATCAAGCGTTCGGACGCGTCGCCACTGCGCTTAGTCATCCTTTCACGATTGCGCGCGCGTATCTGGTGAAAGCCAGAAGCAAGGATGAGGGATGAAGGATGAAGGATGAAGGATGAAGGATGAGGGATGAAGGATGAAGACCGAGCGTCGCGTCGTGTGGACAAAATGTTGCTGCCGGAACGGCATCCCGTAGGGATGGAATATTTATAGAATCTGCTTGTATATCAAAATTCGGTCAGCTCCGTTAGGTGCGTAATAATGTCGATCCTTTGCTTTCAAATATATTTCGCTCCTACGGAGCGGATGATTCTATGATTTGCAGTGCTATAAATATTCGGCTCTTACGGAGCGGAGGGTTTCGCTGGCTCCCATGTTGTGGGACGCTAATCGTTCTGGCGTCGTTATTGACTATTCCCTTCAATCCTCAGTGCCCTGGGAAATCTCATGAGATAAACCTCCCGACCTTCACGCGGGTGATGTTGCTCGAGCAGACTTCGGAGACGTCGGCGAATGTGAGCATCGGCGATCTGAACGGGGATAGCTTTCCTGACATCGTGCTTGCAAAGGGACGGCATTGGCCTCTGATTGACCGAGTGTTACTCAACGATGGTCATGGTCACTTTCCAGTCGCACATAATCTTGGCGACATCGCAGACCGCTCGTATTCGGTGACGCTTGCTGATATCGATCTGGATGGCGATCTCGACGTTATAGTTGGGAACGACGCGCCCGATCCAAAGCGCGTGTACGCCAACGATGGCAAAGGTAATTTCCAGCTGGTATCGACGTTTGGCCGTCCTGAATGGCCGACACGGAATGCTACGGCCGCGGATCTCAATGGTGACCGGCTCCCGGACATCATCGTCGCGAACCGCACCGGCGACACCAAAGGCTCTAATTACGTTTGCTTCAACAAGGGAAAGGGTCACTTCGATGCTGACTGTCTCGCGTTCTCAAACGAATCGGCCACGACTATCACGCCCGCAGATGTGAACCGCGATGGATTCGTCGACCTCATCGTGCCCCATCGCGACGGCGGCCAGAGCTATGTCTACCTGAACGATGGCAAGGGTGGATTCACAAAGCGAATTCCCTTTGGTCCAACTGATGCGACCATTCGAATGACCCAGGCGGCTGATCTGAATCGCGATGGGCTTATCGACATTATCGCGATCGATGAGCGGCGCGGAGCGTTCATTTATTTCGGTGAGAAAGCGATGAGGTTCTCGGCGCCGTTGCCGATAGGGAATGCGAAGGTCACGCCGTATGCACTGGCGGTGGGAGATGTGAATCTCGATGGTGCGGTCGATATTATTGTCGGCAACGTCGAGGCGCCTTCAGTGGTTTATTTCAACGACGGCTCCGGTCGTGGCTTCACGCCGGTGGCGTTCGGCGACAACAAGGGCACTGTTTACGGCTTCGCAATTGGCGACCTGGACGGTGATGGCCGTCCTGATATTGCCGCCGCGCGCTCGGACGCACCGAACGTCGTGTATTTTGCAGGGACTCCCGCGAACAGGTAATTCTTCATTACTGTCGGCTGTGCAAAAGCACCGACAGGCCGGCACACTCCAAAGATGAATGAGTGCTTCGGAAGACAAGTTCGAAATCGTCGCGTACGATCAGGCGTGGCCTGAGAGATTTGAAGAGGAGGCGTCACGTCTCCGCTGCGCGCTCGGTACGCTCGCGGTGCGCATTGAGCACAACGGCTCGACTTCAGTTCCCGGTCTTGCCGCAAAACCCATCATTGATATCCAGGTATCGGTTGCTTCAGTTCAACCAATTGAGCCTTACATAGAACCTCTTCGCTCCCTCGGATATGTTCATGTTCCGCATCCTGACGATACTTTTAGCCCATTCTTTCATCGGCCAGCCCAGTGGCCGCATTCGCATCATGTTCACATGGTCCAGGCTGGTGGCAATGAAGAGCGACGAACACTGGCGTTCAGGGACTATCTTCGCGACCACGCCGAGGTAGCGCATGAGTACGAGCAGCTGAAACGCAGTTTGGCTGATGAACTCACGCCTCGTGATCGCGAATCTCGCGAAGCCTATGCACTCGCGAAGACGGAGTTCATTGAACGGGTTGTTGGTTTGGCGCTGGCTAGTGGCTATCCGAGAACGCTCATCAATCCTATTGATTGAAACTCGCTAGACACCTTATTTCGAACAACCGATCTGGCTCAATTTCAGTGGCGGAAGTAAAATGGCCCAATACTTTCCGCGTTTTGGGAGGAAGCCAGGATGATTAGACTCAGAAAGCTTCGATGCTCGTTTTGTAATAAGCCAGACTCAGAAGTTTCAAAACTCGTGGCGGGTCCGCGTGTTTACATTTGTGATGCGTGCGTGAACATCGCCAGCGAGCTCATGAACAGGCCTGATACTGAGAATCAGCCGCCCAGCGTAGATTCGGCTTGGCGTAGGCTGTTGGTTCGTGTCAGGAATTTCATTAGCGGCGGGTACACGCTGAAGGTTGATGCGAGCGCAGGCTAGTGCAGCATTCTATCCTTTGCGACTTCTGCGGGAGACTCTTGCCTTCAACGTGGACTTCTATGCCACGATCAAAAACTTCTCCCGCAGAGGCGCAAAGACGCAAAGACATCCGTTACGGTAGGTGTCTCCCTCAACCTAATTAATGCCATCGATCATTCCGATTTCCCCCACTTGGAAGCTTGATCTCAAGCATGGCGCCGCACGCTTGGCTTCTACTCCAGGCGCGGAGAGGATCGCGATTGCAGCGGAAGACTCCGTCATTTCTGTGATCGATCGTGGCCAGTCTTCAGTTCAAAAAATCAAAGTGTCTGAACCAGCCGGGCACCTCGCCATCAACTCAACCGGCGACTCACTCGCTGTCGTCGGAGCCTCGCATAACCTTCAGATTCTTAGTCTCAACTCCGCTACTTTTGGACGTGAAATTGTTAGATTTGGCACGCAAGTCACTGATGCCTGTGAGTTTTCTCGCGACGACGATTTTCTGTGGACAGTCGGCCTGTTACCTACCGATGATGCGGAAATCCTCTGCTACGACGCGCGCAGTTGGCAGATTGTTGGACGTTACCAGTTTACGCCATTGATCGGCGGATGTGGTTTCATGCTTACGGTTCATCCGCATGACGATGTGCTTGGCCTGTGGGCTTGCGGCGGACCTGACGAGGTTTGGAACTATTGGCTTCGGCTGACAGCAACTGGCATTGAATTCCAGCACCAGCCCGAGCTGGATGGATTGACTCCCCTATCTTTCAACACCCGCGGCGATCGATTTGTTGGACTCCGCGGTTATGATCTCGAGTCGTTTTCCTTCCCCAGTTGTGAAAGCTTGTACCCGCCTATGAGTGGAACAGACGTGGATGAAAATGAGGACGATCGGTTTGCGGAAAGCATGTGTTATCTGGATTCCTCAACAGACGATCGGGTGCTCGCGGAAACTACTGAAGGTCGATTACTTGTTGTGGCGTTGGAGCGCGGAGAGGTTATTGCCGAAGCCGTATTGGAAGGACACGAGCCCAAACCGTGCTATCAGGTTTATACTTCACTCTCAAAGAAGATTGACGATCGTCTGTGCAGCGATCTGCATGGCTTCACACCGGTTGGAAGCAACTCTATTCTATCGGTTCATACAAATGGCCGAGCTTCCAATCGGCAAGATACGCTCCTGCTGTGGAAGTACGCCGGGTGAATAGCGCCGGGAAAGGGCAAAGGGGTAAGAGCAAAGGGCTGAGGGCTGAGCGCAGAGAGTACTCCCAATTTTCCATATATCATTACACATTTGTCATTTTCCATTTGGTGGAGCGACCTACGGCAATCGGCAGGCGCGTTCGGCACCAAGTGAAATTGAAATGAAAATGAAAAATGGGAAATGAAAAATGATATATATCGAGAATGACCCCTTGCCCTCTTAGCGTTCTTCCCTTTACCCTCAGCCCTCAGCTCTTTGCCCTTACCCCTTTGCTCTTAGCTGATGCTTACCATTCGCAAAGCTCGAGACGAAGACTGCGACTCCATTTCCGGAGTCCATGTGCGAGCAGTCAGAGCAATCCCCGCCGGCTATTACTCACCTGAAGAGATAGAAGCATTCGCTGCGCCGCGACCAGTCGAGCGCTACCGGGAGTTTATTCAAACGAGAGATGCCTATGTCGCGCTAAGCGGTGACGTCATTGTCGGGTTCGGCATCCTCAATCGAGAGACCGCAGTTATTGAAGCAGTATTTGCGAGTCCTGAAGGAAAAGGCCAACGAGTGGGCCTGACCCTACTGCAAACGCTGGAGGAGCTGGCGCGCAGCTTGGAAATAAAGACATTGAGTTTGAATGCTTCGTTGAATGCAGTTGGCTTTTACCTGAAAGCAGGCTACGAGGCGCAGGAAGAGTCAAACTATCAGTTGTCCTCAGGCGTCACGATCCGCTGCGTACCGATGATTAAGCTGGTGGTGTCGCAGTCAAGGACCAGCTAAACACCATATTAGTTTTACGGCAAAGTCCCTTCAACGCCCAAAGGCGTTCGGGAATGCCAGCCCGGGGTTGCTTCAACCCCAGGATCAGCGAAACAAGCGATACCTAAACACTGAAAGTGTTGGCTATGATTATCAACTTCGTGCGCATTCGCCAACACCTTCGGCGTAGGAACCTTGTGTATTGCCGATTCCTGGGGTTGAAGCAACCCCAGGCTCAAAATTGTGTAACGCTTTCAGCGTTCAAGAATGATTCGAAATTTCATCCGTGACCTGTGACGGGCAGCAATGAATGGAACGGTCGTGAAGGAACACGATCCCGGTACGCGTCAAGAAATCGCTCGTACCGCGCCGCTCAAGATTGGCGGCTGGCTCATCGTGGTGGCGATTGGTCTGATAATCAGCTTGCTACAGAGCGTGCCTCGCATGTCTGAGGCGCTTGGTCCAAAACAAAGGCTCGATCTGCGCGACTGGAAGGAAGCCTTGATAATATGAAGATACTCATCATCAAAACAATTCTGTTCGAGTTGTTCGCCGGCACTGTTTTAACGCAGTCTCAAGCTAGACCTGACGAGAAGTCGTGTCGTGTTCGCTCTGATGTGGTGGGCAAGTGTTTCACGGTTCATGGGCGGCTATCGGTCTACAATGGCACTCCGAGCATTCGACTCTGGCCGATTGGTACCAAAAGACTGCTCGGCGTTTTGGATCCGATGGACACGTCGAACGCGCCTGGGCCATCCGTCTTACCAACCGCTATTGCAGGGCGACTCGATGCGGATAAGGACGTGTTGGGAGATTTTCTGGTTTGTCCGCTCACGCGAGCAAAGCCGGGTCGAATGCAAACTGTCTGCATTGAGTCCGGCAAGAACCTGACCGTTCGCGAGCACAAGTGAGCCTGTGCATCGCGCTAACAGAAGATATTAAGAAGACAAAGTCTCATGCCTCAACGCGTCGATCTCTACAGCGCCTACACTCATTTTACGGATCCGGTGCTGGACGCCATCCGGAAAGAAACCTTTGGCATTGATATCGGTCAGAACAGTTGGCTGACGGTTGATGAATATGAGCGCCTGCTCCCGTTGCTTGAGATCAAACCCGGCGATCACGTGCTTGAAGTCGCCAGCGGCTCAGGAGGACCAGCGCTTTACCTTGCACGCGCTCTTGGTTGCCTTGTAACCGGAATCGAAGCCAATGAGGGCGGCGTTGCCACGGCTTCAAAAATGGCAGCGCAAGCAGGTGAAGCTGAGCGGGTTCATTTTCGCGTTGCCGATGCGGAGGCAGCGTTGCCTTTTGAACAGAACTCGTTTGATGCGCTGTTGTGCATGGATTCGATGAACCACTTTCAGAACCGGTTGGCGGTCTTGAGGGAATGGCATCGGGTTCTGCGTCCCGGAAGGCGAGCGCTTTTTACTGATCCGGTAGTCATTACTGGTCCAGTGACCAATGATGAATTAGTAACGCGCAGCGCTGTCGGTCTGTTTCTTTTTGTGCCGCCCGGAATCAACGAGCAGCTCATTGAGCAGTCAGGTTTTCAACTCATCTGCCAGGAAGATGTAAGCGACAATGCCGCGCTGGTTGCGGGTCGTTGGCATCAGGCGCGCCAGGCTCGTAAAGACGAGTTGCTCCGTGTCGAAGGTGAAGAACGCTTCGAAGGTCTGCAGCGCTTCTTTGAGTCAGTGCACAAGCTGGCCAGCGAAAGACGACTATCACGGATTGCGTACGTTGTTGAGAAACCTGCTGGGTAAGAACGGTGAAATTTTTTTGGCTGAGATTACGAAAAAGATCCTTGTCATTGGACCGGGTGGGGCAGGGAAGTCTGTGTTTGCGAGGCAGCTTGGCGAGATTCTAAGGCTAAATGTCATTCACCTTGACTCTTGGTATTGGAAGCCGGGATGGGTTGAGCCATCGAAAGAAGAGTGGGCTGCAACAGTCGACGAAATTCTGCGCGGCGATTCCTGGATCATTGACGGCAACTATTCCGGGACGCTCGAGCGACGACTGGCAGCGTGCGATGCGGTGATATTCCTCGATCTTCCCAGGCTAACTTGCATATGGAGAGTCATCAGCAGAGTTCTGCGATATCGAAGCACCACGCGGCCCGACATGGCAGAGGGTTGTCCTGAACGGTTGAGTCTGAAATTCCTGCTTTGGATCTGGAATTATCGCCGTAGAACCCGACCGAAGGTTTTGAGATTGCTTACAAGCAGCAATGCCAACGTGATCACACTTCAGTCACCGGAAGAAGTAGATAAGTTCCTGCGCCAGACAGCCAACCTGATCTGAGTAATTCCTTTGCGACTTTGCTTCTTTGCGGCTTTGCGTGAGATTCCAACTCTCCATAAAACCAACCTCACGCAAACCGCAAAAGATTGCGAGAAGTGTCTTCAATTCTGTTTGTAAGCGCAGCCGTCGACAGTGTCATTCTGCAGACAAAGCTTGATGCCGTACTCATCACGTGCGGTGTGCCAGCGATAGGTTTCACGTTCCATGCCCTTCGAGAATAACCTCTCCGATCACTCAATACTCTTCACACCGTTAGGTATGACATATTTATCCTAAATCCGGCGCGAAGATTAGATGACAATTATTCATCAAGTGCTAATCTGCATGTCGAACTTGACTTTTGGGGGTTCCGATGAAAGCTACTTAAGAAGT
>Ga0126384_10001662_pt1 | contig 13247 bp, 10 predicted proteins | sample PanSoiMetPlot_36_FD_92543 | JGI IMG/M metagenome (GOLD analysis project Ga0126384, IMG submission 92543) | Tropical forest soil microbial communities from Panama - MetaG Plot_36 | ecosystem: Environmental > Terrestrial > Soil > Tropical forest > Bulk soil | place: Panama | collected 2016-02-17 | reverse complement strand
CGGTGATTGCCGATGCCTTCAGCATTCTTTCAACTGAAGCCAACCACAGACAGGTTGTCTTGCGTGGCGAAATCCATGACAAGCCGCTGCCGGTAAGGGCTGATCCCGTGCACCTGCTACAGGTCGTCCTGAACCTGGCCATGAATGCGATGGACGCCATGGCCGACGTGGCTCCGGATGCGCGGCGAATTGTCATTCGAACAGCACTGTTTGGGCAGTCCACCGCTGGGGTGGCGGTGATCGACAGTGGTCCTGGTATTGCGGACGCGAAGATCAGTGAAGTTTTCGAAACCTTCTTTACCACCAAGGACCATGGAACCGGCCTTGGCTTGTCGATCGCGCGTACCATCGTAGAGTCTTACGGCGGAAGGATCTGGGCTGAAAATTGCGCACAGGGTGGTGCCATTTTTCAGTTCACAATCCCGCTGAGCGTCGATTGACCAACGCGACGGACAAGGACTGTTATGGTTAAGGTCGGTCCAGGCCCGCCCATTCTGGAGAACTCCTGCTGGCAAACTCCTGACTGGATAAAGGGAGCTCCCCTGAACTGTGGGGTAAATGCCAGTTTCCGGAAGAACTTATTCCCCCCTATTGGGGAGGCGCAACAACGCTAAATCTGGTGTGTTGCCGCGACCTCAACGTCCCTGCGAGCTCGGCAGCCATGCGATTGGTGGTTCCCCTGTTAGCGACGTCCAGCTTCGCACTGGCTGCCTGTGCTGGTGTGGTGGTGCTCAAATCCTCCTGCCCTTTCGCTGAATTAGGAGCAATTGAGTGGCTTGCCGCGATCGGGGTGTTCGTGAGCTATGGGTTGCTGCTTTTGAATATCATGCTCGCGCTAAAGGACTGTCAAAGGGACTAGAGGCTGTTGAATTTCGCGCGCGCTGACCGGCGTCAGCCGATGCTCCCCTGGTCTCGACGGGCGTGGAGGCGAGGGTTGCTCCGGAACGGCTGCGTGCCTCGCGCTTACAGACGTTTTATTCCGTGCGCTTTGAGCGCTAGCTGATGGAGCAGATCGACACCAGTGTGCTGGTTCGCTGGTTCGTCGGCCTCAATCGACGATCCCGTCGGAACCACGCGACCTTTTTGAAAAGCGCGACCGCCGCTCGACAAGTTGCATGCACGTTACATGGGGCCGTGCTGCGTCACCGCACCGTGCAGCGCGTCCGGTCGGACGATCACGTCTTCATCGGTGGCGCGTCGCTGCCAGCCTCGGCACCGACGCTCTTCAGGCGCGGCGGCCTGATCAGCGTGGCGTCGGCCGCGCATTGGCCTGAACCACAGAACCCCCCCGGTTCGCAATCAGCGCGTGGCCCATAAAAGTGCGCTTCGCCGGTTGACCGGCGCCTGCCGGGGGGCGGCTCGATGTGCGCGCGTCAACCCAGCACGCCCTTGGTGCGCAGCCCGGCGATCTCCGCCGGCGCAAACCCCGCCTCGGCCAGCAGTTCGTCGCTGTGTTGGCCCACCGACGGCGCGCGGCGCGGGGCGACCTTGGCCTCGCCGTCGAGCTGAAACGGGCTCGAGACGGTGAGGCCATTGCCGTCGGCAAACGGAACGAGCGCGCCGATGCGCTGGAACTGCGGATCGGTGGAACTGTCATTGACCAGGTTCACCGCACCGAACGTCACCCCGGCGGCGTTGAGGATCTGGCGCCACTCGGCCAGATCCTTTTGCGCGAAGATCTCATCCAAGATCGCCACCAGCTGGGCGGCATTTTGCTGCCGCGCCGCCGCGGTTGCGAAGCGGGGGTCTTCGGCCAGGTGCGTGGCGCCGATCGCGGCCAGGAAACCAGCGAGCTGCCGCTGCTCATTGAACAGCGCCATAATGAACCAGCGTCCGTCGCGGCAGCGGTAGTGATTGGCGAGCGGATTGGGCGCCTCGGCGCGCGGCGCGCGATGCGCCACGTGTTCGCCCGCCAATCGCGTCTGAACAAAGCAGGCATTCGCCCACAGGCCGTTCTGCAGCAGGGAGGATTGTACGATGCCGCCTTTGCCGCTGCGCTCCCGCCGGTACAAGGCCGTGACGATGGCGGCGTAGAGGGCGGTGGCGCTGGGGTGATCGCCCATGCCGGGGACCGAGCGTGCCGGCTCGGTCGCCACCGTCGCGCGCACCATGTCCATCAGCCCCGTGCGCGCCCAGTAGGCGGTGGAATCAAACCCGGTCCGGTCGGCCTCCTCGCCGTGTTCGCCGTAGGCAGTGAACGAGGCGTAGATCAGGCGCGGGTTGATCGGCAACAGATCCGCGGCGGCGATCTTGAGGCGCTGGCGCACCGGCAAGGGAAAGTTGGTGACGAACACGTCGGCCGTGGTCACCAGCCGCTTGAGCACGGCCAGGCCGTCGGCGTGCTTGAGGTCGATGGCGAGGCTGCGCTTGTTGCGCGAGGTCAACTGCCAGTAGTAGTTCGTGGCTTTGCCGGGGATCGGCGTCGAGGCGCGCCAGGGATCGCCGGCACCGGGGGGTTCGATCTTGATGACGTCGGCGCCGTAGTCGGACAGGATGGTGGCGGCGGCCGGGCCCGCGATCCAGCTGGCGCAGTCGATCACCTTGAGGCCGGCAAACAGGCTGTCCGTCATCGCACCCGTCCTTTGCCACCGAAGACCAGGGGCCGGGCAACCCCGCAGCCCGGGCGTGTCCCCAACCCCCGCCCGCTCGAGGGGCGGCAGGCTCCGTCCCGAACGATCGGCTGCCAGCCGGCGCCGGCTGTCGCGGCCACCCTGGGGTCCGCGCCCCCGCAAACCCGCGCCTTGTGCATGTCTGCCTCCTGTCGCCGACGCACCCGAGCGCGACACCGGGCGCGCGCTCGCTATACTATCGACTGTGCCAACGGATGTCGCAATGCTCCCCCGCTTCGGCCTCGCACCCTTGGGTTTTCTCGAGATCGCCCCGCCCGATTTCATTGCGCTGGCAGCGGCGACCGGGTTCACGTCGGTCAATCTGCGCACGCGGGCCGCGGTGCCGGGCGGTCAGGAATTTCCCATGCGCGTTGGTGATGAGGGCGTGCGCGCCTGCCGGCGCCGCATCGCCGACACCGGCGTCACCGTGCGCCAGATCGAGCAGGTCGGCCTTGATCGTACGCTCGATGTGTCCGCGCTCCGCCCGATGCTCGAGGCCGGTGCCGAGCTTGGCGTCGCCAGTGTGTTGTGCTCGGGCGATGATCCAGACCTGGCGCTGGTGGCGGACCGTTTCGGCGCCCTGTGCCAGCTGGCGCGGGAGTTTGGCATGGCCGTCGAGCTCGAGTTCATGCCCTTCCGCGCCCTGAAAACGTTGCCAGATGCCGTGGCGGTGGTGACCGCTAGCGCCGCCGACAACGGTCGGGTGTGCGTTGATGCCCTGCATCTCTTCCGGTCGGGCGGCACAGTGGCGGGCATGCGCGCGGTCGACCCCGGTCGGCTCGGCTCCTTGCAGCTTGCCGACGCGCCCATCACGCCGCCACCGCCGCACCGGCTCGCTGAGGAGGCCCGCGAGCGGCGCTGCCTTCCGGGCCAGGGCGCGCTGCCGCTCGAGGAGCTGCTCGCCGCCTGGCCGGCCGACCACCCGATCGATGCCGAAATCCCGATGTTGCGCGCGGTCCCCGACCCTGACGCACGGGCGCGGGCCCGGCTGATCGCCGCGGCAATGCACGATCTCCTCGGCCGCAGCGCCGCCCCGGCCTGAGGCTAGGGCGCAGCCACGATACGCGGCATACGCGGCGCGCTTGATGGTGGCGCGCTGCCGCCCGCGCCGCCCTCTGCCTCATGGCTTGCTGTCGATGCCTCCCGCCTTTCCCACCACCTCGCTCCAGCGCTCAACATCGGCTTTGACGATTTCCAGCATGCGCTCGCCACCGCGGTCCTCGAGCCGCGGCACGCTGCCGCCGATCTCGGGAAAGCGCGTTTTGACCAGCGGATCATCGAGCGCCGCCAGCGCGGCGGCGCGCAATTTGCTGAGGATTGCCGGCGGCAGGCCCTTCGGCGCATAAAGCCCGAGCCAGCTCTCGATGATGAATTGCGGCACGCCACCTTCGGCGGAGGTCGGCACCTCCGGCAGCAGCGGTGAGCGCTGGCTGGCCGCCACGCCGAAACCCCTGACCGAGCCACCGATCACGTGTTCACGCGCCGACGCGATCAGTTCACAGGTGCCATCGATGGCGCCGCCAAGGATGTCGTTGATGGTCTGACCGAAGCCGCGGTAGACGACATAGGTGGGCTCGGCGCCGATAAGCTGGAAGAAATAGATGCAGGTCAGGTGCGCCAGCGAACCGGCGCCGTTGTGTCCCATCTTGAGGTCCTTGCCCTTGGCCTTGGCGTAGGCCACGAACTCCTGCAAGCTCGCCACCGGCAGGTCCTTGCGCACGACGATCAGATGCGGCGTCACCAGGTGGATGCCGAGGTAATCGAAATCCGTCCTCGGATCGTAAGGCAACTTGGGGTTGGTCGAAACCGATGCCGCGTGCGTCCCCATGTGGGCGAAGCCGATGGTATAGCCGTCGGGCTTGGCATTCTTGCCGCGCAACGATCCGGTGGCACCGCCGGCGCCAGCAGCATTCTCGATGACGATGCTCTGGCCAATGAGCTTCGTCATCGCCTCGGCCATGATGCGCGAGGACACGTCGGAGGCGCCACCGGCGGCGAACGGCACGATCAGGGTGATGTTGCGCTCGGGCCAGCTCTGGGCCAGCGCGGCAGCCGCCGACAAAGTTGCCGCCAGCGCGCTGAGTGCCAGCGCTTGCCAGCCGCGCCAGGCCCGGCCTTGCCATGCTGCCAGCGCACGCTGCACAGTCGACATGGGCTTCCTCCCTCGCTCCCGAACGATCGGTTGCCGGCAGCGGTACCGACACACCCAGGCCGCCATCGTGCACATTCTTTACCGGCAATCCAATGACGCCGGCGCGGGCGGTGGATGACAAGCACCGCTCACCCCCATAGAATTATCGCCATTGTACCTCTCACGGCAGGATGTTGTCCCATGTCCATCAGCTTGCGTCAGGTCGGCCAGCTGTTTGCGGCGGAAGTTGATGGCGTTGATCTGACGAAGCCATTGCCGCCGGCCGACATCGCCGCCATCCACGCCGGCATGGACCAGTACGCGGTGCTGATCTTCCACCGGCAAAGTTTCACTGACGAGCAGCAGCTGGCCTTCACGCAAAGCCTGGGCCCGATCGAGCTTGCCATTGGCACCAGTCTGCGGCGGCCGGAGGAGTATCGCCTGCCGCCGACCTTTGCCGACGTCTCCAATCTCGATCGTGACAACAAGCCGTTCGCGCGCGAGGACCGGCGCCGCCTGTTTGCCATCGGCAACCGGCTTTGGCATTCCGACAGCTCGTTCAAAGTGGTGCCGGCGAAGTACTCACTGTTGCACGCACGCGCGATCCCTTCGAAGGGCGGCAATACCGAATTTGCCGACATGCGCGCCGCCTACGATGCCCTTGACGGGGACACCAAGGATCTGATCGAGCCGCTGATCTGCGAGCACTCGCAGATGTTTTCGCGCGCCAAGCTCGGGTTTGGCGATTTCACGGCCGAGGAGCGTGAACGCTTCAAGCCGGTGCGCCAGCGCCTGGTGCGGGTGCACCCGCGCACCGGGCGCAAATCGCTCTACCTCTCCTCGCACGCGGGCAGCATTCTCGGTTGGCCCGAACCCGAGGCCAAGGCGCTGCTGATGGACCTGACCGAGGCCGCGACCCAGCGCGAGTTCGTCTACGCCCACCAATGGCGGGTGGGCGACCTGGTGATGTGGGACAATCGCTCCACCATGCACCGGGCCCGGCCGTTCCCGCACGACGAGCCCCGGGACATGCGGCGCACGACGCTGATGGGGGAGGCGCCCACCGTGCCGCAAGCGGCAGGTTGACGACCCGCGGTCGTGCAAGCGGGCCAGTCGGCCCAAGAGTGAGCCGGCGCGGGGCTCGGGTGCTGCAAGGGTAGGGCGCCAACACTAAGGATCAGCCCGGAGTGACCGCGGCCGCGCCGCGGTTCAAGATGGGGCCGACGGCAGGCAAGGACGAGGTCACGGGATGAGAGCGCGACGAGCTGGAGCGCTGGTGTGCTGTTGTGCTGTTGTGCTGGTGGGCTGCGAGGACCGCAACAAATATCAGCCGCCCCCCGCCCCCGAGGTCGGCGTGGAGACGCCGCAACGACGCCCCGTCACCTTGTACCTCGAGGTCACCGGCAACACCTCGGCCTACAATAAGGTCGACCTGGTGGCCCGCGTCCAGGGCTTCCTGGACAAGGTCGGCTACAAGGACGGTGAAACGGTCGCCGCCGGGACCACCCTGTTCGAAATTGAGCGCGCACCCTACGAGACCAGCCTGCAGATTGCCGAGGCCAGCCGTGAGCAGCAGGAGGCGCTGCTGGTGCAAGCCGAGGCCGATCTCAATCGGCAATTGACCCTGCAGCAGCGCCAGGTGGCGAGCGAGGCCAGGCTCGATGAGAGCCGCTCCAAACGCGACTCGACGCAGGCCGCGCTGGATCAGGCCAAAGGCCAGGTGCAGCAAGCCAAGATCAACCTTGCCTACACCGAGATCAAGGCGCCGTTCGCGGGCGTCGTCACGGCCCGGCTGGTCGACCCGGGAGCGCTGGTCGGCGCCTCGGGACCAACCAAGTTGGCCTCGATCGTGCAAGTCGATCCGATTTACGTCAACTTCAGTGTCAACGAGCAGCAGGTGCTGCAGGTTCGCGACCAGCTGCGCAGCCAGGGTCTGACGGTCAAGGATTTGGGGCCGATCCCGGTCGAAGTCGGGCTGCAGACGGACACCGGCTTTCCGCACAAGGGCGTCATTAATTATATCGCCCCCGATCTCGACCAGAACACCGGCACTTTGGCGGTCAGGGCCTTGCTCGACAACAAGGAGCGCGTATTGCTGCCCGGCCTGTTCGTGCGTGTGCGGGTGCCGATCGAGCGCAATCTGGAAAGCCTGCTGGTGCCGGACCGGGCGCTGGGCAACAATCAGCTCGGGCGCTACCTACTGGTGGTCAACGACAAAAACGTGGTCGAGCAGCGCCAGGTGCAAACCGGCGATGCGGTCGATGGCGGCATGCGCATCATCAAGGCGGGGCTCAAGGCCGAGGATCGGGTGGTCGTCAACGGCAATCAACGCGCCATTCCAGGCGGCGTGGTGAAGCCGGTCGACGCGGTCACGGCGGCCTCCACCGCCGCGCCCGTCGCCCCGGCGGCGCGCAAGGACTAGCCATGATCCCCAAATTCTTCATCGAGCGGCCGATCCTCGCCAACGTCATCGCCGTGCTGACCATCATCTTGGGTCTCGTGGCCCTGATCCGGCTGCCGGTGGCGCAATACCCCAACATCGTGCCGCCGACGGTGCAGGTCACCGCCCGCTATCCCGGTGCCAGCGCCGCAACCGTGGCGCGCGATGTTGCCTTGCCGATCGAGCAGAAGGTCAATGGTGTCGAGGGCGCAATCTACATGTCGTCGATGAGCACCAGCGACGGCTCCTATACGCTCACCGTGACCTTCCGCATCGGTACCGACGCCGACAAGGCGCAAATCCTGGTGCAGAACCGGGTCACCAGCGCGCAACCGTCGCTGCCGCAGGCGGTGCAGGTGCAAGGGGTGCAGACCGCCAAGCGCTCGACCTCGATCCTCGAAATCGTCGCCCTGAGTTCGCCCGACGGGCGCTACGACAGCCTGTTCCTATCGAATTACGCCACCATCAATTTGCTCGACGAGATTGCCCGCGTCGATGGCGTCGGCAACGTGTCGGTGTTCGGTGCCGGCCAGTATGCCATGCGCTTGTGGCTCGACCCGCAGAAACTGCAAGTGCGCAGTCTGGTGCCGCAGGACGTCATCAATGCCGTCAACCTGCAAAGCCGGGCCACCGGCGCCGGACAACTGGGCATCCCGCCGGTGCCGCAGGGGCAGGAATTTCAGTACACCATCAACGTACCGAGCAAGCTCGATGAGGTATCGCAGTTCGAAGACATCATCATCAAGGCCGACACCTCCGGCAGCGGTCGCATCACCCGGCTGCGCGATGTCGCCACCATCGAGCTCGGTGCCCAGCAGTATAGCCAGACCTTCAAGCTCAACGACCAGCCGGCGGCCGGGCTCGCCATCTTCCAATTGCCGGAGGCCAATGCGCTCGACGTCGCCACGCGCGTCGAGCGGCGCATGCAGACGCTGGCGGCAGCATTCCCGCCGGCGCTCACCTGGAGCGTTCCCTTCGACACCACCAAGTTCGTCAGCGCCGCCATCCACGAGGTCTATAAGACCCTGCTCGAGGCGGCGCTGCTGGTGCTGGTGGTGATCCTCGTCTTCCTGCAGGATTGGCGTGCCACCCTGGTGCCCGCTACCACGGTACCGGTGACCATCATTGGTGCCTTTGCGGCCATGGCCGTGTTTGGCTTCTCGGTCAATCTGACGACCCTGTTCGCCATCATTCTGGCGATCGGCATCGTCGTCGATGATGCCATCGTGGTGGTCGAGGGCGCCGCCAAGCACATCGAGCACGGGCTCACCCCGCACGATGCGACGGTCAAGGCGATGCACGAACTGACCGGTCCGATCATTGGCATCACCTTGGTGCTGATGGCGGTGTTCGTGCCGGCGGCGTTCCTGCCGGGCTTGAGCGGACAGATGTACCGCCAGTTCGCGATGGTGATCGCGGCCACCGCCGCCATCAGCGCCATCAATGCCATGACCCTCAAGCCGGCCCAGTGCGCGCTGTGGTTGCGGCCGATGCGACCGCCGCAGCGCCGCAATCTGTTCTATCGCGCCTTCAATCGCGTCTACGATGCGACCGAAACGCGCTACACCGGCCTGATCGCGCGCATGGTTGGCCGCAGCGGCGTGATGGTGGGCATCGTGACAGCGCTGGTGGCGCTCGCCATCTTTGGCCTGAGCCGCGTCCCGACCGCGTTCCTGCCAATCGAGGACCAGGGCTACTTCCTGATCGCGGTGCAGTTGCCGGAGGGCGCCGCGCTTGAGCGCACGAGCCGGGCGCTCGAGGAGGTGACCAAACGGGTGCGCCAGCAGCCAGGCGTCGACAAGGTGGTTGCCATCGGCGGGCTGGCGGCACTCAATGACAATGCCAGCCTGGCCAATGCCGGCATCGCCTATGTGATCCTCAAGGATTGGTCGCAGCGCGGCAAGGCTGAGGGCCTGCTTCCGCTCTACAACGCCCTGTCCGAGCGGGTGAAGACGCTTGAAGACGGTGTCGCCCTGGTGATCCCGCCGCCGGCGATCCAGGGCATCGGCAACGTCTCGGGGGCGACCATGAAGGTCGAACTGCGCGACGGCAGCTTCGATTACGCGCAGCTCGAACACCTGGCCGAGGCCATCGTCGAGCGGGCCTCAGCGCAATCGACCTTTCAGGTGGTGCGCAACTCGTTTCGCGCCGATGCGCCGCAACTCAACATCGTGATCGACAGGGTCAAGTCGGAAACCTTGGGTGTGCCGCTGGGCAACGCGCTCGATACGCTGAGCGCCTACGTCGGGTCGAGCTACATCACCCAGTTCAGCAAGTTCGGCCGGGTGTTCCAGATCTATGTGCAAGCCGACGCCGCTGCGCGCATCCAGCCAGAATCGCTGCGGACCTTGTCGGTGCGTAACACGGCGGGTGGCATGGTGCCGCTCGGCACCTTGGCCGATATCAGCAACATCAGCGGCCCATCGCTGATTTCACTTTACAATCTCTATCCGGCGGCGACCGTGGTCGCCAATACCGCGCGCGGCTTCAGCTCCGGCCAGGGCCTCAACCTGTTGGCGGAGATCGCCGGCCAGACGCTGCCCGCCGGCAGCAGCGGCTATGAATGGTCGGCGATGTCCTATCAGGAAAAGGAGATCGGCAATCAAATCTACCTCGTCTATGCGCTGAGCCTGCTGTTGGTCTATCTGGTGCTCGCCGGCCAGTACGAAAGCTGGATCGCGCCGCTGACGGTGATCGTGTCGGTGCCGCTGGCGCTGCTGGGCACGGCGGCGGCTCTGCTGGCGCTGGGGGCGCCCAACAACCTTTACACCCAGATTGGCCTGATCTTGCTGATCGCACTCTCCGCCAAGAACGCGATCCTGATCGTCGAGTTCGCGCGCGCGTTGCGCCGCGACGAGGGCTACCCCATCGAAAAGGCCGCCGTCGAGGCGGCCCGCAGCCGCTTCCGGCCGATCCTGATGACGTCCTTTGCCTTCATTCTGGGCGTGGTGCCGTTGGTGCTGGGTTCGGGTGCTGGCGCCAACGCACAAAAGTCGATCGGTATCGCCGTGCTGACGGGCATGTTGGGCTCGACCCTGCTCACCGTCGCCTTCGTGCCGTCGGTGTTTGTGGTGCTGCAACGGTTTGAGGAGTGGCGCAGCAGCAAGCGCGTGCCGTTGGCGGCATCCTGACCGCGCGCGGGGGACTCACGGCACCACCGCCAAAAACACAAAGGTCGCGAAAATCACCAGATGGATGATGCCTTGCAGCACCGTGGTGCGGCCGGTGCCGAGCGTGAGCACGCCAACCAACAACGTCAGCGCCAACAGCACCATGTCCTTGGCGCCGAGGCCGAGCAGAATCGGCTGGCCCAGGGCCACCGCCACCGCCGCCACCGCCGGGATGGTGAGACCGATGCTGGCCAGCGCCGAACCCAGCGCCAGGTTTAGGCTGGTTTGCAGCCGGTTCGCGCGCGCCGCCCGGAACGCGGCCAAGGCTTCCGGCAGCAGCACCAGCAGCGCGATGGCAATGCCGACCACCGCCTTCGGAGCGCCAACCCAGGCAATAATTCTTTCCAGGGGCGGCGTCAGCGACTTGGCCAGCGCCACGATCGCGATCAGCGAGATCAGCAACAGCGCGGTGCTCGTAAGCGTGATCCAGTTGGAGGGCGGTGGCGCATGCACGTCGTCTTCGCCTTCGAACATCAGGAAATAGGCGCGGTGGCGTACGGTCTGGACGAACACAAAGGAGCCGTAGAGCACCAGCGAGACCACGCCGGCGAACGCCAGCTGCGCGGTGTTGAAAGCGGGGCCGGGCGTGCTGATGGTGAAGTTCGGCACCACCAAGGTGAGCACGGTGAGGGCCGCGAGCACGGCCAAGGCGGCGCTGGCACCTTGCAGCTGGAAGCCCTGCTCGTGGTGACGCATGCCTCCGGCCAATAGGCACAACCCGACGATGCCATTCAACACGATCATGACGACGGCAAACACCGTATCGCGCGCCAACCCCGCCTTGTCGGCGGCGAACGACAGCATGATGGAGACGATGAGCGCCACCTCGATCACCGTCACCGCCAAGGCCAGCACCAATGTTCCGAACGGCTCACCGATGCGGTGGGCCACCACCTCGGCATGGTGTACGGCCGCAAACACGCTGGCGATCAAGGCCGCCCCGGCAATGACGGCGACAGCGCCACTGGCGTCGGCAAACAGCATGATAACGAGCATCACCCAAGCGGCCGCGGGCCAGAGCCATGCCCACCAAGGTATGCGTGACGGTGCCGCCATAGCCAAAGGCTCCTTGTCAAGATCGGGCTTCTCTAATGGGCCTGGTGATGTCAAGTCTCCCGTGCGGCAAACTCCCAGTCAGCAAGTGTCGACGGTCATGACTCGTCCCGTTTTGTCGATTGAGGTTCGATGTAGCACAGCCATATCTCGCCGCGGGTTACTTGCTTCTCTCCGTGGTCAGCGCTGGGCTGCCAGCTCGATGCGATCAGAAAGGAGGGAGTGGTGAGCACAATCTAGGGTCGCGTGGTTCGTCAGATGACGACCGACTGCCCGACCTACGTCTTCACCACGTCCACCGTCCCAGCGGCGGGACCTCGGGGAGCCAAGGGCATCTTCAGTCGGCCCAGCTCAGCAATTCTCTATCCTCCGTATCGAAGGGGGGTATGCCTTAAGGCATGGCGGCTCTTTGCGCGGTCGAGCCCGAGCGGTCACACCCCCGGAAGCCGCGCAGCGGTTTGCGCCGCCGGCGCAAAGGGGTTGACGGCGAGGATCTCGGCCGCGGGACAATTCGCCGTGTGCCATGATAGCTCCGATCATGCGTGCGCGGCCTCGGTCTTACTCCACCGGAACGTGGTTCCATCCATCCACATACGATGCAGGATCACCGCCAGCTTTCGAGCCACGGCGACCTTTGCGCGCTTGAGACCGCGACGCTTGGCCACCTCCAATCCCCAGCGCTTGAGCGCGGAGAAGCGTGTGACCCGCGAGAGCAACACGTTCGCCGCCTCGTAAAGGGCGGTGCGCACCATCTCGTCGCCAACGCGCGTGATCCCGCCGGTCACATCCGTTTGGCCCGATTGGTAGCGCTTCGGCGTCAATCCAAAGAGTGGCCCAGCATTCCTGGACTTCTTAATGCGACCGGGGTCGTCGAGTGCTGACTTGTAGGTCATGGCTACGATCGCGCCGACACTCGGGGTGGTCATGAACCGGCGACAGACTTCGTCATGGCGGGCAACGTCAAGGACGGCTTTGTGCAGTTTGTTGAATTGGGTCAGCAACGTTGCCCGCGCCGCCAACATGGCCTCCGCAATTTGCTCGAGCATTGCGTGCCCGATAACGAGGTTACGGATGCGCGCTTCGAAGGTCTTGGCGGTTACGCGACCAACCTTGAGACCGAAACCTCTGAGAATACCGCGAAGGCTGAGCTCGATGTCCCTAAGTTTGTGCTGCAGCTGCTTGCGCGCGACCAGCAGGGCGCGCACCTCCTGTGATCCGGGGGACTTGGCATGGACCGGTCGGAACCATCCCATGCGCAGCAGCTGAGCCATACCCCGCGCGTCACGGCGATCCGTCTTCACGGTCATCGCGGACAATGCCGCCTTCACGTGACGGGTCTCCATGAGGGTCGTCTCAAATCCCGCTGCAGTGAGGCCAGCATGGAGCCACTGAGAGAGTGGACCGGCTTCAAGCCCGATCCGGATCAATGGAAGGTCGAGGCGCTTGAAGAATTTCACGAGTGCTTCAGGGTGGGTTTCCACCTTCATTTCCTTCACAACCTTGCCGGTTGCGTCGACAATGCACACGCTCGAGAGTTCCAAAGAGACGTCAATTGCGGCATAGTGATTCACGGCTGTCCCCAATGGTTTGCGATGCTTGGGGCCCGGTGCTCAAACATCCAGGGACCCCGTTCACCATCACTTACCGGGAGACAGCCACCTTTCCCTTAAACCGAGGTTGGGCCCATTACGGCATCTAGGAGAGGCCACTGGACCGCGATTTGTCCAGATCGAGCCTGTGTACACGGCCGTCCGTAACTATGAGAAAGCCGACGCTTGGGGGGAGGTGCCGGCCCTCGGGTTTTTGGCGGCGCCGCGTTCCATTCGCTGACTTACCTGGTGTCG
>Ga0126384_10001661_pt1 | contig 13251 bp, 7 predicted proteins | sample PanSoiMetPlot_36_FD_92543 | JGI IMG/M metagenome (GOLD analysis project Ga0126384, IMG submission 92543) | Tropical forest soil microbial communities from Panama - MetaG Plot_36 | ecosystem: Environmental > Terrestrial > Soil > Tropical forest > Bulk soil | place: Panama | collected 2016-02-17 | reverse complement strand
CGTGGAAGCGGCGCGCAAAGCAGCAGGGTGGGCGAAGACGACGGCACACAACCGCGCTCAAGTACTGTACTACCTCGCAGAAAATCTGGCTTTGCGCCGAAAGGAAATTGTTGCTCGACTATCCGTCTTGGTCGGAGAAAAACAGGCGGCAATGGAGTTGAATTGCGGGATCGAACGTATTTTTGCCTACGCCGCTTGGGCTGATAAGTTCGATGGTGCGGTGCACAACCCACCCTTCCGCATGATTGCGCTGGCGATGAATGAACCAATTGGAATTGTCGGGATAACATGTCCAGCGGAGTTTCCCCTGCTTGGCTTCATGTCACTCGTGATGCCGGCCCTGGCGATGGGTAACACGGTGGTCGCGATTCCCTCGGAAACTTATCCCTTGATCACCGGGGACCTCTACCAGCTTTTCGATACCAGCGACTTGCCCGGCGGAGCGGTTAATATCGTGACTGGTCCCGTTGCTCAGTTGTTAAAGACCTTGGCCGAGCATGATGATGTGGATGCGATCTGGTCATTTACCGATCCAGCCAGCGCCGAGGCTGCAAAGGCCCATTCAATAGGAAATCTCAAGCAGGTGTGGACAAACGAAGGGCGCACGATCGACTGGTTCGATCCAAGGCAGGGCGAGGGACGCTGGTTTCTGGAGCACGCCACCCAGGTAAAGAATATTTGGGTTCCTTACGGCGAGTAAGCCAGCAACTTCCACGCTGGCGATTCCCGTCAAAACACTATGAACCCGACCGGCAAACCCAGAGTTAAAGTTTGCTGCATCAGCAGCGTCGAGGAAGCGGCTTTAGCCGTCCAACTGGGAGCTGCCGCGCTCGGGTTGGTTTCTCACATGCCCAGTGGTCCAGGAGTGATCTCCGAAGAGTTGATTGCGGAGATTGTAAGAACGGTGCCGCCATCGGTAGGCACATTCCTCCTCACGTCCAAGCAGGATGTCGAAGCCATTATTGAGCAACAGCGGTTTTGCAGAACAAACTGCATTCAGATCTGTGACCGGCTGACCTCCGGTGAGCATCATGACCTCAGGAGGGCGTTGCCGGGAATCTCACTGATCCAGGTAGTGCACGTTGTTGGAGCAGAATCCATTGATGAGGCATTGGCGGCGAGTCAGGGTGTCGATGCCATCCTCGTTGACTCTGGCAACCAAGCTCTGACTATCCACGAACTCGGCGGAACAGGGAGAGTACACAATTGGGCGATTAGTCGCGAGATTCGCGAGCGGCTTTCTGTTCCGATGTTTCTGGCCGGCGGGTTGAACGCAACGAATGTGCGTCGAGCCATTGAAGGAGTAGGACCATTTGGCGTGGATTTGTGCTCTGGGGTACGCACGAACGGCAAACTGGACCGGGAAAAGTTACAAGCTTTCTTCGATGAAGTACAAGCCGCTTGCGGAGCGACGGTTTAAGAAAAGATAACCGCGCCGGCACAAGATACACAAAGGGAACAACAGCAGTTTTGTGCTGCCTTTGTGTTCCTTTGTGTCCTTTGTGGTAAAAGACTCCGCGGGTCACCTCCGAGTTGACCTCTTTGCAGAGCATCAATAGACTCTGCTTCCCAGATATTTTTTTGCATTCAGGAAAACTCTATGCCGAAGCGTCCTCGCATTGCAGTTGTGGGAAGCGCCAATATCGACCTGACCTCTTTCATCGACACTTTTCCTAAAGCTGGGGAAACGATCTTCGGGCAGAAGTTCGACCTGGGGTTCGGAGGCAAGGGCGCTAACCAGGCGGTGGCGGCAAAACTCTGTGGGGCAGATGTGTTCATGGTGGCCCGGGTCGGAGACGATATTTTTGGGCCAGCAACCATCAGCAATTTTCAGAAACTGGGGATCGATGCTTCGCATGTCCGCCAAGTGAAGGGAGTTTCCAGCGGCGTAGCCCCAATCTTTGTTGATCCTTCGGGACAGAACCGCATCATCGTGGTCAAAGGGGCTAACGACACGCTTAAGCCCGCTGACGTAGATGCGGCTGCCGACGTTCTCAAAATTGTGGACTGCATTGTTCTTCAATTCGAAATCCCGCTCGAGACGGTTTATCACACGATCCATTTCGCAGGACGGCACAGGATCCAGTCGATCCTAAACCCAGCCCCGGGGCAACCGATTGACTTTAAGGTGGTTGCTGGTCTCGACTACTTCGTCCCCAACGAAAGCGAAGCCGAAACGATAACCGGCATGCCGGTACGCAATGTGGACGAAGCGAAGGCATGCGCGAAGAAGTTACTGGATGCGGGGATCAAGCGCGTCATCATCACGCTCGGTGCAAACGGCTCTTTACTGGCGGGAAGCGACGGTATGGAGCACATGCCGGCGTTTCAAGTCACGGCAACCGACAGTACCGGTGCCGGCGACGCATTCATCGGCAGTTTCGCCACGTTCCTCGGTGAAGGAATGTCCGAGCGTGAGGCAGTGCGACGCGCCAATCTCTATGCGGGCCTCTCGACTACCAGCGTGGGAACCCAGAAATCTTTTTACGATCGCGCCCGCTTCGAGACCGAGTGGGCGAACCGAAATGGACAGTGATTTCGTGTTGAGGCATTCCCAAGTATTCGGATGGGTCGTTGGCTAGTCCGGTCCTCCCATTGGAGCGGCTGTCCCTGTTCGATCAGATCCTTTTACGTTGGTTTGGTGATTTGGGGTCAATTCCTTCGAATTATGCTTTTCAGCCCATCCTGAAATGTTCTTGACTGCGCAGCCCAGAGGCAGTATAGAAATCCATCTGTAATCGTGTGGGGTCACAAACGTTAGCCTGGGCCGAGAGGGACTCATGTCTGGCACGAATCTGTCCGCAATGGTGTCTAGCAGTCACGAAGAGCTTCCGCCTCCCTCTCCCAACACCAGAATCGAAACAACTACTTCGGCAATGTGTCATAACATCGTGGGGTGCCTATGATCGCCGGAAAGATATTGCGCGCTGTTTTCGTGTGTTTACTCGTTTGTTTCTTCTCTCGCCTTAGCTTCAGTCAGGCCAATGGAAGTTTTTCCGGCACTGTGGTGGACAAGACCGGATCGGTGATTAGCAACGCTACGGTTAAGATCACGTCGCAGCAAACAGGCCTGTCGCGTGACGTGAAGACCGACGATACCGGACGCTATTTAGTGCCCCTCTTGCCAGTATCTGTTTACACGATCCGCGCCGAGGCGCAGGGATTTCAGGCGACTGAGCAAAGGGATCTGCGGCTGCAGGTGAATGAACAACGGGAGATAAATTTCACTCTCGCTCCCGCCTCGGTGAGCGAGAGAGTCGAGGTCAGCGCGCAGGAAGTGGCGGTCCAGACGACGAATCCAACCCTGGGACAAGTAATCACGGAACAACAGGTTGCTCAATTACCTCTTAATGGCCGCAACTTTGTTCAGTTAGCCACTCTCACCCCTGGCACAACCACGGAAACCGCTCACAGCTTCTTCAATGAAGGTACCGATAGCGAAGCCTCCGCGCGCGGTTCTTACTCCCTTTCCGTAGGTGGGTCACGCCCTCAGAGCACCGATTGGTTACTCGATAACGTCGACAATAACGAGTTGACTGCTGGCGCCATCGGGATCGTACCCTCGATCGATGCCATCCAGGAGTTCAAAGTCCTGACTTACAATTACTCGGCTGAATACGGCACCCGCGCAGGTCCGACTGTTCTGGTGACGACCAAGTCTGGTTCGAATCAGTTGCATGGATCGGCCTTTGAATTCTTCCGCAATACCAAGCTGGATGCGCGCAGCTTTTTCGCTGCTACTCGCGAGCAATTCAATCTGAATCAATACGGCGGGTCCCTTGGGGGGCCAATCCGCAAAGACAAGACATTCTTCTTCGTCGATTATCAGGGAAAGAATCAGCGGCGCGGTGTTCCTTTTACCGGGCTTGTGCCGACCGTGGCCATGCAGCAGGGCAACTTCAACGATGACCAGTTTGGAAATCCTCGAACAACGCCGCTGACCAACCCGTATTCAGGCGCGCCTTTTCAATGCGCTCCTGACGGCATTACTCCTTTGACGCCGGATTCGACAACGGGTGTGCAGCCCTCGGGTACGCCATGCAGTGTGATTCCTCCGGAACTGAGGGATTCCGCAGGACTGCAACTCGTTCGACTGTATCCCACCAGTAACACCAGCAACCCGGCCGCTGGTTTTAATTTCACGAACGCACCGGTTCGTAAGCTTGATGAAAAATCATTCGATGTTCGCCTCGACCACAACTTTTCCACCAAGGATTCGCTGTTCGCCCGCTTCAGCTACGATCAAGCCGTGTCCTTTGTGCCGGGTGGTTCGCCGTCATTTGCCGAGCAGAGCGCTTTTGGCAGTACCCAGAACATCGACAACCACGCCAGAAATGCGGTCATTTCTGAGACCCATATTTTCTCAGAACACAACATAAATCAGTTCACCTTCGGGTATAACAGGATCTTCAACTTCATCCATTCGTTTGCCAGCGGCACCTGCGAAGCCGCGAAGCTGGGCATCGCAAATGCAAACCTTGACCCGGCGTGTGGTGGAGCTGGCGTGCCCCAGTCGACCAAGGTGTGCGTCAGCTGCGGCCTTACATCCATCTCGTTAAACCAAGGCTACTGGGCCATCGGTGATCGCGGCTTTGCCCCGTTCCAGGGTGGAACCAATGTGTTTTCCATCGCCGACTCTTTCGACATGATTCGAGGTAAGCACGACATCAAGGTCGGTTTTGGATTCCGCGCTCACCAGATGAACGTTTTGACCAATGCTTTTCAGGACGGTAGTTTCAGCGTCCTCAATCAGACGGGCGACGCGATGGCCGACCTCATGATGGGACTTTATAGCAACGGATTCCACGACCAGACTTTCTTGGGTGCAACAACGGGTCGCCGCTGGAAGATGTATCGGCCTTATGTACAGGACGATTGGCGAGTGACTCCGAATCTGACGCTTAATCTTGGAGTGGCCTGGTCGATCGTTCCACCGGTCACGGAAGCCCACAATCGCCAGGCGAACTTCAATTTCTTCAGCAACTGCTCCCCTCATCCGGATTGCAACCAGCTGATTCCCGGCGTGAATTCGGATGGCCGAGTGGGCATTAAATTCGATAAAACGGCGGTGGAACCTCGCGTCGGTTTTGCCTGGAAAGTCCTCGGGAGACAGGAGACTGTGTTGCGAGGCGGGTATGCCATCTTCCACGACTCCTCGTGGAATCAGGGAGCCCAGGGTTTGTGGGAAAGCCCTCCGTTCTTCTTCGAATCAGGACAATTCAATTTCATTCCCGGCATCTGCGGCACCCCAAAATTCCCTTCGAATCCCTACTCGAACCCTGCCTTCAACCCGTGCGCCATTTCGGCAGGATTTCCTCTTGTCACCACGCCTCAGCCCGTCAGCAATTTCGCAGGCACCGTGTTGTCGCAGGATCTGGACTTCAAGCAAGGCATGGTTCAGCAATACAACCTTAACCTTGAACAAGGGTTTCCCGGGGGGGTCGTGCTCACGCTGGGATATGCCGGTTCTCGGTCCACTCACATCCTGCTGCAAGGCTTAAACCAGAATGTGGGATCTCCGTCGGCTTGCGACCCCTCGAGCTCGACTTTTGATCCCAATTACAAGTTGGGTTGTGCTCCGGGTGGAGGGGCGGTAGTTCCGCCTTACAACATCTTTTATGTTTCCAATATCGGGGACAGAGGTTCTGGACGATACGATTCCTTGCAGGTCAAAGCTGAGACTAAGAACATCCGCCATGGTTTGTATGCCTTGGTTGGATACACATGGTCTCACGCTTTTGATAACGGCTTGCCCGACGGCCTAGGTTCCAACGTCGGCGCCACTTACTGGCCGTTGCCCGGCACCACTCATCTCGATTGGGCTCTGTCACAGCTCAACGTTGGTCAGCAGTTCACGGCTAGCGTGATTTACGATTTGCCGATCGGGCGCGGTAAGAGGGTTGGGGGGAACTGGAACGGCGCTCTGAATGCCGCTTTGGGCAATTGGCAGGTCACCGTAATTGAAAAAGCGACGTCCGGGTTCCCCGTATTTGTTTTCAACAGCAACAATGAGTCGGGCGTCAATTTCGAATATAACTTCCTGCCTGTGAACCGTCCGGATCAGATTTGTGATCCGGTTAGCACCCATAAAAGCATAACGCAATGGTTTAATGTGAATTGCTTTGTTCCGGCCGCGGTTGGCCAACTTGGGACAGCTAATCGCACGCCTGTTTCCGGACCAAGGTTCGTGAACACCGACTTTTCGTTGATCAAGCGCTTCCCGATCACTGAGCGCGCGGGGCTGGACTTCCGCGCGGAGTTTTTCAATCTCTTCAATCATCCCCAATTTGGAGAGCCTGGCAATGACATGTCACAGGCGGTTGGCGGGCAGGTTAGTTCTCAATTCGGCGTCATTAACACCACGGTAAACAATCCGCGCCTGATTCAGTTTGGGCTGAAGCTCACGTTCTGATCAGTAGGGGAGAAGCTCTATGCTTCTCCCCACTGTCAATCTTAGGCGTGGCCGCAAGTCGACATTCTCGTGAGCAACTTGTGGAAGCGGGATCGGTCAGTTATGACTAGTCGGGCGCCGTTCCGCCTTTTTGTTGCAGCGTGAAGACAAGCTGGCGCACTTCTCGGCGCTGGCGTTCCAGTTCAGCCTCTGCCTTTCGTGACGTCTGCTGATAGAGCGTAAATTCGTGTTGTGCTTTGGCCTTGTCCCCGATCACAGAGTAAGCACGAGCTAAACGATAGTGAGCGTCGGGCAATTCCGGAGTGACTTCAGTAGCCTTGGCCAGAAGGGGAATAGCGCGGGCTGTCTCTCCACGTTCTGCGTAGACAATTCCCAGTTGCAGGTAGGCGGCACCCAACTTCGGATCGAGGCGAACAGCGGTTTCGAGCAGCGTTTCGACTTTCTTGTTCTCGCCTTGGTTTTCTCGGGCGCGGGTTCCTTTCCACAGGCTCAGGGCGTAGTAGTAGTTGGCCAGAGCGTTTTGGGGCTGAAGCCGGGCAAAGCGGGCCATGCGGGTGGTAATCTCATCTGATCGAAAACTGCCCGTACCGATAAGTCTTCCCATGAACTCGTAAGGGGTGGCATTGTTCGGCTCGAGGTCCGAGGCTTCACACAGGAGCTTGGCAGCCTGCTCATCGTCTCCCGTGGAATACTTCGTGGTTGCCAGTCCCATTAACATGCGCTGCGATCTCGGGAATAATGCCCTGCCTTTCTTGAAGACCTGCTCTGCTTGTACGAAGGCATGATGGAGAAGCAACTCCGATCCCCAGGCGAAGAGGTTTGGTTCGCTGGGATCGAGTTCTGCAGCGCCCTGAAACTGCTTAGCCGCTTCCAACGGGTTGCCGGTCTTCTCCTCTACTGTGGCTAGCAGGTGGTGAGCTTGCGCGGTATTGCTTGTCGCGAGCAGATTGTTGGCTATCTCCCGGGCTCGTTCATAGTCTCCGACCTGGAGATAGGCCTGAGCTAATTGATAGGTGCTTGCATTGCCCTTTCTGATTCGTGCAGCACGTTCCAGATAGGGGATTGCGTCTTTGGCATGGCCGGCGGCAATCAGGCCCGCTCCCGCGCGAGAGTTGAGATCAAAATCTGATGGCTTCTGATCGGCTTCATGGCGCAGCTGTCGAACAGCATCAGCGGAGATTGGTGCTCTTGGGCTTCCGTCGTTCAGCGAGCTAGTGCCTCGCGATAATGCTTCGCTGGTCGGCATCCGTGTAGTTGAGCCATGACCACCCAGATTGGAAGTATCGGTCACGCCGGCAGCCGTAAACTTGGGATCATCAAAGAACTCTGGCGGGCTAGCCGGGGAGTTCTTTTTTTTCAGCGCGAGCTCAATCGTCTTGTTGTCAGATGGTGCCAGATCAACTGCCAATGAGGACGTTTGGTTGAGTCCGTCACCTGATGCGCTGAGGTGATAGCTGCCGGGGGAGAGCGTGGGAAACCGGCACAGGCCGTCAGGTCCCGTCCTGCCAGTCAGCTGGGTACCATTCTGGTCGATGAGATGAACTTGGGCGTTTGCGAGCGGCTGATTTTGTGGATCAAGAACACGAACGGTCAGAGTCGCAGGCTGGATTGCTGAATCTTTTCTCGATTGAGTGTAAGTGTGGCTAGCCGTCGAACATGGAATGGCAAGGGTCACGAAGAATGCGAAGGCCGTCGACTTTAGCAGGAGGTGCATGAAATGTGACAGGGTAGCAGCCAGCGCCTTTTGCTGATGGTCATTCTAAGGTCCGCTTCGACGATCCGCAATCAGGCCATGTTGTGTTCGGGGCATAAGCGTGAGTCGGACATGACTGAAAACTCTGGTAGCAATGGGAGTTAACATTTAGAATCCGGCTTCTTTGGCAGAAGGGGTTTCAGGTTAAAAACAATATAGTGCGGGAGGAGGCAATCAGTTCATGAAGCCACTGAGGAATGCGGTTCTGACCCTAATAACCCTCATGCTGTCGATGTCAAACTGGGTTGAAGCGCAAAAGATCAAGGTTATTGTCGATCAGGATGCTCGCGGACCGGCTACGACCGACATGCAATCCATCTTGATCTTTCTGCAATCCGACAAGTTCGATGTTCTGGGAATTACAACCGTGACTGGCGATCAGTGGGTAAGGGAAGAGACGCGGCGCACGCTGCGACTCCTGGAGATCGCCGGACGCACCGATGTTCCTGTCATTCAAGGCGCTGAATTTCCGTTGCTTAATTCGAAAGAAGAGACGGAACGCCGGGAGCACTTGTATGGGGAGTTCCGTTACAAGGGGTGCTGGACTGATTTCTCGCACAATCCTGAACGCACAACACCGGCATTTCGCGAGGCCTATCACGAGCCGGACGTAATTCCTCCGCTGGTCGAAGGCGAGCCGCACATCAAGGCGCTCGACGAAAGCGCAGCAAATTTTATCGTGCGGATGGTACACAAGTATCCAGGTGAGGTCGTCATTTGGGCGGGTGGTCCGTTAACGAATATTGCGCTGGCTTTGCGGCTCGATCCGCAGGTAGCTACGTTAGCCAGAGAACTGGTGCTGATGGGCAGTGGCATGTACGCGAATGATGGGGGTATCAATAGCATCGATGGGCGCCGCGAATTTAATTGGTGGTTCGATCCCGAGGCGGTGCGCATTACTATGCGTTCGCCATGGAAGAAGATCACGATTACGCCGATTGATATCTCGATTAAGACGCGGGTCACGCCAGAGGTACGAACTGCGATCGCGAAATCGGATGCCCCAGTTGCGCAATATCTGACCAAGTACTATGCAGACAGTTTTATGTGGGACGAATTGTCGGCTGCCGCAATGATCGATCCGACGATCATCACTGGTCAGAAGCAGCTTTACGTCGACATCGATGTGGATCACGGGTCGAGCTACGGCGATACGCTTTTCTGGGATGCGAAAGCAAACGTTCCACCCTACGAGAGGATTGCGACCGTTCAGTTCGATGTGGATACGAAGAAACTCTACGATCTCTACATCAAGCTGATGACGCAGCCGCCACGAAAATTGCAGTAGCCGAGTTGAGTTAATGGGATGGCGGATCTCGGAGAGCCCTTTTCTGATCCGAGGAGCGTGAGGATGGATTCAAAGCAGCTGCTGCAAATGACTCGACGCCAATTTGTTACTACCACGACGGCCGGTATGACAGCGAATGCGGTAATGGGAAACAGAACCATGGCGGGTCTCACTGAGCAGATGGAAAAAACAGGGAACACGGCTCCAAGTCGCGTGATCATCGACACGGATCCTGGTGTAGACGACGCCTTGGCTTTGCTGCTGGCACTGCGTTCGCCCGAGTTAAAGATCGAAGCAATTACACCAGTGGCGGGGAATGTGCCCCTGAGTCTCACACTGCCGAACGCGTTGCGTATGGTCGAGATCGCCGGGCGGACTGACATCCCTGTTGCTCCTGGGGCCGAGGGACCGCTGTTTCGCCGGTTAGTGAGCGCCGCTTATGTACATGGCGAGAACGGACTGGGAGGAGCAGTTTTCCCAGAGCCGAAACTTAAGCCAGTGGATCTCCCTGCCACCGAGATGATTCGGCAGGTCGTACGCAAGTACCCGCACGAGGTGACGCTGATCACGATTGGGCCGATGACCAACGTGGCGGCGGCATTGAATGCGGATCCGGAGCTTGCCAGCCTGGTCAAAGCGCTGGTCATGATGGGCGGTTCGCTCTCAGGCGGCAACATCACGCCGGCGGCGGAGTTCAACGTATACGTTGATCCGGAAGCGGCGAGGATTGTCTTCCAGTCCGGGATCCCCATCACTATGGTGGGCTTGGACGTAACGCGCAAAACCTCGCTAACCGACGAGCATCAACGCATGCTTCAGGCAAATCCCGACCCGGTGAGTCAGGCGGCGGCGAAGATTGCGCGCAACGCGATCGACCACACCCGGGCCCAGGGCTTCACCGTGGGGCCAAACATGCACGATTCGTTGGCGATCGCCGCCTTTCTTGATCCCTCCATTCTGAAGTGGCGGGAATACTATGTCGATGTGGAAACCAGCGGAGAGTTGACCGCTGGCGAGACGCTGGGATACAGCCCTTTCTCAGGCGATCTCCAACGCAAACCTGAAATGGCAAAGCAAGCGGCGGCAGAGATGCGGATTCGCGGCTCGGCACCGACGCTCTCAGGAACGCGGACATCGCCGGTGATCCGCGAAAAGTATGTTCCCAATTCGAGGGCAGCGGTGGAAGTGGATTCGGCACGCTTCTTCGACCTGCTGATTGGACGTTTGTCGGGCAAAAAACAATAGTGCGTGCGCGACGAATTCCGGTAATTCCGAGGTGAGCATGAAGATTGGTCGGCTGTGGTGTGTCGCGGCGGTGGGACTGGGACTTTCCACGGGCATGTGGGGACAAGGCAAACGAAAAATCATCATCGATCAGGATGCGGCCGGACCAGCCGGCACGGATCAAACGTCCATGTTGTTACTGATCCAATCCTCCCAAACCGATGTTGTGGGTATTACTGTCGTGACAGGGGACCAATGGCTGAACGAAGAAGTGGCGCACACGTTGCGCATGCTGGAAGTGGTCGGGCGAACCGATATTCCCGTTCTAAGGGGAGCAGAGTATCCGCTGGTGCGGCGCAAGCCGGAAACTGAGCTATGGGAGCAAATGTATGGGTCGGTGACATGGCTCGGAGCGTGGACGCCGAAGTTTTATCACCCGCCCGATCAGCTGGGAGAAATGCCGGAAGGCAAGCCGACGACCAAGGCAGCCGAAGAAGACGCGGCCCACTTCCTGGTTCGCATGGTGCGCAGGTATCCAAACGAAATCACGATCTATGCCGGCGGACCAATGACGAATCTGGCACTGGCTATCTCCATTGATCCTGAGTTTCCGAAGCTGGCGAAGGAACTGGTTTTCATGGGGGCAAGCTTAAGTCCCGCGACCAATAATCCGGAGTTCGTGAATGGCCCGCGGCACGAGTTCAATCTTTGGTTCGATCCGGAAGCGTCGCACATTGTCTTGAGCACTCCGTGGAAAAAAATTACATGTACGCCGGTGGACACCTCCGTCAAGACACAACTTACGAACCAATTAATCGATCGGGTAAAGAGTGGCATTTCCGCAGCGGCGCAATACATCGGGAAATATTCCCGATTGTACGGGGACTACAACTACTTATGGGATGAGCTGGCGGCTGTGGCGTGGCTCGACCCCAGCATTATTACGAAGAGTGAAACACGATATATGGATGTCGATCTTGACCGCGGCGCAGGCTACGGCAACATTCTGACGTGGTCAGATCAGGCCAAGCCGAGGCTCGAAGTTCGGCCTGTGCAGATCCAGGTTGATCTGGATACTCAAAGGTTCTATGACAAGTTTGTGGAGCTACTCAAGGCACCAACGCCGGGAGCGAAGCAGTAGCTCTGCGCCGAGGGGTAACCTTCGGCTGCCCTGTGGGCGCGAGCGAATTTCGGATATGCAAGACTGCTGCCTCATTGCAACTGCTTGAGCATTTCCTGCGCCTGGGCATGGTCCGGTCGTTGTTTGAGTAAATCCAGAAGAATACCGCGTGCTTTTTCGCGGTCACCCTCGATGGCATACACGCGCGCGAGGCTCAGATAGGATTGGTCGAAGCTGGGAGCAACGCGAATGCTTTCCTGAAATTTAGCAACGGCATCATCCCGCCGTTGGGTGCGCAGGAAGAGGATCCCAAGATTGTTCAGGGCCTCGGGATAATCGGGGCGTATCTGCAGGGCTTTGAGGAGGTGCGCGCGGGCGTGCTCGGAGTCGTCAGTCTGGGCATAGACCATGCCTAAGCTGTAATTGGCTTCCGCATCTTCGGGAGCGAGTTGCACAGCACGTTGAAGGGTTTCTCTAGCCTTAGTCCAGTCTTTGAGGTCGCGATAGGCATTTCCGAGATTCACAAGCCCAACTAGATAGCCAGGCTTGATCTCGACGGCTTTTTGAAAGGATTCGAGGGCGTCGGCCATGTGGTGTTCACGAGTCGCAATGATGCCTAAGTTGTTCCATGCATTGGGCAGCGTATCAGGGTAGCTCGGGCGTGCACGAGTCGCTCGAGTGAAGCTGTCTTTTGCATTCGCGAGCTTGTCCTGTTTCAACTGCGCGCTGCCGATTCCGTAAAGTGCTTCGGCGCTCGAGGGTTCATCGCGAAGAGCGTTTTGAAAAAAGGCACCGGCCTCGTCATAGTAACCTTGTTGGAAGAATACGGAGCCAAGAGAAAGATAGTTTCGGCTAAATGCTGGCATTGTTGCGCCTGGAAAAGGCAGAGCCTTTCCGATGCGTTCACTGGCCGTTGAGGGGATATGTTGCAAGTCGTGCTCAACGGATTCTCCACGCAGGGGACCCTGGTAGATCTTCACAATGTTGCCGCCGGCGTCCACCAGAAAGCTCGTAGGTAGAGACAGATCTCGATGCCGGTCGAATAGATAGCGGTAAACAGTGTTGTAGATCGCCGCCGTATCTTGGGAGGCGAGAAGAATGGGAAACGAAAACTGTTTATTCGAGGCGATTTCGTGAACACCGATGCTCTTGCCGAAGTCGAAATTTGCCGTGAGTACTTGCAGTCCTAACATCATCCAACGCGCACTGCGAGTATGCAGTAGATCGAGATCTTGCTTGCACTCCGCCGAATCAGAGACCCCGAAATGAAGCAGCACGGGTTTGCCCCGAAGACTGCTGAGAGTACGTGTTTGCCCGGAGAGATCGGGAAGCGAAATTTCCGGTGCAGAAGTCGGAACGAGTAACCAGGTCTCGATCGAGGTGGGAAGTGAGTCAGGTTGTGCCGCGATTGGCGCGGCGTTCCGCGTCAAAAGTGGCCTGAAGGCTTCGACTTT
>Ga0126384_10001660_pt1 | contig 13254 bp, 11 predicted proteins | sample PanSoiMetPlot_36_FD_92543 | JGI IMG/M metagenome (GOLD analysis project Ga0126384, IMG submission 92543) | Tropical forest soil microbial communities from Panama - MetaG Plot_36 | ecosystem: Environmental > Terrestrial > Soil > Tropical forest > Bulk soil | place: Panama | collected 2016-02-17 | reverse complement strand
GCTCCAACGAAGCCTGCATGTTGGACATGGCGTTGAATGCTGTGAAGTTTTATCGCAATGAGTCGTGCGGCAAGTGTGTCCCCTGTCGTGTTGGCTCACAAAAACTCGTCGACATGCTCACGGCTTGGACGCAAGGCAAACGGAATCCGACCGATCTTCAGGCGCTCGAAGAGCTGAGTCAGGCGCTGGCTCTCACCTCCATCTGCGGACTCGGGCAGATCGTGCCGGCTCCAATCCAGTCCGTGATGAGACACTTCCGTGATGAAGTCGAAGCCCACGTGAAGGACAGGGATTGTCCTGCAGGCGTCTGCCGGATCGGGGGCTTTTGATGCCTCCGGCAAAAGAGATCACGCTCACCATTGACGATCAGAAGGTCACCGTTCCTGCCGGAACTACCATCTTCGACGCTGCGCGCATAAACGGCATTCCCATTCCGACACTTTGTCATCAGCAGAACGAGACTCCGGTTGGTGTCTGCCGCGTTTGCGTTGTTGATGTTGGAGCGCGTGTCTATACCGCCGCTTGCATTCGCGAAGCCGAAAACAACATGGTGGTGAAGACCAGCAGCGACAAGGTCACGGCGGCGCGCAAAACCTTGGTCGAATTATTGATGTCTGACCATCCGTCGCCATGCGCTCGCGAGCAGCAGTCGGGTGATTGCGAACTGGAGACACTGGCGAAGAGCTACGGCGTGGCCACGTCTCGTTTCTCCAAGCGGCTGACACCATCACATCCTAAGGACGAATCCTCCCTCAGCATCATGGTGGATCACTCCGCCTGCATTCTGTGCGATCGCTGCATACGCGGATGTTCGGAGATTCGCCACAACTTTGTGATCGCGCGTCAGGGCAAAGGTTATGCAGCGGCGATCTCATTCGACACCGACATGCCGATGGGAAGCTCATCCTGCGTCTCATGCGGCGAGTGCATGGTCTCCTGTCCTACTGGGGCACTGACCAACAAGAAAGTCCTCGGCCAGAAACTTGAACAAGGCGCCACGCTCACCGGCATTTCAGTCGAAGCCCAGGAGCTCTTGGAGTTGCCGGTGTTTAAGGGTGTCTCCGGCACCTTCCTGGAGTTGAACAAAGGCGCGGTGGTAAAGCGCATGTACCGGAAAGGCGAGGTCATCTGCCGCGAGGGCGATTACGGCTCCACAGCCTTCTATCTGGTGGAGGGTACTGTAGACATCTTTATCTCCACGCCGCGAGCTCACGTCGATACCGAAGGCTCCCAGGAAGGATTCCTCAGCAAGCTTGCGAGCAAGTTGAAGCCGCGCAAGGAGCACCAGCGCGAGGAAGAAAACACGGCGCGCAAGTTTATCTATATCGACGCGCCAGTTGATCTTGAATACGACCATCCAGTTGCGAAGCTTCACGCGGGCGATCTGTTCGGCGAGATGACGTGCATGAACTTCTATCCCCGCAGCGCAACAGTGGTCGCGGCAGAAGATGTGGTTTGCCTCGAGATGCTGCGCAACGTGCTCGACGTTCTGCAGAAGAACAAGACGTTCCGAGCGAAACTTGATGCCAACTATCGTAGCCGTGCACTCGAGACTCACCTGAAGAGCGTTCCCGTTTTTGCATCTCTCACGCAGGACTTTATTGATCACCTCCGCGACCGCGTAGAATTGCAGCGCTTCGCTCCTGGTCAGGTGATTTGTCGCCAAGGCGATCCTGCCGACAGCTTCTATCTGGTCCGCATCGGCTTCATTAAAGTTAGCGAGGATCATCCCGGCGGCGAGTTAGTTCTGTCTTATCTCGCCCGTGGAAACTACTTCGGTGAAATCGGCCTTCTCTCCGACGAAGGCCGCCGCACCGCGACCTGTACCGCTCTCGATCACGTAGAGGTCGTCAAGATTCACCGTGAGGACTTCCGTGAAATGGTCGGCCGCTTCCCGCAGGTTCGCGCCAGCCTCGAGGCTGTCGCTCGCGAGCGCATCGAGGAAAATCGCAGCCGCATGCATAACCTGCAGAGCGTTCCGGTAGACGACTTCCTCAAGCAAGGCTTAATGGACGCGCAAAGCTTGCTCGTCCTCGATCTGGATCGCTGCACGCGATGCGATCAATGCGTAAAAGCCTGTGCCGATGCGCACGACGGAATTACGCGCCTCATTCGCGATGGCCTACGTTTCGAGAACTATCTGGTCGCGACTTCGTGTCGCCAATGCCGCGATCCGCTGTGCATGGTGGGCTGTCCTGTGGGATCGATCCGCCGCCGCAACTCACTTGAAGTGATTATTGAGGACTGGTGTGTAGGCTGCGGACTGTGCGCCAATAATTGCCCTTACGGGAACATCAATCTGCACGAGTTTCCTGCTCCCGCAGGAAGCACCGGGGTGAAGGCGACGGTCAAGAAAGCTACTTCCTGCAATCTCTGCTACGACCATCCCGAGCCGAGCTGCGTTTACGCATGCCCGCATGATGCGGCCCATCGCATTAATCCACCCGACTTCTTTGGGCAGATGCTCGGCGGCAAGAATGTCGAGGCCGTGCCTTACAGCATGGCTCCCGGAATGATGGACAGAAGGTAGCGGCGATGCTCATCGATCAGACACATCGGCAATGGCTCTGGGGAAGCGTGATCGGCCTTGCGGTTGGGCTTGCGATTTATATTCCTTACGCCCATTTCACCATCGGCGGTGCGCGTGGCGGAACCACCCTCGGGATCTTCTACGGCATCGTTGGCTTTGGCTTCATGGTCTTTGCCGGACTGCTAAGCCTGCGCAAGCGATTCCCGGTTTGGCGCATGGGACGCACATCAACATGGATGCGCGGACATCTCTGGCTCGGCCTGATCAGCTACCCAATTATCTTCTTTCATTCCGGCTTTTCGTTTGGAAAAGGAAGGCTGACCTGGTGGATGATGTTTATCTTCACGATCGTCATCATCAGCGGAATTTTCGGCGCGATCCTTCAGCACTACCTGCCAAAGGTGATGACCAAGCAGGTGCCTTACGAAACTATCTACGCGGAAATTCCAGTCATTCGCGGACAGCTTCTCGACGAAGCCGACGTGAAGGTAGCCGAGGTGACCGGAGTCTCGATGAGTTCCAGCGCTGTAACGAGCGCTGCAGAAGAAACAGGCGGTGTAATTGTCACTCTCGTACAGATGGAGGAAGACGTTCGCAACGAGCTCACGCGGTTTTACGACAAGGAGCTGCGGCCGTTTCTGGAGCAGCCAGGAGGAAAAGGTTGTGAGATCGCAGACCGCTCATTCTCCGTGGCGAAGTTCGCGAATTTGAGGACACTGCTGCCTGATGAGATCCATCCAGTCATCGCCGATCTCGAAAGTATTTACGAGGAGAAGCGCCAGCTCGATCAGCAGATCGTGCTTCACCGCCTACTGCATGGATGGCTGTTCATCCACGCACCACTCTCTTTAGCTCTGCTCGTTATGGGAGCGATTCATGCTGTAATCGCTCTAACCTACTGACGCAAACATGGCCCGCAAACGCACAGCCAAGAGTCTCGGACAGCGACACGACTTCCACTACTTCCAGCGCTGGGGGAAATGGCGGCTGCTTCGGGCTGTTTTGATGACGGCAATTCCTGCGATCGCGATCCTCTGGCTCGCTGGCTATGCGGTCCGGCGGAATGCGGAGCCGTACTCCAGTGGTCCGCTTTCCTCGGTGCACTCGTTCACCGGAAAACGCTGCGACACGTGCCATGCACCTGCGCTGAAGACAGGCTTCATCAATGTTGGCTTCCGCAAACATGTCAGCGATCAAGCTTGCCTGAGCTGTCATCAGGCTCCTGTCCACCAGGCGCTGCAAACCTTCACACCAACCTGCTCGTCGTGCCACACCGAGCATGTCGGATCTCAGCACCTGCGCCAGACCGCCGACGAAAGCTGCGTGCAGTGTCACGGTGATCTCAAGGTCAAGAGCGGTTCGCCACACTACCAGACCGCAATCTACAACTTCGACGCGAAACATCCGGAGTTTGCCCCACTCCGTGGCGACGCGCGCGATTCAGGAACAATTAAGCTCAATCACGCCGTGCACATGCGTGCGGGCTTGCTAGGTCCGAATTCGCAGGCTGTGCAAATGCAGTGTCAGGATTGCCACCGCACCCCGGCTGAGCAAAACCAGCCGTGGAAGTACGGGCAGGCTCGTCTCGTGGAAGCTACTCTGCATTCTTCAGATCCGCACAATCCGGCGATGCCGCCCGAGCCCCAACGTCCCGGAACGGGACGCGCCTACATGGCTGCACCAACCTACGCGAGCGCCTGCCAGAGCTGCCATGCGTTGCAGTTCGACAGTCACTTCGAAGAGTCCGTGCCACACGACAAACCGGAAGTGGTGCATGCATTTATCGTGGGCAGGCTATCTGAGTACATAAAACAACATCCCGAAGCGGTAAACCAGCCATCGCGTCCGATGCGCATCATGTTTGGTGGAACGATTTCGCGCGAGCCGCAGATCGTCAAGACCGCTCACAACGCAGAGGAATGGATACAGCTGCGCACAGCGGACGCTGAGAATCTGCTCTGGCACAAAACCTGTCAGCAGTGTCATTCGTTGAAGTACAGGCAAGCTGATCAGAATGGTCTCGCAGGATTGCCCGAAGTAACTCCTGCAAACATCAAGCCCGTATGGCTGCCCAACTCTGTTTTCAGCCACTATGCCCATGTCAGCATCGACTGCAAGTCTTGTCACACCCGCACCCTCAGCAGCCAGGAAACGGCGGACGTTCTGGTTCCAAGCATCACGACCTGCCAGCAGTGCCACAACGGCGAACCAACGAGCAGCGGGCAAGCACAGAATGGGTGTTTCCTGTGCCACCAGTACCACAACTGGAAGCAAAGAACAGAACCATTTACTCCGACGCACAACCTGCAGGAGCTGAGAGGCGCAAGCGGCTCGTCTTCACAATCTGGTGTGGATTCACCTCTTGGAACAACTGCCATTGGATTTCATTTCCTGCGGTCTGGTTCCCAGCATCGTTGACTGGCCTCTTTTTCGTCAGACTCAAATTCCACTCTCCAACGCAACTCGTTAAAATTAAACCACTTACGGGTAATTGATGCCGTCGGCCAAGCCTCATCGTAACTAACCGACATCCGGTAACCAGATGCTATGGTTGTAGTTAGCGTCCAATGAAGACTCCCCCAAAACGCAAGTGGGCTTCCCGCGTTAAGGCGTGGAAGGAAAGGATCAGGGCTCTCCGTCGACCTATCTATATCGTTTCTTTGTCGCTGCTTGCGACTGGCTTCTTCGCTTTCACTTTCAGTGTCAACCGGCTTTATGCGGAGAAGCGGGGTCGTCTCAGTGTGTACTGGTTCCAGCATGGGCAAGACGAGTTGGAGCAAGGCCGTCCACAAAACGCCATCCCTGATCTGAGGAGCGCTCTTCTCTATTCTCACGAGAATCCGCAGTATCAATTAAATCTTGCGCGTGCCCTTGTAGCCGCCAATCGTGTTCCAGAGGCCCGATCTTATTTCCTTAACTTGCTTGAGGGACAACCTGGCAGCGGACCAATCAACCTCGAACTTGCTCGACTCTCGGCCAAAGACAATGATCCGAATCAGGCCAGACGCTACTTTAGCGGTGCGATCTACGGGGCATGGGACAAAGATCCCATTTTGAAACGTCAGCAGGCTCGGCAGGAGCTGATCAGTTTTCTGATCGCCAATGACCTGAAGACCCAGGCCCACGGCGAGCTGATGAGCTATACGGCGGAAATGCCGAATACGCCGAACGCTCAACTCTGGGTAGCACGAACCTTCACCAAGCTTGCGGATGATCGTAACGCCCTGGACTTCTTTGTTGCCGCCTCGCAGACAAACCGTCGAGATGTGACGGCGCTACTCGGAGCTGGATGGGCCGCCTTTCGACTGGGTCGCTATCGTGAGGCCCTGGAGTATTTTAAAGGAGCGTTTTCCCTCCACGAGGATCCGTCGACCCAGCAGATGATCGATCTCGTTTCTTCGGTGATTGAGCTCAATCCGTTCGACAGCAGTATTTCCGCTACGGAACGGCGTCACCGTCTCATGCTGGCGATGAAGATCGCCGATGAGCGGCTGAAAACCTGTGCGGGCTCTCGTGACGTAGATCTCGATACCGTCGCTGGAGATCCGCTTCAACTTGCCCGGTCACAGTGGAATTATCTGAATCGACAGCTCCGGGGCATCTACAACAATTCCGGACTCGTCCAGTTGCTGCCTCCCGTCGCTTCCCTCATTACGAACATCGAGCAAGAAAGCGGATGCGGCACGCAAACTCCGAATGACCAGGCAATGCTACGGATATATCAAGGTGGAGGAGAGCTGCAAAGGTGATAGATACTAGCGTTATCTCTCCGAATAGCCCACCTGTGATCGAAGACCGAGCCGTACCGGAGACGCCCGCGCAGGGTGAACGTTTCTTTCTCTTGCTCGCAATCTTCATTGGCATCTTCTCGGGCCTGGCGGTCGTTTGCTTTCGCATCACGATTGACTTTCTTCGGATCGAGCTGCTGGGTTCGTCTGTCACTCCCACTTTCCCGCGCATTCTTTTAGCGCCCGCCCTCACGGGAATTGTGGTGGCCCTGCTGGTGATGTTTGTTTTTCCGCGCGTTCGCGGCAGCGGCGTTAACCAGACCAAATCTGCGCTCTACATTTACGATGGATACATCCCATTTCGGACCGCCATCGGCAAGTTCATCTGTTCAGCGCTGGCGATCGGCTCTGGCCAGTCGTTAGGCCCTGAGGATCCGTCCTTACAGGTAGGCGCTTCGATTGCGTCTGTGCTTGGACGCAGATTTGAACTCACGCGAGAACGGTTACGCCTGATCGCTCCGGTGGGCGCCGCTGCAGGACTAGCTGCAGCATTCAATTCACCGATCTCTGCCATTCTGTTTGTGATCGAGGAAGTGATCGGACGGTGGACAGCGGGATTTCTCGGTGCAGTCGTTCTATCAGCAGTATCCAGCGTCGTGGTTTCGCGTTACTTCCTGGGATCCGAGCCATTGTTCCGCATTCCGGCAGTGCAGTTCACAGCGCCGAGCGAGTTGCTCGCGTATGCAGCGCTGGGAATAATTGGAGCCTTTGCGTCTGTTGTCTTCGCAAAAGCAATTCAATTCTTACGTCCGCGGATGAAAGCCTTGCCTGCCTGGACGCAGTTCTTTCAGCCTGCGCTTGCGGGCCTGATCATTGGCGCTATCGGACTCGCCGGACGACCTGAGATCATGGGCGCCGGCTACGAGTTCATGGACCAAGCTATGCACGACCAGTTTCCCTGGAAGATTCTTGCGATCCTGGCTGGTCTAAAGATCCTAACCACAGTGCTCTCGTTCGTTAGCGGCACACCCGGCGGAATGTTTGCACCGACGCTCTTCATCGGAGCCATGTTGGGAGGCGCCGTCGGGTCAGTAGCGCGGATGTTTATTCCCCATCTCTCCGGTTCAATCGGCACGTATGCGCTGGTAGGCATGGGAGTGCTTTTCGCTGGCTTCCTGCGCGTTCCAATGACCTCGGTCTTCATGGTGTTGGAAGTGAGCGGAAATTATTCCATCATCCTTCCGGTCATCCTTGCCAATACGCTCTCTTACTTGATTTCGCGAAACCTTCAGCCTGTTCCCATATTTGACCTGCTCAGCCAGCAAGACGGTCTCGGGTTACCCTCGATGGAGGAGCAACGCGAAGAGCGCGTCTTGCGCGTCGAAGACGCGATGCGCTCCGTGGACGTTCCCGTTATCGATTCCCAAATCCCCGCCGACGAAGCACTCAGAGTTGCAGAAGAGCAAGGCGCCGCCGAGATCCTGGTAGACGATCCTCCATTTGGATGGTCGAGTCTCACGGTTGGAGCTCTGCGCGACGCAGTGGAGCAGAGTCCCAGTGAGCCGACGGTTGCAAGTCTTCTCTCTGAACCACACATGCCGCCAATCCACCCAGACCATAGCCTCGACTTTGTTTTGCGGCATATTTCGCAATGGCCGTTTCTGCCGGTGACTCATCGCGCCAATAGCCGACGAATCGTTGGGTTGATAACGATGAATGACGTGATGAAGGCGTTCGATAGGTCCTTGCAGTGAACTTTCGTCCCGAGTTGACCGGCTTACTCCTCTCGATCCAGTTCGTCTAATCCTTCGATGAAATCCGGAGTCGCAGCTTTAGTACTGTGGGCGGCATTCTCACTGGCACAGCAGACATCCGACCAGCACCACGCAGGCGTCGTGCAACGCGGTGATCAGGTGATGGGCTTCGCACACGAGAAGACAACGCATCACTTTCGTTTGTACAAGGACGGCGGAAGCATCGAGGCACTCGCCAACGATCCGGGTGACGCGAGCAGCCGCGACGAGATCCGCGACCATCTGCAGCATATCGCCGGCATGTTCAAGAACGGAGACTTCAATGCGCCCATGCTGATCCACGCCCGCACTCCACCCGGAGTTCCCACAATGAAGAAATTGCGGAGTCAGATTCAGTATCGAGTTGAAGAGACTCCAAACGGAGCCCGTGTTCGAGTCTCAAGCGAAAATCCGAAGGCAGTAGCTGCCATCCACGATTTCCTGCGCTTCCAAATTCAGGATCACCAGACTGGAGATTCGACAGAAATCAGCAAGGAATAGTCCTCAATTCCAGTTTGTCACTCCGCGAACTTCTTCTTAATATCCTCAACGCTCTCACTCTTCCAAAAGCGCTTGTAGTTCTCCATGGACATGAAGCTCCGACTGCGCATGCGATCCACATAAATCGTGCCATTCAAATGATCGATCTCATGCTGCAGGATCCTCGCGTACCAGCCGGATGCGTGAATCCTCTTCGGTTCCGCGCAATCGTCGAGACACTCAACTTTTACCTCTCGCGAGCGAGGAACTAAAGCCGTGAATCCAGTAAGACTCAGGCAGCCCTCGAAGAACTCGATAGAAGGCTCACTCGCAAGAGTGATCCTCGGATTGATGACTACGTGAAACGGAACGGCTGTTCGTTCTCGTGCGGCAAGATCGCCGGCCGACAGTTCGGTCCAATACTCCGGCTGATCTTCGATGATCGCGAGCTGGATCGGAACGCCTAGCTGAGGTGCAGCCAGGCCTACGCCTGGCGCATCCCGTAAGGTATCGCGCATGGATAAGATTAGTTCCTGAATGTAAGTGGAATGAATCTCCTCTTCCGCAAGTGGTCGAGCCCTGTCGCGTAACAATGGTTCACCAAGTTGAAGAAGCTTCAGGAGCATCGTCATTTGGCGAGTGCAAAGGCAACGAGTGTCTTGTCAGCATTCCCGAGTTCAGCCAGGAGTAAATCTTCCAGGCGTTCCGGATCGGGCATCATCTCGCACGCTGCAATCTCTTCATTGCTAGCGCCGCGGAAGCACAGCTCACAAATGCCGAGGCCGCCGCCCTCGTTGCGGACCGGAGGTCCAAAGACTCGGCAAGTCATCGGTCGGAACTGGTACAGGTCGCAGGTTCCTGACTCCGGATCAAGCGCGGGACACATTTCCTCATCCGCAAAATCGAGGAACCGTGCCTCAGCTTCTTCACTCTCGTCAAGCTTTCCCGATTCCGGATCTCCTGGAAATTGTGGAGTAATTCGATGAATATAGGCTTGGGCTCGCACTTGAACCTGCTCAGCACGAGCCGGATCGCCGCGTTTCAGCTCGGCAAATCCTTCACGCAGGCGTGAAACGTCGAGCGCATTGATCGCGAATGCTCCAACGCAGCACTGCGTGCAACCTGGGCGGCAGACGAGCCACTCACCCGCGCGGCGAGCAGCGTCCGCGAGAGCAGCATCGACAATCTGGATTAATTCGTGGTCGCGAGCTGGACGCCGACAGGGCATGCGTCAGCATAACGCAACCGGATGCACGTAAGTGGACCGGCGGATCCGGGCAAGTGCGCCCGGATCCAGAGTTGGAGGTCTGCATTCTCCTCTATTTATTGATGTCTTCCTTCGCTTCCAAACGCTTTACCAAACCATTTAGGGGCGACTTATAGATATCGGGCGCCTCCGAAGCAGCGAGCTTCATTTCCTTTACAGCGTTGTCGTAGTCTCCTTGGGCGACAGCCAGGCGAGCAGCCTCATTATGCGCAACCCACCCTTTTGGATACTTCTTTATGTTTGTGCGGAAGAGCGCTAGCGCCTGGTCATGCTGTCCCTGGGTCTGGAGCTGCCGTCCATAGGAGTGCACCTGGAGAGCATTGGCAACATCGAGTGCCTGCGCTCGGACTGTTGATGCCTCGTCTTTCTTGCCCAGGGCTTCGAGCACTTGCGATTTGGTAATCAGGTTGTCGAATCGCGACTCGACCTGAATGGAACGATTTGCATAATCGAGTGCCTGAGGCAGGTTCGTTTTGCTGGCGAGAAAGTAGTTCGCAGCTTCGTCCCAGCTCTCCCAAATGTATTGCGATCCACCCCGGAGCTGATTCTTCAGATCGGCCTGAACGACATCGCTGACAGGCACGCCGATCCGAAATGGCACTGCGACCTTCTCCCACCGCATGGTCACCAGTGTCGAATCGGGCGTGACCTCGTCGAAGTCGTAAACAAGCGCTTCACGAAACTCGCTGGACTGCGGCTTGACGGAGACACGCAGGGCGTCCTCGTCTTCCTTGTATGAAAAGCTTCCCCAAGCGGTTGCCGTCTTCGAGAAGATCACTGTCCACTCGCTCTCCCCGGGAATCATGTGCAGACCATAAGTCCCTTTGGGGAGTTGCTTGCCTTCAACCGTGACCGGATCGGTAAATTCGATCGTCGTGTTTTCATTCGCGCCCGCCCGCCAGACCTGCCCATATGGAACAAGCTTGCCCCAGACCTGACGTTTGTTGACGAGCGGACGACTGTAGTTGATGGAAACGTCAGTAATACCCACCCGCTGCGTAACCAGAGCATGCTGGCTGGCGCGGGGGAGATTCAAGATGCTTTGTGCGTACGACTCGGTCGCGCCCAATATCATCGCGCCGATCGCAAGTACTGCGAACAGCATTCGCTTTTGCATGTGCGGTTAACCTCCGCCTTTGGACGAGGGCATGCAGAGTTGGTAAGCAGAGTGGTAGGTGCCTAGGACCATTGGTCCCCAGAACCCCACGAAATGTCACCGAGAATCGTGCTCGGAGAGCGCAGCTTCGCAGGCTCCTGCCAGGATACGACTCGAACTCTACCTTCTCAGCCGCCAAAAAGAGTCGTTACCCAGTCAGCGCCCGGAGCGGCAGAAATTCATTGATAATTTCACTGTTTTCATTGTTCCTGAAGCCAACATTCGCGCATATTCGGGGAAACTCAGTAACGTGTCGGTTAATTTGCGGAAATTCACTGTTAAATTCTCTGTTCTGGTTTTGCCGCGAGATCTCAATACCCCTTCATCTTCCCCTTCACGGATTTTGCTAACTTCTCGATTTCATCAGCCTTCTTGATTACATCCATTGAGAGCGTGTGCTCGTTAGTCTTATCGACGTATTCCTTGAGTTCAGTCGCGAGTTGAAGTAGGCGATCCGTATCTTTTTGCAGCGATGTCTGCCGTTGCTTGTTCATCGCCTTCTCGCGGTCGCGCTCTATCTTCTCTTCTGCAGGATCTTTTGGGCGCTCACGGCCGAACTGGGGCTCCTGCGCTGGATTCTGAATGCCGCTATCGGTCTGGCCAAAGCAACTCAATGTGAGTACAAGGATTAGCAAGAGGATTACAAAAAAGGGATTGCGCACAAACACCTCAATGTCAATTGCAGAGTATGGCGATTATAGCTAGCGGCCAACAGGTTCTGCTTGGGCGAGCCGCGTCCGTTGGCTTGCTATAATCCAGCTTCCGCAAACGCAATTCATGGGCATCCTCAGCATAAACATTCTTTCCGAACCTATCTGGCGGCGCGTGTTCTCCGAGTGGCATGAGGATCTCGCCAACTGGATTCGGCTGCATGTGCCACGCATTTTCGTAATCCTGATTGTCGCGTTCGTTCTCACGCGTCTGTTGGGGCTTTTAACTCGAAAGTTGCAGGAGTTCAGTCGGCGCAGCGCACTGCCAAGCGGCATCCGTGCGACGCAACTGCGAACTCTCGCCTCAATCATCCAAAGCGTCGGCAGCTTCGTAATTTTCTTTTTCGCTCTCCTGCAGATCCTTGACGATGTAGGTATCGATGTAAAACCGTTCCTGGCGAGCGCTGGCATTGTTGGATTGGCCGTCGGCTTCGGCGCGCAGACTTTGGTAAAGGACGTCATCAACGGATTCTTTATCATTATCGAGAACATTTATGATCTCGGCGATCTCGTAAACATTGCCGGTGTGCAAGGGACGGTCGAGCAGATGTCACTGCGTATGACCGTACTGCGAGACGACACGGGAGCGCTGCACTCGATTCCCAATAGCGAAATCAAGATCGTCTCCAACATGACTCGCGATTGGTCGCAGGTCGCGCTCCACGTGTCTGTCGACTACTCCGAGAGCTCGGATCGTGTAATTCAGCTACTGACGGATGTCGGATCCGATCTAAAGACCGATCCAGAGTATGGAAACAACATCGTAGGACAACCCGAAGTTCCCGGAATCGAACGCGTGAGCGGATCGGAAGTCGATTACCTTATGGTGGTGAAATGCCGCCCAGGGCGCCAGCATGCGGTTCGGCGCGAACTCCGCAAGCGAATCAAAGTCTGTCTGGAGAAGAATGGAATCAAGGCTGGCACGCCCAATCGCATGTACGTAATGGAAGCTCCGCCGGCGGCTCATTAGCCAATCAAATGGAAACAGGACTCAAGAACAAAGTTGCATTGCTGGTTGCATCGAGCGAAGGTATAGCCCGCGCCGCGGCCGACAAGTTGGCGGCTGAAGGCGCTCGCCTCGCCATGTGTGCCCGCAACGAAGCCAAGTTACAGAGAGCGGCCGAAGAGCTACGCACGCGCTATGCCGTCGACGTGCTTACGCAACGCGTAGATGTCTCGGATTTTGCGGCTGTGCAGGCCTTCGTTCGACATACAGCAGAACGCTTCGGACGAATCGACATATGTCTGGCAAACTCAGGCGGTCCGCCAGCTAAGAACTTTCTTTCCATTGAACTTGATGAATGGAAGAAGAACGTCGATCTGATCTTTCTGAGCGTCGTCAACTTAGCGAAGTCGGTCATTCCTCACATGCAAGAGAACGGCGGCGGACGATTTATCGCGATTACCTCCACGTCCGTAAAAGGATCGATTCCCGATCTAATCATGTCCAATGCCGTGCGGCCTGCAGTGGTTGGATTGCTAAAGAGTTTGTCCGTTGAGTTTGGCAAGGACAACATTACCTTCAACAACGTCGCACCGGGGTACACCGCCACCGAACGCCTCAACGAGCTTGCCGGAACGCGTGCACTC
>Ga0126384_10001659_pt1 | contig 13254 bp, 9 predicted proteins | sample PanSoiMetPlot_36_FD_92543 | JGI IMG/M metagenome (GOLD analysis project Ga0126384, IMG submission 92543) | Tropical forest soil microbial communities from Panama - MetaG Plot_36 | ecosystem: Environmental > Terrestrial > Soil > Tropical forest > Bulk soil | place: Panama | collected 2016-02-17 | reverse complement strand
GGTCCACGGCACCCATGTGGCTTCCACTTTTACGCGGGGCAAGTCCTTGATGAGGGCGCGATCCTCTGCTGGCTTGGAAGGCTGCCTGAGTCCGCTGATGTGCCATGCGCCGGTAACGACGGCGATTTTTCCTTCGACATCCTTCACCGCCGCTCGTATGTTCGTGCGCATGAAGGCCTCGCGCTGCACATTGCGTGATGCGTCATCGGGCGATTGCGGGGTCAAGCCTTCCTGCGCGCGTGCCTCTGTCATTGCAGTCTCGATAGACGCGAACATGGAGAGCGCCTCTTGCCCGCTGGCACCGTGCTGTTCGATCAGCCCGTTCCAGAAGGTCTCGCCGTCTTCATATCCGGCCGCATTTGCAAGCAAATCGAGCGCATCCGTGCGTGGCTGCGGAGGGGCGTTTTCTGGATTTTCTCGAGTGGCTTTTTCTAAGGCGAGTGAAACGGCCGCAGGCCAATCGATGAACCGTAATGGCCGCGCGTGTTTCAGCGCCCATTGGATCGCCTGCCATTCCGGAGAGAACTCGGCAAACGGCATAAACGAGGCAAGGCTCGCCTCGTCCGCTGCATGCAGCAACATGGCCACCGGAGGCTTTAGGTCCGGATCAGCGATGTACTGGATCAGTTCGTCTCCTTCGGGCGGTCCTTCCACCAGGACACAGGCAGGATCGAGCACGTCCAGCGCCTTGCGCAGCAAGGCAGCAGATCCGGGGCCATGATGACGTATCCCCAAAATGTGAACGCGTTCGTCGGTTTGAGTGGGCATTGTTGACTAGAGGACCTCGCGAATTGCCGAGTAGAGGTCCGACCAACCGTCGCGCGTCCGCACTACGCTTTCGAGATACTCCTGCAATGCGACCGTGTCTTGTACAGGATCTTTCACCACCGCACCGACAAGATTTGGCGCAACACTTTCTGCTGTCATAGCTCCATCGCCGAAGTGCGCCGCAGATGCCCATGCGCTGACGCCAACAGAAATCGCTTCGGCGGTTGAAAGTGAGCCTGTAGGAGATTTGAGCTTCGTCTTGCCATTCATAGTCTTGCCATCGCGCAACTCGCGGAACAGTGTTACCACCCGGACCAACTCTTCGTCAGCAGGTCGGATGGGTGGCAGTTCAAGGCTCGAACCGATCTCAAGCACACGTTTCACGACAATACCCGTTTCCTCCTCCAGTGTAGCGGGAGACGGGAGGACCACGACGTTGAATCTGCGTTTGAGTGCGGACGAGAGATCATTCACGCCTTTGTCGCGATTGTTAGCTGTCGCGATAACGTTGAACCCGCGCTTCGCTTCGATCGCGTCGTTGAGTTCAGCGATGGGCATGGTCTTTTCGGACAGGATCGTGATTAGAGTGTCCTGCACGTCCGACCCCATGCGCGTGAGTTCTTCCAGGCGAACAATGCTTCCTTCTTCCATCGCCCGCGCGAGTGGAGTTTTGACGAGGGCATCGCGGGAAGGTCCCTTGGCCAGAAGCAGCGCGTAGTTCCAGCCATATCGAATGTGGTTTTCATCGGTCCCTGCGGTGCACTGAATCATGCGCCGTGATGATCCTGAAATTGCTGCCGCCAGGTGTTCCGAAACCCATGATTTCGCTGTTCCCGGCAGTCCCAACAGCAGAAGGGCGCGGTCGGTTGCGAGCGTTGCAACCGCGGTTTCAATCAGGCGACGATTGCCAATGTATTTCGCAGAAATCGGAGTGCCGTCTGCCGCCTTTCCTCCCAGAATGTAGGTCACGACGGCCTTGGGAGAAAGACGCCAGTTTGCGGGGCGCGCAATCTTGTCTCCGGCCGCTAGTGCCGACAGTTCCTGCGCATAGACCTCTTCGGCGCTTAATCGAATTCGGACAGAAGCTTTTTCGGCTTTTTCAGACATGCGTGCGGTCATTCTCCATTCCATTAAGGATGTCGAGGAGTGCAAGCGGAGCAACGGTGAGTGACTGGTCGAAGTCCGCCAGTTGCTCGCGAACTTCCTGTCGTTGCGGCGCCGGACACATCGCGGGGATCACTTCGAACCACACAACGCGTTCGTTCTCGGGGACTTTTTTCAACAACTTTCCATGAATGACAAGCGACATGACCGAAGCAGGCGCCGGTGTATCGGTAATCCGATGCAGCCAATCCCAGAGAGAATAGGTCATCGGCAGGTCCTTCCGGTAAGGACGGACGATAATCTCCTCCCAGCGCTGGCGCTCCGATTCCGTCATTGTGCCCAGCGTATCGAGTCCGGCTTCAAACATACGTTCCCACGCATTTGGCAGGTTCGCGACCACAAGTTCGAGTAGATCGAACCGGCGTTCATTAGTCGCAATCAGCGCCAGCGCAAGCAGCAAAGGCTCGTCTTTTACGGCAGCTTCAATCAATTCCTTTTCCGTGATTTTGAATTCGCCTGACAGTTCGCTGAACGATACGTCGGTGAACGTTTGGAGTATCCAGCGCGATGCAGCCTGGTCTTTTACGTTGGCGGGAAGCTCAAGTTGCAAGATTGTGTGCTTCCGTAGCAACCCGCTGTGGCCTTGCTTGATTCGTTCTAGGCATGCGCCCAAAGTCGGATTGTTGCTGCCTGCACCTAGCCGCGCCAGGAATTTGGCCGCAAGTGTTCGTACCCGCGGCGCTCGGTCCTTTTCCAACGCGCTCAAAAATGGTTCATCAGCCATGCTTAGACCGGTCTGGAATACTTGCAGCAGACGAAATCGAGACTCAGCCTCTTCTTGCGACCAAGTGGACTCAACCAGAGCACGAGCGGCGTCCGCGTCATCTCGCCGCCGCTGCTCTAGATATGCCACCCGCCGTGAAATTGTCGCTTGCGCCCAGTTGCTCCCATCGAGTAGCTCTGGATCGAAATAGCTTTGCGTGCCAGCGTCTGGTTTCTGTCTATCAGCCCAATGCTGTGCTGTTGGACCAAGCTTTTCGGCATATGACCGAACGAAAGCATCGATCAACGGCAGGTCAAACGGATGCGGGCGTAATCTCAACCGATCGAAGGCACGCGCCAGAGCACGTGCGTAATGGTCGGTGAAACTTTTCGTAGCAAGCAAGCGAACAAGCGGACGGCGCAGACCACCGGCGAGGATTTTGCGATCATCTTTTATCTCGGGCTCGACAATGAATGAATCCGGTATCGAGGGGCGTTCGAAACGTAGTGCTTGTCCCATAAGGCTGAGGATTTCGAGAGCACCATCCGAACTCGGACTAGAAGGACGGATCAATTCGCCGGGCAGCGGATGCCGTGATGTTCCTCCCAAAAGCGAAGGCAGAACTTTTGTGTGCAGGGTGGTCCAGTTCATGAGCGCAACCACCTTCCGAGCTGTGTCTCTGCCCACGCCAGTGTCAACTCGTATCCATTCCATAAGCCGATTCCATCAATACGATCGAGACTCGCAAGCGGCAAAGCAGTGGTCGTCTCTGATGTATGCAGCGGCAGCGCTAATTCGGTTTCGTCATCGCAAAGGTAGAGTTGTTCTCCACTTCGGCGCACGCTGGCCGACCGAAAACTCAAGGGAATCGTCCCCAGCCATGGAAGCTGAGCTAAGGCACGCTCATAGTTAGCATATGAGACACCTAGGCGTTCGTTCGGCAAGGGGAGCGGTTCACTGCTTTGTTCAGCGCCTCTCTTGAGGGTTGTTATCTGTGCGCGGAGAGGGATCGTGGAACGGTAAAAGCTCAACTCAGCATCGACTTGATCCCCAACTAGATAGCCGGCAGCCGCGGCTCCGGAGATCGGCACGAAGTCAATTAGCACTGCGTATTGCGGCATTCCATCTGCATCACTTTCTCGCCATAGCCAAGTCTCGACCCTACGCAGACGGTCTGGTTGGGCTTCGGAAACCACAGCAAAAACTCGCCATCTGGCAGTGACGCGCAGCGCTTCGGAATCATTGAGCAGCGCCTCTCGCGAGACCGACCAGCCAACGGCCTGTCGTACGTCCGCAGCTAGCAATTCGGGAAGCTCCGACGCGCGCCGGTACGCTTGGCTGATCAAATGGACTTGCCCCAGCTCTCGTATGGCTGCTGAGGGACGCGCGGGACCGGGTAAGGTAAAGAGTCTCGTCGGAAGAGCGTCGAGCCGTCCTGCAAGCCCCGAGGCTTTTGCATCGACCAGCCTTTGCGCGATGGTGCGGCACGCCTGCGCAGTCTGCGCAACGAAATTTGCCATTCCGTGCTGGACCTGATCTGACAACCAGGTATCGAGATCCTCGAGACCCGCCAACACCGTCGCCTCGCGGTCCAACCTGTTTCTCTCGCGAGCTGCGGCAGCGCGTTGTTCTGCTTTCGGATCGGCACTCGCTACAGTTTCGGGTATTTCCGTGAGACGGATGGAAGGCCGAGATCTAGGCTGGGCGTCGTCCTCGGCCTTGCTCGCTGGTGTTGGTGTTCCGCGTCTTCGCGAGAGCCAGTCCTTCACCCAGTCAGGAACGGTTGCCGGTGCGAACGCGGCAGATTTATCGACCCGCATCCACATGAGCGCGAGCGCATGCTTACACGGGAACTTTCTGCTGGGACAGGTGCACTTGTATCCGCCGTCTGCCTCGTTGACCACCACGCGATAGGGGGTCGCGCCAGAGCCTTGGCATTCACCCCAAACCAACCCGTAACCTTCCGCCAATGTCGGCCAAGAGGACGGTTTCAGCAATTTTCGAGCAGCTGCGAGCGATGCCTGATCTGGAGCGAGCGCCTCGAATCTCTCTAACGTGAGGGACATTCGGTCCATAGGAGAGCGGTGACGCAAGCATGCCAAATACTCGCCGAATTCACCTTCTCCCGCCCCACTCCGGTGGTTACTGAATCGACCGGACGCGCGTAAAGGCACCGCGACGACCGCCTTCTAACCCGCTTCAGTATGGCATGCGAAGATTTGTGGATCATAGAGGAATCAAGAAATGCTTCGTCCGAGAGGGCGTCATTTCTGCTTGGCTAGCTCGCCATTATGAACTTCATATTCGACATGGAATGGCTTCTGGGCCGTCCTGTCCTGCCAATGCTCCTCCGCTATGACGCGCTCCACTTGCGCGATGCGGCCAGATGTAGCCGGATGCGATCGGAAGTAGCCCTCGAGACTCTGAACCGCCAGCTCCGAGAGTTCCTGTTCTGGACTCTTCGCGTGAATCACGTATTCCGCGTGCAGCTCATTGAGTTTCTGGAACAACGTCAGAGCGCCGTACGGCGAATATCCGCCGAGCACCGATAAACGTAATCCTTCGCGGTCGGCTTCCAGCTCTTCATCTTTGCTATAACCGACCTCCCACACTTCCAGAGGAATCTGAACGAGTTCGCCGACTATCCCGAGTTTCAGCTTTCTGAATCGCGCCTCCGCCTGGACGCGTTCCGCGCAATGGTAATGGTCAATGTGTTCGATCTCGTGCCCGAGAATGAATGCGAGCTGGTCTTCACTGGACATGAGATCGAGCAGACCCTCGCCGACAAAAACGTGGCCTCCGGGAAGGGAGAAGGCGTTGATCAGCGAACGGTGCGGGATCAGATGAAATGTGTACGGCAATTTGCGGTGTGCGTGGGAAGAAACCGCTGTCCCGACTTTGATGACATATTCCTGTAGTCCCTGTTCCTCGGGCGTCAGCTGCTTGTGATTTTGTGAATATTGCGCGGCGAGTTCGTTGCCAAGCTTGATCTCTTCTTCGTCGGATAGCCGTGTAAACCGCATGGGAGCGCGCGTGATATCACGCTGAACAACCGCTGCCATTTCCAAAATGCCATTTGGTGAAACCGAACTCTTGTCGCGACGTCGCTCACTGAAGTACAGCGCAGCAAGTGCTACCCCCAGTACAATCACGAAAGCGATCACACGTTTCATAGAAATTGCCGAATCGTATCGCGATATTTGCTGTAGAGGAACGATACAGCGAGCAAGGCGGCGCCCAGGATAATAAAGGTGACGTAGCGATCGCGTGGCGCGAGGCCCCATGCATCCATTAGCAGCACCTTTCCGACGCAGATCAGAAGCAAAATCAGGCCGGTCAGCCGGAAGCTTCTTTCATTAACGGCGATTGCCATCAGGATAATGAGCAATCCTTCCAGCCCCCACGAGACCGTCACCATGCCAGCCCGCATTTTCAGCGCGAGCATGAGAGTGAGGAGAACAACCGGCGCGAAAAACATGAATTGTTCGGGATGAGCAGGAATCGCCGCTACCCACCTCCTCGATGTAACTTGCGGCTGCCAACGGCCACGCAACCGAAACGCGAATGGCAAACATGCGAGGAGAATCGCTATCCCGGTTCCGAGCACGAGGAACCTGCCCGTCCAGGTTCCCCCGCTGAAGTAACTCGCGCCGAAAAGGTTATGCATGATTCCGCGTGAGACGGCGCCGATGGTCAACAGCAACGCTTGATACAAGAAGATCTGCCGCTGCAGCCAATATGCAGCCGCGAACAGCGCAAACACAACTGATGCCCAGGCGGCCACGAGCCAGTCGTTCTGAAGCTCGAAATACAGCAGTGCCACAACCGTGCCGGTCCCCAAATACCCAAGCAGCGTGTCAAGCCGAAGACGCGAATCCTCCTCAGAGTTCTTCTGGCCGATCTGTGAATAAACAAAGAAGAGAATCAACGTGATCGGCAGGACGGTGTACATGCGCGGGCCCCAGACTTCTCCCGGTGTACCTACGGCTAAGTTCGAAAAGAAGATGCGCCCGAAGGCAGCGCTCAGTGCCACATAGGACTGAAAGCGGAACTGTTTCACGTTCCGCATCAGCCCGTATTCGAACAGCACCACTCCGAAAATCGCCCAGCCGACCGCTACCGTGAGCGGCTGCAGTTCGTACCACATCAGAACTGAAACGAGGGCCGAAGCAGCCCACGAGTAAACGTGGTGAAAGTCCTGCTGGCGCCACAAATCTGGCATGCGAACCAGTCGGGAGAGCGCATAAAAGACAACCGTCACAATGGCGAGCGACAACAGTCGTACGCTGATGCCGTGCAGGGTATCCGTCACATGTAGATTCACGACGACACCGCGCACCAACGTTAACCCAGCGAGCACGTGCGCCTGCCACCCGAGATCCTCTACTTCAAACCGCTGGTCGATCGCGGCTAGAACCAGAGCGAAGATCGCCCAGACGGCCGCCAACCAGCCGCTCGGCGCCTCGTACCAGGCAAGTAGCGATAACAGTGCGGTCGCGGAAAACGTATGTAGATAAGTGATAACCCGCGCGGAGTCGGTGTCGGGCGCAACCGCTTTGCGGGAGAGGGAATAGATACCAGCCGCAACGAGCGATACAGTGATCAGGCGCAGAGAGAATCCTGCCCAGAGCTTGTCTTGCAGCGCGTAGTTAAACGTGAAGGTCCGCACAACTGCCGCTGCCGCCAGTGCGTTGGCTTGCCAGGCAAGGTGGTTGTAGCGGATGCCACGCATCACGAGCGCAAGAGCAATGGCAAAGATGATCCAGGCAACTGCGATCCACGGCCCGGGTATCGCTTCGAACAGGACCCACGCCATCAGCCCAGTTGCGGCCCATGAGTACAAAGCTCGGCCTATATTCACTTCTTCTGTGACCGGAGCTTTTGTCCTCTTGGCGATCCAGTACAAACCGACAACGACTGGCAGGGCGGTCAACGCATGCAGCGGGAATGAATGCCACATACGCGTGCTGTCGGGATCGGTGGTGACTGCCGCCACGATTGCGAGCGCACTGAGAATGTGAGCGTGCCAGATGAACGCGTAATAAGGCAGCTCCTGTGAAATCTCGAGCAGAACTATCGCAAATGCTATGGCCGCGAACCCCTGCCAGAACTCTGGCGCTTCGAAATAGATCAGACTGGTAACCAGCGCAGTCCCTACGAATGCAAACAAGTCTCGGAAAGTGCGCTGCTGACTGTCGTCACGGAGCGCGGACCACTTGGCGGTTAGGTAGAACATTGCAGCCGAGATCGGTAGCGTGATCAGCCGTGATTGGACATGTGTGAAACGCGTGGCTTCGCTGTGAAGGTTGAAAACCGCAATCCGATAAAGAGCCAGGCAGCCGATCACGCCGTACTGCGCCTGGAGATGCGATGTCTTAAGCGCGGGCAACTTCAACATCCGCCCCACGCCGGCAAGGACCGCCATCGTTCCGGCGAAAGCCAACGCGGTCCAATCGTTCGAGCACAATGCCCATGAAGCCGATACTGCGGCGAAGGCGCCAATGTAGGAATGCAGAGCCAGCAGTTCTTGATCGGGCCGTTTAATAAACACGCGCCAGCGCTGCCCTACGAAAAGTGAATTGAGATAAAAAACCACAGCGCACAGCACGAAGGTCATCCCGGCCGTGAGTACCATGGACTCGCCACTCTGGCGCACCGCCATGAGCTGGCGAAAATCGATAGCCGCAAGGTGACCACCGACGAGCAGCCCGGCCAGCAATCCCAGCCGGCGGAATACAACTTCATCGAAAATTGAGCCCGCTAAGAGCAGTGCCTCGGCGCCCACAAGCCATAAGATCGCGACGTTGTTACCTGAGTAGCGGAACGGAATCGCCGTCGCCATTAAGGCTGTGCCGACGATTGTTAACAAGACGAACGCTTCTCGGCGCCGTTTTGTAATCGGCAGCTGAGCAATGCTGAACTCAATCGCGCCAATCGCCAGTAGCGCATAAAACGCCAGCTCTGGGTGCACCGACTGGAACTTCATCGTGCCCAGCACCAAAAGCGTGTTCAGCAGCGCCGCAATCGTCGACATGTTCTCGTCCGCAGAGGACTTAATCTTGCGCACCACGTACGAGACACGGAACGTTGCCCAGTAGAAAAGAAGAAGAGCGGTACTCGCATGATAGTCAGGGAAGTTATGTCCCTGTGCGCCACCCGCCCCGAGAATCCGGTACAGCCAGTACAGGTGGTTCAAGTAACTGGAAAGAATTCCGAAGACTTCGAGCTCAAACCAGCCCATCTTCAGGACAATGCTGACCAGCCCGATCGCAAGCACCACCCCAGCAGACAGGCTGTATACCGTGTCATGACTCATGGCTACCGTGCTGTAGCCAAGCAGGAAAGACAGCCCTGTCACCAATTGCGAGCGATATCGCAGCGTGTGAGCAACCATGCCGGCTGCAACCACAAGCATCAGCACAAGGTCCGCGATCTCCGAGTTCAGCACGCGCATGGCTGTGACGTTGTACAGCGCGTAGCTTGTAAAAAAGAGGAGCGCCCATCCCCCGCCGATCAGCGTGTGGCCAAGGATTCTGTAGCGTTCACGCCGCTCGAGAAAAACACCACCGGCAAGAAGACCGGCCGCAACTGCGTAGGAAACAAGCACTCTTCCTGATGGACCAACTTGCCCCAGCTCGTAGATACCGAAGCTCGCGATTCCAATTACCAGCAGGGTAATTCCAAGTTTGTTAAGCCAATTCCTCCCAAGTGTCTCTTCCAGTGCAAAGACTGACTTCATGCGCTTTTCAGGGCGTCTTGATGATGGCGCACGAAGCGCCGCAAATTGCGGAGGTTCCACGACCCGCACGGCTGCCGGCGTTTGTGGCGCTTCGGAAGGCGTGATGGGTGGTGGCGTAACGCGCGGCACATCAGGTCTTGCAGGAGCTGATGCAGCTGGAATGCTCGGTCGAGTTTCGCCGGCTGGGGGTACCTGCGTTTGCCCCTCCGAAATCTTCTTCTCGGCTGGCAGATGCGTTGCGGTAGACTTCAGAACTGTCGGCCCAGTCGGGCACTTGTCACCGCCGCCAGCATGAACGGTTCCACACCAAGTGCAAAACTTCGGTGCTTCTGTAGCTGCGGGTTGTGAGACTTCCGCTGCAGAAGATGTTGCAGTCGGGGAAAGCGTAACGGGAACTTCAGGCTTCCTCGCGGCAGGGGCAAACGGTTCTCCAATGATGCGCCGTTCGGGCACCGCCCCCTTTTCTACGGCGCCCGGCTTTTCCGCTGCTGGCCGCGCGATTGGAGCCGGCGTTTCGGTTGTCGGCGGCTGCTGAATCCCGGTGGGCGGCGACATTCGCGTCCGCACGACCTCCACAACAGGCGAATGTGGCGCAGGAACTTCTTTCTTTACCTCTGAAGCATGCTGCGAAGGGAGCGTGGCAGTCTGCTGTACGTTCGCAAGCTGTCGCTTTAGATCAAGCAGTTCGCGATGCAGAGCGTCATTTTGTCGACTGTGATTTTCGAGAACTTCATCGAGGCGTAGCTGTAGCTTCCGGTATCTCACGAAGAGGATGGCTATGGAAACCGGAACGGCTAGAATCAGGCCTACAGCTAACAACGCGAACAGTACGGCTGCGTCTTCCAATTGAGATTCCGTCGTATGTGCGTGATCTTGTTAAGCCTACATAGTAGAACGGATTACCTGCCTGACCTTGCATTTTATTGCTATCTGCAAGCTCAGTAGTAACTTGCGTCCACAGGAAGGCCCGAGATTTCTTCACGCATCAACGATTTCACTCATTGGTTCGCAGTGATGCCGCGAAGATTCGCGGCGCGTAATTGATCCGGCGCTTCTCTTGAATCTGTCCATTTTCGAGACTTGCCTCGACCAGTTCGTAGCCTAGCAATGCGATCACACACCCGCGCACGAATAGAGGCTGGGAGTTACCATACCAATCCACGCAGGATGCGCAACAACGATCGTCTTTCGCTTTCTCCGGGTTAGCTTTGAGTTCTCCTACATCGCGGAAGTGCAACCGATCGTTTCTCAGGAAAAGAATCGCCGAGGATTCCTGGAACAAATGACCATAGCCCGGACGCCCCGGCACACTAATCGCCAAGCCGAGCATTCCGGTATCTTCATTCTCTGGTTTGTAAAGGAACCCATGGCTTCGCAGTTCGCCCTGTGAGGCGCCCTTCCGCACCTAGTCGAATGTCTCATCCGGAGAATCACTCAGGGTGATCGCGCTGAAATGCAAATCTGCGCCGTCCGTACCTACTACGACTGCTGCATCGCCCATCTGCTCAATTCGATCGATTCCGTGGGAGAGTGTAATCTTGTGCACACCAGCATCAGTCCAGTGCACAGCGTAGAGATCTGATGTGCTTTTCTTCTGCGGATACCACCAACCACTTCCCATGCCGTAAAGCAGGTAATCTCCTACGAAGCGGTTTTGTAAAGCGTAACCCCGGGGATTCGGCAGTTCCTGATAATTCGAAGCAGGAATGGACTGAGTCCCGTCAGAAAAGCTCGACAGAGGCATCCGCAACAAAGCCGTGCCTGCGGTCCTCCCTTCAGCTTCCACATGCCGTCTCCCGCACTTCCTGTGCGCACCAGGACGTTCAGGTATCCATCTTCACTCTCCAAGAAAGAGAACTGATCAACCGGGCTGCCCGAGGCCCCCACTGCGCTGGGGCTTGAGCCATCCAGCGGCATCCGGTACAGCACCGATTTCGACTGGACTTTCTGTCGTTCATAGGTCCAGGCAGTTGCCCACACGTAAACCGCTTGCGGAGAGACGTAAAATACGCGGCCTGCAGGTCCAATGACTGAGGTCGCCTTACAGTCAAAGTTGCCGCCCGCCAGATCGCAGATCGTCACGGTATGCAGTGCTGTGTCGTAGGCATCGTCAGTCGAGTTTTCCGGGTAGTAAATCCTGGTCGCGGGAACGATACGCCGGAACTCTCCCTGTGTGGCGCCGCGGTGCCACTTGCGGATAGCCGGAAAACTGTCGCAAGGGTCTCCGCCCCATAGATTTAGGTAAAGTGGAGAGTAGAAGATGAGCTTGCTTCCGATCAGGCGGCTTGCGTAATTGCGCGATGAATAATAGTCATTTGATCGCAGATGATACGTGGATTGATAGCCCAAGTTTCCATCCGCATCGATATGGAACAGACCTACCTCGGTGCCGCCGCGCTGATATCTGTATCCAATCACGACGATCGTGTCCTGGGAAACAAGCATTTCGTCATACCAGGTGCCGCGCGGATCAATGAACGCGTCCACGCTGGAGATGGGAGTGAGGTCGTCGCCGCCGATTCCAACCGTAAACAATCGACCACGGTGCAGCACGACAAGATGATCGCCGTGAAGCTTGACGATTCCTCCCTCGTCGACGCCGGCGTGCTGGACATTCGTGATGGATTCGTCCGCATAACCCGCAACAGCGCTTGGGGCTGCGGACTTCGCAGCTGGAGCCGAGAGACCCAGAATGGGCGATGCCGTACGAGAGATTCGGCGTTTCTGTTTCTCGGCAAGGTCCTTAAGATAGGTCCTTAACTCCTGGTCGGAGGTGAAGGCGCGCAGGGCCGTTTTAGGTGTAGCGGCTTACACCGTGACGGGAGCGGGTGCTGGTGCATTGTTTGTATTGTTGCTGCAAGCAGCCATAACCAAAACGAAAAGGGCTGTTATGACGCCGGTTACCAGGAATCGTTTCATGGTTTGCCTCGCATTCATCGAACGTTGCGATCCAGAGAAGTTGCGTTCTTAAAATCGCGAATCGAAGCGAATCCGGACTTCTTGTAGAGGTAATCGAGGAATCTCCCCTCACCTCTCCGGTGTCACTACACTTCGCTTGATCAAAACGGAAAGAGTATCCCTTTGTCCTTCAGTTTTTCGAATCGTGCCGCAGCAAAGCGGTAGAGGCGTGCGGGCCTTTGTCCCCCGCGCCGGTATTCTGAGGTGGGTTTCAAGATCTTGAGCAGCTCAATTTTTCGCCGAAAATTTCGCTTGTCGAGTTTCTTGTCGAGGATGGCCTCGTAAACTCCCTGGAGTTCGGTCAAGCTGAACTTCTCAGGAAGCAACTGAAAGCCGACTGTGGTGTATTCCAATTTATTTCGCAAGCGTTCCAACGCGTAATCGAGAATCTTGCGGTGGTCGAAAGCAAGCGGAGGCAACTTGTTGACTCGCCACCAAGCAGCTTCAGTTGTGTCGGTGCCCGCTGCAAGCTGAGAACGATCTGCCGAAATGAGTGCGTAATAGGCGACAGTGATAATCCGTTCTCGTGGATCGCGCCCAGGGTCGCCAAATGAGTACAGCTGTTCGAGGTAAACATCCGAGACGCCGGTCTCTTCCCGGAGCTCGCGCATCGCGGCGTCGTCCAGGCTCTCGTCTTCGTGAACAAACCCTCCAGGAAGCGCGAACTGGCCTTTGAAGGGTGGAATGCCCCGCTTGACTAGAAGCACTTTCAATTCATCCGGTTGGATCGTGAAGATAACGATATCGACGGTGACTTTCATTGTTTTCAGCCTACGACGAGGCGCGCTCTTTGAGCGGCTGCATGCACTCGGGCAACAGAGCCAGAATTGAATTCCGGGAAATCGGATTCGATGCCGTCACTGAAGCTCACACCAGCCGTTGGCATTAACGATTCCAGTACGAGTTCCTCTTCCTGCTCAAG
>Ga0126384_10001657_pt1 | contig 13264 bp, 12 predicted proteins | sample PanSoiMetPlot_36_FD_92543 | JGI IMG/M metagenome (GOLD analysis project Ga0126384, IMG submission 92543) | Tropical forest soil microbial communities from Panama - MetaG Plot_36 | ecosystem: Environmental > Terrestrial > Soil > Tropical forest > Bulk soil | place: Panama | collected 2016-02-17 | reverse complement strand
TTCTCGTTCGCCGGTCGAATCTCGAATTGAACCTTCGAAAGGTCGCTTGCTTCAGACACTTGCTTCGCAGACTTCAATCGCGTTATCGGATGTAGAAGCAACGGCGTCGGGCTCGAAAAATTCGCGCATGCTGGTTTTCATCTGTCCTTTGGATGTTTCTGTTACCCTCTGCCGTATGTCGTTCTCGGGAGCTAAACGCAAACGCGCGCTGACCGACGTAGAGCTCTATGAGTACGCGGTCGGTTCGCTGGCTCGCAAGATGCGAACGGTAGCTGAGCTGAAGCGACTACTGCGAGTGCGAGCCGAGCCCAGCGAGGATGGGACATTAGCAGTAGAAGCAGTAATCGCCAAGCTCAAAGAACAGAAATATCTGAATGATTCCCGCTATGCGGCTTCGTATTCCCAATATCGGCAGAGCAATGAAAAATTCGGACGCCGGCGTGTGGTGACTGATCTTAAAGCGAAGGGCATCCACAGCGAGGTCATCCAGCAGGCAGTCGATGCTGCTTATGAAAAGATAAATGAGGAGCAGCTCGCGCGTCAGTTCCTAGAACGCAAGCGTGTCAAGAAGCCTCAGAACGAACGGGAATCGGCACGCGTTTTTCGCATGCTCGTGCGAGCAGGATTTTCTCAGTCCACCATTTTCAAAGTCTTAAAAGGCTGGGACGTCGATGATGAGGTGCTTACGGCATTGTCGTCCGAGGCTGAGCAATCTTCTTCGGAATGAACTTCCTGATTACTCGCGATTGACAACTCGCTATTGCTTCCTTGACTTCCCTTCCCCTGCAAGTTAACTTCGCCCAGCTTTTATACTTAGTTCAACTCACCGAGGATTGCTCTTGCCCAATCGACTCGTCACGCTCACTACGGATTTTGGACTCAACGATCATTTTGTTGGCACGATGAGAGGTGTGATCCTCAACATAAATCCGCAGGCGCAGATCGTTGACATCTGCAACGCGGTGAATTCCTTCGACGTTCTGGATGGAGCCCTCACGATCGCACAGGCGGCCTCGTACTTCCCTTCGGACACGTTGCATGTCGTCATCGTCGATCCCGGAGTGGGATCGCAGCGACGACCAATCTTGGCAGTGAACGAAAAACATGCTTTCCTGGCGCCTGATAACGGTGTGCTGTCTCTCGTCTATGAACGGTCGGAGCGGCTGAGCGTGCGTCATGTGACTGCCGAGCACTACTTTCTTCAGCCTGTGAGTCAGACTTTTCACGGACGCGATGTCTTCGCGGCATGCGCAGGCTGGCTCAGTAAAGGCGTGGAGATCAGCAAGTTCGGAGATGAGATCACGGATTACATCCGCTTCGCCGCGCCGAAGCCGAAGCCGGTCGATGGAAAGAGCTTCAAAGGCGTCGTGCTGAAGACGGACAAATTTGGGAATCTCATTACGAACATCACGCCGAACGACATTCCGCAGCTCTTTGAGGCGACTCCGCCCTCGTTCAAAGTTACGATCGGGAAGGTTGAAGTGACGAAGATAAAAAATGCCTACGCTCAGGCTACTCCGGGCGAGTTGTTTGGAATCCTCGGAAGCATGGGCTATCTCGAAATCTCGGCAAATCGCGCTGCGGCCAGTCGCATGGCTGGCGCTGATCGAGGGAGTGAAGTGACAGTGGTGTTGGGATAATCGAAGCTCTCAACCTACAAGGGTCATCCTGAGTCATGGTTCGGCTAATCGAAGCTCTCAACTCACAACTGTCATCCTGAGCCTTGTTTTGGCGAAGGACCTCCCGCAATGCGTCAGACTTAAATGCTCTTTAGTGGCTCTTCGGCCCACGATTCCGATTTGCGGTTTTTTTCAAACGAACCAAAAACGAAAGCATGGCCGAAAAGCCACGATGCTGCAATCAAGTCCGAAACATTGCGGGAGGTCCTTCGCCAAGACAGGCTCAGGATGACAGTTCCTAGTAGCGGGCATCGCGCCATGAAATTAGGACTGCCATGAACAAGAGCGCTAAGGGTTCTTCGGCTTAGGCCGCGCATAGTCTTCCATCGTGGCAGTCCACTCCAGAAATCTCTTCAGTTCTTTTCGCTCGCGCCAAAGAAATCCCCAGAACTCGATGAATCCGATCTTGTCCATCTTCAGGCCGGTATAAGTCTCGATTCGCCAGCGCAGGTACGGACTCCGCCACGGAGCCAGGCGATGGCCGCGCGTCGCGATCCAGATAAACCGAAGAACTTTCCTCATGCTCTCGATTGGCAGTATAGCGGTTCAAAACTGCTAGACTTTTTTGTTCATGTCTGACTCCAGGCAACAGGCGGAGGATCATTACTACGCAGCCCTCGATCTCTTCGCTGAGGGCAAGCAGGACGAAGCCGTTGCTGAGTATGAGAAGTGCCTGGCGCTGGATCCTTCTCATTCAGAGGCGCTGCACGGCCTAGCCCGGGCTTATCAGGACGCAAATCGATTGGATGAGTCGATTGAGATATCGAAGCGATTAATCGAGCTGGATCCCGACGACGTGCTTGCCCACACTAGTCTCTCCATCGCTTATCAGAAAAAGGGCATGATCCCGGAGGCTGAAGCCGCAGCAAATCAGGCGCGAATTCTGGGTTGGAAGACACAGTTGCGGGACGCGAAGAATAAATCCTGATTCACCACGGAGGCGAAGTACACGGAGAGACTCTGGATGAAGCCACCAAGGACACGCAGGATCACGAAGGAAAAATGGGAGGTAATTTGCCAGAATCCTTCGTGTTCCTTCGTTTCCTTCGTGGTTGGCCTTGGCTGCTCCGTACTTCCGTGGTGAGATCACGCCTTTGTTAAACTTAAGATTCCATGTCTCAGATTCAGCGTAGGAAGACCCCAACAGTCAACATCGGCCACGTGCGTGTCGGCAGTGATGCACCGGTTGTGGTGCAGTCGATGACCAATACCGACACTGCCGATGTCCCCGGCACTATTAAGCAGGTTGCAGCGCTCGCCCGCGCTGGGTCAGAGCTTGTCCGCGTGACTGTGAACAACGACGCGGCTGCTCAGGCTGTCCCGCACATCGCTGAAGGGCTCGAGAAGATCGGTCTCAGCGTCCCCGTCATTGGCGACTTTCACTACAACGGCCATCTTCTGCTGAAGAAGTATCCCGCGTGTGCTCGCAGCCTGGCGAAGTACCGTATCAACCCCGGCAACGTCAGCATCGGCAAAAAAGATGACGAGAACTTCCGCACGATGGTGGAAGTCGCCGTCGAGAACCAGAAGCCGGTACGCATCGGCGTGAACTGGGGATCGCTTGACCAGCAGCTCCTCACGCGCATGATGGACGAAAACTCTCGTCTTGCTGAGCCTCTGGACGCACGCGAAGTCACTATGGAAGCGATGGTCATGAGTGCCCTGAACTCCGCCGCTGTCGCTGAGAAGTACGGCCTGCGAGGTGACCAGATCATCATCAGCGCCAAGGTTAGCGGCGTGCAAGACTTGCTCGACGTCTATCGCAGCCTTGCCGCCCGCTGCTCTTACGCGCTGCACCTGGGATTGACTGAGGCCGGAATGGGAATGAAGGGCATTGTCGCGAGCGCGGCAGCGCTGGGGCCGCTGCTCACTCAAGGTATCGGTGACACGATCCGTGTCTCGCTTACGCCGGCTCCAAATGGCGATCGCACGGAAGAGGTACTGGTCGCGCAGCAGATACTACAGTCGCTCGGAATACGCAGCTTCACGCCGCAGGTCACGGCATGTCCGGGTTGCGGGCGCACTACTTCAACATTCTTCCAGGAGATGGCGGAGCAGATCCAAACTTACGTGCGCTCCAGCATGCTGGTGTGGAAAGAGAAGTATCCGGGTGTGGAAGAGATGAAGCTCGCGGTAATGGGTTGCGTGGTGAACGGGCCCGGCGAATCGAAGCATGCCAACATTGGCATCTCTCTGCCTGGAACGTTCGAAGAGCCGAAAGCTCCGGTATTCGTGGATGGAAGATTGATGACGACGCTGCGCGGCGATCACATCGTTCAGGAGTTCATCGGAATTCTCGACGAGTATGTCGAAACCCGATACGGTGCCGCTTCTGCATCCGCTGCGAACAAGGCCGAGTTCGCGACCAAGGCCTAGTTCGCCTTTACCTCAGCGGAGACGCCCTGCTGTCGCCTGACGTTCCCGTCACTCCAAGGGCGTCCAAACTTGGCGGCCGGTTAGCCGCCCCGGACCCCGTCGCAAGCGATCAGGACCGGTTATGAATGCGGAGTATCTGTACTACAGGTCCCAACAGCAAAAACTCAAATAACCCCATACAAACACTACTTGGCAGCCAGCGATCCGAACGCTACGCCTGCCCATACCGCAAACACTGCGCAGTTCACTGCTATGCGAAACCACGCGTTGTCGAACAGTGAGTTGTACTTTGCGTCGAACATTGTCTTTTCTCCTCTCTTCGCTCTTGCATCTATAGACGACGTTTTTGCGTTGTCGTTAGTGAATACGCGGAAAAATGTTGATGGTTCCATTGCGGGATAAATAATTTTTTTGTTCTCTGCCTGCTAACCGGAAGAGTCTTTTATCGTCAGAGCTTTCCTCAGGTTTTCCACTCAAATACTCGTCGCAGCCAGAAATTCGAATTTTGAATAGTGCAACTCCGTGAATTTTGGATTAAGATTCTGCGACTTCCGAAGAAGCTAAATACCAAGTTCCCGGTTGCGTGTGACCGAAAATATAAAGAGGAGCCCCTAAATGATCTCCCTGCGTCGTATTCCTCTGTTCCTGCTTGCCATTCTCCTGATGACAGGCGTCGCTTTCTCTCAAACCCAGATCACAACCGGCGTGATTCAAGGAACGGTGCTCGATCCGTCCGGCGCAGTGATACCTGGCGCTTCGGTCGAGGCTCATAATCTTGATACTCAGATAAGATCGGCCTCGACTAGCGACGAGAATGGAAGGTTCTCGTTCCTCGCTTTGAGTCCGGGGCGATACGAACTCATCGCGAAGAAGGAAGGGTTTTCGACCGTAGTGGTGCAGATAATCGACTTGACCGTGGGTCAGGCGAGAAGTCTGAACGTAACCATGAAGGTATCGTCGGCTGGAGAGACGGTGACGGTCAATGCCACGACAGCAATCGATACTACGGCAACCGAATCAAGCAGCACGCTGAACAACATAACCATTGATCAGACTCCCATTCTGGGAAGAAAGTTTGAAGACCTGCTGACGCTCACGCCTGGAGTCAGCATCGTGCAAGGCCCGGACGGCGACGAAATCAACTTCGCCGGCCAGCGCGGAATTTACAACAACATCAGCCTCGACGGTGGCGATTACAACAACGGATTCTTCGGCGAGCAGGTCGGTGGCCAACGAGCAGCGATTGACATCACCCTCGACGCAGTAAAGGAATTCCAGGTCGTGGCGACCGGAGCCACCGCTGAATTCGGACGCACCGCCGGCGGCGTCGTAAACGTGATCACGAAATCAGGTACCGATCAGCTTCATGGCAGCGCCTTTCACTTTCAACGTCTGGAGGCACTAAGCGCCGATACCTCCGACGGCAAACCGCTGCAGGACTTTCACCGCGAGCAGTTTGGCGGAACGGTCGGTGGTCCAATCATTAAGCAGAAGATGTTCTTCTTCGGCGCCGTTGAGCAGATTTTGGAAAACCTCAATCGGCCGAATCTGAGCACTCCATTGGGCACATGTACAGGTACTCCAGTGGTCGGAAGTGGTGACGCTCTGATTGGAGGAAATACCGAATGCCAGCGCGTCGCTCTGCTCAACTTCTTTCAGAGCACCCGCAATCAGAACGAAGGCCTGCCTGTGAAACACGAGATTCACAACACCGCCATCCTCGGTAAATACGACTGGAATGTGAACTCTGCAAACAGCCTGAGCGCTTCATACAACTTCGATCGCTCCAACAATCCGAACCAGACCTTCGACGTTCCGACTTACGGCACCTCGGCGAACGGAATTGAAGGCGCTTCCAAGATCAACTCCGTGAACTTCAACCTCTTCACGACGGTCTCAGCGAAGAAACTGAACGAAGGTCACTTCACCTTTTCGCGCGAGGATCGTCCACGCTCCGCGGTTCCTTCAAATGTACCCGCGGACACTGCGATGGGCTTCGTCACAACTTTCCGCTTTGGGAATCCATTTTTCCTTGCGCCCAATATCGATGAAACCTTCAAGCGTACTCAGGTGCGCGACAACTTCTCCATCGTCTCCGGGAATCACACGATTAAGTTCGGCGGCGAGTTCATGCACAGCAATAACTCGCAGGTGTTCCGCGGATTTTTTGAGGGCCGCTACATCTTCGACTCGGTTGTCGGATTCCTCCACTACGCTACACCGGCAACCGCAACCAGCCATGGCTTCGGACCGAACACCGCAGAGTGCGCGAATGGCACATTCTTAAATCAGGGTGAGACATGCCCCGATGGTTTCAAGGCCACAGCCAGTCCATTGCTGCTCTATCTCCAGGGAGCTCCGACAGGCTTGTCGAATCTCACGCCCGGAGCCTCGGACATCAACAACAACAACTATGCGTTCTTCCTGCAGGACAAATGGCAATTCCGGCCGAACATCACCTTCAATTACGGCCTGCGTTGGGAGGCTCAAACATTTCCCGATCCGGTAATACCGCCTTCGAAGACTGCATATGGTTCGAATTTGACCGATCCGCGATTCCCATCTGACGGCACGATACCGAACGCGACCAAGATGTTCCAGCCGAGAGTTGGGGTGTCCTGGGACATCAGGAACAACCAGAAATCTGTCGTACGCGCCAGTTGGGGTATCTACAACGCGCAGCTAAACCAGCTCACCCAGGTAGGAGCGATCACGACGAACGGCGTGCAACAGCAGACGCTGTTTGCCGGTAACGTGGCAACTTGTCCTCTGGCGTCGCCTCCCGCAGACGGCTCTTGCCCCGGAGTTCCGGCGGCCTACACTCAGCTGTTCATCAGCCCAAATGGTCCGAAGCCACAATGGCCTAACGTGATCCCGTTCACTCCTCCATCCGGCGGAGCATTCCCGTTCCAGCCCGGTGTCACCGTCTTCAATCGGAACTACAACAATCCTCGCATTTACACGGGGAACTTTGCCTTCCAGCAGGAGCTGGCATCGAACTGGACAGGCTACATTGACCTCACTCTTGCGAAGGGCGTTTATCTGACACGATTCGTGAATCCGAATACCGGAGCTGCGCTGCCGATTAAGCCGACCGACAATGTCGATACGGTCAGCTACGCTGCCGGACCATTCACAAACCTCGGAGCGGTTACCGATACTCAGAGCAGTGCTCATTCGCTGTATCGTGGCATGACCCTCGGAGCCAGGAAGAGCTTCAGCCAGAACTATCAACTGGAGTTCAACTACACGTTGTCAGAAGATGTTGACGACGACTCGAACGAACGCGATCCCTTTACCTTCCGCTACTTCAATCGCTTCGACTTCCGCAAAGACTATGCCTTCTCCGATCGCGACGAGCGGCACCGATTCAATATGTTCGCCTTCATGAAGCTGCCATACGGATTCGAATTCAGTCCGCGCATTCAGGCGCATACGGCCCAGCCGATTACCGACAACACGCTGGGAACCGGCACGGGTGCGCCGTGCAGCGCGAACAATTCAAGAACCCGAGTGGTGAATGGAATCGACTGCGGTCGCAATCACCTGCGCAAGGACAACGGCTACTTCAGCTTCGACTGGCGCGGAACTCGTCCGTTCCATTTTGGGGAGCGTTATGCGCTGATCCCGCAGATTGAAATGTTCAATAGCTTCAACAATAAGAACAACGTCAACCCACTGGTGAGTCCTGCACTGTTTAATTTCGATGGCTTCCTGCGCCAGGGCGTAGGTGATCCGTTGCAGGTTCAGTTATCGGTGAAGTTCTTGTTCTGATCGGGGAGATAGGTACTAAAGGGCTGCTGTGGCAGCCCTTCTTTTATCTAGGCGCCCACGCCAAGACTGCTCTTATACACTGTCATCCTGAGCCTTCTTTTGGCGAAGGACCTCCCGGAATGGCTCAGTCTCCATTGCTGCGTACCGGCTTTTACACCAAGAATCCAGGCCGAAAAGCCGCGATGGAGCAATTAAGTCTGAAACATTCCGGGAGGTCCTTCGCCAAAAGAAGGCTCAGGATGACAGGTTTATTGATTCACACAGGTTTATTGATTCACATTGATGAACTGAGATGCCCCTGCAGCCCATTCTCACCGTTGACTTGTTTCCCGTCCTGGAAGCCAAACTCATCGAGCTCCTCCGCTGCCTACGGCACGACGATTGGTCGCGTCCCACTTTGGCAAAGCAGTGGACGGTCAAAGACGTAGCTTCTCACTTGCTCGATGGCAATCTGAAGCGGCTCTCAATCCAGCGTGATGGCTTCTTTGGTTTGCAGGCTCCACCACGAGATGGCTATGAAGCGTTCATCGGATTCATCAATCGCAATAACGCTGAGTGGGTGCAGGCTGCGAAGCGGCTGAGTCCACAGGTCCTGATAGATCTCATAGAGATCACTTCAAAGCAAGTACACGAGCTATTTCGTGGACTTGATCCGCAGGCACCAGCACTTTGGGGAGTTAGTTGGGCGGGAGAGGAGACTTCCGCGAACTGGTTCGACATCGCGCGCGAGTACACGGAGCGTTGGCACCACCAACAGCAGATTCGCGTCGCAGTCGGCAGGCAAGGAATCAACAGCCGAGAGCTTTACTTCCCGGTGCTAGACACGTTCATGCGCGGAATGCCGCATGCCTTCCGGTCGGTGGAAGCTCGCGAAGGCACAATCGTTGAGATCCAGATTACCGGCGAATCTGGAGGTTCATGGTTCGTGCAGCGCGCGGATTCGAATTGGCGACTCGAACAACACTCTCCATCGGCAGACGCGACTTTGAAGATGGATCAGGAGCTGGCGTGGCGCGTCTTTACCAAAGCCGTCGACGCGCAAACTGCCGCACACGAGGTTTCGATCAGCGGAGACCGTTCAGTTGCCATGCAGGCGTTGTCGCTGGTCGCAGTGCTTGCCTGATTAGCGATAAAGAACCACCACTACACGATACGTGCTCATGCCATCATTGCCAGCCTTGGTCGCGCAGGCGCCGATGGAATAGTTGCCCGACGGAAGTTCGAGCACCTTCTTCATGAGATTGGAAGGGAGATCCGTCGGATCTGGTGTGGTGAAGTTAAATGCAGATGCCTGCGCGCCTGGATGCGGCAAGGCAGCGAAGGCCGCACTCGCGGAGCTATCACCCGCGCAAGCAACGCGGCGTAACTGAGAAGAATGCGTAGCCTTCAGTGCTGCCAGCCGACGGCTGCTCCTGCGGGACGTGATCTGCTGCTCAACAGCTTGTTCAAAAGTTTCCGATGAGAGGTTTTGCAGTCCTGTGGCGAAGTCGACGGTGGCCCATAGACGGTTTCCAGCGCGCACGATTCCTACTCCCATTTCGGTATAAACAGGATTGAGCAGGTTGGTACGATGCCCCGGCGAGTGCATCCATCCGCTCTGAAGTTCCTCAGCGCTATCGGCATAGCCAACGTTTTCAGCGGCGCCGCTGAACTTTGCACCACGATCGGACAGGCGCTCCGTGAAACGTGGCTCCCCTTTGAGCTGGTGAGTCAACTCCTTTTGTTTCGCCATTTCATCGGAATGCAGCCGTGCAGCAAGAGCGAGCCGGTTGTTCCATTTCAGCGGCGGAGCATTGATCTTTGCGCGCTCCTCGTTCGTCCAGTCGAGGATCTGCTGCTCCATCTGGGAGGTGCTTGTGATCTCCTGGCTGAGCAATTTAGTCGGCAACAGACCAAGTAGCAGCAGCCCAAAGCAGAGGATTCGAATCATTCCTCGGCTCCGCTACGTGCGGACCCAACGGATTTCGGATTGGCAGGCTTTGCCTCCTGGTTCTTGGAAGCGGCAGAGGCCTGTGCAACAGCCTCTGGTGCGGAGTCATGACCCTCTTGTTTCCGTCGCTCAAGAAAGGCTTTATCGCGCTCGATTTGCTTGCGCAGCTTCTCAGCCTTCATGGCCAGTCGTTCGGCAGGCGTGAGCTTCTTCGATTGGTCGGCCCAGTGTCGTTCAAGATCGCGTTGGCTTTGGCTCTTCACGGAAAAAGAATCGCACAAAATGACCCCTTAGTGCGAGGGTGCGATGACGTACGACTGTCGGCACTCGGCAATCGGCGTTCGGCCAATAAACATCGGTGCAGCACCCGACTCACCACGCTCGTGCTCCCCGAACTCCGATTGCCGAGTGCCAACAGCCGCTTCACGCTGACGCGCTCTTATTCTTAATCTCCGTCAACAGGCGCTCGATTTCGTCCTCGCGCTCCAAAGTCGCAAAACGATCCTCGATGGATTCGCCGGTCAGCTCCTGGTGCGCGTGATTGATAGCCTCGCCCCGCTCAACCTTCTGCTTCATGCGATCGAAGGTCTCAACATGCTTGCCGTCGCCCGCCGCTGACTGCGCGACGCGAGCCTTGCCGACCACACGCGACCTGCGCGCCTGTGCGACCAGAACATCGCACTTCGACTGCGCTTCTTCGAGCTTCTGTTCGAGTTTGCGTAGAGCGGTCTTCAGGTTCTCGACCTCGATCTTCTGATCGGCTACCTGCTGCTCGAAGTTCTGCGCGGTCTGCTTCGAACTCAACGAGCGCTCGATGGCGGCGCGGGCGAGATCGTCTTGCTTTTTCGAGACAGCCAGCTCTGCCTTGCGGGTCCACTCAGATGCCTTCTCAACGTTTTCCTTCTGCTTCTTCTCGAGAAGATGTTGATCGGCGATCGCGATAGCCACTTGGGTCTTCACCTGCAGAAGCTGGTTCTGCATGTCGAGAATGACCTGCTTGATCATCTTCTCGGGATCTTCTGCCTTGTCGACCAGGTCATTGATGTTGGCCCGAATTAACGTCGAAACTCTTTCCAGTAATGCCATGACTCAACTCCTTTCATTCCTCAGCCATTTCCCTGCACTTGAGTGGTCGGCAGCGATTTGGTCTCCGCCGTCCGATCGCTCGATGAAGCCAGAGCCCGATTTCTTTCCCGCCCTGCCAGTACGGCGCCGAGCGCCGCTCCTACGGCCGTCCACACGGCGAGGTGTCCGTTAAGAATGCCGAAGACCACCCCGCTCAGCAGCACCGCGACGAATGCACCTTTCCATGTATTCATAAGCACTCCTCAAACTCATCAATAGGCGAGACGCTCGGGCGTCTCGCCTGTGGACTGACTACTGCGTTTGCGAACCCGCGCCCGCTGATTTCTTCTTTGACGCGTCGCCATCCGTCTTGTCAGCCTTCAACTGCTTCACACGACCAAGCAGCTCGTTCATGTTCATGCCGGAGAAGGCTTCGAACAGCGCTGGAACCTGCGCTGCAATCTTGGCCATATCTCCAGTGATCTTGCTGGCGCCCGCAGCTCCATCGTTGCCGGTGGAGACGATCGTGATCTTGTCTACGTTCGACAGTGGCGCCGCCATCGCGCGTACCACTTCGGGAAGACCAGTGATCAGCTTGTCGACCACGGCTGCCTGGTTCCATTCCTGGTAAGCTTCCGCCTTCACGTTCATCGCCTTGGCTTCAGCTTCACCCTTCTTGAAAATGATGTCGGCTTCAGCCTCGCCTTGCGCACGAGTCGCAGAGGCGCGGCCTTCGGCCTCGACCATCTGGCGCTGACGCTCGGCTTCGGCCAGTGTCTGAATGCGCTGGCGTTCGATCTCGGCCTCTTTCAGCACAGTCGCGATTAGCTCTTTCTCATGGCGCAGGATTTCCGCCTCCTGCACTTTGATCTGCTGCTCTTTTTCGACTTGCTGCACCTTCACAGCCTCCGCAATCACAGCCTGCTGCTGGATGTTGGCCTGGATCTCGTAAGCTTTATCGGCTTGTGCCTGCTGTTTCTTGACCAGCTCGGCGTAAGCGGCCTTCTTGATCTCCAGGTCGCGCTGCGCTTCGGCCTGCTTCGCCTGCGAGACCGTTTCGGCCAACACGCGCTCCTGGTCGGCCTGTGCTTTCGCAATGGCAGAAGCACGCTGGGCCTCCGCACGTTTGATCGCCGTATCGCGCTCCGCTTCGGCAGCAGCAACGTCGGCGTCGCGCTTGATGCGTGCCACATCCGGACGCCCCATGTTCGCGATGTACTCGTTCTTGTCTTTCACTTCCTTGATCGTGAACGAGACGACCTCGAGCCCCATCTTGTTCAGATCGTCGGAGCACGTGGCCCGCATGCGATCAGCGACCATCTCCGGCTCCTTCACAATTTGCTCGACTGTGAGCTGTCCGATAATGCCGCGCAGATGACCTTCCATCACGAGGCGGATCAGGCCTTCACGCTGCGCCGGCGTCTTGGTGAGGAATTGCTCGGCGGCGGTGAAGATCGAGACTTCGTCGGATTTCACCTTGATCTGCGCTACCGCTTCGACGGAGACTGCCACGCCCTGATTCGTGTACAGATCCTGCTGCGGAGCTACGTCGAACGACATCAGCTCCAGCGACAACATGCGGCAGCTTTCGAATAGCGGGAATACCACTGTCCCGTGTCCGATGCGCACGCGCTTTCCTTTGAAGCCGTAGACAATCAGCGCCTCATTCGGTCCGGCCTTGACGAAGAGCTTTGCCAGCATTGCCAGGAGGAACATCGTTCCCAGCACTGCCAGCCCCGTAACTACCTGCCATGAAAAGTTCGGCATAACCTTTCTCCTTGGGTTTCTCGGCGAAACCCGCTTACCGCTTGCTAACCTCTCCGGCTTTGGCGTCAGCCTCGCCGGAAATCTCGTCCCACGTGCGTACGTAAGCGATTCCTCGCTCGAAGCGCGTCACCACGATCTCTGTGCCCTTCGCGATCGGCGATCCGTCTTCGCTGCGCGCTCCACAACAGCGCCGCGTGCCCACTTGCTCGAAGACGATCTCGCCTGTTCCGTTTCCGCGAATGGAACTACTCACTCGCCCCAGGACTCCTGTCATGTCGTACTCAGCAGGATCGATGCCGACGTCATGCTTCATCAGCACACGCGCGAAAAACCAGCCGACAATGGCAGCCCCGATCAGTCCCGCCAGGCTCGCGAGGAGGAGTGCAAAGCCGATCCAGATGCTGGAGTAGTGAGCCAGCAAATAGCCCATCCCACCAAACCAGGTGAGGAATGCCATCAGCGTGAACGAATTGAAGAATGCCGCAATGCCATGGAAATGGAATCCATCGTTGCCGATCTGCAGGTGCCACTTCGCAGGCAGATGCAAATGCAAGGTTCCGGTCAGAAACGCCAGCGTGCTGAACGCGAATCCCACGATGAAACAGATCAGATAGAAGAGTTCCCAATTCATAAGATCTCCTCTCCATGCGCACCGCCATCCAGCTTGCGCTTC
>Ga0126384_10001656_pt1 | contig 13269 bp, 9 predicted proteins | sample PanSoiMetPlot_36_FD_92543 | JGI IMG/M metagenome (GOLD analysis project Ga0126384, IMG submission 92543) | Tropical forest soil microbial communities from Panama - MetaG Plot_36 | ecosystem: Environmental > Terrestrial > Soil > Tropical forest > Bulk soil | place: Panama | collected 2016-02-17 | reverse complement strand
GAGTAAAGCTACTCAGAGTCAAGAGGAAAAGCAGTTCTGGTCCTTGCGGACTCGAGTCTGTCACTCCGCAGAGTCCTGCTTCAAAGTCTCCAGGTAGGTATGGGTGATGCGATCATGCCAGCAGAGCGCATCTTCGTCCAGAAAGCACCAGGCGTAGCCCAATCCTAGGGATAGACCTGACAAGATGGATGCGATCACCCGCCATCGGCACAGACCTCTATCGACGGGGCTGCCGTCGAACTGCCTGAGACCCAGACCAGAAATTCGTAAGCCGGGCGTCGTGCCCGAATAGGTCAATAGCAGATATTGGTAGGTTGACCAGAACAGAACCAGGAGAACACAGCCGAGACTGCCAAGTGTACTGATTGGCGGGAGCACACCCGCAACCTTGAAAAAGATATAACCAAACAGGGTACATGCTCCCAGCACAATTGCGGCGTCGCAGCCGCTCGCAATGATCCTTCTCCCCTTGGACGCCGTCTGTAACGGAAGCTCGAAACCGGGACGGCGTTCCGGCTCCAGCTCCTCCGGTTCCAGAGTAATTCCTCCCAGCGCCGGCGCAGGCATCTCCATCTCCGGGACTTCAACGATACGGGGACGATCAAGTACAGGATCAGCGAGTTCGTTCCCCTCCGCGGTCCGCTGACTGAAACCCGGCATGTAGTAGGAACGAGGAAACTCAATGATATGCGCGGTCTCCTGCGGAACCACAGGAGCTGCGGATACTTTGGATATCTCATCTCGCTTCTCCGCCGAACAAGCTTCACTAGTGGAGAGCGCAAGCGATTCCTGAGTAGCAGGAGCATTGCAGGCGTCACTCGCGAGGATTTTGCAATCAGACTTCCGCTCCATCGGACCGAATTTCAGCCGCAGGGATGGGTACTTGGGTGGACGTGGTTTGCGGCGAGCTCGATAGTGGCTCAAGCGTGCTGCGACTTCATCCTTCCAGAAAGAGTCTCCTTCGGAAGTCATCAACGGTGCTGGCACCGTCCGGTCCGCGGCACCAGAGGTCAATATGGGACGGTCTTCTTCCGACTTCACCACACCCTCGGCAGTGCCTAGTGCGAGAACTTGCAGGCCGGTTTCTCCACCGTCTGCCGCCCCCGCAGCCTTGTCTTGAAACCCCGAACCTTCTTGGTTGTGAGTTTGATCCAGTACGAATCGAGAGTGACGGACCGGTGGACGTGCCTTGTCGAGACTTGCACTGAACTCCTGTTCACTGAAGTCCGTCGATTCGGGATCGATCAAGATGGTGGAACAATTCGACTCCACCCCGTCCTCATTTTCAGGGAGAAACCGGGGGCGTCGTTGAGAAGTTGCTATAACGGGGGCCGATTGAGGCGTACAGCGGCATACCTCGCCGCAAAGCGGACAAGCCATGGGTCGGTCTTAGAGAACCGCAGAGCCAGAGCAAACAATGAACGGCAGAGCAACTAAATAACGCACAAGTCGATCCAACTTTGCTGAAGAGCAGCCGCCATGCTAAGGTCAGGTCGTCCCGAATCCTTAAGCATGGGGCGCTCGTGCGCTTCGAATGATCTCCCGCACTCGATTCCTTATCACGGTGGCGTGGTTTTGTCATCTGCTTCTCGCCCCGAACTTAGTTACCAGCCAGTCTCCTCCACCACCGAGCGCACGTCAGGGCGAACCGGTGCTGATCCGTGCCCTGGAACAAGAGAAAGAAGGCCCGATTTATAAGCTAAACGGTCAGGCGGAAATTCACTACCGTGACCTCATATTGTGGGCGGATCATGCGACCTACAACTCCGACACGGGCGACGTTACCGCGGACGGTCACGTCGTGCTCGACGGCTCAATCAATGACGAGCACATTACAGCAACGCACGCTCGTTACAACGTCGACAAGGAAACAGGCGTTTTTTACGACGCGGTGGGGACGATCGGCGCCAAACCGAAGGTGCGCCCGATGGTCCTCACCAGCCCCCATCCTTTCGCTTTTACTGCCAAGGTGGTCGACAAGACGGGTCCCGATCACTACATCGTGCACCACGGCACGGTTACAACTTGCGAGATTCCCCGCCCGAAGTGGCAATTCAACGCACGCCACGTGTCGGTGGAAGTCGGCAAGAACGCCGTACTTTACAACAGCATGTTTCGCGTTCGCGGCATTCCGGTGTTCTTCTTTCCGTTCGCCACGCACCCTCTGGAGAAGCTGCCTCGGCAATCAGGCTTCCTGATTCCGAGTTATGGACATTCCACCACCAAGGGATATGTGTTTGGCGACTCCTTTTACTGGGCGATAAACCGCAGCATGGATGCGACGCTGGGAGCGCAATATTTCTCCCAGCGTGGGTGGGCTCAACACGGCGAATTTCGAGGCCGGCTGAGTGACCGCACTTCGATGTACCTGACCTATTTCGGCGTGATGGATCGCGGCACCGCCAAAGGCCATGTGGACCAGGGTGGGCAAGACGTTCGAGTGCAGGCCGAATCCAAATTCGGAGGGTTTCGCGCGGTTGCCAACATCGATTATCTGAGTTCCTTTGTGTTCCGGCTGGTCTTTTACGAAGTGTGGAATCAGGCGATCCTTAGCGAGGTGCGGTCGCAGGCTTTCTTGTCCAATACAAGCAACGGGTTTTCCTATAACGCCCTGCTTGATCGCTATCAGAACTTCGAAAGCACGAATGAACATGATGTCATCACCATCCTGCACGAGCCGAGTTTTGAGTTCTCCAGCGTAGATCAACGCTTGGGACACACCCCCTTGTATTGGAATTTCGACGCTGGACTGGACGGTTTACATCGTAGCGAGCCGCCAGTCGGGGGCGTATCCAATCAGTCAGGCTTTGCCACCGCCTCGCTGGTGGGGCGATTCGATTTGAACTCGGGTCTCTCATTGCCTCTGCATAGCCACGGCTGGTCGCTCTGGTCGGAACTGGCCCTGCGTGACACGCTCTACACTCAGCGTCTCATCCCCAGCAGCGGTGGAGTGGGCGTTACTTCCGATCAGTTGACTAACCGCAAGGCCGTTGATGCTTCGGTCGAGATACGTCCTCCAGCGATTGAGAAGATCTTCGGCCGTTCGTTGTTCGGCCACAAGATAAAGCATGTTGTCGAGCCGCGGATTCTTTATAGACGAGTGGCCGGAGTGAACAATTTCGATAACATCCTGCGCTTCGACAGCCGAGACATCCTGAGCGACACGAACGAGATCGAATATGGCTTTGTCAACCGATTCTATGGAAAACCGCTCAACCCTCCGAACCAGAATTGCCGTCCTGCAGAAAAAAACGTCACATCCCCGAACGCCGGGAATAGCAGCAAACCCGCCGCGGAAAACGAACCCTCTGACACCGAAAATCAGGAAGGCAGCATCGTCCAATCTATGGACCAATCCGCCGCGGAAACACCGATTCCTTGGCAGACCGACCAGGTGCCCCCAACCCAGTTGCCCGATTGCTCCGTCGTTAACTCCGCGCGCGAGTTGTTCAGTTGGGAACTGGGTCAGAAGTACTACTTCGATCCAACCTTCGGCGGAGCAGTCGTAAACGGCTTTCGTAACGTTTTCGCGAGTACGGTCGACTTCACCGCAATCGCCTTTCTGACCGGCCCACGACGCTTTGCTCCCCTCATTTCCCGTTTTCGCATTAATCCCGGGGGCAGAGTTTCGGCTGATTCGGAACTGGACTACGATTTTCATCGCCACAAGATCAGTTCCAGTTCGGCGTCTTTGTCCTTTCGCATCGGAAGCCAATTGACCATTTCCGCAACCGATGCCTATATACAAGCGCCGGGTAGCACGGTGTCATCCAACAACATTGCGGTCCCCATTCAGTTCAACACGCTGCGATTTGGGGCAACTTATGGCTCGCCCCTTAAGAGGGGATTCAGCACAGCGGGGACTGCAGGTTACGATGCCAACGCCGCACTGCTGCAGTACACTGCGGTCCAGTCGAGCTACAATTGGGACTGCTGTGGCGTTAGCATGGAATATCGCCGTTGGTTTCTTCCCGGTATCAGAAACGAGAATGAATATCGGTTTATATTCAATTTGGCCAACGTGGGATCTTTCGGCAACCTGCGAAAACGGGAGCGCCTCTATTAAGCCCGCATGAGGAAAGCGGCCGGAAATCAGCGGACTCGGAAAATAGGGATGACGGACACAACGGAACTCGAACACAAGCGTGAGTCGCTGGAGGCGATTCTTCAGTCTCTCGGCCGTACGCTGATTGCTTATTCAGGCGGGGTTGACTCCGCCTACCTCGCCTATGCGGCTCATCAGGTACTCGGAGATCGCATGCTAGCCGTAATAGCGGACTCACCTAGTCTGGCTCGAACGCATCTTTCTGACGCCCTGGCTTTTGCCGGCGAGCAGGGAATCCCGGTGCAGGTTATTCCTACTGCCGAACTTGATCGTCCCGAGTATGCACGCAATGACGCCAACCGTTGCTTTTTCTGTAAAGACGAGCTCTTTACGGCGATGGAAGCCTTTCGCGATGCCAAAGGATTCGACAGCATCGCCTACGGAGTCAATCTCGACGATCAGAACGATTTTCGTCCTGGGCAGCAGGCCGCCAAAGAACATAGAGTGGTCGCCCCGCTGCGGCAAGCTAAGCTCAGCAAAATGGAAATCCGCCAACTCGCGAAGACCGCCGGCCTGCGTGTTTGGGATAAGCCCGCTTCCGCCTGTCTCTCTTCCCGCATTGAGTACGGTCGGCCTGTCACGCCCGAAGCATTGGCGGTGATCGAAAAAGGCGAGGACGCCATCCGGGGGCTGGGTTTTCGTCAGCTTCGAGTTCGTCACCACGGCGACATCGTGCGTATCGAGATTGCCAAGGACGAAATGTCTCGCGCCCTGACCAGCGAAATGGCCACTGAGTTCACTCGTATTTTCAAGGCTCTGGGCTTCACCTTTGTGACCCTGGATCTGGAAGGATTCCGCTCCGGTTCCATGAACTCCCTCCTTCCGCTTGAGCAATTTTTCCCCAAAGCAGGATAGCGTTTCCGAGCAGCGTAAAATCGCCTGCCACAACGCGGGGTTCGGACAGGTCTACCCTCGCCAATATGAGATAATTTCTCTTTATTCTCGAATGTTCAGGCGGTTCCTAGTGACGGTGGTTAGACGTTCCTTCGTGATTCTTACCCTTATTTGCCTTGGTTGTTCGGCTCAATCGGTCTCGCCCGAACTGAGCCAGCGTATAGAACGCCAGGTGCGCGCGACCTACGGCCTTCCGGTAGACGTGAAGGTGATTGTTGGCCCGACCAAGCCCAGCGAATTCCCCAACTACGACGCCCTGACCGTCACGCTCAGCAACAGCGAACGCAAGCAGGAGGTCCCATTCCTGGTCTCGAAGGATGGCAATACCCTCATCCGCATAACCAAGATGGACTTGAGCAAAGACCCTTATGCCGATGTGATGAAGAAGATCGATACCGCCGGACGCCCCACCCGTGGCAACAAGAATGCCAAAGTCGTGGCTGTTAACTACGATGACTTTCAGTGTCCGTATTGTTCACGCATGCACGAGCAGCTCTTCCCCACGCTCTTCAAGGAATATGGCGATCGCGTCCTGTTTATCTACAAGGACTATCCGCTTACCGAGATCCACACTTGGGCTAGCCACGCTGCCGTCAACGCGAACTGTCTGGCTGCGCAAAATAACGATGCCTACTGGGATTTTGCCGACTATATTCACGCCAATCAAAAAGACGTGAACGCCGAGAAAGGAACTGATGCGCGTTTTGCTCTCCTCGATAAGCTCACCGTTCTGCAGGGCCAGAAGCACAACCTCGAGCTGGTTAAGTTGCAGTCCTGCATCAAGGCCCAGAAGGATGATGCCGTCAAGAGTTCGATGAAGGAGGGTGATAAGTTAGGCGTTTCTGCCACTCCGACCCTCTTCATTAACGGACAGAAAGTAGACGGTGCATTGCCACTTTCCGACTTGCGCGCCGTATTTGATCGAGCCTTGCAGGAAGCTGGCGTGGCCGTGCCGGCGCATAACGCCACGAACCCGGCCTCCAATGCAACACCACCGCCGGCAGACTGATTCTCTAGTAAAAAGGCCGGTGTTACTCTTGGGATTTCGTTGTCGGCTTCTGGGAGGAATTCCTTGAAATCTGTTCCCCTGTCGCGGAGATGGGCTCTGATCTCCGCGTGCCTATTGGTCAGTGTCCTGTTTCTTGCTGCCGGCTGTAGCTCAGGCAAGGACGGCAGCGACGTACTGGCCAAAGTAGATGGCCGCAAGATTTTCCGATCGGATGTTGATAAGTACTATGTCAACCAGACTGCCGGCTCCGACCAGCAACCCTCAGGCGAGCAGGCGACTAGCCTGCGCCTCAGCATTCTCAATGAACTGATCGAAACCGAAATCCTTATGCGCCGGGCGGAAAAACTCGGCCTGCTTGCCACCGATGAGGAGGTAGACCGCAAGCTCACTGAGATCAAATCACCATATACTCAAGAGCAGTTCGATCAGCGTCTGAAAGAAAAGAAAATAACCCTGGATGACTTCAAGCGAGACTTGCGCCGCAGTCTCACCCGCGAAAAGGTGCTCAATAAGGAGATCACCTCGAAGATCAATGTCTCCGATCAGGACATTAATAGCTATTACAACGATCACAAGGCGGAGTTCAATCTGATCGAACCGCAGTATCACCTGGCTCACATCTTCGTTTCACCCCTGCCCAATCCACAGGTCCGCAACCTGCAAAACAGCAAGGCACAAAGTGACGCCGATGCGAAAAAGAAGATCCAAATGATCGTGAATCGGCTGGATAGCGGAGATGATTTCGCATCGCTGGCTATGAATTACTCAGAAGATTCCGATTCCGCTGCGAATGGAGGCGACCTGGGATTTCAACCAGAATCAGCATTCCAGCGTACCGACCCTGCCACTCGCGATATGGTGATGAAGCTCAAGCCGGGGCAGTATAGCCCGGTAATTTCCGTGATTGACCCGCGAACCAAACAGCTGATGGGCTACAGAATTGTGAAACTCGTCTCGAAAGAACCCGCCGGACAGCGTGTACTGACTGATCCGCGTGTGCAGCAAGCCATCCGCGAGCAATTGCGCGACCGCAGGGAGCAACTCCTGAAGTCGGCGTATTACGAGGTGTTACGCGATCAAGCGAAGGTGGAAAATTACTACGCCCAGGATGTTTTGAATAAAGCCGCCGTAACCCAGTGAGGAAATCGCGCGGGTTACATCATTTTAGTCCACGATAGCCAGCACATCGCCGGCGTTAACAGGCGCTCCTTCCATCACCAGCACCTTCTGAACGATACCCTTCTTGGGCGTCTTGATCTCGTTCTGCATCTTCATTGCTTCAACCACGATTACGCCTTGCCCTGCCTCGACGTTCGTCTTCTCCGCTGCCAGCACGCGGACAACTTTGCCCGGCATGGGTGCGACCAGCTTTTTGGCACCTTGTTCTCCCGCCCCGGCGCCTCGGCGACCGCGCAGCGAGCGGGGATCTCTTAACTCTGCCGCATAACGTGCGCTGCCCACCCAAAGGTGCATATCCGTGGCAGTACGCTCCAGCTTAATCTCGAACGCCTTCCCGTCGATCAATACGGAGAGGACATCACGCCCCGCCAATACCGCATCCAGAGCCACAGAGCGGCCATCCAGTTCGCATTGCCAGCCACCATCGTTACGCTCAAGTTTCAGCCGGTGACTTTTGCCATCAATGGAAACGTCGTAGATCATGAGTTTCCGTTACATCGGAACAATCTCGGCTTCCCGGAAGATGTAACCAATGTCTTTACCCCAACGCTTCTTTCCGCGCGGCCAGTTTCCAGCCGGACGATTTCTCCGGGCAATCCTCGTTCGCGGTCCCATTGCGAAAAGCCCCATTCACGCCAAAAGAAGCAGGATCAAGCACGGCAAAAACGCCCGCCGCAATTGCTGCTACTTCAGTCTCTGAATCGAGGGGGGCGTTCTTGGCTGGCGCGAGCAGCGCGTCGAGAAACCCGGTATGCAGTTTGCCGGCTTGAAAATCAGGATCGCTCAAGATTCGGCGAAAGAGCGAGATGTTGGTTTTAATCCCGCCGACGAAGTATTCATTCAATGCGCGAGTAAGCCGCCCGATCGTTTGCTCGCGATCTGTTCCGTAGCCGATGAGCTTGGCGAGCAATGGATCGTATTCAATAGGGACCGTCCAGCCTTCGTACATTCCACTGTCGCGGCGAATGCCAGGACCCGCTGGAGTTAACAGAAGCGAAATCTTTCCCGGACTCGGGAAGTAATTGTTGTCCGGATCTTCCGCATAAATGCGGCATTCCATCGCATGACCACGAATCTTGACATCATCTTGTCTGAACGGGAGTCTTTCCCCGGCCGCAATTCGAATCTGCAAGTGGACCAGATCCAAGCCCGTTATCAGTTCGGTCACCGGATGCTCCACCTGCAAGCGCGTGTTCATCTCGAGGAAATAGAAGTTCTTGTTCTCGTCACAAAGAAACTCGATAGTCCCCGCATTCACGTAGTTGGCTGCCTTCGCTACCCTGACAGCAATGTCTGCCATCCGCTGACGCATTTCAGGATCGACCATCGGTGAAGGCGCTTCTTCCATCACCTTCTGATGCCGACGTTGGATCGAGCACTCGCGTTCTCCGAGCCAGACTGTGTTGCCATGCTCGTCCGCGAGAACCTGCATTTCTATATGCCTCGGACTAACGATGTACTTCTCCATGTAAACTTCATTGTCGCCGAAAGCTCGTTCTGCCTCGCTGCGCGCCGATTCCAGGGCGGATTTCAGTTCTACGCGCGACTGAACAAGTCGCATGCCTTTTCCGCCACCGCCAGCGGCGGCCTTTAGCATCACGGGATACCCGATCTTGGCTGCTACTTCTTCGGCCTCAGGAAGTGATCGTAGACCACTCGACGTACCAGGAACAAACGGCACTTCCGCTATCTTCATGTGCTGCCGGGCGCGAGTTTTGGAACCCATCATCTCCATGGATGCGGCACTTGGACCGATGAATTTCACGCCCGCATCCGCGCAGGCTTGAGCAAACTTTGGATTCTCCGAGAGGAATCCGTAGCCGGGGTGAATCGCTTCGGCACCACTACGCTTCGCGACATCCAGGATTTTCTCAATGTTCAGGTATGACTCGCTCGCCGCTGCCGGTCCGATGTGGTACGCCTCGTCGGCTTTGCGGACGTGAAGCGAGGCGCGATCCACGTCGGAGTACACGGCCACAGACGTAATACCCATCTCGCGACAGGCGCGTATGACGCGGACAGCGATTTCACCGCGATTAGCAATAAGGATCTTCTTGATCATGCCTAAGAGTCGACCTTGTGATTCTACTGGAGAGGGCAGGGAGTACGCATTTGCGGTGTCCTCGTAGGGCGGGTGCCTCACCCCCCAGCCGAGCGAAGCTCGGCTCATTCCTTCGCCAACAGGCGAGCCTCGCTCGCTCGCCCAGGCGAGGGCGTCTGGCCATACGCGCGCGTTCGCGCCTTCGACTTGCGCACTTCTAGAAGCTCCGCGATCATGTACACCGCCAAAATCATCAACTCCGGTTCAATCGGGTGCCGGTAGCGCGCGTGCGGGTAAACAATGTAGTAGATCACCGGATACACGAGCAGGAGTGAGAGGACTAGCCATGCGCCTGGCCTCTTCTGAGAAACGGCTCTGGCCGCACCCCAGAATGCCAAAACCGAGGAGAGAAGAAACAGTGACATTTTGATTGCAGTTACTGAAGCACTATCAGCGGCCTTGGGTATACCTCCCCAGTAGTAGAAGATTTTCTTAACCGTCAGGACCACCCAGCGTCCCGGGTTCTCGCGAATGAAAGTCATGGCCTCACGCTGGCGTGCTTGCGTGTAGGCGAGTTCTCCCATCTGCTTGAATCGTTCCAGTTCGCCCGGATTGAGATTGGGCTGCTCGTAGACCATGGAATAGCCTCGGGCAGCGATGCCATTCCCCAGGGCAAATTGCTGTCCGAAATCATTACGAATGAACACCCACTTGCCGAAGACTTCGTGATTACGCATTAGCCACGGTCCTACGAAAACGCAGAAAATCAGTGATGCTGCGACCACACCCCCTAGGGACCGTCGCCCATGCTTGTGCCGCCGGTACCAGGCCCACAATCCCGAGATCGGCAGGAAGGAGAAAATTGAGGGATTTGCTAACGCGATCACGCCCCACAAAATTCCGAATAGAATCCACCCACGAATCCCCTCCCCGTCTTCCAATGCCAGCGTGATCAGGAAAATCATGGCGAGGAGGAAGGGAGAAATGGTCGTGTCCCAGACCCAGTGAATTGACCAGTACCAGACATACGGGAACAGAGCCCATATCCAAGCCGACCAGCGCGCTACCGTTTCGCTAAAAGTCTTTCGAGCGATCAGGTAGATCGGAATGCAAGTAAGCGCGGAAAACAGGCTGTTGATGGTCAGAAGAACCCAAGCTGAGGCGTACGAATAAGTTCCGCATATTCTAAAGATCCCGCCAATCAGGTAGGGGTAAAGCGGTGGCTCCCAGGCCGAAGGCCCCGTTCCTACGCAGAATGGATCACTGAAGCCCCGGTCCTCTGCGACTGCTTTGCCGAGACACCCCATTTCCCAGCCGAAAGCGAAGTGGTTGTCGGTGGTGCGGAAGCGGTAGGTGTGAAATAGGCCAATGGCAGCGATCTGAAGCACAAATGACAACACAGCGGCGCGCCACACCGTACGAGGCACCTGAGAAATTCTAGGGCTGGATTGTTGAGGTATGGTCAGAAAAGCAATTGTAGCAATGAGGTCGTCCGAAGATGCGTCAGAGACCCAGAGTCGAGTTCAAAACTGGAGGAGTGTTCCCATGGTGAGAGTTCCCGCTAAAACAAAATGAAAATTTTCAAAGCGGATATTGCGCGGTCTTATTCCGCCGGGGCGCGGAAAAATTCCACTGGGAACGGCACCATCTCCGTTGTGCCGTCTGGGATGACGCAATTGCGCTTCTTGCTGAACCGGTAGCGGATTAGCGTCCAGATCGCCAGCCAGCCGTCGGAGTGGCGGATCTTCTTGCCTTCTTCGGCTGTCCGCGGACTGTAGTGGATGGGAACTTCGGCGATTTCCTCCCCCAGACGACTTAACTTTGCGGTCACTTCGGGGCAAAATTCGAAACGTCTGCATTCCAACTTGAGTTGATTGAGCAAGGAGCGGCGAAAAACCTTGTAACAGGTAGCTTCGTCGTGGATGCCGCAGCCGTAGAGCAGGTTCGCAAGAAGAGTCAGCAGGCGGGCGCCTAAAAAGAAACGCAAGCCACGCCCAGGATGGTCATCCCGTACTCCATAGACGACATTGGCCTGCCCGTTTTGCAGTGGCTCTACGAGTGCCGCATAGTCTTGCGGATCATATTCCAAATCGGAGTCCTGGATAAGCACATACTCACCCCGCGCATAGCGCAGTCCAGTGCGGATTGCCGCACCTTTGCCGCAATTTTGCTGGTGAAAAACTATGGTGATATCCGCTGAAGGACGCAGTTGCATCAGCTTATCGCGGGTGCCGTCGGTTGACCCATCATCGATGATGACAATTTCCTTATCCACGGGCGAGGCTTGAATTCGCTCCAGCAACTCGTCCACATGCTCAACTTCGTTGTAGATCGGCACCAAAACAGACACGCATCCCTTGCGCTCCACAGCAGTGCGCTCCAGAGCGCGAGCTCTGATATTCGTGCTGACCGCGGGCAGACTCATAGCAGACTTGCGCGATTTTCGCAGTCTTTAGATATTAACATCCGCGTGCAGCGCCGCTAAACCGAAGCTGTTAAGAAACCGCGAAACACGGATCGGGTAAAAGCTTGCCCCCGATTGGCGGAAAGAGTACCTTGCCGTACTTGAGCCTATACATCGTCTTACAATGATTGGCCTGTGCCTTCTCTCGACACTCTAGCAGCACAAACAGTGCCCGCCGCGCGTGTGCCGCGACGAATGCCCGCAGGGCTTTGGATTGTGCTACTCGGTGGCGTCACGCTGATCGGTGCTTTCCTTCGCTTCCACGTCATTGGCCAAAAGAATATCTGGGTAGACGAAGGCGTCAGCATCGCGCTGGCTCGCCTCGACTGGTACAACTTTCTCCGTATCCTCTGGCGGCACGAAGCCAACATGACGTTGTATTACCTGCTGCTACGCGCCTGGTTGCCGTTTGGCAGCAGCGAAGCTTATATTCGCACCCTGTCCGCGCTCTTTGGTTTAGCAACCATTCCAGAGGTATTCCTGCTTGGACGACGGATGTTCGACGCCAGGGTTGGTTTGATTGCGAGTTTCCTGCTGGCGGTGAATGCGTACGCCGTTCGTTACTCTCAGGAGGCACGCAGCTACTCTCTATATCCACTCCTGTGCGTACTGTCCGCGACTTACTTCCTGAAGCTGCTGGATCAGACGACACGGCGCGACCGCATAGGGTATGTCTTGACGAGTGTATTGGCTGTGTATGCCCACTTCTTCGCGGGATTGCTGGTTGTGGCGCAGTGGCTGTCGTTTCGACTGCTGGTTCTCCCGGCCACCGACGAACAGGGTAAGTCCGAAGTCCCTCACCTGGAGATTCATGCGGAAGTAAAGAAGGCGTGGCGCCAGCTCGCTATTGCGGTTGCGCCGCTTGCCGTGTTCATTATCAGCACCGGCATAGGGGTTCTCCGCTGGGTGCCGCGACCCAGTCTTGCCGACCTGCGTACATGTATTTTGTTCCTGACCGGGAACGGAGGAACCGTTCTCCTGCTGCTCTACCTGGCGGCGATTCTCGGCGGCGCTGCTCTTAGGTTTCGCACTGGAGTCCGTCAACCACTTCGATTCGAGGTCTGGCGCTACGTTTTCCTGTTGACTTGGTTTGCCTTCCCCATTCTGTTTGTATTCCTGGTATCGCAGGCGAAGCCACTCTTCGTAAACCGATATTTTGTGTTCACCATCCCAGCCATTGCATTGCTTGCGGCTGCCGGTTTAGCGCAGATTCGTCCCAGGCCTGTGCTTGGGCTCGTGCTGATCATATTTGGATTTCTGTCACTCCACGGCGACGCCTCTTTCTACCAGAGAGACTTCGATATCTTCCGGGAAGACTGGCGCAGCGCATCGCGTTACGTTCTCGCGAATTCCCAGTCTGGCGACATAATTCTTTTCCATCAACCAATTACACGTATGCCCTACGAGTACTACCGCAGCGTGACACCAGCAGCCCACCCGCCCTCGGTAATCTACCCGGGGCATGGCGATAAAGTCATGTTCCGGGATTTCTATGCGGGGCGTGCGCCCGATGGATTTCTGGCGGCGCTGCCATCGCAGTATCCCCGCATTTGGGTGGCTTTGAGCTACAACCAGTT
>Ga0126384_10001655_pt1 | contig 13269 bp, 11 predicted proteins | sample PanSoiMetPlot_36_FD_92543 | JGI IMG/M metagenome (GOLD analysis project Ga0126384, IMG submission 92543) | Tropical forest soil microbial communities from Panama - MetaG Plot_36 | ecosystem: Environmental > Terrestrial > Soil > Tropical forest > Bulk soil | place: Panama | collected 2016-02-17 | reverse complement strand
GTCACCGACGTAGGCGTCGAGGACTTTGGGATCGATCGTGACTTCGGGCTTGTCACCGAGCGATGGCTTGTCAGGCGTAGGCTGCAAACGATCTTCCAGATAGATGTCGGCGATCTTGAATGAGAGCGCTGTTGCGTTCACGTCCCCCGCGTTGGCGAGGACCACGACCGAGAAACGTTGGTCCGGAAATCGGAGGATATTAGTTCGATATGCGGCATCGGCGCCGGCGTGCTCGACCGTCCTGAGCCCACGGTATTTACCGATTTCAAGGCCAGAGGCGTACTCGATCTCCTTGCCGTCATTGAGTTTACCCTTCTCCTGCATCTGGGCCAGAAGCGCCGGGCCGCCGACCTCGCCGGTGTAGAAGTTCTCGTCCCAACGCGCCAAGTCGCCGACCGTTGACAACAGGCTGGAAGGCCCGACTGTCGAATCACTCAGCGCTACATACTGAGATTTCCCGTCTGGTTGCCGCGCGTAGGAATAGGCTCGGTCCTTGACGACGATACCGTAGTCGTCCTGGAAGTGCGTGTGAGCCATGCCTAGGGGATCGAAGATGCGTTCCTTCGCAAACGCAGGCAACGTCTTACCAGTCACCTGCTTCTCTACCATCGCGAGCAAGGTGTAACCGCTGTTGCTATAGAGGAATTGATCGCCGGGCGCGAAGTTCAGCTCGGTTTGCTGAAACAGCAGGCGGGCGACATCATCGTCGGTGACCACGTCGTCAGGCCGCCATCCTGCGAGGCGCAGGAGGTTCCACACGTCTCGCACACCGCTCGTGTGATGAAGCAGCTGGCGGATCGTGATCACCTTGCCGAAGTCGTGTAACTTCGGAAGGTATTTGCGCACGTCGTCGTCCAGAGACAATCTTCCATCTTGGACGAGGAGGTAGATCGCGAAGGCAGTAAACTGTTTGGAGACCGAGCCTAGGTGGAACACAGTCGCTGGCGAGTTAGGCACGCCATACTCCAGATTGGCCGCGCCATAGCCTTGGCTGTAGACGATCTTACCGTTCTGAATGATGGCGATGGAAGCTCCGGGTGAGTCCGGCCCAGCCCATTGAGCAAACAGCTGATCGACGGCGTGCGCCATAGGTCCTTCGACGGGTGTAGCGGGGAGGTGTGGCCTCCGTCTGAGCGTCACCGACGCGAGGCGCCAAAAGACAAAGCACCGCAACAGCGGCCGCCACGCTCCTAGCCAGCATCATGCTTCCCCAATTGCCGCGCTAAGGTTGCACTAAGGACCCCAATCCGCAAGCGCGACTGTGGCAAATGCCCATGTCGGAAATTGGCACCTAGCTGACGTTGGTCCCTTCGGCCGCACACTTCCGGTTTCGGGGCATTGCGGACATCCGCGCCCAGGCTTGCGGGTTGGCTCGCGACGCTGTTGACCCGGAGCGGTCTTTCCGATCTTGCAAGGACCGTGTAGCTTGATCGGGAGTCGGCTGGACCGATTTCGTGTATCTGAGCGCGATATTCGATGTATTCGACAGTTAGTTCATTCAACAGTTTCGATGGCAGCGAGCGCGTGTTGATTTCGCGTCGACCAGATGGAACTTACACATATCAAAGGCAGTGGCGACCAGCCATGCTGCCCACTGGCAATCCCGATAGCCCCATTGTCGACGCCAGCGAGGAGCGACAGGAGGCATGGGGACCACCAGGACCCGATTGTGGAATTTATGATTCGGCAGATACCGCGGAGAGCGAGGCGCGACAGCGCGTACCTTGGCTAATCGACGTCTGCTAACGGCACAAAGCGGCGGAGCGGACGTGCACGACCGAATGTCCGCTCTCGGGATCGCTGCGGAAGAGATCGGACGCGCGCCCTCTGTGAAATCGGACGTTCGTGATCCGAAGCCGCCATGGTGCCTTTTGATCCTTCCTGCAATTCGGACACCGCGGGCTGAGGATGACGGTCACCGGTCCCGCGCGTTGAGCGACAATGGACAGCACGATTCGACAATACATTGCACTTGACCTGCAGCAGGTTGTCACACCAAGAAAAGTTTAGGCGCGTACCGCTTGGTTCGATTGCAGCCGGCGACCACCAAGCGACATCAGCCGATGTCTGCTTCTGGCAACATCACGCGCGAGCCAATCAGCTTCGCACCACCGCACGCGAGGTCGTCATGGCGTCAGCCCTTCGCTTATCAATCATCTCGCATGTGGCAGCGATTGCGGTCGGCGCCGTTACCGCGACGGCATATCTGACCGCCTATTCGGCCAGCCGGCATTCGCTCGCAGACTACATTTCGGCGATCTGCGCGAAGGCATTCGGTTCCTCGCCTGCCGCGGAGGCTCCTTACCTCGCCGAAAATGTCAGCGCGATGACAAAGATGATGATCGACATGGGTATCAGGCCTTCAGGCGATGTCGACGCTGATTTCGTGGCAATGATGGTGCCGCACCATCACGGTGCCATCGAGATGGCGCAGGCTGAATTGCGTTACGGAAGCAATGAGCGGCTCCGGCGCATGGCTCAGGAAATCATCATCACCCAATTGCAAGAGATCACTGCAATGCGGTTGTCACTTGGCCAAGCCCTGCGGCCCCCCGTGGCATCGCCTGATCTGACGCCGCCTGCGGCGATGAACGATTCGAAATCCGCAACCCTTGCAAAGGAGCGGTGATATGCGACCCAACGTCATTCTGGCGGTTCTGTTGGCGGCAACAGGCCTTGTCGGTATCCGCGATGCCTTCGCCGGACAGGCTCCCGCGGCCGCCTCCGATCCCGATATTCCCATCAGCCATCAGGATCGCGTCTACTCCGCCGAACAGTACTCGAACACTGTCTCGGTCACCGATCCCGTCGACAACAAGCTCGTCGGCACCATCCGCCTTGGCGATCCGTTGCCTGCCAATCTCAGTCCGCTCTACAAGGGCCAGCTGCTGGTGCACGGCATGGGGTTTTCGCCTGATCATCGCACCATCGCGGTTGTCGCAATTGGTTCGAATGCGGTGACCTTCATCGATACCGCGACCAACAGCGTGAAGCACGTTACGTATGTTGGGCGCTCTCCTCACGAAGCGTTCTATACAATGGATGGCAAGGAAGTGTGGGTTGTCGTCCGCGGCGAGAACTACGTCTCCGTACTCGACGGTACGACTTACGAAGAGAAGACGCGGATCACCGTTCCCAACGGTCCGGGCATGACGATCTTCTCGCCCGACGGCAAATACGGCTACGTCTGCTCCTCGTTTACACCGCTGACCGTGGTCATCACGGTCGCCGATCACAAAATTGTCGGCAGGGTTCCGCAAGCCAGCCCGTTCTGTCCCAACATCTCAGCGACGCCGGACAGCAAGCAGGTCTGGTTCACCCTGAAGGACACAGGCAAGACCCAGGTTTTCGACGCGCAACCACCGTTCACGCTTTTGAAAACCCTCGACACCGGTCCGATCACCAACCACGTCAATATCGTACGTAATGCCAACGGCATGTTTGCGTACATCACGATCGGCGGGCTCAACGAGATCAAGGTGTTTCGCACCGACAATTTCGCGCTGGTCGCGACCATTCCAGTCGGCAGGTTGCCGCACGGCATCTGGCCGTCCGGGGACGGCACGCGAGTCTATGTCGGTCTTGAGAATGAGGACAAATTAGCCGCAATTGATACGCTGAAGAACGAAGTCATCGCGACCAGCCCGATCGGCCAAGCTCCACAAGCCCTCGCCTACGTGCCCGATGCCGTACCCGCGGTGAGCGGCCCCCTCAACGCAGCAATGACCAGGATGATGGTCGTCACCGAGGGTCTCGGAACCAGCAACCTGCAGCCACTCGGCATTGCCGGTCAGTCGGCGCAACTGTGGCTGGTGCCGCCGGGCGCGGAGAAAGAGGTAAAAGCGCCGACCAGCGTCTCGCTGGCTGACCAGGGGTTGGTGCAAGTGCTGCAGGCCGCGGTCACCGGTCTCGAGCCAGGAAGGCCATATCTGCTTGCGCTAGCGGGCGAGCCGTCGGGTACTGGCGTTCTGCAGCCACTGCAAGGCTTCATGACCAATCCCGCGGGCGCAGCCGTCGTCAATGCAATCGGACCAATCCGCCAGCTGGTACATGGCGAGGACAAGGCTCCGCGTCGCTATCTCGTGATTGTTCCCGGCACCCCCGATACCCACGGAGCCCCCGTTCAAGTCCAAAGGGAATAATAAGTCCTGACGCGTCGACCACGAGGATGACCTGGCCCTTCGACGACCCACCCAACGTCGCGGTCTTCACCACCAAGTCGATTGTCTTCGGGCAGCAGCCGGTCCTTCTGGTGACCCACGACGAGGACGACGGCGCGTGGCAGTTCCTTCCGCGCGAGGGCGCCGGTCATGAGAAGGACGCGGCGATCGTCAGTCTTCGCTCGATGATCGAGCGCGACGGCACGCTCGCCGAACTCGCGGATTTGCCCGTAGGGTGGCGCGCATGGAGAGAATCTCAGAATTCTCCCTGGCTGCGGAAGCAGTCAACGGACGCAAGCTCGGACAAATGACGGAACTTCCAAAGCACCAAAATCCCCCCAATTCTCCGGTTGCGTGCATTGAGCGGCCGCTGCGCCCAGGGCGCCGAAGGCGAGGCCGCTGAGTGATTGCGACTGCCCGAAGTGGAAGAGGTGCTGCGGCGCACAGACGACAGGCGATATGGAGACGCTCCTTATCCGCTTGATTGCAGCGAGGTCGGGGCCAAATTCTGAGCCCACGCCGAGCACGCGGCCGGCGCGGACAGTCAAACCGCGAGGAAACAGGTGAATAACCGACGGCGAAGCATGTCATCCTCGATGTGTTCGTGAGGTCGTATAAAGGCCGCGGCAACTCGCTACTTGATGCTCAGGATTGCATTCACAGCTTGCCTGTAATCCTCGTCGGGCGACCGTTCCGAAGCTACGCTGACCGAAAAAATGGCGAACCTGTAGGAGATTACAAACGAGGTCACGCTCGCAAAGGTTCTGTTCGGAAGAACCGCAAACGGTCTTTCGCCATCGTTCATTGCCGTAAATGAGGCATAACCACCGACAAGATCGCCCCGTGACATGGAAACGAATTTGAACGCTCTTTCCTTGGATTGATCCGTGTACCGTGCGGTCGCCTTGGCATGCAATTCGCGAAGCGAGATCTCCGAGACCGTCTGCCGATTTATGTTAGGGAGAGGGGTGATCGCGATGACCACGGCGCCTTTGAAGGCCCGGATTTCCCTCAAGCCGGCCATCTCCGGTGTCGGCGCCTGCGGGTAACTGAAATACGTCCAGCCTTTGGGAAGGGTCATCGTCGCGCCACGCCCTATATCGTGGATAGCGGTCCGCTCCTCTCGGCAGCCCTGCTCGGGGTTGCAAACGTAGGAAGGGTTCGCGGCCATGGCATCACTGACGAGCATTACAAGAAACAAGAAGCCGATGAATCGCATGGCTAAACTCCACGTGCTCAATTGCCGAGGGTCGCCTAAGACCCTCGGCCGCGGGACTGTCCACTTCGGGTAATGGCACTTAGCAGACTCCCCAATAAGCGTTAATGGCGTTCGATCAATCCGTTTCGTCCCGGCGGATGAATTGGGCAATCTTCTTGACCACCTCTTCCTCAATGCCGGCATAGCCGTGCTCGGAAAAGGCGCCGCATGGATCGGTCGCCACTGAATGACCGTGCTCAAACGCGTGGCTTGCCTTGTCGGCAGACGGGATCAGCGTGAACAGCGCCGCCGAGCCGGCCGGTGGGCTGACCGAGCAGTGGTCATCCTGGTGCCAGACGACCAGGGTCGGAACTGTGATGCGCGACGCAAAGAGGTTGAACGTCGGCTGCGTGCCAAGGGTCAGGGTCGTCACCGACGACGTCAGGACCACGCCCCGCAGTCCAGCCAGGGCCGGCAGGAAGCCGGCAGCGGTCACCGCCGAGATACTGCCATTGCTCGTGCCCACCACCCAGACCGGCTTGCCCCACCGGTTCAAGGCCGCATTGATGAAGCCCTGCAATTCCGCGGCGTGCGTCGCGCTCAGGCGGTTTGCGAAATTGAGCCCGGCCGGGTGCGCCGGCGTGGCGTCCGCCATCATGACGTTGAGGCCGTGACGCAGGAAAAGGTCGGCGGACCGGATCAGGAAGTTGCCGGTTGAATCAATGATGGTGCCGCTCGCATCGAGGGACAAGAGACCATTGCCGCCGGTCATCAGGACGACACTGGCGCGGGCCGTGTGCGCCGGCTTATCGAGACGCACGGGCGGGGTCTTGACGACGAATGTGGTATCGATGGTCACTGCCTCGGCGTCGGCGGCACGGGCGGGCGAGGCGCTGCAGAAGCCAAAGGCAGCCCACGCAGCCAGGATCAATGCGGATTGTTTGAACGGTTTCGCTTGCGAAGCAAACATTTCACTCTCCTTCAAACTGCGGTCAGTGGAGGTCACCTGATCGCGCGTCCAGCCACGCCGTGCAGGTCGCGCGCCTTGAAAACACTGGTCATAGGCAAGCAGCGTCAAGCGCGCGTCAAAGTAATTCCTCCCTGCTATCAGCAATTTGGCAGGGTAAAGCCAACTCGAGATAGTGGCGTCGTACTGGGTGGCGGCCCCAGGCGGCTGATGTTACGCTTGGTCGACGCCTGCTGAAACGCGCGCGTAGGATTCAGAGCAAGCAGAACGACGCTGGCAGCCAATCCACAGGGGGAGGGGCGTATGCAGGAAAGCGCCGCAATCGCGTCCTTGTCGTGGTACCGTTCGCTCGATCGCGTGCAATGGAAGACCTTGGTCGCCGCGAATCTCGGCTGGACCTTCGATGGCTTCGAGGTCTTCGCCCTGATCCTCACCGCCGGCGTCGCGCTGCGCCAGCTCCTGGATGCGAGCCAATATCCGCTCATTCCCGCCTATGCGGGCGCGGTGATTGCAATCACCGTCCTCGGCTGGGGCATAGGTGGCGTGCTCGGTGGCGTGCTCGCCGACTACATCGGGCGCAAGCGGACGATGATTCTCGCGATGCTCGCCTACTCGTTGCTGACCGGCTTGAGTGCGCTGTCCTGGGACTGGGTATCCTTTGCGGCACTGCGCTTTCTCGTCGGACTCGCGATCGGCTCGGAATGGGCAACCGGAGCATCGATCACGGCCGAGCTGTGGCCCGACCATGCCCGCGGCCGGGGCGGTGCGCTGCTGCAGTGCGGATATCCGCTCGGCGCCATTTTGGCGTCGGGTGCCTGGCTGGTGATCGGCGACCTCGGGCCCGGCGCCTGGCGCTTCATGTATCTGATTGGCGTGCTGCCCGCGCTGCTCACGTTCTGGATCCGGCGCGGCATTCCGGAGTCGCCGCGCTGGGAACAATCGATGGAGCGCCGCCGGGCGGCGCATGATCGCCGACGCCAGGGCGCTGCCCTCGAGGGGGAAGACATCGCGCTCAATCGCTTCACGCTGGTTGATCTTTTCGCCGAGCCCGCCGTGCGCTCGCAGCTCATTGTGACCCTCATCATGTCGCTGTCGGCGACCATCGGCTATTGGGGTGTATCCACCTGGTCGCCGAGCTATGCCGGATCGCTGGCCACCGCCGCTGGCCTCTCGCCGCAGCGCTGGGTGGCGCTTGGCGGTCTGATGCAGAACGTGGGCGCCTTGGTCGGGTTTTTCACGTTCGGCTTCCTTGCCGACACGCTGGGCCGCAAGCCGACCACGATGTTGTTCTATCTGATGAGCCTGATCCTGACGCCGGTGGTCTTCCTGTGGATCTCAGACCTGCACCTGCTGCTGCTCGCCTTCGCGGCCTTCGGCTTTTTCGTGCAGGGCATGTTCGCCTGGATGCCGATCTGGCTGCCGGAGCTTTATCCCACGCGCATGCGTGCGACCGCGATCGCGGTCTGCTTCAACGCTCCGCGCCTGATCTCCTGGATCGGCCCATTGGTAGCCGGCAGCCTGATCGTCCATCTCGGCGGCTATGGCCGCGCCGCCTCGATCATCGGGCTGTTCTACATCCTCGGGCTCGTCGCCGCGCCATTTCTGCGCGAGACCAAGGGACTGCCGCTGGAGGAGACCAGCGTGCCACTGGCGCCCGCAAAGGCGTGAGCAGGGGCACGCCGGGTCGCACGCATGAAGGGCACCCCTGAGGTGATGGTCATGGTCACGAGAACCGGGACCTGCGCTTGCGGGCAACTCCGCGTCAAGTGTGCAGATGACCCTGTCAAGGTTTCACTGTGTCATTGCCTCGACTGCCAAAAGCGAACCGGCAGCACGTACGGCATAGCGGCGTTTTTTCCGCGTAAAGCTATTAAAGCGGACGGACTTTTTCGAACTTATCGACGGGATTCAGACAGCGGGTTTGCGGTGAACTTTCACTTTTGCCCCCGTTGCGGATCGACAGTGTTCTGGGAGCCGGAGCGGAATCCCGATGCAATTGCCGTTGCGGTGGGTTCGTTTGCCGATCCCACATTCCCTGCGCCCTCGCAATCCGTCTACAACGAGCGCCGTCACCGCTGGGTATCAGCTACATAGCCCTTTGAGCGCGGATTCCTGCCGAGATTCGCGCTCCAATCTCGCCCCACGTGAGTCGTCGCCTCATTTGCTGGCGTTGCGCAGATCTGAGGTCGCCTTCTTGCCGTCGCTGATGACAACGAACTCGAACACGCCGTCCGGCTCTGCCTTGCCGGCAGCGCCGGCGGCGACCGCCCAGCCGAGGATGCCGCCCGAGGCGCCCGCGCTCAACGTCTTCTCCGATTTGTCCTTCAGCTTGACGCGAAAGTAATGGGTGCTGCCAGCGACGACGCTGATGCCTTGCCGCGACACGCCCGGAAAATCGAACATCTCGAGCGACAGCACGTGGCGGCCGGGTGCGAGATCGGCATAGGCGAAGCTGCCGGCCTTCACGTCGCCCAGGGCTTGCCCGTCAAGCTTCACCGGCCAGCTGCGGCCGATGGAACCGCCAAGCGAATCCGGCCGGAAAACCACGACGCGAGCTTTGCCGGCCGGCGGAGGTCCGAGCGGTTCCGCGCTTGCCCCAAGCGCGCAGAACACGCTCGCGGCGACTATCGAAACGCCCGGCACAATCAATCTGCGGACATTGCCGCCCCATCCATCGAACATTCGTCCCCCCATTATCTGGTGACCATCAGCGGGCTACGCCCGGCCACCACATAAAGTCACTCCGAACCACCTTCTTTGCAAGCTTGGCGAAGCGGGTGCCCGCTTGTCGGTTTCGCCCCGCGGCCAGAGGTTTCTCATGGTAGTCCCGGCCTCATGCTGTCACGATTTCTGCAACGCCGGTGCGAGGTCCTTGACGCCGCGTGCGGAGGCTCGTTCGCGATGATGCTGGGCGAGGGGGGAAGCCCGCGGACTGTGAGCACCGCGGGCTGCGGCCGGTCACGCCATCACGCAGCCTTGGCCATGGCGGCGACCCGCTCCCAGGTGGTCGCCTTGAAGCTCGCGCGCGCGTTCATGCGATCGAGCCAGCGCACCAGGTTGGGCGTCTGCGCGGTGAGCGTCTGCCACTCCGGCGTCATCGCCAGGAAGTCGAGATGCGGCGCGACGTGGAGATCGGCAAGCGTCAGATCCTCCGCCGCCAGGAAAGCCTTGTCGCCGAGCAGGCGCTCGAGCTCGGCGAACACCATGTGCGCCTTCGGCATGGCGGCAGCGATCGCGGCTTCGTCGGGCGTGAGGCCGAGGAGTTGCGGGCCGACGATGCGCTGGAAGCCGATGACGTGGTTGACGCCCTGAAACAGGTACCAGTCGCACACGTTGAGCGCTTGGTCCATGCGGGCGGCGGCCTTGGGTTCGCCCGGCGTGAGCGGCGGGCGGGGCAGGGCGCGGTCGATGTAGCGCAGGATCGCCTGGGTCTCGTAGAGCACGAGGCCGTCGTGCTCGAGCACCGGCACGCGCCCGAACGGATGGCGCGCGAGGTGCGGCGCGCTCTTGAGCGTTCCGGGCGCAACCGCCTCGAGCCGGAAGTGCGCATTCTTCTCCAGCAGGGCCGCGAGCACGGCGCGGCCGAACGGACTGCCGGGAAGGTTGTGGACGATGAACTCGGACATGCGACTCTCCTCGTCGGTTCGGGTTGCGGTTCAGGACTGGATGTGGGCGTCGGCGTATGCGGCGAACTGGGCGAGGTGGGTGGGCCAGCCGCCGCGCAGCTTCTCGGCGTGCGCCGCTGCGTCGGTGCCGAAGCGCTCGAGGTTGCGGTGCTCGAGCGTGACCAGCGTGCCGCCGCCCTCGGCCGGCGCGAAGGTCAGCTCCACCTCGGTGACGAATGCCGGGTCGAATTTCCATTGGCTGGTGATCTGCCAGCCGAGCAGCAGGCGCGACGGCGGCTCCCAGGCGAGCACCTTGCCCCAGTGGGTCTCGTTGCCGTCGGCGTCGCGCTCGAACCATTGTCCGCCGGCGCGCGGCTCGATCACGATGGCGACGTGCGGCGCCTTGCCGATGGTGCGCCCCTTCGGCCACCAGCGCTCGATGTGGGTCGTGAACAGCTCGAACGCGCGCGCGGGCGCAGCCTTGACCGCAACGCTGCGCAGGATCGGGGCGATGCTCATTCGGGGTTCTCCTCATCGGCCTCATCGGATTGGGCGTCGGCGAATTCCTTGAACGCGTCGAGCGCGCTCGCCCAGTGGGCGTCGAGCCAGTCGCGCATCGCCGCGATCCCGCGCGGGTCGAGGCGATAGATGCGGCGCGTTCCTTCCCGCGTCTCGCGCACGAGCCCGGCCGCCTTGAGCACGCGCAGATGCTGCGACACCGCCGGCCGGCTGACCGGCAATCCGCGCGCGAGCTCGCCGACCGCCGCCGGCTGCCGCGCCACGCGCGCGAACACTGCCCGTCGGGTCGGGTCGCCAAGGGCCGCGAAGCTGTCGAGGGCGGTCGATGCGTTAGCCATAACTTACCGTAAGTGATTGCTTACGGTTAGTCAAGTGGGTCGTTTTGGCAGAACGAAGCTAGCGCGAAAAAATCCAATGTCTCAGGATGATAGTGAGATTCCTTCGCGCTTGGCCCGACGCCGGTGCGAGCGTCAGAGCGGCGTCAAAATCCGTCGCAGCGGTCGAGGCAGTGGCCCTGGTCGAGGCGGCGTTCGGCGCCGCGCGATCGCCGCCAAGCACATGCGAATCTGGCGTTGGAGCGTTGGTGCGCTTTCGTGACGGCTCCAATGACGCGGCTAATGCGCGCACAGATGACGGCTGCCGCAAACATCGAAGCCAGGTTGCCTCGCATGTTTCGGCATGGGAGACTCGCGACGCGGCCGGGGGTGGAGGGATGGAGTCGCAGCCCATTTGGTACGTCGCGCGCGACGGCAGGCGCATTGGCCCCTATGCGCTCGAGTCGCTGCAGATCGCGCTCCAGAAGGGCCTGCTGCTCGACACCGATCTGGCATGGCGGCCCGGCTTCGACGACTGGACGCCGCTCAGGGACATCGAGGAATTCCATTTCCCGCCGGAACCGCCGGCCGATCGTGATCTCGCCGCGCCGTCGGTCGTCCACGCCGCACCAGCACTCGAGCCGGCGGCCGAGACCGAGACCGCGCCGGAACGGCGCGGCAGGTTCGGATATGTCGGCAGGCACTGGCGCGGCGATTTCTCGCTCGGTTTCTCCTATTGGGTGAATGGCCCGGTCGTCACCGTCGCGATCACGATCGCGGTGCTCCTGACCGCGGCGCGTGCGGAGGCCAATCTCGGCAGTGCCGCCTGGCTGATCGGGCTGAGCGCGATGATCCTCACGCTCCCGTTCGTGACGGTGTGGCAATTCGTCGGCATCTGGCGTTCGGCCTCGCGCCACACCGGGCGCGGCGGACGACGCGGCTGGGCGATCGCCGCGAAGATCGCGGTCGTCCTCGGCGCGCTGCGGTCGATCGTCGATCTCGGCAACGTCTTTCCGGTCGTGACCGAATTCATCACCATGGCAATGGGCGACCGCTACGGACCGCCGAGCTTCCGCTTGGTGCGCAATGGCACCGAGCTCGAGTTCAAGGGCGGGATCGCGGCGGGCCTGCATCTCGAGTTCGAGAGGTTCCTGCAGGCGTCGCCGAACCTCAAGGTCGTCCACCTGACCAGCCAGGGCGGACGCATCGCCGAGGCGGAGCTGATCGCCAAGGAGGTGAAACGGCGCAATCTCGCGACCTACGTCTCGTCGTTCTGCGCGTCGGCATGCACCGAGATCTTCATCGCCGGGCAGAGGCGCTGGGCGGCGAGCTCGGCCAAGATCGGATTTCACTCGCCGAGCTTTCCGGGACTGGGCGAAATCGAGATGCGGCGTATCCGGGCCGATGCGGTCGCGTATCTGGTGAACCAGGGCGTCGACCGCGCCTTCGCCGAGAAGGCGATCAGCACGCGGCCGACCTCGATGTGGTACCCGACCATCAAGGAAATGATCGATGCGAAGGTGGTGACCGGCATCGCCGAGCGCGATCAGTTTGCGGCCTCCGCGCTCACCATGTTGGCGAGCACCGAGTCGGCGCGCAGCACGCTCGAGAAGATCCCGGTGTTCGCTGCCATTCGCGACGTCTACCCGGATGAGTATGCCACGCTGGTGAAGCAGGCGACCGACGGCTATGCGGCCGGCGAAAGCGAGCAGGAGATCCTCGGCAAGGGCAAGCGGATCGTCAGCAAGCTGGTGTCGCGCTCGCTCGCCGTCGCGCCCACCGATATCGTCGTTCGTCACGGCCGGCTGACGTTGGCCTATCTGCGCAAGCTCAAGGAGGCCGACGCCGAATCCTGCGTTGCCCACACGGACAGCGAAAAGGGAGCGAAATCGCGCATCAACGTGGCGCAGCGCTTTCCCGATCTTGTCAAGGAGGAGCTGGCGCTGAATGCGACCATCGTCAAAACTGCGGTCGGCTCGAAGATCGCCAAGCCCACCGCGCAGGAGATCGCCGCGGACATGTCACGGGTGATGGCGCGCCTGCGCCTCACCTATGGCAACAAGGTCGCCCTGATCAACGCGTCGCGCGTTCCGCCCGAGGATTTCGCGACCTATTGCCGGATGAACATCGATTTCTACGAATACGTTCTCGGCATGGCGCCGGAGCGCGGAAGCCGGATCCTCAGATACATTTATGCCGCGACTTGAGCTTGTCAGATCCGCCGCAGCGGATTGGTCAGCGCCAGGAAGAAGCCGGCGGCCGTGAACGCCGCCATGGTCAGGAACGCGGCGCGGAACGCCTCCGCGATGTCGGCCTGGATCGCGGCGCGCTGGTCGGCCGGCAGCGTCGGGCCGAACGGCTGGCCGTGCTCAACCAGGCCAACAAACACCCGCGCGGCCTCAGGATTTTTCCACGACAGCACCGCGAACAAGATGGTCGCGACCAGCGCGGTGCCAAGCGCGGCGCCGATCGAGCGCGAGAACTGCACCGAGACTGCGGCTTCGCC
>Ga0126384_10001654_pt1 | contig 13270 bp, 17 predicted proteins | sample PanSoiMetPlot_36_FD_92543 | JGI IMG/M metagenome (GOLD analysis project Ga0126384, IMG submission 92543) | Tropical forest soil microbial communities from Panama - MetaG Plot_36 | ecosystem: Environmental > Terrestrial > Soil > Tropical forest > Bulk soil | place: Panama | collected 2016-02-17 | reverse complement strand
AGGATGTTCAGTCGCAACATCGAGCGGGACCCGGGGTATGGTTCCGTCCGGCTCCGATTGCTCGCGTGATCGCGTCGAACAGATCGGTAAGGGCGGCCGTGTTGAGCGCGTAGTAGATCCAGCCCGTCACGGCGGCCGGGTCGGGGGTGCTCCAGTGGAGACGGCTGGTTTTCAGGGAGAACTCTGGGCACTTTTCGAAGGCAGCGTCGCACACCGTGATGACGTAGTCCCAATGGGTTCCCACCGCGGACAGTCCCTTGGCTTTATGCCAGTGCATGCTCACGCCTCGCTCCCCCATGACAAAATCGGCGAGAGGATGAAGCTGAGTTGGGGCCGTCCCCGCGCTGGCCACGTGGAATCGGTCCCGCGAAAGCACACGCAGCCAGGCTTCGGCTATCTGGCTTCTGGCCGAGTTGTGTGTGCAGACAAAGAGCACGCGCTCTTTGTTCCCGCTGGAACTCTTAGCTCGAGGCGGTTTGAGCGGCAGACGGGCCATCCAGGGCCCCACATCCTCCCGCCACAGCCACCATACGAAGACGGCGAGCGCCCAGAGAAGCGCGAGTTCGGCGATGGGCATGATCTCCTCCAGCCTGTGTCGCGGGTGAGGGTGTCATGTGCGTAACGGAAACGCAACAGAGCTCGTTCGAGGGAAGAAGGCGCTGGGGAAAAATGGGCTTGACAGTGATTCTATATTTTGATATCTCTCGAAACATGGCACAGCGAACAGCGCTCCAGCTGGCAAAGCTCGAGGCGACCGACCTGCACGTCGAGGCCTTCAAAGCCCTCGCGCACCTGACCCGGCTGCAGGTGTTCTTCTTTCTGGTCCGCGCCGGACGCGAGGTACCGGCCGGCGAGATCCAGGAAGCCGTGGAGGTGCCGGGGCCGACGTTGTCCCATCACCTCGACATCCTTCGCCGATCGGGCTTGGTCCAGAGCCGCCGAGAAGAGCGCTATATCTACTACTCCGTCCGGCGGGATACCGCGACCGCACTGGTCCGGCTGCTCACCGCCTGCTGCTGAGGAGGAGCCCAATGACGCCCAAGGTGCACATCCACATGCACGTGTCCGACCTCGCCAAGAGCCGGGAGTTCTACCGCGCGTTCTTCGGCACCGCTCCCGTCAAGGAGAAGCCGGGGTACGTCAAGTTCCTGCCTACCTGGGGGCCAGTCAACCTCGCCTTGTCGCAGGGCGGGGGGCCGGGAGCGGGGCCGGTGGATCACCTAGGCGTCCAGGTCGAGTCCACGGCCGAGGTGATGTCTCAGCTCTCGCGCATCAAGGCGGCTGGCCTGCCCGTCACCCAGGAGATGGGTGTGGATTGCTGTCACGCCAACCAGGACAAGTTCTGGGTAAAGGATCCGGACGGGGTCGAGTGGGAAGTCTATCACCTGAACTACGACCTCGAGGACGAGGCAACGCCGGCCAAGGGTGAGCGCACGACGGGTCTGTCGCTTGCCAAGTCCCCTAACTGCTGCGGGCCTTGGAGCTGCGCGTCGTAGGACCGGCGGAGGACAAGGGTATGGCTGACCAGGACATCAAGCAGATTGTGAAGGACAAGTATGGCAAGGCCGCGCTCAAGGTCGTGGCTGGTGGTGAAGCCTCCTGCTGCTCAAGCCAGGAGGGTTGCGGGGACACGTCGGGCCACCCCATCACCTCTAATCTCTACGCGGAGAGCGAGACGGCCACGCTACCGACAGCGGCGGTCGCGGCCTCCCTCGGCTGTGGCAACCCCACCGCGTTGGCCGAATTGAAGCCCGGGGAGACCGTACTGGATCTGGGTTCCGGTGGTGGGATCGACGTGCTCCTCTCGGCTCGGCGGGTGGGGCCTGGCGGCAAAGCCTACGGACTCGATATGACCGACGAGATGCTCGCGCTCGCTCGCGAGAATCAGCGGAAGGCCAACGTCGACAACGTCGAGTTCCTCAAGGGGGAGATCGAGGCCATTCCGCTTCCGGACAACTCGGTGGATGTAATCATTTCCAACTGCGTCATCAACCTCTCTGCAGACAAGGATCGCGTGTTTGCCGAGGCGTTCCGGGTCCTTCGCCCGGGTGGACGCTTCGCGGTGTCCGACGTTGTGGTGCGCGGCGAAGTGCCATCGCAGATCCGCCGCAGCGTCGAGCTGTGGATCGGGTGCGTGGCTGGGTCGCTCGAGGAAGGCGAGTATCGAGCCAAGCTGGCCAAGGCCGGTTTCGAGAACATCGATCTCGAGCCGACCCGTATCTACCGGACGGAGGATGCGCGCGACTTCCTGGCCGACAAGGGGATCGACGCGGACGCCATCGCTCCCCAAGTGGATGGCAAGTTCATGAGTGCGTTCGTCCGGGCTCGCAAGCCGCGTCCGATGTGAGCGGCCTGGAGGTACGACCGCCTGAGGAAGGTCGGCCTGCGATGACCGGGATCGGGGTCACCGTGCGGCTGGCGACCGTGGCGGACGCCGCCGCCATTGCGGCGATCTACAACGAAGGGATCGTCGACCGCATCGCCACGTTCGAGACAGAGCCGCGCACCCCAGAGCAGCTCGCCAAGCAAATCACCGACAAGGGCGACCGATTCCCAACCGTGGTCGCCGAACGCGACGGACGAGTCGTCGCGTGGGCCAGCGCGGGCGCCTATCGCAGCCGCCCGGCCTATGCCGGCGTGGCGGAGCATTCAGTGTATGTGGCCCGGGCCGCTCGCGGGACGGGGGCAGGGCGCGCGGCGCTCGAGGCGCTCTGCCGAGCCTATGCCGAGCGCGGGTTTTGGAAGATCGTGTCGCGCATCTTCCCGGAGAATGTCGCGAGCCTGGCTCTGCATGAGCGGTGCGGGTTCCGGGTGGTCGGCGTTTATCACCGTCACGGCAAGCTCGAAGGGCAGTGGCGGGACTGCGTAATCGTGGAACGACTGCTCGGCGAGGCGTTGCCACCGACCCGGTGAGGCGGTACGAGAGAGCGTCATGCCCTCAACTGGGGCGATGAGCTTCCGTCGGCGCTGACCTCAGAGGTCGATCTCCGGCAAGGTCGCGGGGCCGGAGCACGGCGAAACCGATCTGGCCGATCAGAACGACCACCGCGACGTGCAAGAACGCAAGCCCCCACCCGAGACGGGACATTCCTCCGGACAGATCGAGGATCCATCCAAGCACCAAGGGGCCCACGAAGCCGCCCGTATAGCCGGCCATCGAGTGCAGCGCGAGTGTTGCGCCACGTCGCTGTGGATCGGCGCTGCCTGCCGCGCCTGCCGTAAGCGAAGACGAATCGAGCCAGATGAACACGCCATAGAGCAAGACCAGCGCGGAGGCCAGGGGATAAGACCGCGCTCCGAGGAACCCGATGACCGCCCAGCAGGCGACAGTGGCGGTCATGGCCAGACGGACCAGACGCTGCCGTCCCAGGCGGATCGAGGCCTCGTTGCCGGCCACACTCGACCAGGTCCCGACGAGCCCCATGGCCGTTGCAACGACCGTGGGCGCGATCCACGGGCTTCGCTCGCCGGTTGCGCTCGCGACATAGGCCAGAAATGCGACCGCCCAGCCCCGCAGAGCATTCATCTCCCAGGTGTGGGCGCAGTAGGCCACGGCGTAGGCGACGGCGGATCGATTGCGCAGCACAGGCCGGAAGTCGAAGAGCGCGGTCGTCGCTGGCGCGTCGTGGCGTCGCCGTTGAGGAGGGGCCCACATCCAGACGATCAACCAGGCGACGACGGCGGCAGCGGCAGCTGCAGCGAAGGCCTCGCGCCACCCGAGCCAGCGATTCACCAGGCCAGCAAACAGAAACGACAGCCCTCCGGCGATGCCGATGCTGGCGGCGTGGCCGGCGACGGCCCGCGACATGAGGGTGAGGTCCACGCGGTCGGCCAGGAGCTTGAGACCGGTCATGTAGGTTCCCGCCCAGCCGACGCCGGCCAGGATGCGAGCCACCCCGGCGCCCCACGGTCCGTCAGCGAATGCTGCGAACCCCGCATGGCTTGCGACGGTCAGGCCGACGCCCGTCAGGTAGACCGTGCGCGGATCGACCCGATCTGTGAGCGTGACCAGAAATGGTACGGATACCGTGTACCCGGCGTAGAAGAGACCGGTGATCCAGCCCGCCTGGCCGTTGGTGATGTGCCACTCGGCGATGAAACCCGGCAGAAGCGCGGGCCACGTGTACGCCCCAATCTGCGCGCATACCTGGGCGATGCACACGAGCGTCACCAATCGGGCTGGCGTCATCCCGCGAGGATACTCGTGTGAGATCGCTGAACGCCAGCTTGGACTGAGGCCTTGTCGTACGAACGTGGACCTTCTCTGCCTGTGCTATCCATGGCCATCTTCATACGCGGTGCGCGGCCTACCGTCGAGGGACCCGCTCGCGCGACGTGCTCGCTCGGGAGTAGTACGCTCTCGAGCTCCCGTCGCGCACGGTGCCACGTTCGCGCTCGTACCAGCGCGCCATGAGCTCCATGGCCACCCACGCCGCCATGCAGCTCACAAGGAGCGATCCGCGCGCGACGCCCCAGCCCCAGCGGTCCACGATCCAGGCAAAGACCGTCGGCGAGGCGGCATTGACGACCAGCACCGGTGTAGCGATCAGGCCAAGTACAGTGCCATAGCCCTTGACCCCGAACAGGACGAGGGGCATCGCGCCGCGGACGATGGTGAGGACCCCTTGGGAGGCACCCATGATCAGCGTGAAAGCCACGACCATCGCCAAGTTCCCAGTGCCGGTCAGCAGCAAGAGCAATGATGGGGGCAGGATCCCGACGGCGATGCGGCCAATGGTGATGGCCGGCAGGTTCCGGCCGAAGACAATTTCGATCACCCGGCCGCTGAACTGAGCCACACCCTTGAGCGAGGCGACCCAGACGGCGGTGGCCGTCACGAGACCCGCCGCCTCGAGCATGGGGACAAGCTGCACGGAGATCACTCCGAACACGAACCCGTTGAGCGACATGATCACCGTGAAGAGCACGATGGCGACCCGTCGTGCGCGTCCCTGAAGCAGCGCTCCATCCGGAGACGATGGCGAGCTCCCAGCCGGAGCGGTCGTGCTCTCGCCGTCCGCCCGCCGAGCCAGGCCGAACCAGTGCAGGGGCAAGCAGACGACCAGATTGATGAGGGCAAATACGACGAGAGTCTGCCGCCACCCAACGTGTGTGTTCAGGGCGTGACCAATCACCCAGAATACCGACGAGGCGAAGGCGCCAAACAAGGTCAGGTAGGAGATCGCGATTCGCCCGCGCGAGGGGGCGACCTGGACCAGCGCAGCGAACGCGGCGTCATAGAGGCACAGCCGCATGCCGAGGCCAAGGAACGCCCATACCGCCAGGTACGCCAGTTGGGTGCTCACGTGGGCAAGCGCGAAGAGGCCGGTGGATACCAGCGCGGTGCCGAGCGTCATGATGACGCGCGCACCGTGGCGATCGATGGCGCGGCCCACGACAGTGGAAGAGACGCCCATCGCGAGCAGGGCGACCGTGAAGCCGAGGAAGACGAAGCTCCGGCTCCAGCCCAAGTCATGGCTGATCGAGCCGGCGAGCACGCCGAGGCAGTAGAAGCTCGTTCCCCACGCCGTGATCTGAGTGATGCCGAGCGCGCCGACCGCGACCACCATGGGATCGGCACGCCGCACCCGCCAGGGGATGCGCTCGCTCGCGTGGGCAGGATGATTCACTGAGCGAGGGGCACGCGCGCTAGATTCGCTTCTCGTAGCAACGGCTGACCGGATCGTCCCGGTATGGTCCAAAGGGCGGAATACGCTGGAAGCCTACCTGTTCGTATAGGCGGAGGTGCTCGAGCAGCAACTTCGCGAGACCCACGCCTCGAAACGCTGGCCGCACGCACATTCGTTTGACCTCACCGTATTCGGTACCAAAGAGCTTGATCCCACCGCAGCCGGCGGGAGCGTCACTCTCACGGATGACGAAGAAGGCGACCGAGTCGGCGATCAATTTCTGCACGCTGAAGCCGTGACGGCTCTCGCTCGGATAGAGCGGCTCCAGATGCGCGTCGAGCTCTGCAATCAGGGCTGTCGCATCGGGACTGCCCGGGTGCTCCGGCGAGATGACGGCGGCCATCAGATGCCTCCAATCGATTGCAGTGAACACCCCACACCGAGTTTCATCGATCAGGCGGATCGCCGAGTGGCGCGGGTAGCGCAGCCCATGCGATCGCGAGTGGCAGCCGCCAAGCGGCGCATGACGTCCGTGATGCCCTCCCGGACCTTCGGTGGAAAGCCCGCGAGCAGTTGGGTCCGCTCGCTGATGCGGTCGCGCCGGATGCGATCGTGGAGTTGCCGACCCGAGGGCATGACCTCGAGGACGACGGACCGCCCATCGCCTGGGTGTGCCGCCCTGCCTACATAGCCCTTCCGTTGGAGCGCGCTGACCACCCGGCTGGCCGTGCTCTTGTCCAGACTCAGCTCGGCGGCCAGCGTATTGAGGGTGGATGGCCCACGCCGCAGGAGCGCTTCGAGCGCGTAACACTGAGAGAGTGAGATGTCGTGACAGCAGATGCGGTCCCGCTCGCCCACCAGGTAGGCACGGACGAACTCAGAGAGGGCCTCGTGGAAAGCCTCGCTCTGCCGCTGAAGGCTGGGATCCATCCGCTTCATAGTAGTTGTTGGTAGCAACTATATGAGTCCAGGGCACGCGGTGTCAAGCTCGGACGAGCGAGCTCGCGGGACAGCGAACTCTAGCGGACTTGTGCCGCCGGATATCTTAGAAAGCGAAGGCGGGCCCGGCAACGTGTGCCGACTGAGAATTCATCGTCCAACGACTCACGTGCCGTGGCGCCAGGGGACTCATCGGACGATACCTGTATGGGATCCACGGCGAGGCTCCAACCATCAAGGCGGGAATCCGGACCTTCCTGGAGAAAGCGCCGCCAATGCGCTCTATGCGGAGGAGAAAGATATGACGCTAGCCACTCGCGCTTGCATCGGGATCATCGCATCGGTGTGGCCGTCCCTGGCCGCGGCGCAAGACCGCCCGTACGAATGGGGATGGGGCATGCACCCAATGTGGGGAATGTGGGGCCTCGGCATGATGTTGATGATGCTCGTCTTCTGGGTTGTCGTGATCGTCGGCATCGTGCTGGCGATCCGCTGGCTGGTGAGCCAGGGCCGGGGAACGCGTCCAGCCGACGCCGCGCTGGACATTCTCCGGCAGCGCTACGCGCGAGGCGACATCGGCAGGGAGGAATTCGAGGCCAAGAAGAAGGATCTTACGTGAACAAGCCAATGGGTGAATGCGGAGCGCGTTGCGGTCAGCCGAGCAGGACGATGGCTGGATGGAGTTACTTAGGTTCGGTCGTCCCCCTCTTCTTGATGGTTGCGATCGTATGACCACCCGGCTCGACGCCATTTATGCCATGGCCCCTGGGCGTCGCTTCGAGGAGATCGGCGGGTCAGAGACCGAGTAGGGCTCGTGGCGACGATGCCGCACCTGGGGTACGCCCGCCTCATTTCCGGCGCCGACGGCTATTGATTGGCTTTCTGTCACCCATTCGGCGGTCGGTCAACTGCTCGTTGATGCAGCCCACTTCATGCTGTCGGGCGGCATCCCTCACGTGGCACGCCTCTTGCCGCGTTAACCATTCATGAGCGAGTCGGGATCGGCGCGCCCTCTCCTCACACCGCCCCCGATGGGGGGGCAGACCGCCAGTGCGCCGTCGCCTGGCGACGCTCTTCGTTGATATCGCCGGGTCTACAAGCCTGCTTGTCCATCATCCACCCGAGGTCGTGCTAGGCGTCGTTCAAGGCTTCATGACCCTCGTGACTCAGGTCGCATCGGCCCACGCAGGCACCGTCAAAGACTTCGAGGGAGACGGCGCGCTTCTGTACTTCGCCTCGACGAAGAACGCGGTTCGGGCGGCGCTGGCGATCCAGCGACGGCTGGCCGATGGTCGATGCGATGTCGCGTGTGGGGGCGGGCCCGGAATAGCGGCCCGCATAAGCGTCACGGCCGGCGATGTCGTCGCGGGCGAGGTGGGATCAGCGATGCGACGCGGCATGACCCTCGTCGGTCCCAGCGTGAACATTGGCGCCCGCCTGCTCAAGCACGCATCGCCGGGCACCATCATCGCCAGCGGCGAAGTCTTCGAGGAGTTGCACCGCGACGCGCCGCAGCTGGCTGCGGAGTTTCATCCTCTGGAGGCCGCGTTCGTTGTGCCGGGTGCCGACGGTATGACAATCGCGACCTACATTTTGCCGCAGCTCCCGGCGGTGGCAGCTGGCCCCGAACAGTTCCGTTGTTCACCGGCGTCCTGAGCGCATAGAGCGGACATAGCGCTGCGGTCCTTGACGAAATTGGCTGGTCAGACACCGCATAGGCCCAGCTCAACTAGATAGACCTTCGCACAGCCGTCTCGTAGAACACCGCTCCCCGTGAGGAAGCGGCGTTTCAAGAAGGCTGCGGAGCCACGACACGTCATCCATGCTGATCTTGCCTGGCTGGGTCGGTTGACGGCAGTGGGATACGGGCATAGCATGCGGCTCAACCAAGCTTGGGCGGGCAGCGCGCCCGGAGACCCGTCATGTGCGCTGGGCCTGCGGCTCAACGTGCAGGCGGAAAGCTGGCGGCATCGGCTTCAATTCCTCTTGCCCGTGAGGGTTCAACCGCATGGACCTATCACGATCGACCAATGTTGCTGTCCTCATCGTGCTGATCACGATTCTGCTCGCTGGTTGTGCATCGGCCCCTTCGGCGCCTCCGGTGCCAATCACGGACATGAGCCTACTTCAACAGCTGGTCGGCGAACGTCACTCCCGTCAAGTAGGTTCTCCGACGTGGGGGATGACGAGCGCGTCGCCGCACCCTGCGCCGACCGTGTGACCTCGACGCGGAATTCCAACAGCCTGTTCGTCGGCAGGTGGTTGCGAGCTCGCGATTTGAACCCTCGACTCATAAGCGCCAGGCGTCAACTTGGCGGGGGACTCAAAGTCGCGTTCTAGTCCCGTCATCTCGTAATCCGCTTCGCGAGCGCTGAGCAGCTGATCGCGTACATGGAATGCTGTGACCGACCCGCGCAGCGTCGGGCCGTCCGGAGGCGCGATCTTCTCCTGCACGCCCGGGGAGGCACCACCGACAGCCCCGCCGTCGACGACAGGCTCAGGAATTTCGCCTGGGTGCGCGCAAGGCCGCGCTCGTTGTGAGCGGAGCACCGAACGATCGGGCTCGAGCCGCGGTCCCACCGCTACGGCAGTGCGCGCGGGGGATTACTTTTCGGCGCTGCTGACACTCGGGCTGACGAAACTACGGCTGCCCGGCTCTCGGCGAGAAAGCAACCACATGTCCCGATCCGCTAACTGCTCAGCAGCGCGAGGGTGGCCGCGTAGATGTATCCGGCGATCATCGCCCCAGTGATCGCGAACACAAGGTAAAGGACGAAAGCTCGGGGCTTCACCAATGCCCAGAGCGCCACCATCGCGGGGAACCCGGTCGCACTGGTCGCCAACATGAAGGCGAGACCCGTAGCTGGACTCATACCCAGGTCGATGAGACCCGAGACCAACGGGATGGCGGCCAAGCTGTTGAGGTAGACGGGAATGCCGATCGCGACGGCGAGCGGCACTGCTAACGGGCCAGCACCTGCACCGAGCCACGTTCCGACTGTGCCGACCGGCAACCATGCAATCATCAGGCTTTCGATAGCGAAGGCGACAGCAAGCCAGGGCACGAGAAACCAGCCGGTTGAGGTAGCGGTCGTCAAAAATCGTTGCGCCCTTGCGGCGTCAGTCCAGAAGCGCCACAGGACGACTGAGCTAGGCACTGCGAAAGATGGATCAGACGCGGCCTTGGCCCAGCCACAAGGCGACTTCACTGGCGGTGAGGCAGTGACGGCCGGTTTTGATCCGCAGCAGGGGGGCGCAGTCATAGCACTGATCCGGAGTGCGGCCGGCGCGTCCACCCAGCCGGCGCGAACCAGTATCATGGTGCCAAAGCCGCTCAACATCCCCATGCCAACGGCGCTCAACATCTTCGCGGACGCAAAGCCGATCCCGAGCACGCCCGATGCGATGAAGAACTGGGTCGGGTCCATCAGCGGCGACGAAATCCAGAACGCCATAACAGGCGCGAGCGGCACGCCCGCGCCGAGCAGGCCCGCTGCAAGCGGAATCACGCTGACGGAGCAGAACGGCAGCGCCGCCCCGATCACCGACGCCAGGATGATCATGCGGTTTTCGCGCCCGCTGAACGCTTTCGCGGCCAGCTGATCGAGGCCGATCGCCCGAGCGGCCGCCGCGATGCACACCGACGCGGCCAGCCACGGGCCGATTTCGACGTAGTGCGCCGTGGCGGTCGCCTGGTTGGGGCTGTAGATCCCCAGTCCTGCAAAGAGTCCAGCCAGTCCGATTAGCACGGGATTGGGCCGCACATCGAACCCGCGCAGCGCCACAAAAAATCTCGCGGGCCTAAAGCGTAGTGCTGCAACGTTACCCGGATTCTCCGTGGTCTCAGACATGATGATCTCCTAGTTAACTTGCATTGCCTCTTTCAAGCTTTGGCTCACCCGTATTGAACGTCATGCTACCGGCATGGTAGGTTGGCAGCCATGTCAAAAAGCGAGCGAAATCTGCCAAAGCGCCGCGCTGTCATGGTCGTGTACGACGGCGTGCAGGTCGTGGACGTGGCGGGGACGGCGCAGGCACTAACCACCGCCAACGAGGAAGGTGCGGCACCGCCTTACGAGCTGCGCGTCTGCGCTCTGGCAGGGGGCCCCGTCATGACCGCGTCAGGCTTCGCGATTGTTGCGGAACCCCTGCCAAGCTCGAGGGCCATCGACACACTGTTCATTCCGGGCGGACCCGGCGTCCATCGCTTGCGTTTGCGCAAGGATGCCATCTCAGCGCTGTTGCGCCTGTGCCGGCATGCCCGACGCGTCTGCGCACTCTGCACCGGTGCGTTCGCGCTGGCCGAGATGGGCATTCTGGACAATCGGACCGCAGTCACACATTGGCGGTCGTGCGCGCGGTTAGCTCGGGAATTTCCCAAGATCCATGTCGATCCCGAGCCCCTGTTCATTCGTGACGGCGATATCTGGACGACTGCGGGTGTCACGGCGGCGATCGACCTCACCCTGTCGCTGATCGAGGACGACCACGGGGCGGCACTGGCGTCGCGTGTTGCGCGCCGTCTCGTGGTCTACATGAGGCGGTCGGGCGGACAGCGCCAATACAGCGAGCCGATGGCGCTGCAGGATGCGAGTGCCGAGCCCTACAAGGGGCTGTTGCAGCGTATCGCCAATCGTCTGGGTGACCCTTGGACTGTCGACGACATGGCAGCAGCCGTTGGCCAAGCGCCTCGCAGCTTTCATAGAAAGTTCGCGGCAGCAACCGGCACAACGCCAGCAGAGGCCGTGGAGAGAATTCGTTGCGAGATGGCGCGTTCGCTCCTGCAAACGACGGACCAGCAAGTTGTTCAAGTTGCCGGGAAGACCGGTTTCGGGTCCGAAAGCGCTCTGCGGCGCGCCCTGCAGCGTCAGTTTGGTTTGGCTGCGCGCGAGCTTCGCAACCGGTTCTGAGAGCACGGCTCCATCCACCCTGGTTGAGCATCTCACTCAAGGTTGCGGCTCGCCCGCCGCCTTGGCCTGGCGCTGTCCGAGATTCGTCACATTGTCCAACTCCGGCGCTCGGGGTCCGCGCCGTGCGGTCACATCCACGCGCTCCTTCAAGAGAGGGCCGCGGACCTAGAAAGCATGCTGACTGAGGTGCGCCGGATTCTGGACTCCTGGAAGTCGACGAACGGTGATCCGGCGGTCGTGTGCCCGCACATCGAAACAAAGGGAGGTGATGTCACATAGAGAATCAGGCCTTCTCGCTCTGCCCGCAGTGCATTCACTGCCCGGAGGTCGTCATTGAGGGTGACCAGGTCCGAATCGGGGAGGACGCGAACGCGGCCGTCCTCAGCCTCGTGTTCGGCTACGATAGCCCGCGCCATGCTCTCTCGCGCCCAAGAGGCACGGGTCCGACGTTCTTCGCCGCTGCCTGTGTCATCGCGGCCGCCGTTCCGGGGATGACGGTGCGGGCTTTGGATTCGGACCCTGCGCTACAGTCCGACGTCGGCCAGATCATCGATCCAACCGTCGGCACAATCACGGCACGCCCTGGGGAGAGCGGGGCGGCCTGTAGAGGGTATGTTATTTTTGCATCGAGGCGGACGCCGACGGACGGGTACGGGGACACCAGGAACGCGCTGAGCAGATCTTCAAGATCTGCCGCGTCGGAGGTGCGCGATGCAGACTGCGTTGGCCAAGCGGATCGACGAGCTGGTCGAGTGCGGGTGGGAGCCTCACACAACCACGGAGACCAGCGCCTCCCTCGTCGGGAGGCGACCCTTCAACTGGTGGCTGTTCCTGTTCGTTGTGATCTTCTTCCCGCTCTTCGGGGGCATTCTGTATCTGATCTTCTGGCTCGCGACGTCACGCGCGACGGTCTTCCTTCATCAGGACGGGGAGCAGGTCCACGAAGCGGGGGACCTGTGGCTCGTGCGGTCGCAGGAGGCGCGCCGGACAGCCTTGATCGAGGAGCAGCGTCAGATCAAGGAACGGGGCTTCCTAGCCGCGATGTGGCCACAGCTCCTGGTCTACCTCCTGCTGCTGTTCGTGTGGATCGCGTTGCTGCGACGCTACTGGTAGTCGAGCGAACGGAGCCCGCGGATGAACGGAGCGGCGAAGCCCGGACCTGCGGGCGAGGCCCCCAACTTCTAGGCTCGCCCGATCTCCCGGCCATTGCTGGGATCCCTCGCGCTTACTCTGCGAGGGCTGACAGCGTATCCCGCGCGGATGTGGTATTAGGTCTGATTCACCGCCTCTCGGAAGGCATACGTCGAGGTTTCGAGGGGCTCGATTGGCAACGAAAATGGCAACACGCCTCGGAATCCTTTGAAACTACAGACCATGGCACAGCCTCTCAGAGGCTGTAACTGACCCTGACGCGGCCTAACCCGTCAGCCGGGCTCTACGCACCTGTAGCCTAAACGGAACGGAGGCAGACCAGGACCCGAAAATCGGCCTAACGGCCGCCGGGACCGGCCCGGCCTGTTGAGACGAGAACGCCCCGAAGGGTAGGGCAGCACCCACCGGGGCGAAGTCTTGTCTGGCGGCGGTCCCGCCTGGTGGATCAGCTCGAGCGGTTCAGCACCGAGGTGGTCGCTCGACACTGAAGCCCGGAGCCTAGGGGGACGGCTGCGGGCTCGGCCGGTGCGGTCTCAACGGCCAGACGACGTCGACGACCAGCCCCGCATGATCGCTGGCGAGGACACCGGTGAGGGGGACGTCGAAGGCGAGGGCCGCGGACACGACCCGGCCGGCGCT